>Ga0164241_10002964_pt1 | contig 17713 bp, 16 predicted proteins | sample OricomyardsoilBY_FD_108780 | JGI IMG/M metagenome (GOLD analysis project Ga0164241, IMG submission 108780) | Backyard soil microbial communities from Emeryville, California, USA - Original compost - Back yard soil (BY) | ecosystem: Environmental > Terrestrial > Soil > Unclassified | place: USA...
GGGTTGCCGCGTTGGAAGATCATCCCGTTGATGCTGCTCGAGCCGCCGAGCACCTTGCCGCGGGCGTGGTAGATGCGCCTGCCGTTCATCTGCGGCTCGGGGTCGGACTCGTACTTCCAGTCGTAGAGCCGGTTGCCGATCGGGATCGTCAGCGCGGCGGGCATGTGGATGAAGGGGTCCATCCGGAAGTCGGAGCGCCCCGCCTCGAGCACCAGCACGCTGGTGCCGGGATCGGCGCTGAGGCGGTTCGCCAGGGCACACCCGGCGGAGCCTCCGCCGACGATCACGACGTCGTAGGAGTCGCGTCGGCGCCTGATCGGGCTCATCGGTCCGAACCTCCGAACCACTGCTGCACGCTCGGGTCGATGTTGTGCCAGATGTGCTTGGTCTCGCGGTACTCCTCGAGGCCGGCGTGCCCGAGCTCACGGCCGATGCCGGACTGCTTGTAGCCGCCCCACTCGGCCTGGGGGACGTAGGGGTGGTAGTCGTTGATCCAGACCGTGCCCATCCGCAGCCGCCCGGCGACGCGCTGCGCCTTGCCGGCGTCCTGCGTCCAGACCGCGCCGGCCAGCCCGTACGTCGAGTCGTTGGCGATCGCGACCGCCTCGTCCTCCGTGCCGAACGTCTCGACGGTCAGCACCGGACCGAACGACTCGTCCTGGGTGACCGACATCCGCGACGTGCAGCCGTCGAGCACGGTCGGCAGGTAGTAGAAGCCATCGGCCAGCGCCGGGTCGCTCGGACGCTCACCGCCACACCGAAGAACCGCGCCCTCCGCGAGCCCGGCGGCGACGTACTTCTCGACCTTCTCGAGGTGCTGGGCGCTGGTGAGCGGTCCGGTCTCGGCATGGTCGTCGAACGGTCCTCCGAGCCGGATGCGCTGGGCCCGGGCCACCACCTCCTCGACGAACTCGTCGTGGATCGACTCCTCGATCACCAGCCGCGCGCCGGCGGAGCAGACCTGTCCTGAGTGCAGGAAGACCGCGGTCAGCGCGAAGTCGAGCGCGACGTCCAGGTCGGCGTCGGCGAACACGATGTTGGGGTTCTTGCCGCCGAGCTCGAGAGCGACGCGCTTCACGCCTTCCGCGGCCGCGGCCATCAGGCGGCGCCCGGTGGGCACGCTGCCGGTGAACGAGATCAGGTCGACTCGGGGGTCGGATGCCAGCGGAGCGCCGGCCTCCGCACCGGCGCCGAGCACCAGGTTGCCGACGCCGTCGGGCAGCCCCGCCTCGGTCAGCAGGTGCATCAGCTTGATGGCCGTGTGCGGCGTGATCTCGCTCGGCTTCAGCACGAACGTGTTGCCGGCGGCCAGGCACGGCGCCACCTTCCACGACGTCTGGAGCAGCGGGTAGTTCCATGGCGTGATCAGGCCGCAGACGCCGATCGGCTCGTGCACGATCCTGCTGACCACGCCGGCGTTGCCGGTGTCGACGATGCGGCCGGCGTCCTCGTCGGCGACGTGCCCGTAGTACCGGACGACGCGGACGACGTCATCGACGTCGTACTCGGCCTCCACGAAGCGCTTGCCGGTGTCGAGCGACTCGGCTCGGGCGATCTCCGCCTTGTCGCGCTCGAGCAAATCGGCCAGACGGAGGAGCAGGTCACCGCGTTCGCGCGCCGAGGTGTGCGGCCACGGCCCGTGGTGGAAGGCCTCGTGTGCGGCCGCGACCGCGGCCTCGGTGTCGGCGCCGGACGCCTCGTCGACCTCACCCACCATGGCGCCGTCGGCAGGACACCGGATCTCACGACGACCCCCCTCGAGGGCGCTGCGCCACTCACCACCTACCAAGATGTCCGGCACGAACCCCGCCTCTCTGTTGCGCATGGCGCAATGCAGTGCCCCAGGCGCAACGTATGCCACAGAGAATGGTCGTGACCCGGGGCACACGTCAAGGGTCAACGGGCCAATGATCGTGACCCAGGTCACAAAGGGATCAGCCGACCGGATCGTTCCAGCCGAGCCGGAACGACACCTCGGCCGCCGCCGAGATCGTCTCCTTGACCGCGGTCTCGAGGGGCTCGCCGTTCAGCCGGAAGCTCGCGCCGGACACACTCATCGACGCGATGATGTCACCGGGGGCGTTGCGGATCGGCGCGGCCACCGCCGTCAGGCCCTGTTCCAGCTCGTCGACCGCGACGGCGTACCCCCGCTCACGCACCTCCTCGAGGTCTCGCAGCAGGGTCGCCTTCCTGGTGATCGTGCGGTCGGTGTAGCTCGCGAGGGAGCCCAGCACCTGCTGCAGCCGCGTGTCGTCGAGCTCGCTGAGCAGGATCTTGCCGTTGCTCGTGGCGTGGAGCGGGATGTGCTGACCCACCCAGTTGTGCGACTGCAACGACGATGAGCCGGCCACCTGGTCGAGGTAGAGCGCGGAGTGTCCGGAGAGGACGGCGAGGTTCACGGTCTCGCCGGTGGTGGCCGCGAGCCGGCGGCAGATCTGCCGGGCCTCCTGGACGACGTCGAGCCGGGCCGTGGTGGCGCCGGCCAGTCGCAAGACACCGACGCCCAGCCGGTACTTCCCGCGGTCGCCGGTCTGCTCGACCAGGTCGTGGCACTCGAGCGTGGACATCAGCCGAAACGCCGTGCTCTTGTGTACGTCGAGCTCGGCAGCGACCTCGGTGACCCCGGCCACGCCGGCCCGGGCCAGCGCCTCGAGGATCGTCAGCGCCCGGTCCACCGACTGGACGGGCTCGACGGCACGGTCTTCGGACATGACCGGCAGCGTAGCGCCGAGTTGCGCATCGCGCGACGCTGTCGCCGCATACGCAACAGCCTGTTCCGCTCGGCTCAGCCGAAGACGACCGTCCGGCTGCCGTTGAGCAGCACCCGCGACTCGGAGTGCCAGCGCACCGCCCGGGACAGGACCTGGGCCTCGACATCCCTCCCGGCCGCCACCAGCTGCTCGCGGGTGTCGCCGTGGTCGACGCGGATCACGTCCTGCTCGATGATCGGGCCCTCGTCGAGGTCGGCGGTCACGTAGTGCGCGGTCGCACCGATCAGCTTCACGCCACGGTCGTGCGCCTGGTGGTAGGGCTTGGCGCCCTTGAAGCTCGGCAGGAACGAGTGGTGGATGTTGATCACCCGACCCGACAGCGTCCGGCACAGGTCGTCGGACAGCACCTGCATGTAGCGGGCCAGCACCACCAGGTCGATGCGGTGCTGCTCGACCAGCTCCAGGAGCTGAGCCTCCGCCGCGGCCTTCGTGTCGCGCGTCACCGGGATGTGGGCGTAGTCGAGGCCGTAGGTCTTCGCCAGCGGCTCCGCATCGAGGTGGTTGGAGACCACGACCGGGATGTCGATCTGCAGTGAGCCGGTGCTGTGCCGGAACAGCAGGTCGTTGAGGCAGTGCAGGTGGCCCGACACCATCAACAGCGTGCGGTACGGCGCCCGGGCGTCCCAGAGCTGGAAGTCCATGGCGTACTCGCCGGCGATGGGGGCGAAGTCCGTGCGCAGCCGCTCGGCGCCGAGGGCCGGGTCGGAGATCTCGAACCCCATGCGCATGAAGAAGCGCCCGGTCTCGCGGTCGTCGTACTGCTGGCTCTCGAGGATGTTGCCGCCGTGCTCGACCAGGAAGCCGGTGACCGCGTGCACGATCCCCGGCCGGTCCGGGCAGACGATCGTGAGGACGAACTCGTTCCCGGCGGCGCCGGTGACGGAGGACAGGGACATGGGGTTTCTCCTGAGGTCGTTCGCCGGACCGGCTCAGTCGCCGAGCTCGGTGCGCCGGCGCTTCACATACTCGGCGAGCTCGTCGCGGACTGCCTCGTCCAGCGACGGTGCCTCGTAGTCGGTGAGGACCTGGCGGTAGATGTCGCCGGCGCGGGCGGCGGTGTCGTTGCCGCCGTTGCGGGTCCAGCGCTCGAAGTTCTCCGACGAGGAGAGCAGCGGGCGGTAGAAGCAGTCGCGGAACCGTTCGAGGGTGTGCATCGCACCGAGGAAGTGCCCCCCGTGCCCGACCTCCTGGTGCGCGTCGAACGCGAGCGAGCCCTCGTCGATCTCGAGCGGGGTGAACTCGTGCTGCAGCATCTGCACGAGCTCGATGTCGACGATGAACTTCTCGTAGCCTGCGACGAGGCCGCCCTCGAGCCAGCCGGCCGAGTGCATCACCCAGTTGGTGCCGGCGAGGAACGTCGGCATCAGCGTCATCAGGGCCTCGTAGCCGGCCTGCGCGTCGGCCACCTGGGACGACGTGAGCCCACCGCCGGTCCGGAACGGCAGCCCGAAGTGCCGGGCGATCTGGCCGGTGCACAGGAGGCCGATGCCGGACTCAGGTGTGCCGAAGGTGGGCGAGCCGGACTGCATGTCGATGTTGGACAGGAACGACCCGAAGATCACGGGGGAGCCCGGCCGGATCAGCTGCGAGAGCGTGATGCCGGTCAGCGCCTCGGCCATCTGCTGGACCAGCGCCGCCGGGATCGTGACCGGTGACATCGCACCCATCAAGATGAACGGCGTCAGCACGACGGCCTGGTTGGCCTCGGAGTACTCGAACTGCGCCTCGAGCATCCGGGAGTCCCAGCGGAGCGGGGAGTTGCAGTTGATCAGCGAGATCGTGGCCGGGGTCTGCTCGATGACGTCGCGGCCACCGAACAGGATCGAGGACATGGCGATCGTGTCAGCGGCGTTCACGCCCGACACGACGTTGCCCATGTAGATCTTGTCGGTCAGCGTCTGCAGCGCGAAGGTCATGTCGAGGTGGCGGCTGTCGAGCGGGGTGTCGTTGGGCTCGCACACCACGCCACCGGCCGAGTCCAGCACGGAGTAGGACTGGGCGAGCCGCGTGAAGTTCTCGAAGTCCGCCATCGTCGCGTCCCGGCGTACGGCGCCTTCTCGGACGAACGGCGGACCGTAGACCGCGCCGAAGGCCATCGAGTCGCCGCCGATGTGCACGTCGTTGTCGTGGTTGCGGGCCTGGACGTCGAACTCCTTCGGCGCCTTCGCGACCTGCTCGAGCACGAAGTCCGGATCGAAGAAGACCTTGTTCTCCTCGACGCGCTGTCCGGCGTTGCGGAACAAGGTGAGCGCCCGCTCGTCCATGAACTCCACGCCGATCTCGGTGACCAGGCGTCGCCACCCGGCGTCGAGCTTGGCCATCGCGTCTTCCGAGAGCACCTCGTAGCGCGGCATGCGGTTGCGGAACATCGCCCCTCCATTGTTGTGGCCGTGGTGTGGCAGGTCTCGGCCATGACGTGCCGGCGTGGATCTTGACCCGTGCTCGGGACGCAGCCTAGCCTCATCATGTGGTTGTCAGTTCCACATCATGGAACACCTGAAGGACTGGACGCAACGATGACGGAGCCGGCGAGAGGCACCCAGGCGGTCGAGCGCGCCGCCGCGCTCGTCGCGACCGCCGTACGCGCCGACGAGCCGCTCGGGTTCGCCGAGCTGGTGGAGTCCTGCGACCTCGCCAAGTCGACCGCCTCCCGCCTGCTCACCGCCCTCGAGCGCGCCGAGCTCCTGGAGCGCGACCCCACCGGTCTGTACCGCGCCGGCCCGCTCTTCTGGCTGTACGCCGCACGGCACGACCGCTGGGACGAGCTGGTCCGCCTGGCGAACCCGACCCTGGAGCAGCTCGGCGAGGACACCCGCGAGACGGTCAACCTCGCCGTGGCCCAGGGCGAGCGCGTGATCCAGGTCGGCCAGGTCGACAGCCAGTACCTGCTCGGCACCCAGGACTGGACCCAGATCGAGGTGCCTCCGCACACGTCCGCGCTCGGCAAGGTGCTCTACGCCTATGCCGCACTGCCGACCCCGCGCGGGCGACTCCAGCGACTCACGCCCAAGACCGTCGCCGACGGCGCCGCCCTCGAGCAGCAGCTCGCGCAGGCGCGACGCCGGGGTTGGGCGGTGACCGTCGACGAGCTCGAGATCGGCCTCAGCGCCGTCGCCGTGCCGGTCCGAGGTGGGCGCGGCGACGTCGTCGCCGCGCTCGGGGTCTCCGGACCCACTCAGCGTTTCCAGGGTCGGGTGGACGAGGTCGGGCGGTTGCTCACCGATCGGGCTCGTGGACTCTCCGCCCTGCTGGAGCGAGGCAGCAACCAAGAACGACGTACTGGAAAGGAAGGCGCGGCATGAGCGGCCTGACACCCGAAGAGATCCTCCAAGGTCTCTACGACGAGACGCTGGTCGGCAACGCCCCCCGCGTGCTGGAGCTGACGGAGGCGGGGCTCGAGCTCCAGATGGAGCCGCAGACCCTGCTCTTCGACGCGCTCATCCCCTCGCTCGAGGAGGTCGGCGCGCGGTTCGAGCGAGGTGACTTCTTCGTACCCGAGATGCTGATCGCCGGCCGTGCGATGGCGGGCGCGATGGCCCGACTGCGCCCGCTCCTGGCCGAGACCGGCGTCGCCAACATCGGCACGTTCGTGATGGGCACCGTGCAGGGCGACGTCCACGACATCGGCAAGAACCTCGTCAACATCATGCTCGAAGGGGCCGGCTTCGAGGTGATCGACCTGGGCGTCCAGGTCACGCCGGAGAAGTTCATCGAGGCGATCAACGAGCACCAGCCCGACATCGTCGGGTTCTCGGCGTTCCTCACCACGACCATGCCGATGTTCAAGGCGAACATGAACGCCCTGACCAAGGCCGGCCTGCGCGAGAACGTCATCGTGATGGTGGGCGGCGCGCCGGTGACCCAGGAGTACGCCGACGCGGTCGGCGCCGACGGCTACGCCGCAGACGCGTCCGCGACGGTCAAGAAGGCCAAGGCCCTCCTCGACGAGAAGCGCTCGAAGGTCCCCGCATGAACGAGTGGGACGGGACGCCGAGGGAGACCGTGCTCCGGTCGGCCACCAAGGAGGTCGTGCTCGGGCATCACCACCGGTTCTGCCTGATCGGTGAGCGGATCAACCCGACCGGCCGCAAGATCTTCCAGGAGCAGCTGCGGGCCGGCGACCTGTCGGCGATCGAGCGCGACGTGAAGGCACAGGTCGAGGGCGGCGCCGACGTGCTCGACGTCAACATGGGGGTGCCGCTGACCGACGAGGCCGAGCTCCTGGTCAAGGCGATCACGATGGTGCAGGAGCTCACCGACCTCCCGATCTGCATCGACTCCTCGGTCGTCGAGGCGCTCGAGGCCGGTCTGGCGGCGTACCACGGCCGGGCGCTGGTGAACTCGGTGACCGCGGAGGACGAGCGGCTCGCCGCGGTCCTGCCGCTGGTCAAGAAGCACGACGCCGCGGTCATCGCGCTGCCCAACGACGCGGACGAGATCCCGATGCAGGCCGACAAGCGAATCGAGCTGACCCGCAAGATCATCGAGGTCGCGACCCAGGAGTACGGCATCGCGGCCGCTGACATCGTGATCGACCCGCTGGCCATGCCGATCGGTGCCGACACGACGGTGGTGAACACGGCCTTCGAGACCATGCAGCGGATCCGCTCGGAGTTCGGCGTCAACATGACGTGCGGTGCGTCCAACGTGTCGTTCGGCATGCCCGGGCGCCACACGCTCGGGGCGGCCTACCTCCCGATGGCGATGACCGCCGGTCTCACCAGCGCGATCATGGACGCTCGGACACCGGCCATCGTCGAGTCGGTGAAGGCGGCCGACCTGCTCCTCGGTCACGACGAGTGGGGGATGGCGTGGATCGCGGCACATCGGGCACGCCAGGCGGAAGCACAGACGGCGCCGGCGTGAACATCACCCCACGGCGTTCTCCGGTTCCCCCGCTGCGCTCCTCCACCGGACAACGCCGCAGGGACCCCGAATGAGCGAAGATCCGGCAGAGGTTGCTCGGCCGGACTTCTGGCTCGAGGACGTCCGGCGCGAGGGTCTGATCGCGCCGTCGGGGACCGAGCCGGTCGCGCACGACGGCACCGGCCGGGTCCGGCTGAAGTTCGCCGTGCACGACACCTCGGGAACGGTCACCGACCGCGACGTCCGGGTGCCGCCGGGCGTCAGCGTCTTCGACTCCGCGTCGTGGAACGGCATCGCGATCGACTCCACCTGTGGCGGTCACGGCACCTGCCACAAGTGCAAGGTGCGCCTGTCGTCGGCGGCGCCGGTGACCCGGCACGACGAGCGCACGTTCACGCCGACCCAGCTCGAGCAGGGGTGGCGGCTGGCCTGCCTGGTGCAGGCGACCCGCGACCTCGAGATCGAGGTGCCTCCCCTCACCACCAGGCCCAAGGCGGCGACGGTCGGAGTCGGTCGGCAGGTGATCCTGCGCCCGGCCGTGCAGAAGCGGTACGTCGAGCTCGAGGAGCCGACCCTGTCCGACCAGCGCCCGGATCTGGTCCGGCTGCTCGACGCGATCGACGACCTCGAGCCGGTGCCCGACCTCTACGCTTTGCGCCGGCTGCCGACGGTCCTCCGGCAGTCCGGGTTCAAGGTGACCGCGGTGGTCGTCGACGAGGCGCTGGTCGACGTGGAGCCCGGCGACACCACGCAGGTTCGCTACGCGATCGCGTTCGACCTCGGCACCACCACCGTCGTCGCGACCCTGCTCGACCTCGAGACCGGGACGCCGGTGTCGGTGGCCTCGAGCCTGAACAAGCAGCAGCCCTTCGGCGCGGATGTGATCAGCCGGATCAGCGCGACCATGCTCGACGCCCGGGCGCTGGACCGGCTGCGGCAGGCGGCGCACGAGACGCTGGCGCAGCTCACCGACGAGGTGTGCCAGGAGGGCGGGGTCGACCCGGCGCACGTGTACGAGGTGGCCCTGGCCGGCAACGCCACGATGACGGCCCTGGCACTGGGGCTCGACCCGGAACCGCTCGGCGTCGCGCCGTTCGTGATGGCGACCCCCCAACCGACCGGCGTCCTCGCCGCCGACCTGGGCCTCACCGTGCACCCGCGAGCGCGGGCCGTCGTGTTCCCGGCACTCGGGGCGTACGTCGGCGGCGACATCGTCGCCGGCATGCTCGCGACCGGGATGGACCGCGACAAGCGGACCCGCCTGTTCATCGACGTCGGCACCAACTGCGAGATCGTCCTCAGTGACGGCGACACCATCTTGTCGACCGCGGCGCCGGCCGGTCCGGCGTTCGAGGGCGGGGCGATCCGGTGCGGCATGCGCGCGGCCGACGGCGCGATCGAGGTGGTGCGCCTGCTCGGCCCCGACAGCTCCGAGCCGGTGGACCTCCAGGTGATCGGCGACGTCGCGCCGAAGGGGCTGTGCGGGTCGGGTCTGGTCGACGCCGTGGCCGAGCTGGTCCGGGTCGGCCTGCTGGACGGCTCCGGCCGCTTCGTCACCGATGAGGTGGCGGCCGGGCTCACCCCGGCGATCGCCGACCGGCTCACCACGATCGGCCAGGAGCGGGTCTTCGTGCTGCACCGGCCGACGGCCGACGCTCCGCCGGAGGACTCGGTCGTGATCTCGCAGCGCGACGTCCGCGAGCTCCAGTTCGCCAAGGCCGCCATCTCGACCGGTTGGTCGCTGCTCGTGGGCGAGCTCGGCATCGACCCGAGAGACGTCCAACAGGTGCTCCTCGCCGGGTCGTTCGGCAGCTACCTGTCGCCGGCCTCGGCCGTGCGGATCGGCCTCGTGCCGAAGCTGCCGGTGCTGCGCATCGTCTCCGCGGGCAACGTCGCCGGCGAGGGCGCGAAGATGACCCTGTTGTCGATCCGCGAGCGCGCGGGCGCGACGACACTGCTGGAGGAGGTGAGGTATGTCGAGCTCTCCGATCGCAGCGACTTCAACGACCGCTTCGTCGAGCAGCTGGCCTTTGGCTGAGACGAACGACCGGTCCGCACGCGTCGCCCTGGTGGCGTGCGGGGCCCTGGCTCAACCCGCGGCCAGGATCGCGGCAGCGGCCGGCTGGGCGCTCGACGTGCATCCGCTCCCTCCATTGCTGCACAACAGCCCGCGTGAGATCGCGCCGCAGGTGCGGACACTGGTCGAGCGGCTCGCTCCGTCGTACGACCGCGTCGTGGTGGGGTACGCCGACTGCGGGACCTACGGCGCCATCGACGAGGTGTGTACCGAGCTGGGCGTGCCCCGGATGGACGGCCTGCACTGCTACGACGTGTACGCCGGTTCGGCGACCATCGAGCGGCTGATGACCGAGGAGCCGGGCACCTACCTGCTCACCGACTTCCTGGTGCGCTCGTTCGCGCGCACCGTCGAGCAGGAGCTCGGCCTCGACCGGTGGCCGGAGCTCCGGGACGACTACTTCGGCCACTACACGCGTGTCGTGTGGCTCGCGCAACGACCCGAGGACGACGAGCTCCAAGCACTGGCCGAGGATGCCGCACGCCGCATCGGCCTGCCGTTGGTCGTGCTGCCGACGGGGGAGTCGGGCCTCGCCGACGCCCTCTCTCGTCTCGTCAGCGACTGACGCGCTGCGCCAGCCGCTCCATCACCTGCGTCCGCCACGCCTCGGTCTCGGCGATCTGGTTGAACGTGAAGACGTGAACGCCCTCGGCGGCGGCGTTCTCGGCGCCGAGAGCCGGTGCGCACTGCTCCAGGAAGCGCTCGCCGGTGAAACCTCCCGGCGCGGCCAGCCGCACGAACGTGCCGCGGTGCTTGGTCAGGAAGCGGGTCGACTCGCCGACCCCGATCTTGGTCGCCGTGGCGAGGAGCTTGGCGCGGTCGATGGGCCCCGGGATGCCGAGGTACAACGGCATCGTGACGCCGCGGGCGCGCAGCCGGGCCACCCACGTCGAGATCGCCTTGGGGTCGAAGGTGAGGTTGCTGACGATGTGGGTCGCGTGTCGTCGCTTGTCCCACATCGACTGGACGGTGAGGTCGTCGCTGATCGTGGGATGGGTCTCGGGATAGCCGGTGATGCCGACCTGCTCGAAGGGCCGGCCCAGGTCCTTGAGGTCCTCGAGCAGCGAGAACGCGTCCCGGTAGTCGCCGGCCGGTTCGGCGTCGCCGCCGGGCACGAAGATCTTGGTGATGCCCTTGCCGGTCAACCGGTCGCAGATCTCGGCGAGCTCGGAACGCCCCGTCACCATCCGGGCGGCGACGTGGGGGACCACGGAGTAGCCGTGGCCGACCAGCCGTTCGGTCAGGTCGAAGGTCGCCTCGAGGCCCTTGCTCGGCGACGCGGTGATCGTGACGGTCCGCTCCGGGGGCAGGTGCTCGAGCACCTTGGCCTCGGTGGACGGCGTCGGCAGCACCTCGTACCGCGCGTTCCCCAGCAGCCGGAGCATCGTCGTCGCGTGGCGACCCTTGTTGCGCATGGCGCACTCCGTTTCGTGATACGCACCCCGCCCGGCTCAGCCTAGGACGTCCGCGGCGCGACGTACAGAGCTCACAGGTCTCCGGTCGGGACCGGGCGCCAAGGTGCCAGCTCGGGGTCGTCCGCCGGCAGCGACCGGACCGGCCCGGGCGGGGTCTCGGCGGTCTCGAACCGCACCGTGACGATGCCGCGGCCGGCACCCCAGACCCATCCGCGGCCGTGCTCGGTGTGGACGACGTCCATGCCCGGCACCCACGTGCGCTGGTCCGGCAGGTCGGGCAAGGCCCCGACCGGCTCGTCGTCCTCGTCGGTGCCGTCGTCGCCGAACAGGTCGTCCTGGATCCAGTCGGCGAGCCCCGAGACGCCGACCCCGAGCAGCCGCACGCCGCCGGTCAGGTCGAGCTCGCCGAGCAGGCCGCGAGCAAGTCGGGCGATCACCGGACCGGCGTCGGTGGGCGCGTTCAGCGTGGTCGAGCGGGACAGGGTCGTGAAGTCGTGGAGGCGGACCTTGAGGGTGATGGTGCGGCCGGAGAGGCCGCTCTTGCGCAGCCGCTCGGCGACGTTGACGGCCTGGCGGCTGACCAGCCCCTCCATCAGTCGCCGGTCGGTGAGGTCGGTGTCATAGGTGCCCTCGACGCTGACCGACTTGGTCTCGCGCTCGGGCACCACCGGGCGGTCGTCATCGGCGCGCGCGAGCAGGAACAAGCCGTGCCCGTGGGCCCTGCCCAGGAGCCGGACGAGCTCGTCCTCGCTGATGCTCTCGAGATCGGCGACGGTCGTGATGCCGGCCCGGCGAAGACGCTCGGAAGTCGCCGGGCCCACGCCTGGGATCACCGTCACGTGCATCGGACGCAGGAGCTCCTGCTCCGCACCTGCGCTGACGACGACCAGGCCGTCCGGCTTGTCCAGGTCGCTGGCCACCTTCGCGATGAACTTCGAGGTGCCGATGCCGACCGACGCGGTCACGCCTCCGGTGACCTCGCGGACCCGCGCGCGGACGTCCTCGGCCAGGCTGCGGACGCTGTCGTCGTCGTACGCGGGGAGCGCAGCGGGGACGAGGTCGATGAAGGCCTCGTCGAGCGACAACGGCTCGACCAGGGGCGAGACGTCGCGGAGCACGTCCATCACCCTCACGCTGGTGTCGCGGTAGGCGTGGAAGCGTGGGTTCAGGAACGCCGCGTGGGGGCAGCGCGAGCGGGCCTCGCGGGTCGACATGGCCGAACGGACCCCGTACTTGCGGGCTTCGTACGACGCGGTGCTGACAACGCCGCGACCGCCGACGCCGCCGACGACCACGGGCTTGCCGCGCAGCGAGGGCTTGTCGCGCTGCTCGACGGAGGCGAAGAAGGCATCGAGGTCCAGGTGCATCACCGAGGCCTCCGGTCGCATGGCGGGAACCTATCCGACCGTTCCGACGGGCCGCTCGCCGTGCACAGAGGTGCCTCTGCACCCGGTATTTCACAGGCGGTCCGGAGCCGGCGTCCCGCCGCGGAGGAGGAGGGGACCGTCGTCACATGACCACGACACTCACCGCCCGCGGTCCGGAGGACCTGCTCGCGGCGGTACCCGTCCTCCTCGGCTTCCAGCCGCAGGACTCCCTGGTGATGCTCACCTTCGGCGCCGAGCACACCTTCCACGCGCGACTCGATCTGCCCGCGACGGTCGACGACGACTCGCTGACCGAGGTGGTCGAGACGCTGCTGGCCCCGTGCCGGACGCATGAGGTCGACCACGTGGCGTTCGTCGTGTACTCGGCCGACCGCGCGACGGCCGCCGCGCTCGCGGCAGCACTGGTGCCCACGTTCGTCGCCGACGGTGTCGGGGTGGTCGACGTCCTGCGCGCCGACCGCGGGTGGTGGTGCAGCGTCCCGGTGCGGGCGGACGCCACCGAGACGCCACCACAGCCGTACGACGACGCCCACCACCCCTTCCGGGCTCAGGCGGTGTTCGACGGGCGGGTCACCCACGGCAGCCGCGAGGACCTCCGGTCCACGTTGGCGCCCGACGTCGATCTCCGTCGGCGCTGGGGTGAGCGTCTCGCCGGCCCTCCGGCGCCGGGCGGGGACGAGGCCGCCCTGGTGCGTGACCTGGTCGCGGCGTGGGTGACGTCGGGAGAGGAGCCCGACGACGACGGCGCCGAGCAGGTGCTCCGGGTGGTCGCCCAGGTGGAGGTCCGCGACGCGGCCTTGTACGCCGTCACGCACGACACCGTCCAGGAGCACCTGCGTGTGTGGTCGGCGTTGCTGCGCGGGGCGCCCGATCCCCAGGTGCCCGATGTCGCCGCGGTCGCGGCGTTCTGCGCCTGGCAGGCGGGTCATGGAGCGCTCGCGTGGTGTGCCCTCGACCGCTGCTTCGAGGTCGACCCGGAGCACCGCCTCGGCCGCTGCCTCGCGGAGTGCCTGGTCCGGGCCGTCCCGCCCACCGCGTGGTCCGAGCGAGGACGGTCCGATCCGGCGTAGCCGGGGCGGACGTCCGCGGCGAGCGGCGCAGCGTGATTGCGGGCAAGCCAAATCGGGGGAGACGCCCTAATGTGACCGCATGGGGGAGGACGTCGAGGCCCAAGAGTTCTCCCGGGCCGACCGCACGCGCTACCGCGAGAAGGTGCATCGCTGCCTCGACGTGTTCGAGCGGATGCTCAGCGAGGAGCAGTTCCACACCGACGACCCGATGACCGGCCTCGAGGTCGAGCTGAACCTCGTCGACGAGCAGGGGGACCCCGCGCTCAAGAACGCCGAGGCGTTGGCCGCGATCGCGGACCCGGCGTTCCAGACCGAGCTCGGCCAGTTCAACATCGAGATCAACGTGCCGCCCGCCCTCCTGCGCGAGTCGGGGCTGACGACCTTCGAGGACAACCTGCGCCGCTCCCTGAACGACGCGGAGGCCCGGTCGTCCGAGGTCGGCGCCCACCAGGTGATGATCGGCATCCTGCCGACCCTGGCACCGGGGCACCTGAGCCCGTCCCACATGAGCGCCAACCCGCGCTACCAGCTGCTGAGCGAGCAGATCCTGCATGCGCGCGGCGAGGACATCCGGATCGACGTCACCGGTCCGGAGCGGCTGATCACGACCGCGGACTCGATCCTCCCGGAGGCGGCCTGCACGAGCACTCAGTTCCACGTGCAGACGTCGCCGGACCAGTTCGCGGCGTACTGGAACGCCTCGGAGGCGATCTCGGCGGTCCAGCTCGCGATCGGCGCCAACTCGCCGTACTGCCTGGGCAAGGAGCTGTGGCGCGAGACCCGCATCCCGCTGTTCGAGCAGGCGGCCGACACCCGCAGCGAGGAACTGAAGGCGCAGGGTGTGCGACCGAGGGTGTGGTTCGGCGAGCGTTGGATCAACTCGGTCTTCGATCTGTTCGAGGAGAACGTCCGCTACTTCCCCGCCCTGCTGCCGATCACCAACGACGAGGACCCGGTCGCGGTCCTCGACGACGGCGGCACGCCGGCGCTCCACGAGCTCCGGCTGCACAACGGCACGGTCTACCGCTGGAACCGACCCGTCTACGACATCAACCCTTCGACAGACTCAGGACGACGCGACGGAACTCCGCACCTGCGGGTCGAGAACCGCGTGCTTCCGGCCGGCCCCACCGTCGCCGACCTGATCGCCAACGCCGCCTTCTACTTCGGAGTGGTCCGGCACCTCGCCGAGAGCGACCGCCCGCTGTGGTCGCAGATGTCGTTCCAGGCCGCGGAGGAGAACTTCGAGACCGCTGCCGAGGACGGCATCGACGCCACCATCTACTGGCCCGGGATCGGCGAGGTGAAGGCGACCGAGCTCGTGCTGCGGCGGCTGCTGCCGATGGCACACGCGGGTCTCGACGCCTGGGGCGTCGGCGCGGACGAGCGGGACCGGCTGCTGGGCATCATCGAGCAGCGCTGCCTGCTCGGCGTGAACGGCTCGAGCTGGTTCGTGGAGCGGATGCACCGGCGCCAGGACGAAGACCGGTTCGACGCGCTGCGGGCCACGTTGCTCGAGTACGGCGAGCGCATGCACAGCAACCAGCCGGTCCACACCTGGGACTGATCCTGAGAGCCGGCGGCTACCGCCGACGGATCCGCTTCCACTCCTGGAGCAGCCCGGACCGCGGGTCGAGCCAGCCGTGCCGGGTGACGACGACGTACGCCGGGTCCACGCCGCGCTCGGCCGCGGCAGCCACCGTGGGGCCGAGCCAGGCGGCGTCGACGTCCTGCATCGAGAGCGGCCCGGACCGGGTGACCCAGACCCAAGGCGGGTCGCGGTGTGCCCGGAGCACGGCACCGACGATCTCGGTCCGCAGGCCGTGGTCCCAGGTGGCGTCGTCGGCGACGGTCGCCGTCGGTCCACCCGGCAGGCCGACGTGGAGGACGGGCGGGATGTGCCGGCGACGGTCGGTCGTGGCCAGCAGCAGCACCGCCGTCCTGAGCACGCGCCGGTCTGCGAGGGGGAGTGGGTCGAGCAGCACCGGCATCCGACCAGCGTGCCGGAGCGAGAACCGGGCCGTGCCGGCTCTCCACAGGTCGCGTGTTGCAGCCGCCCGCCCCCGTCCGTCCGTGGGGTCCGGGTGCCGTCGCAGGTGGGATAGGTTGCGGTGGGTACGGGGCCCGGCGAGAGCGTTCGGTGCATCCGCGGGTGCACGTGGAGGAGGACCCATGGGAGCGGTGGTCGTGGGCTACGTGCCCAAGCCCGAGGGCGAGACGGCCGTCGAGCAGGGCATTGCCGAGGCGAAGCTCCGCGGCTCCGAGCTGATCGTCGTGAACTCCCATCGCGGCGGGCGCGAGTACAAGGACAGCAAGTACGAGCGCGCGGATCAGGAGCTCGCCGCCCTCGAGACGAAGCTCAAGGAGTCCGGGCTCACCTACGAGGTCCGTCAGCTGGTCCGGGGCTTCGAGCCCGCCGAGGACCTGATCGGTATCGCCGAGGAAGCCGACGCCGACCTGATCGTGATCGGTCTGCGCCGGCGTACGCCGGTCGGCAAGCTGATCCTCGGCAGCAATGCCCAGCGCATCCTGCTCGACGCTCCGTGTCCGGTGCTGGCGGTCAAGGTCGGCTGATCCTGCCCGGGGGCGGTGACCTTTCCGCCGACTGTCGCCTGAGAACGGTGGATCACCCACCGCTCGCCGCATCGACCAGCGACCCGGCAGGATGAGCACATGACCATCCAGATCACCGGCGACGCCCACGCCGACGAGGTCCTCACCGCCAGCCCGTTCGCCCTGCTCGTCGGGATGATGCTCGACCAGCAGTACCCGATGGAGCACGCGTTCCGGGGTCCGGCCAAGGTTCTGGACCGCTTCGGGAGCATCGAGCCCTCCGCGATCGCCACGGCGGACCCGGCGGAGTTCAAGGCGCTCTGCTCGACACCGCCGGCGATCCACCGGTTTCCGGGGTCGATGGCCGAGCGGCTGCAGACGCTGGCGGCGATCGTGGAGGACAAGTACGCCGGCCACGCGGAGCGGCTCTGGACCGAGGCCTCGAGCGGGGCCGACCTGATGAAGCGGCTGACGGAGCTCCCGGGCTTCGGCAAGCAGAAGGCACAGATCTTCACCGCCCTCCTCGCCAAGCAGCTCGGCGTACGACCCGACGGCTGGGAGCAGGCGGTCGGTGACTACGCCCTCGAGGGGTTCCGCTCCGTTGCCGACGTGACCGACCCGGCGTCGCTGCAGAAGGTCCGTGACTACAAGCAGCAGAAGAAGGCTCAGGCGAAGGCCAAGGCTGCCGGGGCGACCGCCTGACCAGGTGCGTGCCGCTTCGTTCTGCTCACCATCGCCATGGCAGAATGACACTGCGGCTCTTGACCATACCGGGCCTTGCCGCGCCCAGACAGTCCTGACGAGAGGTGTTCGTGTCCTCGACCGCGCGTAAGAAGACGACGAGCCAGACGAAGACGGCGACGAAGACGACGAAGACGGCGACCAAGGCGCCGGCCAAGAAGGCCACGGCCACGAAGACGAGTCCCAAGAAGTCGGCACCCACCGCCAAGAAGGCCCCGGCCAAGAAGGCGGCGCCGGCCAAGAAGGGCCCGGCGGAGGCCGACGCGCCGGCTGCGGAGGCCGTGACCCTCGACAAGGTCGAGGTGGGCCCCGACGGCAAGAAGGTCCTGCCCGACATCTCCGACGAGCAGTTCGAGAAGGACGTCGCCACCGACCCCTCGATCGAGGAGGACGAGAAGGAGGCGTCGTTCGTCGTCTCCGCGGCCGACGACACCGACGAGCCCGAGCAGCAGGTCATGGTCGCCGGCGCGACCGCCGACCCGGTCAAGGACTACCTCAAGCAGATCGGCAAGGTGCCCCTCCTCAACGCAGAGATGGAGGTCGAGCTCGCCAAGCGGATCGAGGCCGGCCTCTTCTCCGAGGAGAAGCTCGCCAAGGGCGGCAAGATCACGCCCAAGGTGCAGGAGGAGCTCGAGTGGATCGCCGAGGACGGGCGCCGCGCCAAGAACCACCTGCTCGAGGCCAACCTGCGACTCGTCGTCTCCCTCGCCAAGCGCTACACCGGCCGCGGCATGCTCTTCCTGGACCTGATCCAGGAGGGCAACCTCGGCCTGATCCGCGCGGTCGAGAAGTTCGACTACACCAAGGGCTACAAGTTCTCCACGTACGCCAC
>Ga0164241_10002965_pt1 | contig 17713 bp, 17 predicted proteins | sample OricomyardsoilBY_FD_108780 | JGI IMG/M metagenome (GOLD analysis project Ga0164241, IMG submission 108780) | Backyard soil microbial communities from Emeryville, California, USA - Original compost - Back yard soil (BY) | ecosystem: Environmental > Terrestrial > Soil > Unclassified | place: USA...
GCGGGCAGGTCGCGTCGATGGTGCGCAGGCCGCGCTCCTGGGCGTCCTCGTGGACCGCCGGGGAGACGCCGTGGGCGGAGAAGACGGTGGTGGCGCCGGTCGGGACGGCGTCGGACAGCTCGTCCACGAAGATCGCGCCCTTGGTCTGCAGCGTCTCGACCACGTGCTTGTTGTGGACGATCTCCTTGCGCACGTAGACCGGGGCGCCGTACAGCTCCAGCGCGCGCTCGACGGTCTGCACGGCGCGGTCGACGCCGGCGCAGTAGCCGCGCGGGCGGGCGAGGAGGAGTCGTTCGGGGGCGCTCACACCACTAGAGGGTACGGCAGTGCGTCAGCGGGCGAGCTCGCGGAGGGTGTAGGCGACCACGGTCTCGCCCACCGCGTCCATCGCCGCCGGGGAGAGCTTGTCGAAGGTGTCGGCCGTGGTGTCCTTGTGGCGGTAGGCCCAGTCGATGAAGTCGACCGCGGGCACGCCCGCCCGCAGGAACGGCGTGTGGTCGTCGACGATCTCGGCCTGCGTCGTGTCCGGGAAGACCTCCCCCACGCCCACCGCGGAGGCGGCCGCCCGCACCCGGTCCCACATCGCCACGTTCGAGGACTTCTCCCGGGGCAGCCGCAGCCCCCGGTTGGCGACGTAGTCCAGCAGCAGCATCTCCTCCGTGCCCGTGCGCCCGCCGGTGCGGGCGACGTAGGCCTTGGAGCCGGCCAGCGCGTCGCGGTAGAAGTCCTTGGTCGGCCGCTGCTCCTCCTCCCCGTCGAACAGGACGAAGCGGACCTCGCGGTGGTCCGCCGGGAGATCCGCGCGGCGCAGCGCGTCGGCCACGCCGATCACCGCGGCGGTGCCGGCCGCCCCGTCGTTGGCGCCCACGAAGCCGGGGATGGTCCGCTCGGTGTCGTAGTGGGCCCCGATCACCAGCGCCGGCTGGCGGCCCGGGATGGTGCCGACGACGTTGCGCATGCCCCGGCCGATCGGCTGCAGCTCGCCCGCGGGGAGCATCCCCTTCAGCTCCTCGGCCAGGGCCCGGGAGCGCGCCGAGCCCGCCGGGCGCGGCCCGAGGTCGACCTGGCGCTTGGCCAGCGCCATCGCCGCGGGCCCGTCGAACCGGTCGACGGTCGCCTCGGGCACCGGCTGCTCCTTCGGCGGCGGGTCCGGGTACAGGAACGAGAGGAAGTCGAACGAGCGCGACGCGGCGTACAGCAGCCCGCCGATCAGCACGACCTGGACGACGAGCAGGATCAGGAGCGGCTTGACGCGCAGCTGCCCGCGGTCGTCCGGTGAGGGGTCCTTCGCGATGGCGGCGGCTCAGTCGTTGGCCGTGACCGCGTCCAGGAGCCAGGCGAACTGCTCCCGGGCGGCGGCGCGGCGGGTCGGGACGTGCTCGGTCGGGACGCCGCCGGCCGGCGGCTCGTAGCCCCGCAGGATCTGGCGGGCGATGGACTCGCGGTGGACCTCGTCGGGCCCGTCGTAGATCCGGGCGGCGCGCGCGAACCGGTACATCGCCTCCAGCGGCATGTCGGTGGAGTAGCCGAGCGAGCCGTGGGCCTGGAGGGCGCGGTCGATGACGTCGTGCAGCACCCGGGCCCCGTAGACCTTGATCATCGCCACGTCGGTGCGGGCCGCCGACGCGCCCTGCGTGTCCATCTTCCACGCCGCCTCGAGCGTCATCAGCCGGGCGGCCTTGCGCTCGATCGCCGAGTCGGCGATCCAGTTGCGGATCGTCTGCTTCTCGCCCAGCGTCGACCCGAAGGCCACCCGGTAGGTGGAGCGCTCGCACAGCATGTCGAAGGCCCGCCGCGAGACGCCCAGCCACCGCATGCAGTGGTGGATGCGGCCCGGGACCAGGCGGTGCTGGGCGATCAGGAAGCCGGCGCCCTGGGGCCCGAGCAGCGCGTCCTTGGGCACGCGCACGCCCCGGTAGAGGACCTCGGCGTGGCCGCCGTACGCGCCGAACTCCTCCCACGGGTGCTCCATCGTCGGCACGTCGCGGACGATCTCCACGCCGGGCGTGTCCGCGGGCACCAGGAACATCGAGGCGCGCTGGTGCGACCGCGCCTCGGGATCGGTGACCGCCATGACGATGAGGAAGTCGGCGATCGAGGCGTTGGAGCTGAACCACTTGTGCCCGTCGATGACCCACTCGTCGCCGTCCAGCACGGCGCGCGTGGTGAGCAGCGTGGGGTCCGACCCCGCGCCCGGCTCGGTCATCGAGAACGCCGAGTGCAGGTCGCCCGCCAGCAGCGGGTGCAGGTAGCGGTCCTTCTGCTCCGGCGTGCCCGCCATCGCGAGGATCTCCGAGTTGCCCGAGTCGGGCGCGGCGTTGCCGAAGGCGAACGGCGCCAGCGGCGTCGTGCCGAGGATCTCGTGCATGAGGCCGAGCTTCACCTGGCCGAACCCCTGGCCGCCGAGCTCGGGGTCGAGGTGCGCCGCCCACAGACCGCGCTCGCGGACCCGCTCCTGCAGCGGCGCCATCGCGGTCCGCAGCTGGGCGTAGGAGAGGCCCAGCGTCTCCATCGGCCAGATCTCCTCGCGCACGAGGGCGTCCATCCAGTCCAGGTGCTCCTGGAACTCGGGGTCCGTCGTGAAGTCCCACGCCATGGTGTCGCTGTCCTCTTGGGGTCGGAGTCGGCTGAGCCGGGTACGAGCACGATAGGGTCGCAGGTGGAACGAGAGGCCGGACGAGGGAGCCCGATGAGTACCCAGCAGCACTTCGACAGACTCACCGCCATCGACGCGTCGTTCCTGCTCCAGGAGGGCCCCGACGCGCACATGCACATCGGCGGCCTGGTGATCTGCGACGGCCCGCCCCCGCCGTTCGAGCAGCTGCTCGACACGATCCGCGAGCGCCTGCACCTCGTGCCCCGCTACCGCCAGAAGCTGCGCATCCCGCGCCTGGAGGCCGGCCGGCCGCTGTGGGTGGACGACCCCGACTTCAACCTCGAGTACCACGTCCGCCAGACCGCGCTGCCCAAGCCGGGCGACGAGCCGCAGCTCATGCGCCTCACCTCGCGCATCTTCAGCCAGCAGCTCGACCGGGCCAAGCCGCTGTGGGAGATGTGGCTGATCGAGGGCCTCGAGGACGGCCGCTTCGCGATCGTCACCAAGACCCACCACGCGCTGATCGACGGCGTCTCCGGCGTCGACCTGGCCACCGTCCTCTTCGACCTCGGCCCCACGCCGACGGTCATCCCCCACCCCGACGAGGCGTGGGAGCCGCACACCGAGCCGAGCGTCGCCGAGGTCGCGGCGGCCGCCGCGACCGACGCGGTGCGCGGCGGGCTGTCGATCGCCTCGCGGGCCATCGACGTCCTCACCCGGCCCCAGTCCGCGCTGCGCGAGGCCCGCCACGCGGCCGAGGGCGTCGCCGAGATCGCCTGGGCCGGCCTGAACCCCGCGCCCGACACCCCGCTCAACGTCCCCCACGGACCGCACCGGCGCTACACCGTCGTGCGCAACGAGCTGTCCGACTTCCGGATGGTCAAGAACACGTTCGGCGGCACCGTCAACGACGTCGTCCTCACCGTGGTCAGCGGCGCCCTGCGCACCTGGCTGCGCAGCCGCGGCGTGCGGACCGAGGGCCTGGAGCTGCGCGCGCTGGTGCCGGTCTCGGTCCGGGCCAAGGACCAGGAGGGCTCGCTCGGCAACCAGATCGCGGTGATGCGCGGACCGCTGCCGGTCTACGTGGAGGATCCGCTGGCCCGGCTGCGCACCGTGCGCCAGTCGATGGACGGGCTGAAGGAGAGCAAGCAGGCGCTCGGCGCCGAGGTCATCGCGGGCGCGACGAACTTCGCGCCCCCGACCATCCTGGCCCAGGCGTCGCGGCTCAACTTCTCCACCACGCTGTTCAACCTCATCGTCACCAACGTGCCCGGGCCCCAGTTCCCGCTCTACGTCGGCGGGCGCGAGATGGAAGACGTCTTCCCGATCGCGTTCCTCCCGCAGAACCACTCGCTGGCCATCGCGATCATGTCCTACAACGGGCACATCAACTTCGGGCTGCTCGGCGACTACGACGTGCTGCCCGACCTGGATCGCATCGCCGACAACGTGCGGCAGTCGCTGGCCGAACTGGTGACGCTGGCCGAGCGCGAGAGCGCGCGCCAGGCCGTCACCAGCGCCTAGGCCGGCCCGCCGTCCGCGACCAGCCACCGGCCGCCGGTCTCGGCCGCCGGCGGGCCGTCCCGTTCCCGTCGCTCAGCGCTTGACGCGCAGCTGCGGGGTCGACGTGAGCTTCTGGCGGTTGCCGGCCCGGTCGACCGCGCGCACGGTGAGCGAGAGGGTCTCCCCCGCCGCCACCTTGACCGCGACCTGGCCGCCCCGGGCCTTGGAGATGAGGACCCGCTTCCCGCCCTGCGTGCGGTACAGCTCGACCCGCTTGACGCCGGACACGCGCACCCCGGACGGGCCGCTGTCCCGGCCGCTGACCCGGACGACCACGCCGGCCGCCGTGCGGCGGACGAGCCGGACGGAGCCCACCGGGGCCGTGCGGTCCGTGTCCCGCGCCGCGGCCACCGCGCGGCCGCCGTCGAGCACGCCCCAGCCGACGTCGGCGGTCCAGCCGGTGCCCGCCGGCCGGCTGGCCGTCTCCTTGAGGATCCGCTCCACCGCCGCGGGCGGCAGATCCGGGTTGAGATCGCGCATCAGTGCCGCGACGGCCGCCACCTGGGGCGAGGCCATCGAGGTGCCGGCCAGGTAGGCGTAGCGATCGTCGCCGTTGAAGGTGGTCCGGCAGAAGCAGGCCGGGATCGGATCGATGCCGGCGGATGCGTCGCCCGCCACGGGGCGCTCCAGATCCGTCTCGGCGGCCGGCAGGGCCCCCAGGAGGCCACGCGGGCCGCTTCCCCGCCCGAACGCCCCGTACGCGGCCAGCGAGATCTGGCTGCCCCGCCCGGAGAACCAGGCGCGGCCGCCGCCGTAGGCCGCCGCGGCGACCGACAGGCCCATGCCCTTGGCGATGTCCGCGCCGGTCCCGGTCGGCTGCAGCACGTTGGCGGGGTCGCCCTGCTCGGCGACGTCCTCGTCCGCGGCGGCGGCGACGAGCACCGCCCCCTTCTTGCGCGCGAACTTCAGCGCGTCGATCAGCGACTGGCCGGGCGGCACGGTGCCGTCCGTCCCGAAGCTCATGTTGATGGCGTCCGCGCCGTGCTTGGCGGCGTCGACGATGGCGGCCGCGATGCTCGCGTCGCTGAAGTCGATCTTCTCCACGATCAGCGAGCAGCCGTAGCCGGCCCCCGCGATCCCGATCCCGTTGTCGGCGGCGGCACAGGCCAGCGAGGCGACGTGGGTGCCATGCCCCCCCTCGTCGGTGCGGGGGCTGCCGGAGCCGCTCTGGTCGGCGGCGTAGGCGATCCGGCCCTGCAGCTCGGGGTGGCTGGCCTCCACGCCCGTGTCGATGATCGCCACGCGGGCGCCGGTGCCGTGGGTGACGTCCCACGCCGCCGGGAGGTTCTGGGCTGCGGCCCACCACTCGACGGGCGTGCCAGCCGGGGTTCCCGCGGCGCGCTCCGGCACGGTCAGCGCCGGGTCGTCGGGCAGGGCGCGGGGCGTGGAGCGCCGCTCGCGTCGCACCTCGCGCACGCGCGGGTCGTCCCGTAGGCGGGCGACGAGCTGCGCGGTCGTCTCGCCCCGGCGGGGCCGGACGGTGACCAGGCCGATCTCGGGGACGACCGGTCCCGCGACGTGCGCGCCGGCGGAGGCCACGGTCGCGCTCGCCGAGGCCGCCCGGGCGGTGCCGGGAGCGGCCGGGCTCATCGTCACGAGCACGCGCCCGGTCAGCGGGCGGACCGGCTCGGCCGGGGCGGCGTTCGCCGGCGCGGCAGCCCAGGCGGCGACCAGCGCGGCGAGCAGGGGGACAGAGGCAAGACGCACAGTGCTCACAGTACGGATCGCGAACCCGTTGTGAGCCTGTATCCCGCCCTTCGTACGCGATTCATGCGAACGAGGACGCGTGGCCGCTCGGCCGGCGTCGGGCGGGGCCTCAGTAGCCGAGCGCGAACTTGGCGTCCTCGCTCATCTTCTCCGGCGTCCACGGCGGGGCGAAGGTCATCGACGAGGTGACGGCCTCGACGCCGTCCAGCTCCCCCACGAACTCCTCGATCTGCTCGGACACCTGCGGGCCGATCGGGCAGCCCGGGGACGTGAGCGTGAACGTCACGTGCACGTCGGGCCCCGAGACATCGATCCCGTAGATCAGCCCGAGCTCGACGAAGTCGAGGCCCAGCTCCGGGTCGATCACGTTGGTGAGGGCGTCTTCCACGTCGTCAGCGGTCGGCATGCCCCCATTGTAGGGCCCCGGCAGCGGCGGCCCGAGGCGGCGCTCCCGTACCCTGGAGGTCCATGGCCGCACTCTTCCTCGCGCTGTGCATCATCGTGCCGATCGTCGAACTGGCGGTGATCATCGTCGTCGGCGGCGAGATCGGCGTGCTCCCGACCATCGCGCTGCTCCTCCTCGGCATGGTCGCGGGCGTCGCGCTGCTCATGTACCAGGGCCGCACGGCCTGGCGCCGGTTCAACGCGGCGCTGGCCGCCGGCAAGGCGCCGACCCGCGAGGTCCTCGACGGGTTCCTGATCCTCGTCGGCGCGATCCTCCTGATCGTCCCGGGGTTCGTCAGCGACGTCTTCGGGATCTTCCTGCTGCTGCCGCCCACGCGTGCGGGCGTCCGAGCCGTCATCCTCCGGTGGGTGCAGTCGAACATCGTCGTCGGAGTGGGCACCACCGCGTACAGCGGCGCGAGCGCCATGTGGAAGAGCCGCGCGGGCGGCCGGATGCGGGCGGGCGGACCGGCCGCGGAGGCTGGAGGCACGGCGGGAGCCGGCGGAACCGACGCGGCCGGGATCCCGTACGACGTCGAGGGCACCGCCGTCGAGGTCGACCGCGACCAGGGCCGGTTGGAGCCATGACGATCGACGCGACCTGGGAGTCCCCGCGCGCGGGCGCCTCCGTGGCGCCCGGCTTCGGCGACGCCGTCACCTTCGCGTTCGGCGATCCGGCGGCCAACGTCTTCGGCGTCGCGCGCGTCGGGCTGTCCACCGGGGCCGACGATGCCGTCACGGCCAGCGGCCTCGTCCTGCTCTTCGCCGACGGCGAGCCCATCGCGGTGCAGGCCGACGGGGGCGTCGCCGTCGAACGGCCCGCGTGGGACGCCATCGACGCCGCCGGGCTGCGCACCACCGTCGAGGAGCCGCTGCGGGCGTGGACCATCGCCTTCGTGCCGCCCGACGGGGACGGCAACACCTTCAAGCTACGCTTCGAGGCCACCACCCCGCCCGCCGTGCTGGACGCGTCGCACGCGGCGGCCAAGGCCGGCGGTCTCTCCGGGTACGAGGCGCTCTGCCGCGTGACGGGCACCGTGACGGTGGCCGGCGTCGCGCGCACGGTCGACGGCCTGGGCCAGCGCGGCCACTCCTGGGGCGCGCCCGACTGGGAGTCGGTGACGATCGCCCGCACGCTCAGCGTGTGGATGGATCCCGCCCTCGGCGTGTCCCTCACGGCGGTGCGCGCGCAGCGGGCCAAGGCGCACGACGACGAGGCCGTGACCGCCTTCCTCTTCGAGCCGGCGGAGGAGGGGCCCGACGGCGGCCCCGTGCCGCACCTGGTCGACGATCCCCTGTTCTCCACCCGCTACGACGCCGAGGACCGCCAGATCGCCGCGGGGCTGGAGCTCTACGTGACCGAGGACGGGTACGCGCGGCGCGCGGCCGGCGAGGTCGTGTGCGGGACCACGCTGGACCTCGGACGGCTGCGGCTGGACTGCGCGTTCTTCCGCTGGCGCATGGAGGGCCGGGAGGGCGTCGGCCGCTACGACATCCTCCGTCGGGCGTGAAACGCCGCGGCCAGGGGCCTCGCGTTCCACTGGAAGGTCTCGCCCAGGGGGCTCGTCCTTCCGACGGGAGGACGTCGTGAGCACTGCGTCGCCGTCGGGCATCGAGGCCGTCGTCTTCGACTTCGGCGGGGTGCTCAGCTCGCCGATCGCGGACTCGTTCGTCCACGTCCAGGAGACGGTCGGCATCCCCGCCGAGGCGCTGGGCCGGGCGATGGTGGCCGTGACCGAGCGCGACGGCCTCAACCCGCTGCACGAGCTGGAGTGCGGGCGGGTGACCGAGGCCGACTTCATGGCCGACCTCGGCGCAGTGCTGTCGGCCGACCTCGGGCGTCCCGTCGCGATGCACGAGTTCAGCGCCACCTACTTCGCCCATCTGGCCACCAACCACGCGATGCTCGACCTGGCCCGCTCCCTGCGGGCCCGCGGGCTGCGCACCGCGATGCTCACCAACAACGTGCGCGAGTGGGAGCCGCGGTGGCGCGCGATGCTCCCGGTCGACGAGCTGTTCGAGCTGGTGGTCGACTCGGCGTTCGTCGGGAGGCGCAAGCCCGAGCCGGAGATCTACGCCCTGCTGCTCGAGCGCCTGGCCCTTCCCGCCGCCGCCTGCCTGCTGATCGACGACTTCGCGATCAACTGCGAGGCCGCCCGCGCCGCCGGTATGCACGCGGTGCGGTTCGTCGAGACGGCCCAGGCGATCGCCGACGTCGAGTCGGCGCTCAGCCCCGGCGTCGCCTAGTTATCGCAACCCAATCTGTCCCACAGGTACAGGTCGAGGCAGTCGCCGGCAAGCTCCATCGAGCGTTCGCGGGATAGGAAGGGCAGCACCGTCTCGAGCGCGTGCTCCTCGGCGACCCCCGAGTCGAAGGCCTCCTCGCCGCGGAAGCCCGCGGCGATCTTCAGCGCCTCGCGCCGGTTCTCCCCGAGCTGGCCGAAGGCGCTGACCAGGAAGTCGCGGTTGGCGATGGGATGCCCGACCTCGAGCGAGGCGTGCCACGCCGCGAGCATCGACAGGTCGTGTTCGTCGAGGTCGGCGACGGCCTTGACGTAGTGCCCCTGGAGCTCGTGCTCCGGGATCTCGTCGACCCAGGCCCGAACGACCTCGCCCAGGAGCTGCCGGCGCGCTTCGCGCCCGACGGACTCGGCGATGACGCGGATGGCGTCTTGGGGTTCGATGAAGCAGAGGGCCACGCTGGTGATGCTCCGTGCGTTCGCGGGGAACGTGCGATACGGAACGTACGGGGCCGTTCGGACGGCATCGCGTGGCCGTTCCCGCGGTCGTTTCTCGACCGCGGGAAGGCCCTGCTCACGCGGGGTTTCAGTAGTCCTGCACCGACAGGCACGGCTTGCCGCCGCACTGGTCGGTGATCTTCCCGCCGGCCTGCAGGAAGTCCGACTTCTGCTGCCGGGCCGCCGGCGTGTTGCGCGGCAGCTCGTGCGGGTCACGGCCGTTGCCGATGATCGCGGGGGTGTACGTCCCCGCCGGGATGTGATCGCTGCCGTCGCTGATCTCCCCGTCCTTGCTGGAGACCGGCGCGAGGTTGCTCAGCAGCGGGATGTCCGTGCCGAACACGCGCTGGTTCTGCGTCTGGAGCGAACCGGTCTCCGTGGTGGGGCCGGAGTCCCACAGGACGATGCCCGAGCCGGTCGAGCCGATGCTGAGCTTGGGGATGCCCCACATGCCCTTCCGCTCGTCCGTACGGCCCGGGTTGAACGTCGGCTGGTACCCGGCGGCGCCGATCGTGCGCGCCTCGACCTCGGCCGCCCACTCGGAGACCTGGTGGTCGCCGAGCGCCACGTGCATCAGCACCTGGTGCTTGGGGGTGTTGGGGTACGGGTCGCTGGTCATGTGCTGGGCGTAGCCGTTGCCCTCGCCGCGATCCCACAGCGTCTGCATGACGTTGATGATCAACTCGCGGTCCAGCGCGCTCTTGTACGCCGGCTTGGTGATCTCCAGGTAGGCCGAGAAGTCCGTGCTGCGCCACACCAGCAGGCTGTAGTTCATGCCCGGCACGCCGAGCACCGCACGGGTGAAGTCCGGCGAGACCGCGGTGAGCGCCCCGCCGAAGATGCCGCCCTGGCTGTTGCCGTCGTAGAACAGGTGCGACGTGTCGATGGTCGACGCGCCGGACGCGTTCTGGAACGCCGGGTTGGCCGCGAGGCCCTGCGGGTGGATCATCAGGCGGCCCAGGTACAGGCCGTCGAGCATCCCCTGCTGCAGCCGGTCCGGGAACGTGTTGAACGTCGAGAAGTCCTGGAGGATCTTCGCGGCGTTCCCGATGTCGTTCTCCGACATGCCGATCTCGTCGGTGCCGCAGAAGATCATGTTGTGCTCCTGCGACATCTTGCGCAGCTGGCCCTGGTTGATCTCGTCCGCTCCGCCGAGCAGGCCGTGGCCGTACAGCGACGGGCGGGCCGGTGCGTTCATCGCCGAGCGCGGGATGTTGCACCAGAACTTGGCCTTCCAGGTGCTGCCGGGCGTCTGCTTCGGCTTCCACAGCCCCTTCTTGGAGGCGAAGTTCATCGAGGAGCCCGGCTCGCAGTTCGGCGCGAGGTAGCACGGGACGACGACGGTGCCCTCGATCTTGCGGGCGATGTTCGGGTCCTCCTCGACCGTCGGCTCGGTCACCTTGTCGATCGTGTACTGCGGCGCCTTGGAGCCGGCCGGCACCTTGCCGTCCTTCAGATCGGTGTCACCGAGCTGCTTGAACGCGTCGTCGCGCATGGTCAGGAAGCGGTCCGAGAGGCTCTTGCCGCTCGCCACCGTGAAGTCCCAGGCCAGGTACAGCGACTTCTGGGCGATCCCGGCCTTCTTCAGCGTCTTGAAGATCGACGTCATCTGCTTGGCGCGGGCCCCCTTGCCCTTGCCGTCTACGAACTTCTTGAACGCCTTGCCGGGCTTGATCGTCTGGCCCTTGGCGTTCTTCATGTTGCGCAGCGCCACCACGTAGCGGTGTCCCTCCAGCCAGTTCTTGGCGGGGTGCACGTCGAGCGTCTGCTCCTTGACGACGTCCTCGGCGTGGGAGTTGATCTCCGACCAGATCGGCCAGCGCTTGCCCGTCTTCGTGTCGATGACGACCACAGCCTGGCTCTTGCCGGTGTACTTGCCGATGTCGTCGATCGGCGCCGCGTCGGTCTTGCCCAGGTCGAGCCCGGGGACCTGCGTCATGATCTGCGCGCCGGGGCTGAAGCCGTCGTTGCCGGCGAAGGCCGCGGTGTTGATCGGCACGCCCTTGGCGTTCTTGGGCAACAGGTTCGACGTGATGTCGAGCCGCTTGCCGGTGGGCATCTTCTTGTCGGGCTTCGTGAAGAAGTCGTTGGGCCACGGCAGCGCGCACGCGCGTGGGTCGATCGGGTCGCACTTCGCGGCATGCGCTGCGGGGGCCGCGAAGGCGGCCACGGCGACGGCCGCGAGGGCGACCAGGGACAGACGGGAACGCATTGCTCTCCTCGTTCACGTGGGATCGGGACTCCGGGTCGTCAGCGGACGCTGACACCGGAGGATTGCGGCGAAGGTAGCAGAGAATGCGCTGTGATCCGCCGCTAGTCGACAGCCTGTCAACGCGTCAGCCGCACCTCCATCCCCTCGACGGCCAGGCCGGCTCCGTCCCCCGCCCCGCGCAGCAGCCCCAGGATGCGCGCGACGTAGGCCTGGGTCTCGGGATACGGCGGCACGCACATGCAGGCCCCGACCCGCCCCGGCCCGGCGTTGTAGGCGGCGAGCGCGAGGGGAACCGAGCCGAACCGGCGCAGCAGGTCGCGCATCATGTGGGCCTGCGCGTCGATCGACTGGGCGGGGTCGAACGGGTCGGTGACGCCCATCTCCCGGACGTTCTCGGGCATGAGCTGCGCGATCCCCAGCGCGCCCGCGGACGACACCGACCGCGGGTCGAAGTCCGACTCCGCGCGCACCTGCGCGCCGAGCAGCACGGCGGAGACGTTCCACCGCTGCGCGGCCCGGGCGAGGATCGGGGCGTACCGGGCGGGGATGAACGCGGGCAGCGACGAGCCGCCCCGCTCCCCGCCGCCGCTCGTGGTCCCGCGTCCGCCGTAGCCGACCGAGGCGCTGCCGGCGTTGCGGATGTAGCCGAAGTGTTACGACATCACTTTACCCGATAGGCTGGCCCGCATGGGAGAAAGATGGGCCGGGATCGTGCGTGTTAGCCACATGGGAGCACGTCGCGCCGGAGCGGACAACGTCCACACCGACCGAGACCAAGTCGAGACGATGGAACGCCGCGCACGCGAACGCGGCGCCACCCTCACCATCCTCACCCCCGAGCTTGACGTGTCCGGCGGACTGCCGCTAGAGCAACGCCCCTCCCTCATGCAAGCCATCCTCGGAGTCGAGGCCGGCGACTACGACGCGATCATCGTCGCCTACCTCTCCCGACTCGGCCGCAACGTCCGTGAACAGCTCCGAGCATGGGAACGCGTCGAGGCCGCGGGCGGGCACATCATCGCCGTGCAGGAGGACCTGGACACCTCCACGGCCTCCGGCAGGTTCCTACGCACCGTCCTCCTAGCCAACGCCGAACGAGAACGCGACGAGCACACGGAACGCTTTGAGCTTCTACGCCAGCGCGCGACAGCCGCCGGGGTCTGGCAGCGACGCCAAACACCAATCGGGTACACGCGCGACCCCGACACCCGCAAGCTCGTCCCCGACGACAAGGCCGAATCGGTCCGCAAGGCGTTCCGGAACCGAGCCAACGGCAGGCCGCTCGTGCAGATCGCCGACGACCTCACCATGACCCCCAGCGGCGTCCGCTACCTCCTGCGCAACCGCGTGTACCTCGGTGAGCTAACGGTCGGCGAGCACACCAACACCGCCGCTCACCCAGCGATCATCACCGTGAACGAATGGGAAGAAGCGCAAGTCACGCAGCCCCGCCCGCCCCGCGGGTCACGCCGCCTAGCCGAAGGCCCCGCGCTCCTAACAGGGATCGCCAAATGCACCGGCTGCGGGCACGCGATGAGTCGCAGCGTCACCGCCTACACGTGCGCCGTCCGTCACAGCGGCACCGTATGCCCCGCCCCCGCGATGGTCACGATCCACCTCATCGAGAACCACGTGGAGCAGATAGCCTTATCGCACCTCGCCAGGCTGACCACCGACGCCGTCAGCACCGACGACGGCGTGGCATCCGCCAGGACCAAGCTGGCCGACGCCAAGGCCGAGATGACGGCCTACCTCGAGGCCGTGAGCGCGCAAGCCGTCGGCGCACGAGCGTTCGCCGCCGGGGCACAGGCTCGACGCGAAGCCATCGACGCCGCGCAAGCCGAACTGCAGGCCCGCGTTGCCACCCGTCCCATCGCCCCCATCGTGGCCGGAGGCGTGGACGCTTGGAGCAAGCTCGACGCGAACGGACGCAACATGGTCCTACGCGGACTTCTTGAGGTCGTCCTGATCGAACGGGCCGGCGGGCGGGGAAGCCGCACGCCGCTTGCCGATCGCGTGCGGGTGATTCGCCACGGAGCCGGACTGATCGACCGTCGCGCCGGGGTCCCCGAGATCCCGTACGGCTTGCACCCCATCGTCCTCCCGGACACCAACGATCCACGCGTGCTCCGGATGCTGGACAGATAGCGCACGCTCCAGCGCTCGCGCTGCCGAGTGCAGGTACTCGTCGTCGTTCACGCTGCCTTCTCCCCCGACTGATCCAATGACGGAAACGCTCCATCAAGCCCCTGGGGAGAGGGGGAGCTAGCGCTCCCAGGCGTGCGCTGGGCTACCCCGCCCGCGGGAAGGCACGAACGCACTGCCAGAACAGGCCGAGATCGTTGAGCGTTCCCTCGGGTCGCTCCACGAACAGCGGTGGTCGGAGGGTCGGCCACGGATCGTCCGTCACTGAGAGCGGTGCGGGGTCCGGGATGCGCTTCGTGCGCACCCACCACTCCTCCCCGTTCCAGATCACGTCCACCACTTCGACAGCCTCGCGCGCCCGGGGTTCCTTCGGCATCCAGATCCACCGTGACCCGACCTCGGGACGTGGCGCGTCCTCGTCGTAGCTGCTGACGTGGCCCTTGGGTCGCTCCATCGTGGTCATCGTACATCCCCGTTCTCGTGGTCATGCCGCTTGCTCCCCCGGCTCGTCGTCCCACACGTTCCCGCCATGCCGTACCCGGTCACACGCAGCGGCCATTTCCTCCGCCGACGCGCCATCGGACTGCATCCCGGAGATGTCGCCCAGTGCGTTCTGTAGCCGGCGGACCTCGGTGTTGTCGTTCACGGGTGCCCAACGATGCCCCGTCAACCGCTGCAACAGGGTGATCGGGTCCTGCCGATGCACGCTGACCGCGTGGCCCATCTCCTCGTACAAGCCGTTCGCGATCATCGCCCCGAGAATGTCGAGCTTCCCGTCATCGAACAGCAGGTGCGCGGTCCGGTAGAGCGGGACGACGCACAACGGGTCATCACAACCACCGTGAGCTCGGGGCGTGATGTGCCCCGGATCGATCGGACCGGAGCCGGGCATGATCGACGCTCGCTTGCGGATGTCATCGCGCTGCTCATCCGACGCCGGCGTGAACGACCGCTTCGGCCTCCCGCCCACGGGCCGGCTCAGCCCCTTCTCCGGCTTCAGCGCAGCCACCAGCGAATGGCGCTCCATCCCCGCGGCCTGCTCCGACTCGCAGAACTGGTCCCGGGCTTCCCACGGCATCTCCTTGCGGCACTTCTTACAGAACGGCATCAGCGATCACCTCCCCACGTCCATCCCCAATCCGACAGCGGCACGCCGCGCGGCCACCAAAGCCCCACCACGACAAACGCCGACGGCGACCCATGCGCCCTCGTCGCTCGCAGCCAATGCGTCTGCGTCGAGTGCATACCAGCAACACGCTCCGCTCTCGGCTCAGGCATGGTCGTCCTCCTCGCGCGTCCCGACCCCGACAGGGGCGGCCTACAGGCACAGGCCGGTTCGCACGCAACACGCCGGGGCAGCCTGGGCCGCCGCACACCGCGCCGGCCATCTCCGGCGCGAACACCGTACGGCCGCAGTGATCGCAATGAACAGGCTCCGGGGAGAGACCCCTACCGGGGTCAGGCGACGACGAGCGACGAGCAAGCTCCGAGCCGACCTGACCGAGCATCTCGTCAAGCTCGGGATCACCGGACGACTCCGGGATAGGGACCCCTTCGGGGTCAGGCGTGCGTGACGCGGAACGAGCGCGCCACGAAGCCCGCGTCTCCCACGTCAACGAGAGCGCCCAGCGGCCACGGCCGATCAGCAGCAGCGTCCGGAGCCCGTGGCCCTTGCGGAGACGGTTGTCGATCAGGTCGACGAGCTTGCGCGTGTCGATGCGTCCCGCGTGCCTCATCGCTCGCCACCGCCCTCACGCGTGGTGTCGAGTTGGTCGGCCACCATGCCCGCCGCCGCGTCAAGGGACGATGCCGATGCAGCGGCGACGTCTGTGAAACCGGTCCGCACCACGACCACCCAGTTACGGTCGTCCGGGAGGTAGGCATGGCGGTAGATCGACACGGGCGGGTTGGTCAGCAGATCGCAGGCCGCGAGAAGCCGATCAACACCGCCCGTGGCCTCTCCCTGTACACCGACACGCTCACGCTGGGCGGCAGCGGACTCGGGCAAGAGAGCCTCCGGCTCTGACGTGCGTTGTGCAGGTCGGCACTCGATCCAGGTGTCGTCCCACCCCCAGTTGTCGATCAACTGGGCGTTGGTCATCGTCGGCAACTTCGGGTTCTCGATCCCCCGGCCGATCGCCTCGATCGACGGGTACCACCCGGTCCGGCACGGCGGCATGTCTTCGTCGCGGTAACCGGCCCGGAACTCCAACGCCCCCTCGGGCAGCGTCTCGGGAGAGGGAGCCGGGACGCGGAAGAACGCGCACGAGCACGACGAGCACCCATCCTCCCCATGAACGCCGAGCGGGTGACCGCAATGAGCACACGCCTTGGCGGCACGCTGATCCGCCGCCGGCAACGTCGCCACCTGGGCGACGATCTCGTTCAGATGGCGGCCGTACTTCCCCTCCTCGGGCAGCGTGACCCGGTCACCGACACGCTCGAACACGCCGACGTCGTACGCGTCGCGCGGCGGCGTCCAGTTGGTCGAGTGCTGCCACAGGCCGTTCGCGTGCGGCTTCCACAGCGTGACCCGTTCGCCCCCACCCCCAGACGACGAAGACGTGGTGTCGGGAGAGGGACGGCTAGCGCCGTCAGACGTGCGCAACTCGGTCCACGCCTCCACCGCACCCTCCACCGCGATCAGCGCCTGGGCCGCCTCGTACGGCACGTCGACCCCCACCCCGCCACGGACGAACTCCGCGAGACGAGACGCCTCCGACTGCATCTGGTCACCCCACGCCCGCACGTCGGCGTCGGGGGTGGAGGGCTGGCATCCGCCAGCAGGCGCCGCCGGGATGTCCACGATCACGCCTGAGCCCTCGCACGCCTCGCACCCGTCCACGACCTCGTTGTCGACGTCCGGGCAGACGCCCGTGCCGTCGCACTCCTCGCAGACGATCTCGTTGGGCTTACCGGGCATGGTCAGCCTCCGTCTCGTCGTTGTGCACGCCAGGGCGCTCAGGAACTACGACAGCGCAACCGCACTTCTGGCAGGCGTAGATCGGACCCGGCGCTTCCGGGGTCTCCAGGATCGGGCCATTGGCCCGATCGACGATGCACCCGCAGTGACAGACCGGATGCCCGTCCAGCGTCCACATCGCCACCGGGTCGGACGGGTGACCGCACGGCACCTCGCGCCAGAAGGCGTCCGGTATCCCGTCGTGCACGCCAGGCGCGGTAGCGCCCCTTTCCTGCTCGAGCGCGTGAAGGACCGCCCGTGCTCGGTCGCCCGCGTCCTCGTTGACCGCGTCCGTCACCGGGCCGTGAGCCAGCCAGTTCGCCTCGTCGGCGTAGAACTCCAACGCGGCGCGCAGGTCCCGTTCCCCTGGGGGCACAAGACCCCCGGCTTCGATCTGGTCGGCGAGGTCGAGTACGGCTTGGCGGTCCCCGTCCGACGGATGGGCAGCCTTGAGCGCCACCCGCCGAAGCGCGCCCGAGAGTGCATCGCGTTCCTCCCCCTCGGGAGAGGACGCCAGCCGGTCAGCGACCACTTCCGCCAATGAACGATCATCCGTCGTGTCATGCCCGACCAGCCGGCCGACCGCCTGACACGTCCCGCAACCCGCTGGGGCCGCGACTCGCGACACGAGCGCTTCGCCCTGCCAGTTGCAATCAGGGCAGCACCGGAAGTAGCCGACCGGACCACCCTGGTCGACATGCTCAGGCTCGGTGACCTCCTCGTACGTCCGCGCCCCGCAGTCAGGGCAGTAGTCGAGCGTCGTCTCGTGTTCAGGCATCCCGCACCTCCTGGAGCGCGGTCTCACTGACGTCCGAGTACCGCTCGTTGAACTCGGTCTCGACGCTGAACCACCACTGATGGCCCGCCCACTTGTCCGAGACGATGGTCCCCCGGCAGACGAAGTTGTCGGCGGTGTCGAACACGTTCACGCGGTCGCCGATCTCGAACGGCGCCTCGTCCACTTCCTGGTCAGTGGGCATCTCGCACCTCCGTCGTAGAGCACGGCTTCCCGCAGGACTGACAGACCGGGTACGTCCCGGTGAAGTCCCGCTTCATCGTCACCGGCGCAAGGCAGCACTTCGAGCTAGCGGGCATCTCGCCCCTCCTTCGAATCGTCAAAGATCCTCATAGCGATCCGACCTCCAGGCCGACCTGCTCAGCGACAGGACGCCACCGCGCGGGGGTTTGCAGCGCATCCCAACGACGCGCCATAGCGAGAGCTGTGTTCTGCGGACGGGCGTGATTACGAGCAACGTCCGTGGAGTCGAGCGACGCGAACGGGTAGGAGCCGCGAGCCAAAGCCATGCCGCGCAGCATGTGCAACCAGACCGGCGACGGGCCCTCAC
>Ga0164241_10002966_pt1 | contig 17707 bp, 13 predicted proteins | sample OricomyardsoilBY_FD_108780 | JGI IMG/M metagenome (GOLD analysis project Ga0164241, IMG submission 108780) | Backyard soil microbial communities from Emeryville, California, USA - Original compost - Back yard soil (BY) | ecosystem: Environmental > Terrestrial > Soil > Unclassified | place: USA...
AGGCGGTCGGCCTCTACAACCCGATCCCGGTCAAGCGCGCCTGCGAGCTGCTCGGCCTCTGCGGCCCGACGATGCGGCTGCCGCTCGTCGAGGCGGACGAGGAGCGAACCGCCATCGTCCGCGCAGCACTGGAGCACCACGGGGTGTTGACGCCCGCGTGACCTCCACCAAGCTGCGTGTCCTGCCCCTCGGTGGCCTGGGGGAGATCGGCAAGAACATGACGGTCGTCGAGATCGGCGACCGGATCCTCATCGTCGACGTCGGCCTGCGGTTCCCGACCGCCGAGATGATGGGCATCGACCTCGTCCTGCCCGACTTCAGCTACCTGCGGAGCCGGGTCGACGACATCGAGGGCATCGTCGTCACCCACGGCCACGAGGACCACCTCGGGTGCCTGCCGTTCCTCCAGCGCGAGCTGGGCGTCGACATCCCCGTCTTCGGCCGCCCCCTGACGACGGCGATGGCGCGCTCGAAGCTCGACGAGCACCGCCTCAAGAACGTCCCGGTCACCGACGTCGAACCCGGCGACGAACTGCACCTCGGCCCGTTCGACGTCGAGCTGATCCACATGACGCACTCGATCCCGGACGCGTCCGCCGTGGCGATCCACACGGACCTCGGGACGGTGCTGATCACCGGCGACTACAAGTTCGACCAGACGCCGGTGGGCGGCGTGCCCGCCGACATCGGCCGGCTCGCCGAGCTCGGCCGCGAGGGCATCCTGCTGCTCTGCGGCGACTCGACCAACGTCGACCGCCCGGGCTACTCGCCCAGCGAGTCGGTGGTCGGGCCGAAGCTCGAGGAGGTCTTCTCGCGCTGCGACGGCCGGATCGTCGTGACCAGCTTCGCCTCGAACATCCACCGCGTCCAGCAGGTCGTCGACGCCGCCGCCGCGCTCGGGCGCCGCGTCGCGCTCGTCGGCCGCTCGATGCGCAAGAACGTCAACATCGGCCGCACGCTCGGCCACATCCAGGTCCCCGACGGGATGCTCGTCCAGCCGCGCGAGCTCGCCGACTTCCCGGACCACAAGCTCGTCGTGATGTCGACGGGCTCCCAGGGCGAGCCGATGTCGGCGCTGCGCCGGATGGCGCACCGCGACCATCCGCAGGTCGAGCTCAAGCAGGGCGACACCGTCGTCTTCTCGGCCACGCCGATCCCGGGCAACGAGCGCGCCGTCAACGAGACGGTCGACCGGCTCTACCACATCGGCTGCGACGTCATCACGACCGCGGACGCCGCGATCCACGCCTCCGGCCACGGCTACGCGGAGGAGATGAAGCTGATGCTCAACCTCGTCAAGCCGCGCTACGTGATGCCGTTCCACGGCGACTTCAAGCGCATCCGCCTGCACGGCCAGATGGCCGAGGCGGTCGGCGTCGCGCCCGAGAACGTGTTCCGCGGCGAGAACGGGCTGCCGCTCGAGATCACCGAGAAGGGCGCGCGCTTCGGCGACAAGGAGCAGGCGGGGATGATCTTCGTCGACGGCGTCGACATCGGCGACGTGACCGACGTCGCCCTGCGCGATCGCCGGATGCTCTCCTCCGACGGCATCTTCGTCGTCGTCGCGACGGTCTCCGAGCAGGACGGATCGAGCGTGGCGGAGCCCGAGGTGATCTTCCGCGGCGTGCCGTTCCAGGACGACGCCGAGAAGCTCCTGGGCGAGATCCGCGCGACCGTCGAGAAGTCGCTCGACAAGGCCGCCGACGAGGAGATCCGCGAGATCGACCTCATCCAGAAGGTCCTGCACGACGACCTCGCCGAGCTCGTCTACCAGAAGCTCAAGCGGCGCCCGATGGTGCTGCCGGTCGTCGTCGAGGTCTAGAGCGGGGTCTCCGCGGGCGCCGGGACGACCGGCGCCTCGACGGTGGCCGGCTCGGAGACGAGCGGGATCTCGACCACGAAGCGGGCACCGCCGTGCGGCGCCTCCTCGAGGATCACGTTCCCGTCGTGCGCGTCGGCGACGGCCTTGACGATCGAGAGGCCGAGGCCGAACGAGCCGCCGCGATCGCCCTGGCCGCGCACGAAGCGCTCGAACAGGCGGTCGCGCAGCTCGGGCGGGATGCCGGGGCCGTCGTCCTCGACGACGAGCCGCGCGAGCCCGTCGACGGCGGTGACGCTCGCGGTCACGCGCGTGCCGGCCGGCGTGTGCCGCAGCGCGTTCTCCATCAGGTTCAGCGCCAGGCGGTGCAGCTCGTCGCGGGCGCCGTTGACGACCGCGGGGCGCGTGTCGACCGCGAGCACGTGCTCGCCGGTGACCGGCTCGAGCTCGGCCGCCGCCTCGACCACCACCCGCGCCAGATCCGTCGGCGCGTGCTTGATCTCGCGGTCGACGTCGGCGCGCGCGAGCAGCAGCAGGTCGGCCACGACGGCCGGATCGGCGCCGTGCTTGGCCAGGTAGGCGGCGTTGCCACGCAGCGCGGTCAGCGGCGTGCGCAGCTCGTGCGACGCGTCGGCGACGAACTGGCGCTGGCGCGTCAGCATCGCCTCGGTCTCCTCGCGCGAGGCGGCGAGCGCGGCGAGCATGTCGTTGAGCGTCGTGGCGAGCTCGGCGACCTCGTCGGTCGCGCGCGGGACCGGCACGTGGAGGTCGGGGTCGCGCGTGCGGCCGATCTCGCGGGCCGACGCGGTCAGGCGCGCGATCGGGCGCATCGCGTTGCGGGCCACGAGCAGGCCGGCGACGAGCGCGAGCAGCGCGCCGCTGAGCACGCCGACGAGCAGCAGGAAGCGGACGCGGTCCTCGGTGCCCTGGACCTCGGAGACCGGCCGGCCGTACTGGGCGATCACCGCGTAGCCGAGCGGGAGGGAGACGTAGCGCGCCTCGATCCGGTAGCCGTGCGAGACGATCGCCGAGCCGGGGGCGACGTAGCCGAGCTTCGGCGCGTTCTTGGTCGCCTTCAGCGGGCTCGTCCCGTCGAGCGCGACGACGCGGATCATCGCGTGGTCGGCGGCCGCGAACGCCTCGAGCGCCTGGTTGTCGAGCTCGATGTGCCCGTTGGACGGGACGTAGCGCGCCGTGTCGTGGACGCGGTCGCGGAGGTCGTCGGCGCCCTGGGCGACGCGGACGTGGAAGTCGTCGCGGATCCGCTGCGTGGTGAGCGAGCCGACGATCGCGCCGAACCCGAGCAGGATCACCAGGGTCAGCAGCGCCGAGCCGCCCGCCAGGCGCCACCGGATCGGCAGGCGGTTAAGCACGCAGGACGTACCCCGCGCCGCGGATCGTGTGGAGCAGGCGCGGCTCGCCCTCGGCCTCGAGCTTGCGGCGGAGGTTGGAGACGAAGACCTCGATCGTGTTCGTCGTCGCGAACGGGTCGTAGCCCCAGACCTCCTCGAGGAGGCGCTGGCGCGGGATCACGATCCGCTCGTTGCGCATCAGGAACTCCAGCAGCTCGAACTCGCGCTGGGTCAGCTCGACCGCGCGGTCGCCGCGGGAGACCTCGTGCGTGTCCGGGTTGAGCTGGAGGTCGGCGCAGACCAGCGAGGCGGAGCCGCGCGGCGGCCGGCGGCGCAGCAGCGCGCGCAGCCGCGCCAGCAGCTCCTGGCGCTCGAACGGCTTGACGAGGTAGTCGTCGGCGCCGGTGTCGAGGCCCTCGACGCGCGACTCGACGGCGTCGCGCGCGGTGAGCATCAGGATCGGCACGTCGTCGTCGGCGCGCAGCCGGCGCGCGACCTCGATCCCGTCGATCTTCGGAAGCCCGAGGTCGAGGATCACGAGGTCGGGGACGAACGAGCGGGCGTCCGCGAGCGCCGTCTCGCCGTCCGGGGAGATCCGGACGTCGTAGCCCTCGAGGCGCAGCGAGCGCTGGAGCACGCCGGCGATCTCGTCGTCGTCCTCCACTACGAGCACCCGTGCCGTGCGATCGGTCATCGCTTAGGAAGGTTAGACGGCAGCCTTTCTCCCGCATAAGCGTGCGAATCCACGCCCAGAAAGCCGTCTGGAGGGGTGACGGGACGCACGTCGAAAGGGTGACTGCGCCATGCCTGCCGCCACTCGTAAGCCTGCCCGGAAGAAGACCACCCCCGCGCGGAAGCCCGCCGCGCGGCCGCGCAAGAAGACGCGCGCCCGCCGCGCGCCCGCGTGGCGCCTGGGGATCCCGGTCCTCGAGCAGCACCATCTCGACCTCCTCGGGCTCGCCGTCGTCTGCATCGGGGTGTTCCTCGCGTTCCCGCTCTACCTGGGCTGGGACGGAGGCCAGGCTGGCGCCGCGATCGTCCGCGGCTGCCGCTGGCTCGTGGGGGAGATCGCCTACGGCGCCCCGATCGGCCTCGTGGCCGCGGGCGCGATCACCGTCATGCGCCCGGTGCTGCCGGCCGTGCGCCCGTTCCGCTCCGGCGCGCTGTTCCTGATCGCCGCCACGACGCTGGCCTTCGCCGCCGGCACGCTCGGGTTCGGCCCGGGCGCGGCGAGCGAGCACTGGAACGCCTCGCTCTTCGAGCAGCGCGGCGGGATCGTCGGCGACGCCCTCTACTACGCGACGTCCTCGCTGCTCGGCAACGCCGGCACGCACCTGGTCGCGATCTTCTGCTTCGTCGCGGGCCTGCTGCTGCTGACCGGCGCGTCCGTCGCCGGCGTCCTGAAGGCGACCGGCACCGGCGTGGCCGACACCACGCGCGCGCTGCGCCGCGGCTCCGAGGAGATCGCCGCGCTGGCGCTGACCGCCCGCGAGCGCACCGTCGTCCCCGAGCCCGCCGACTCCGAGCCGGTCGTCACGCGTTCGCGCGCCAAGAAGAAGCCGGCCGCCAAGCCCGCCGACCTCGACGGCTCGCAGCGCTTCCCGGATCTCTTCGGCGACGAGCCGATCGAGGAGCCGTTCCCGGAGCCGGAGGCCGAGATCGAGGCGCCGTTCGTCCCCGCGCCCGACCCGGAGCCCGAGCCCGCGTTCGCCGACGACGAGGTCGAGGCCGACGCCGTCGTCATGGAGGACCCCGCGCCGCTCCCGCTGGCCGAGGACCTCGCCGCCGAGCACGCCGAGATCGAGTGGCACGTCCCCGAGGCCAACCGCGTCCTGAAGGTCTCCACCGAGGAGGCGTCGCGCCCCGACACGCGCGGCCAGGAGAAGACCGCGGCGCGGCTCGTCGAGGCCCTCAGCCACTTCAACGTCCAGTCGCAGGTCATCGGCGCGGTCGCCGGCCCGCACATCACGCGCTACGAGCTGCGGCTCGGCCCCGGCGTGAAGATGTCGAAGGTCTCCCAGCTCAAGGACGACATCGCCTACGCGCTGGCGGCGACCGACGTCCGGATCCTCGCCCCGATCCCGGGCAAGACCGCCGTCGGCATCGAGGTCCCGAACGCGAAGCGCAAGATCGTCCAGCTCGGCGACGTGTTCCAGGCGCGGCCCGAGGGCTGGTCGCCGATCACGGTCTGGCTCGGCAAGGACGTCAGCGGCAAGGCGATCGGCGCCGACCTCGCGAAGATGCCCCACATCCTCGTCGCCGGCACCACCGGCGCGGGCAAGTCGGGCTGCATCAACGCGATGCTCTCGTCGATCCTGCTGCACGCGCGTCCCGACGAGGTCCGGCTCGTGCTCGTCGACCCCAAGCAGGTCGAGCTCAACCACTACGAGGCCGTCCCGCACCTCCTGACGCCGGTGATCACCTCGCCGCGCGCCGCCGCCAACGCGCTCCAGAACCTCGTCCGCGAGATGGAGTGGCGCTACGGGATCATGGCCATGGCCCGCACGCGCAGCCTGCCGGAGCTCAACAAGCACCGCGTCGAGAACGACGACGAGCCGCTGCCCTACATCCTCTGCGTGATCGACGAGCTCGCCGACCTGATGATGGTCGCGCCGGCCGACGTCGAGGACTCGATCATCCGCCTCGCGCAGAAGGCCCGCGCGGTCGGCATCCACCTGGTGCTGGCGACGCAGAGCCCGCGGGTCGACGTCATCACCGGCATGATCAAGGCGAACGTCCCGTCGCGGATCGCGTTCGCGGTGTCCTCGCAGACCGACTCGCGCGTGATCCTCGACCAGAACGGCGCCGAGTCGCTGCTCGGCCAGGGCGACATGCTCTTCTCCGCGCAGGGATCCTCGAAGCTCCAGCGGATCCAGGGCGCCTACATCGACGAGGGGCAGATCGAGAAGCTGACGTCGTTCTGGGCGCGCCAGGGCGAGCCCGAGCTGCGCGAGGACCTCCTCGAGGAGGTCGAGGCCGCGGAGCCCGAGTCCAAGACCTCAGAGGACGAGTTCGACCCCGACGAGGACGCGCTGCTCAGCGACGCGATCGAGCTGGTCGTCGAGATGGGCACGGCCTCGACGTCGATGCTCCAGCGGCGCCTGCGCCTCGGCTACACGCGCGCCGGCCGGCTGATCGACATGCTCGAGCGCCGCGGCGTGATCTCGGGCTACGAGGGCTCCAAGCCGCGCTCGGTGCTGGTGTCCCCGGCGGACCTCCCGCGGGTCCTCGCGGGGCTCGCGCAGCGCGGTGGCGAGACGTCGGTCGTTGAGAGCGGCGTTGCGCCGGTCCCGCTCGACGACGACGCCGAGTAGCCTCCCGCCCGAGCTCTTATGCCGGAGATCGGCGCAACATTGCGCGAGGCGCGCATGCGCCAGCACCTGGATATCTCGGACATCGAGGCGCAGACCAAGATCCGCGCCAAGTACCTGCGCGCGCTGGAGAACGAGGAATGGGACCTGCTGCCGGGTCCCACGTTCGTCAAGACCTTCCTGCGGACCTACGCCGAGGCGCTCGGACTCGACGCCCGGCTGGTGCTCGAGGAGTACAAGCTGCGCTACGAGCGGCTCAGCGACGCGGAGCTGCATCCGATCGCTCCGCAGACCCAGCGCGACCGCGAGCGCGCGAAGCAGCGGGCGCGCGGCAGCAGCGTCGGGCGCGACGTGACCGTGGCCGCGGTGGTCGTCGCGATCGTCGGCGTGCTGATCCTCCTCGGCCGCGGCGGGGGCGACGACAACGGCACCGACACCGTCGGGACGACGCCCGGGACGAGCGCGTCCGCGACGCCGCCCACCGACACGAGCACGACCAAGGCCACGACGACCGCCAAGAAGGCGCCGGCGAAGCCGACCACGGTGCGGCTGCGGCTCGTGCCCACCGGCCAGGTCTACGTCTGCCTGAAGGCGGGGAGCAAGGTGCTGATCGCCGAGCAGACGCTGACCCCGGAGACGCCCGCCCGGACGTACAAGGCCAAGTCGTTCAAGCTGCTGGTCGGCAACAACGCCCTCAGCCTCCGCGTCAACGGGAAGAAGCAGACCGTGCCCTCGACCTCCGTGCCCCTCGCGTATGAGTTCACGACGAAGGGGCGCCACAAGATCGCCGCCGACACGACGGCGATCTGCACGTGAGCGCGCGCGCCGGCATCGTCGTCACGGGGACCGAGGTCCTCACCGGCCGCGTCGTCGACCGCAACGGCCCGTGGCTCGCCGAGGAGCTGCGCGAGCGCGGCATCGACATCGCGCACATCGCCGTCGTCGGCGACCGCCCGGAGGACATCGCGGGCGCGCTGCGCTTCTTCCGCGACGAGGGCATGGACCTCGTTGTCACCAGCGGCGGGCTCGGCCCGACCGCCGACGACCTCACGGCCCAGGTCGTGGGCGACTTCCAGGGCCGCCCGCTGGCGCTCGACGAGCCGCTGGAGCGGCGGATCTGGGCGATCCTCGAGCCGCTGCTGACGCGCTGGCCCGACCTCGACCCCGAAGCGCTGCGGGCGTCGAACGCGAAGCAGGCGATGGTGCCCGCCGGCGCGACGGTGCTCGAGCCCGTCGGCACCGCGCCGGGGCTCGTCGTCCCGCCGCCGGACGGCACCGACGGCCCGACCGTGGTCGTGCTCCCGGGGCCGCCGCGCGAGCTGCAGCCGATGTGGCTGACCGCGGTTGCGACCGCGGCGTTCGAGGCCGCGGCCGCCGGCGCCGTCGAGTACCGCCAGCGCATGCTGCGGCTGTTCGGGATCCCGGAGTCGGAGATCGCGGCGACGCTGCGCCTCGCCGACGAGCGCCACGGCATCGACGGGCTGGAGATCACGACGTGCCTGCGGCGCGGCGAGGTCGAGGTCGTCACGCGCTACGAGCCGGCCGAGCAGGCGCGCTACGACGCGTTCGTCTCGGTCGTGCGCGAGCGCCACGCCGACACGCTCTTCTCCGACGACGGCACGAGCGTCGACGAGCAGGTCGCCAACGCGCTGCGCGAGCGCGGCTGGACGATCGCCACCGCCGAGTCGTGCACCGGCGGGCTGCTCGCCGCGCGGCTCACCGAGCGCCCCGGCTCGTCCGAGTACGTCCTCGGCGGGATCGTCGCCTACGGCAACAGCGTCAAGGCCGGGATCGCGGGCGTCGACCGCGACGTGATCGTCGAGCACGGGGCGGTCTCCGCGCCCGTGGCCGAGGCGCTCGCCGACGCCGCGCGCGCCCGGCTCGGCGCCGACGTGGGGGTGGGGATCACCGGGATCGCCGGCCCCGGCGGCGGCACGGAGGAGAAGCCCGTCGGCCTCGTGTGGCTCTCGGCCGCCGGCCCCGAGGGCGCGCGCCTGACCCGCAGGGTCGTCATCCCGGGCGGCCGCGCCGACGTGCGCGACCGCTCGACCACGATCGCGATGCACCTCGTCCGGCGCCTGCTGCGCGGCGAAGCCGGCCCGTCCGGCAGCTGACCGCGCTTCTCACACGCTTCTCACGATCGAAAGCGCTGCATCCGGGTAGGAAAGGCGAACCACGATCTCGGAGGTCCAGACGGGTCGTCGGGTGCGGGTACGTCTACGCAGGACCAGGGAGCGTTTTCAATGCGATCGAAACTGACCGCCGGTATGGCGACCGTCGCCATGCTCGCGATGACCACCGCGGCCGCACAGGCCGCCGAGAAACCGGGAGCCGCGGTCGACGGGACCGCCCAGGTGACCGCGACCAGCGCCACGCTGAAGGGCCGGGTGAACCCCAAGGGGTCCGCCACCACCTACTTCTTCCAGTACGGCAAGGGCAGCTCGTTCACCGCCCAGTCCGGCCCGGCGAGCGCGGGCGTGGGGACGAAGGCGGTCGCCGTGACGGCGCCGGTCGTCGGCCTCGAGCCGGCGACGAAGTACTCGTTCCGGATCATCGCCACGAGCGCCGGCGGTGCCGTCACCAGCGCCGCGAAGTCGTTCACGACGCCGAAGCAGCCGCTGGACTTCACGCTCGCGGCGGCGCCGAACCCGGTGCCGTTCGGAGGTGCGACCACGGTCGGCGGCCGGCTCACCGGCACGGGCTCCGCGGGCCGCGGCATCCAGCTGCAGCAGAAGGCGTTCCCGTACACCGCGGGCTTCGCCAACGTCGGCAACCCGCAGGTCACCGACGCGACCGGGGGCTTCGCGTTCCCGATCCTGTCGCTGGGGATCAACACCCAGTACCGCGTGGTGACGACCGGGGCGAACCCGATCACCAGCCCGATCGCGCTCGTCGGCGCGGCCGTGGTCGTGCGCGTCGCGATCAGCGACCACAGCATCAAGTCGGGTCAGCTCGTCCGCTTCGCCGGCACCGTGACGCCGCGCTCCGACGGCGCGCTGTACGCGGTGCAGAAGCAGCGCGGCTCGACGTGGGTGACGGTCGGCGGCTCCTCGCTGCGCCAGGACAGCGCGACGAAGTCGAAGTTCGCCAAGAGCCTGCGGATCCGCCACAGCGGGACCTACCGGATCTACGTGGGCGTCAACTCGGGCGCGTACGTCTCGAGCGCGAGCTCGAGCCAGAAGATCAGCATCAAGAAGTAGACGGACCGGGACGCGGGCGATCGCGCTCGGGGCTTAGGCTCCGAGCGTGATCGTCGACGTCTGGATGCAGCACCCCACGCTGCGGTTCCTGCGGCACGACATGTTCGCGTCGCTGCAACGCTGGACGGGCTGGGAGCTTCCCTCCGAGGATCCGCCGATCGCGATGACGATCGGGGCGATGGACGCCGCGGGCGTCTCCCAGGGGCTCCTGAGCGCGTGGCACGCGCCCGAGGGGGTGCTGATCTCCAACGACGAGGTCGCCGCGTGGGTCGCGGAGCACCCCGATCGCCTGGCGGGGCTCGCCGGCGTCGACCTCGCGCGCCCGATGGACGCGGTCCGCGAGCTGCGCCGCTGCGTGGAGGAGCTCGGCTTCGTCGGCCTGCGCGCGATCCCGTGGCTGTGGGACGCGCCGCCGACCGACCGCCGCTGGTACCCGCTGTACGCCGCGTGCGTGGAGCTCGGGGTGCCGTTCTGCACCCAGGTCGGCCACACCGGGCCGCTGCGGCCGAGCGAGACCGGGCGCCCGATCCCGTACATCGACCAGGTGGCGATCGACTTCCCGGAGCTGACGATCGTCTGCGGGCACATCGGCTACCCGTGGACCGAGGAGATGGTGGCGGTCGCGCGCAAGCACGAGAACGTCGTGATCGACACGTCGGCCTACACCGTGCGCCGCTATCCGCCGGAGCTGGTCGCCTACCTGCGGACGCGAAGCGGGGCGCGGAAGGTCCTGTTCGGGACGAACTGGCCGATGATCGCGCCCGAGAAGGCGCTCGAGGGCCTCGACGGGCTGGAGCTGGAGCCCGAGGCGCGCGCGGCGTTCCTGGCCGGCAACGCGCGCCGGATCTTCTCGCTGCCGGGCTGATCCGGGGGGAAGGGACCGGGGGTTCCGGGGCGAACACCTGTTCCGAACGCATGTTCGTGCGATTCCGTCCGGAGGTGGCGTCACTCTTGTCACCGAGCCCGCGTCAGGCCGCGCGGGCGCCCGGCCAGGATGCTGCGAAGTCGTCCGATCCGGGCCGTATGTTCGGCCCTTAACCGCCCGTCGAGGAGATCTTTCACACCATGCCCACGCCAGTCGACGAGAAGGCCGCGAAGGCCCGCGATACCGCCCTCCAGGGGGCGCTCACGCAGATCGAGCGCCAGTTCGGCAAGGGCACGGTCATGCGGATGGGCGACGAAGGCGCCCAGGTCAAGGTCGGCGTGATCCCCACGGGCGCGCTGTCGCTCGACATCGCGCTCGGCATCGGCGGCGTCCCACGCGGCCGGATCGTCGAGGTCTTCGGCCCGGAGTCCTCGGGCAAGACGACGCTGATCTACCACATCATCGCCGAGGCCCAGAAGCTCGGCGGCGTGTGCGCGTTCATCGACGCCGAGCACGCGATGGACCCGCTGTACGCGCAGCGGATCGGCGTCGACATCGACGAGCTGCTCGTGTCCCAGCCGGACCACGGCGAGCAGGCGCTCGAGATCTGCGACATGCTCGTGCGGTCGGGCGCCGTCGACCTGATCGCGGTCGACTCGGTCGCGGCGCTGACGCCGCGGGCGGAGCTCGAGGGCCAGATGGGCGACCAGACCGTCGGCCTGCAGGCACGGATGATGAGCCAGGCGATGCGCAAGCTCGCCGGCAACCTGAACCGGGCCCAGACCGTCTGCCTCTTCACGAACCAGATCCGCGAGAAGGTCGGCGTGATGTTCGGCTCGCCGGAGACGCAGCCGGGCGGCCGCGCGCTGAAGTTCTACTCGTCGCAGCGCCTCGACATCCGCCGGATCGAGACCCTCAAGGAGGGCACCGAGGCCGTCGGCAACCGGGTGCGCGTCAAGGTCGTCAAGAACAAGGTCGCGGCGCCGTTCCGCCAGGCCGAGTTCGACATCGAGTTCGGCACCGGCATCTCGACCGCGGGCTGCCTGATCGACCTCGGCATCGAGCACAACGTGGTCACCAAGTCGGGCTCGTTCTTCTCCTACGGCGACGAGCGCCTCGGCCAGGGCCGCAACAATTCCAAGGCGTTCCTCAACGAGCATCCGGAGATCGCCAAGGAGATCGAGGCGAAGATCTACAAGGCGCTCGACCTCGACCGGGACCTCGTGGTGCCGATCGAGCACGACGACGACGTCGCGCCCCCGATGCCCGAGGACATCGCCGAGGCGGCGTAGCCGCCGTTCGACCCCGGCCGGGACTCGACGCGTCCCATGACCTCCGAGGCACTCGACGCGGCGCTCGGCCGGGCGTACAGCTACCTCGGCCATCGTGATCGCACGGTGGCCGAGGTCCGCAAGCACCTCCTCGCCAAGAACGTGCGCGAGGAGACGGTCGAGGCCGTCCTCGCCGAGCTGATCGAGCTCAACTACCTCGACGACGCGCGGTTCGCCCAGCGCTTCGCCGAGGACCGCCGGAACCTCGACTCGTGGGGCGCCGACCGGATCGAGCGCCGCCTGCGCGAGCTCGGCGTCGACAAGAGCGACATCGCCCCGGCGGTCGCCGCGGGAGCGGAGGGGGAGCTCGACACCGCCGTCGCGCTGCTGCGCCGGCGCTTCCCCGCGCCCCCGGAGACCGACCGCGACCGCGACCGGGCGCTGAGCATGCTGGTGCGCAAGGGGTACGACCTCGATCTCGCCTACGACGCCGTGCGGGCGCTCGGGCGAGAGGCCGCGTAGCGCCTCGTACTACGATCCAGCGGCGAACTTGGACCTGGCCCGCAAGGGCACCGATACCCATCATGCACCCGACCCCCAGCACCATCGACTAGTCGCACCCTGAAGGGGCGGTGCGCACCGACGCCCGCCCGAGACGTCACCTCTCAGAACCCTGCGGCCGCCTGTCGCGGCCCGGTCCACGCGCACGACCACAGAGGACCTCCGTCCGGACGCCCCCGGCGGAGAGGAGGAGAGGGCGACCATGGATCTCGAGATCGCGCTGGACCTGGTGATCGCAGGCGTCGTCGCGGCCGTGCTGATGCTGCTGTGGCGCCGCCCCGGAGTCCGGCATGCGGTCACGACGAACGCCGGCGACCTCTCCGACGCCCGCCGGCGCTCCGACTCCCGTGAGGAGGGGCTCGACCGCCGGGCCTCCGAGCTCGACCGCCGCGAGGTGGAGCTGTCGCGCCGCGACGCCGCGCTCGAGCACGAGCGCGCCGCGCTCGCCGCCTCGCAGGCCGAGCGGATCGCCCAGCTCGAGCAGCTCTCCGGCCTCAGCGCCGGCCAGGCCCGCCAGGCGCTCCTCAAGGACGTCGAGGACGGCGCCCGCCACGACTCCGCCCGCCTGCTGCGCCAGATCGAGCAGGAGACCAAGCGCGACGCCGAGCGGCGCGTCCGCTCGATCCTCGCCGTGGCGATGCAGCGCCTCGCCGCCAGCCACGCCGCGGAGACGACGGTGTCGGTGGTCGAGCTCCCGTCCGACGACATGAAGGGCCGGATCATCGGCCGCGAGGGGCGCAACATCCGCGCCCTGGAGAACATCACCGGCGTCGACTTCATCATCGACGACACGCCCAACGCGGTGGTCCTGTCGAGCTTCGACGGCGTCCGCCGCGAGGTCGCCCGGATGACCCTCGAGCGCCTCCTGCAGGACGGCCGGATCCACCCGGCGCGGATCGAGGAGACCTACTACCAGACCAAGTCCGAGCTCGAGGACCACATCGTCAAGTCGGGCGAGGAGGCGGCGTTCGAGGCCAAGGTCCAGGGCCTCGAGCCGGAGCTGATCAAGCTGCTCGGCCGCCTGCGCTTCCGCACGAGCTACGGCCAGAACGTGCTCGCCCACTCGGTCGAGTGCGCGCACCTGGCGGCGAGCATGGCCGACGAGCTCGGCGCGAGCGCGAAGACCGCCCGCCGGGCCGCGCTCCTGCACGACATCGGCAAGGCCGTGTCGCACGAGGTCGAGGGGCCGCACGCCCTCGTCGGCGGCGACTTCGCGCGCCGCCACGGCGAGGACGAGGCGGTCGCCCACGCGATGGAGGCGCACCACAACGAGGTCGAGCCGCAGACGATCGAGGCCGTGATCGTGCAGACCGCGGACGCGCTCTCGGGCGCACGGCCGGGAGCGCGCGGCGAGTCGCTGGAGTCCTACGTCAAGCGCCTGCGCGAGCTCGAGGGGATCGCGACCCGCCACGACGGGGTCGACAAGGTCTACGCGATGCAGGCGGGCCGCGAGATCCGCGTGATCGTGGCACCCGGCGCGATCGACGACGACGGCATGGTGATCCTCTCGCGCGCGATCGCTCGGGAGATCGAGCAGGAGCTCGAGTACCCGGGGCAGATCAAGGTGACGGTGATCCGTGAGTCGCGGGCGGTCGATTACGCGAAGTGAGCGGCTGACACGTTTCAAGCGGATGGTGTACGGAGACCATTCGTGAAACGACTTCTGTGCTCCAGTCGTGGCGGGAGGCTGCTTCGGTGCACGGTTCAGGGAGAAGCCAATCCATGCGGAGATTCGCGAAAGCGCGCATGGTCCTGCCGCTCACGGTGTTGTGTGCCGTGGGCGTCGCAGCACCTGCGCACGCAGCCACGGCCCAGTGGTCCTGTGGCGCCGACGCCGTCCGGGCGTCGGTCGCCGGCCTTGAGCCGGTCAACCCGATCACGACCACCAAGGCGCCGTGCGCGTCCCAGAACGTCGGTGCGCCGGCGGCGACCAACTCGGTCGGGCTCGCACCGAACCTCAACGCCCGGACGGCCTACGCCGTCACCGCGGCCAACCCAGCCGGGGCTCGCCCGCTCGACCAGGGCGTCGGGAGCGCCGCGGGCGTCGAGAACCTCGACCTCGCACCGCAGGGCTCGCCGCTGAAGATCACCGCCGAGGCGGTCGACTCGTTCGCCTCCGCGCGATGCGTGAACGGTCAGCCGGCCTACGACGGCGCGAGCAACGTCGTCAAGCTCACGATCAACGGCCAGGCGATCACCGCCGACGGCGTGCTCGAGAACGTCACCAACGCGATCACCGGCTCGCCACTGGGCGCGATCGTCTCCGTGAAGCTCAACCAGGAGATCCGCGACGCCAACGGCCTGACCCGGCAGGGCGTGCACATCCAGCTGCTCAACGCGATCGGCGCGGCGCCGCTGGCCGACGTCGTGATCGCCGAGTCGCGCGTCAGCGCGGCGAGCGCCTGCGATCCGAACGCCGACGGCAACACCGGCGGCACCGGGACCGGCGGCGGCGGGGGCAACGGCAGCGGTGGCCCGGGCGACGGCCAGAGCGGGATCAACGGCTCGGGCGAGAGCAGCTCGGCCAAGGTCTGCGCCACCGGCTCGCAGCTCGATCCGGCGCGCGGCCTCTGCGTGATCCCGGCCTCGGCCAGCAACGGCCAGGGCACCGTCGTCGTCGGCTCGGCGTTCACCGGCCCGTCCGGCGGCAAGGTCGTGTCGCTCAACGCGGCGCGGGCGAAGTACAAGAGCCCGTGCCTGAGCGGCTCCGGTCCGAAGTTCGTGATCGTCGGCTCGAGCAAGAAGGACAACATCACCGGCCGCAACACGGCTGACCGGATCCTGGCGCTCGGCGGCAACGACGAGGTCTCGGCGGGGCGCGGCAACGACTGCGTCGACGGCGGCACCGGCGGCGACAACCTGTCCGGGGCGGTCGGCAACGACCGGGTCTACGGCCAGGCGGGCAACGACCACGTCAACGGCGGCTCGGGCACCGACCTGCTGTCGGCGGGCGCCGGCAACGACACCATCAACACCGGGTTCGGCACCGACACCGTGATCGCCGGCGCCGGCAACGACGCGATCAACGCGGCGACGGCGGGCAAGCCCGCGAAGATCTCCTGCGGCGCGGGGCGCGACACGCTCCGGGCGAACCGCAACGAGAAGCGTCGCAACACCTCCTGCGAGCGCCGGTACTTCCTGCGCTAGCCGAAGGTCCGCTCAGAACATGCCGGGGCTCACGGTCTAACCTGGGCCCCGGCATGAAGCGCTACCACGTCACCACCTTTGGGTGTCAGATGAACGAGCACGACTCCGAGCGCATGAAGGGCATGCTCGAGTCGCTCGGCTACCGCGAGGCGCCGGCCCGCGACGAAGCCGACCTGATCCTCTTCAACACGTGCTCGATCCGCGAGAAGGCGGACGAGCGCTTCATCTCCCACCTCTACGAGGCGCGCGCCCTGAAGCGGCGCGACCCGGAGCGCATCGTCGGCGTCGGCGGATGCTGGGCGCAGTCGGTCAAGGACGCGGTCTTCACGCAGTTCCCGTTCGTCGACGTCGCGTTCGGGCCGGGCCAGGTCCACCGGCTCGCCGAGTTCCTCACGAGCGACTCGCTCACCGCCCAGGGCTACTTCGAGTTCGAGGGCTTCACCGGGCACCTGCCACAGAAGCGCACGCGCGACGTGCAGGCCTGGGTGCAGATCAGCGCCGGCTGCAACATGAAGTGCTCCTACTGCATCGTGCCGTCCACCCGCGGCCGCGAGGTGTCACGGCCCTTCGCCGAGCTCGTGGAGGAGGTCGCGGGGCTGGTGGCCGACGGCGTGCGCGAGGTCACGCTGCTCGGCCAGAACGTCAACGCCTACGGCCGCGACCTGCGCCCGCAGCGCGCGTCGTTCGCGGAGCTCCTGCGCGAGCTCGACACGATCGACGGGCTCGACCGCGTGCGCTACACGTCGCCGCACCCGCAGGACATGAAGGAGGACGTCGTCCTCGCGCACGCCGAGCTGGCCAGCGTCTGCGAGCACGTCCACCTGCCGCTGCAGTCCGGCTCGACGCGGATCCTCAAGGCGATGCGCCGCACGTACGACCGTGCGCGGTACCTCGACCGGGTCGCGCTGATCCGCGAGCACGTCCCGGACTGCGCGCTGACGACCGACGTCATCGTCGGCTTCCCGGGGGAGACCGAGGCCGACTTCGCCGAGACGCTCGAGGTCGTCGAGGAGGTCGGCTACGACGGCGCCTTCACGTTCGTCTTCTCGCCGCGCCGCGGGACCGAAGCCGCCGAGCTCGTCGACGACGTCCCACACGAGGTCAAGGTCGAGCGGATGGAGCGCCTGGTCGAGGTCGTCCAGCGCCGCGCCCGCGAGCGCGCGCAGCGGTTCGTCGGCCGCGACCTCGAGGTGCTCGTCGAGGGCCCGTCGCGCAACGATCCCTCGCGCCTGCGCGGGCGCACCCGCCACAACAAGGTCGTGAACTTCTCCGGCCTCGCCGCGCCCGGCGAGATCGTGCCCGTGACGATCACCTCCGCCACGAGCCAGACGCTCGCCGGCGAGGAGTCGCTGCTGGCTCGCGCGCTGGGGTAGCTCCCACCCCGTCCGGCCGGCATGCGAACATATGTTCGTGCGCTGGCAGAACCTCAGCATCGACGGAGCGGATCAGGCCGCGCTGCCGGGCTACCGCGAGGCCGCCACGGTCCGCCACTTCAACGCTCCCGAGGCCCTCGACACCCGGTTCTACGAGGTCCGCGCGAAGTCCGCCCTCAACCGCGTCCCTGAGAAGTCCCGGATGCCGTTCCGCTGGACGATCAACCCGTACCGGGGATGCAGTCATGCGTGCCTTTTCTGTTTTGCTCGACCAACTCATACCTATTTGGGTTTCAATTCCGATCGGGACTTCGAGAAGGAGATCGTCGTCAAGGTCAACGCTCCCGAGGTGGTGCGGGCCGAGGTCCGGCGGCCTTCGTGGCGGCGCGAGCACGTGGCGATGGGGACGAACACCGACCCGTACCAGTGGGTCGAGTCGCGCTACAAGCTGATGCCGCCGATCCTCGAGGCGCTGCGGGACTCGGGGACACCGTGCTCGGTGCTGACGAAGTCGCCGCTGCTGCTGCGGGACTTGGAGGTGCTGCGGTCGTTCGCGGCGGCCGGCGTGGACGTCAGCGCGGCGTTCTCGGTGCCGACGCTGGAGGAGAAGGCGTGGCGGGCGAGCGAGCCGCACACGCCGCACCCGCGCAAGCGGCTGGAGGCGGTGGGGGAGCTCAACCGGGCGGGGATCCCGACGGGCATCCTGATCGCGCCGCTGATGCCGGGGATCAACGACGACCCCGAGCAGGTGCGCCCGATCATCGAGCGCGCCCGCAAGGCCAAAGCCAGCTTCCTCGGCGGCGTCGCC
>Ga0164241_10002967_pt1 | contig 17707 bp, 15 predicted proteins | sample OricomyardsoilBY_FD_108780 | JGI IMG/M metagenome (GOLD analysis project Ga0164241, IMG submission 108780) | Backyard soil microbial communities from Emeryville, California, USA - Original compost - Back yard soil (BY) | ecosystem: Environmental > Terrestrial > Soil > Unclassified | place: USA...
CGCGTTTGAATAGCAGGGTGCCCTTCGGCACTGTTACCACTCGGGTTTGCCGGACCACCTCAGACAAAAATTGTCCATGAAGGTCACTGATGGGCAGAAACTGGCTAAAAACTTCACTATCTGACATATCCACTCCTCCACTTTGGCTACAGTCTTGACCAGGAATGTCAGTAGCGGCGGACGGACATCACAAACTTAAAGCGACAGGGATCGCGTTTCCAAGTATCTCTTGAGAATGGCGTGCAAGTACTCCAGATCCCTCGCGCCAGCGGTTTCCCGTATGGAATGCATGGCAAATGTGGGCACTCCCAGGTCTACTGTGCGTATGCCGGTTTTCGCGGAAGTCATCGGGCCTATAGTGCTGCCACAGCGCAAATCCGCCCGCGTGACATAGACCTGGACTGGCACTCCGGCCGCGTCGGCGAGGAGCTTGAGCTGGGCTGCAGTCTCTGAACTGGTGGCGTAACCCTGGTTGGCGTCGTATTTGATCACAGGCCCGGCGTTCAACTTGGGCCCATGGCCCTCGTCATGCTTATGGGGAAAGTTCGGATGTATGCCATGGGCATTGTCCACGGATAACAACAGGGATTTGTGCAGCATGCGCAACCGGCTTTCCCCGGCCGGCATCAGCCGCTCACAAAATGCCGTGAGCAGGTTGCCCTGGGCGCCTATATCCGATTGACTGCCCACCTCTTCGTGATCAAACAAGGTCAATACCGCAGAAGCCTCTCCTTGACTGTGCAACAGGGCCTGCAATCCGGCATAACAGCTCAGGAGATTATCGAGGCGCGCCGAGGCGACAAACTCCTGCTGCACGCCCACCAACGCCGCCTTCTGTGTATTGTAAAAACACAAATCAAAATCCAGAATTGCATCCTCACCTATCTGGCACCCCTCCTGCGCCAGCTGCTTTTGCAGCAGCGACTTGAAAGTGGTACCTACTCCCGGATTCTGCAACAGTATCGGACGCATCTGTTCCTGGGCATTGAGCGCGCGCCCTTCGTTGGCGGTGCGGTCCAGATGGATAGCCAAGCTTGGAATGATCGCGATGGGCCTTTTGAAATCGATCAAATAGCTGCGTAAAGCATCTCCGTCTTTCACGGTCACACGCCCGGCAATGGACAAATCCCGGTCAAACCAGGGTCCCAGTAGTACACCGCCGTACACCTCCACGCCCAATTGCAGATATCCCTGCGAAATCTTTTCCGGTCTAGGTTTGACTTTTAATGCGGGGCTGTCGGTATGGGAACCGATAATCCGCAATCCGCTTTCGGCAAGATCTGCCGCACCGTAACGAAAGGCCAGTATTGAAGCGTCGCGCCGCGTAACAAAATATTTTCCGCCCGGCGTCAAATTCCAAACCTGCGCTTCATCCAGCGCAAAAAAACCGTGATCCAACAACTCCTGGCGAATCCGATCCACTGCGTGATAAGGCGTGGGTGAAGCCTGTAAAAAGTCCAGCAACCCGGTCAAAAGATCGCTCATATGAGATTCCCAAAAAATTTTGAATGAATACTGTGAAGCAGGTAAAAATTAATAATGGGAAAAGAAGGTTAGCAACACGATACCAAGGGCAATGCGATAAAAAGCGAAGCTGGTAAATTTGTGTGATTTGATGTAGCCCAGCAACCATTTCACGACAAAAAAAGCGGTCACCATCGCAACAAAAAAGCCCAGAGCAATATCTCCCCAGGACTCTTGGTGAATCACCCCATCTTGAGCAGCGTCCATAATTTTTTTGGCGCTGGCGGCGTACATGGTTGGAATGCCCACCAAAAATACGAAATCCGCAGCTGCGGCGCGGGACGAGGTACCGGCCAACATGGCGGCGAAAATCCCTGCCCCCGAGCGGGAAGTACCGGGGAAAATGGCCGCAATGATCTGCGCCGCACCAACGATGACGGCTGCGAACCAGGACACTTTTGTGCTCGGCGGCTTTTTGGCCGTGTACCATTCCGCCCATAAAATCCAAAATCCACCCAGAATGAGGGCAATGGCCACCGGCTTGGTTGAATCCGGCAGCTCAATGCCGAACTTTTTAACCAGTATTCCCAAGGCGACAGTCACTAAAAACGCCGCGCCCAGCTTCAGTACATAATCGCGGTTTTCCGGAATGTTAATACCGGTGATAAGCGCCACAATACGCCGCCAATAAATCAGCGTAACCGCGGTAATAGCGCCTGCCTGAATCACGACATTGAACACATCCGAGCGCTCACCCAGCCCCAACTGCTGAGCAATAATCAAATGTCCCGTGCTCGAAATAGGCAAGAATTCCGTCAAGCCTTCGATCATGCCTAAAAGAATAACCTGGATAAAGTTTTCCACACGAGCCTCTTAATAGATCGCCACATTGGGCGCGGTTGATTTTCCCCAGCGAGCAATCAAAGCTAAGTCTTAGGGGTACGTATGCGCTGCCGTTTATTCCAGGAGACGGAATTCCGCAGGTAAATAAGTTCAAAAGCGTCTGCGGCAACCACTGCGCCCTGCTCCCATAATACCGCCGCCAAATCCGCCACCGCTTCTGCGTGTGGCCGTAATTGATCATTCACGACGATACCCGTGAGTTCTTCCGCGGAAAAATCCAGCATCGACTGCCCGCTGCCCGCCAAAACTAGCCCAGCCGATTCCAATAAATGTCGCTCTCGAATCTCCGCAACCAAGTCTTGGGGCTTGCTCAGAGTCGGTTGCCTCACCACTACCGGAATATTCTGCACATCTTGGTAGACAGCCCAATAGATTTCCCCCATGCGCGCATCCAATAGAGTTACTACCGAACCCATCGGCTGCTGCATCGCTTTGGCTGTTGCCTTGGCAAGTGCTGCCAGACTGGAAACACCGACCATGGGAATACCCGCTCCGTAAGCAAGTCCCTGAGCAACGCTCACGCCTATACGCAAGCCTGTAAAGGATCCAGGCCCTTGGGTGCAGGCAATAAAATCCAACTGCTGGATGTGAAGACCGGTTTGTTGGAGAAGCTGATCAATGAAAGGCAACAACTGTTGCGCGTGATATTGGGGGGTATTGCTGGACAGGCTCCAACACTGCGAGTCTTTCACCACGGCGACCGAACAGGCCTCGGTGGACGCATCGAGAGCGATAAAAGTAGCCATATGGTGCCGCGACCAAAAAAAAGCCGCATTCTACCCTAGTGAACGGGTTTGACAATGCGGCACGGGGCTTGGGGGCGCGGAACTCCCGGCGATTAAGCCTTCTTGACTGATCGACTCCCACGATTACGGAGTGCAGTGCTTCTGGACCGGCTTGGCTTCTTCGCCACCTTGGATGTGGTGGTGCTGGCCGCTTTTGTTGGACGAGGAGAAGATTTTGCGCGGGTTTTGGATTTCGCCGCTGCTTTCTTCTCCGCCCGCTTCAAAATACGGCCATCTGCGGCAACCCGTTTTTTCTGCCAACCAGTGCGGAAACTTTCCAGGGCTTTCGCCAGATCCGTTTTTGCCTGGTCAGCCAGACGGGATTTAAGCTCGCGCACTTTTGCTTCCGCTGCAGCCCCTATCGCCGCGGCTTTGGCCGCATCTCTCGCAGTTGTTAATTTACCATTTGCCGTAGCCAATGCGCCTTTGAGTTCCTTTAACCTCGACACCAATGGTGCCAAAGCCGCCTTGGCTTTTTGGGCGGAGCTTTTCGATGCGGGGGATTTTATGCGCTTGGCTTTAACGGATGCTTCGGAAGCTTTTTTTCGCGCCTCGGCAAGTTTTTGTGTCGCTTTGACCACCGCTTCATTCGCTTTCGTCGAAGCGGTTTCAGCTCTCATCAGGTCCGGTGACGAAACTGGAGCTGCCTTACTGGCTTTAGCGGTGGCTTTGGCTACGCCTTTAATATTTTTTGCAGATCCGCGAGGGCGGCTGCTTCTTTTTTTTGTGGGGGTCATTTTCTGTCTCCTCAGATTTTATAAAGTACTTCATCAAAAACCTTAGCACATAAAATAAACACCACAAGCCGCGCCAATATTATTTCACGCATTCGTCATCTTTTTCGTCTATGGCATCTTTTGATTGGACGAAGAATTATCCGCACAAATGAAAAGATTGTTTTACAAGTACAACCGAAGAGTGGGTAATTGAGAAGCGCCGGGAAGCCGAGGCCCGAGCAATGCGATGACATCAAGCCGGGTTTAGCGCGCCCACAAAAAAGGCCCGATACGGGCCCTTTTTTTGGACAGAAGAATAATGATATTTACCCGAGGACAGAAAATATCTTGCTTTTGATTTCCGTCATGGAACCTACCCCTGCCACTCTGGAACACTTGGGTGTGCCCTGCTGTTCAGAAAGGGACTTGTAGTAACTGACCAAAGGCTCTGTCTGTTCATGATAAACAGCCAGTCGCTTGCGCACGGTTTCTTCCTTGTCATCATCGCGCTGGATCAATGGCTCGCCTGTCACATCATCTACGCCCAACTTTTTGGGAGGGCTGTATTGGATATGGTAAATACGTCCGGAATCAGGATGCACTCTGCGGCCACTCAAGCGTTTGACAATCTCTTCGTCATCTACCGCTATCTCCAATACGTGATCGATTTGTATCCCGGCAACGTTCAGTGCTTCAGCCTGGGGAATGGTTCGGGGAAATCCATCAAATAAAAAGCCATTTTTACAATCCTCCTCCGCAATTCGCTCCTTAACCAACCCAATGATCAACTCGTCGGGCACTAAGCCTCCAGCTGCCATAATATCTTTTACCTGGAGCCCCAGCGGCGACTCCGCCTTTACTGCCGCCCGCAACATGTCCCCGGTGGAAATTTGAGGAATCGAGTAGGACCCCATAATGAATTTCGCCTGGGTCCCTTTGCCGGCACCAGGGGCGCCTAAAAGTATGATTCGCATTACGGAGAAACTCCCGGTTTGAGTCCCTGGGGACGTGGCTGACAAAATGGGGGCTAAAGATACACGTGGCACCGCACTTTCTCAAGGTTGAGGTGGCGGGCTCTAGGGCTTGGAGACCTCTCTCTATATCATCAGTACGGACAGCCTTATCGTTACAACCCGGCCTTTGTTCAGGTTTCAGTCATGTACGAGTTGTCAAGATAAGGTCTAAGCTTTAAACGGTAATTCATAGTTTTCGGCATAGTTAATAGGTGTTGTATATGACGTTACGCGACCTGATTAAGAACTGGGAAAGAACGGCAAGTGCGCCACTGACACAGCGCGAATTCCGAGTGAGGCTCACTATCGCAGACGCTGCCAAAATCGCGGCGCTCACTGAAATGTATCCGGCGCGCAACGCCGAGCAGATACTCACGGAGCTGATCAGCGCTGCCCTAAGTGAGTTGGAGCATGCCCTGCCTTACATTGAGGGCGATAAAATCTCCTCTATGGACGAATTGGGAGATCCGATCTACGAAGACGTAGGTCCCACATCGCGGTTCGCTGAGCTGACGCGCAAACATCTCAAGAACGATCAGTCTCACTGACCGATTCGGTCAATTTGGCCTGTTGCCACAGGCGCTCCAACTCTTCCTGCGGCAACAGGCTCAAAATATTTCCCTCCCTCTCCGCAGTGCGCTCCATAAGCTGGAAACGCGCAACAAATTTGTTATTGGTGGCACGCAGGGCGCTTTCGGGATCCACCCTCAAGTGGCGGGCTAGATTGACGCAAGTAAACAGCAGGTCTCCGACTTCGGCCTCAATTTCTGCTGGATCTGCCGCTGCCAAAGCCGTGTCCAGCTCTCGCATTTCCTCCAGCAATTTCATCATCACGCCCTTTACATCCGGCCAGTCAAAACCAATACGTGCGGCGCGTTTTTGCAACTTAACCGCACGGGTTATGGCCGGTAAAGCCAAAGGCACATCGGCGAGAACACCCTCCGCCCCTTTCTGGGTGCGTTCTTGTTGTTTGATCGCCTCCCAATTGTGATTGACGTTGGCCTGGGTCAATTGCGACGACTCGATCTGCCCATACAAAGTGCCATCCTGAAATACATGGGGGTGTCGTCGAATCAACTTAGTTACCAGGGCATCCACTACATCCGCAAAATCAAAACGCTTTTCCTCAGCCGCAAGCTGGCTGTAAAAGATGGCTTGGAATACTAGATCACCCAGCTCTTCCCTGAGATGTGGATAATCCTTACGCTCTATGGCATCCACCACCTCATATGCCTCTTCCAGCGTGGAGGGCGTGATGGACTGGTAATTCTGTTTTAAATCCCAAGGACACCCTGTTTCCGGATCGCGCAGGCGTCGCATCAGATACAACAAATCATCGACACCATAGGGTGCTTTAGAATTCACGCTTCATTCCTCGACAACAAAAATAGGCACACCCAGGTCAAGTTTTCCGCTTCACCGAAGAAACATTCGGCAACCGGCTCAATCGCACGAGTACGCGACTCAGGTCACTGAAGCTGGAAACCTCGATACGCAACGACATATCCACTGTATTTTTGCTTTTATTCGACAGTGTCTGCATCGCACTGACATTTATACGCTCCCGATCCAACAGCGCGGTGATATCACGCAACAGTCCATGGCGGTCGAACGCTTCGACCATCACATCCACGGAATAGAATTGTTCAGGCTTTTCAGCCCAATCCACCTTGATGATCCGCTCCGGTTCATCTGCCACAAACTGCAAAATATTCGGACAATCCTGCCTGTGAATGGAAACCCCGCGTCCCAGAGTGATGTAGCCGGTAATACTGTCTCCTGGAATCGGTTTACAGCATTGCGCAATGTGGGAAAGCAAGTTTCCCACACCGTCGATGTAGATGTCGGAGGCACCCTGATCCGATGAAGTGGCGCGACCAACCAGGGACGTCGCGGGCTCAGGCGTCTTGTCCACTTTAAAAAGCCGCTGAGCAGCGTTGATGATACGGTCGACGCTCAAATCACCAGTACCAACCGCAGCGTAAAGATCGTCCAGAGTTTTGAGGTTGAGTTTTTGTGCGAGCTGGCCGTAGTCCACATTCTCGAAAGCCAATCGCAAAAACTCGCGATCCAACAATGCGCGACCGTCCGCCACATTTTGCTCACGGTCCTGCTGCTTGAACCAAGCTTGCAGGCGGCTGCGTGCCTTGGATGTTGTAATGTAACCCAGGGCAGGAATCAGCCAGTCGCGACCGGGAGACTCACGATTGGCGGTGAGAATCTCCACCTGATCCGCCGTTTTAAGGGTTTGGTTGAGGGGAACTATACGCCCATTGACCTTGGCGCCTTTGCACCTCAAACCAATATCCGAGTGGATGCGAAACGCAAAATCCACCGCCGTGGCGCTCTCCGGTAAATCCACAACGTGGCCATCCGGTGTGAAAACATAAATGCGATCCTGCTCGATACCACGCGGCAAATGGTCTTCCCAAGGATTGCCACCAACCTCTTCGTGCCATTCCAATACTTGCCGCAGCCACTCGATTTTCTGTTCGTAACTGTTTGACGGACCTTCGTGATCGCTCTTCTTGTAGCGCCAATGTGCGCAGACCCCAAATTCCGCCTCTTCATGCATGGCGCGAGTGCGAATTTGAACTTCCAGTACCCGGTTCTGCGGGCCTTTTACTGCGGTGTGTAGCGACCTATAACCATTTTCTTTGGGGTTGGCTATATAGTCATCAAACTCATTTGGAATGTTGCGCCAAAGGGAATGCACAATGCCGAGTGCCCGGTAACATTCCTGCTCAGTGGCCACGAGAATGCGCACAGCGCGGATGTCATAGACTTCCGAAAAGCTGATATTTTTGCGCCGCATTTTTCGCCAGATACTGTAAATATGCTTGGCACGGCCGTTTATTTCAGGATCCTTGATACCCTCCTTTTGCAATGCATCCCGCAGTGCATGAATGACGTTATCAATGTAAACCTGCCGATCGATGCGCTTCTCATCCAATAATTTTGCAATGTATTTGTAATCGTAGGGATGCAAATATCGGAATGACAGATCTTCCAGTTCCCACTTGATATGGCCAATACCGAGCCTGTGGGCGAGTGGTGCATAAATATCGGAAACCTCACGCGCAACACGCTGACGCTTTTCAATAGGTGCTTTTTTTACCGCTCTTATGGCGCAGGTTCGCTCTGCCAGTTTGATCAACGCAATGCGCACGTCGTCCACCATGGCAACCAGCATCTTGCGGACGTTATCGGCCTGCTCGCTGCTTTCCAAACCCATCACCGTATCACTGGAATGGGTGGATATATTGCTGATAGCCGCCATGCGCGCGACACCACCAATCAATTTGGAAACAGGCTCGCCAAATTGACTCCGGACTTTTTCCTGCGCCAGCTTTTTTTCGCGCACGCTTCGATAAAGCACCGCCGCTACGAGCGTATCGCAGTCCAAATGTAGATCAGCAAGAATCTCCGCCATCTCCAGGCCCGCGAAATAGGATGAATAACCCTCACCCCAACCCGTCAGCTGGTCGCCTGGCAGAGATTCAACTTCTGCTGCCAACAAACAGGCAGCCCGCAGTTGTTCACCCTTGGCAACGTCCAATTGCGCAATTAGCAGCAGGCGTTCTGTCCACGCTTCCACATCAAATTGGCCCTCGGCTGTCAGCGGCCGATCTTCTCTGACCTTCACCATTCCCCAATCACCTTATGAACTTCATTGTGTATTCGCATTTCCCACTAAGCTTGCTCCCCATTAAACAAACCGGAGCTTAGATATCGGTCGCCTCGATCGCACACGATGGCCACTATGACCGCATGCTCCAGTGTCCGCGCCAATTTCAACGCGGCGGCAACCGCTCCCCCTGAGGACACACCGCAAAATATCCCCTCCTCACGCGCCAATGCCTTCATGGTAGTTTCAGCTTCCTCCTGCCCAATATTCAGGACTTGATCAATATTGCTGCCGTCAAATATCGCCGGAAGATACGCGGCCGGCCAACGTCGGATTCCCGGAATTGCCGCACCTTCTGCCGGTTGCAATCCGATAACCTGAATGGCCGGATTCTGTTGCTTCAAGTAACGGGCAGTCCCCACTATGGTTCCTGTGGTACCCATAGAGCTGATGAAGTGCGTTACGCTCCCGGCCGTTTGGCGCCAGATCTCGGGACCAGTGGATTCGTAGTGCGCTCGGGGATTGTCCGGGTTGGCGAACTGGTCCAGCACCTTGCCACGCCCCTCCACTTCCATTTGTCGCGCCAAATCGCGTGCACCTTCCATGCCTTGTTCGCGACTCACCAATATCAGCTCCGCTCCATATGCCAACATGGCAGCTTTGCGCTCATCGGTGGCGTTGTCGGGCATGATCAAGGTCATGCGATAACCTTTGATCGCCGCCGCCATTGCAAGAGCAATACCGGTATTGCCGCTGGTGGCTTCTATAAGCCTGTCCCCCGGTTTGATATCGCCACGCATCTCCGCGTGGCGGATCATAGAGAGCGCCGGACGGTCTTTGACGGAGCCAGCCGGGTTATTGCCTTCCAGCTTTACCAGCACTGTGTTACTACCGATCGGAACGAGTCTCTGCAAACGGACAAGAGGGGTATTACCGACAAATTCTTCTATGGTGGGATAATAATGCATGAGATTTGCAACTATGGAATGGCACGCGCAGGCCGTGTGGCGGGGCCGTATTCTATCGTGAATTGTGGTATCTTGAAACGGCTTACGGAATTGTCGCCCGACCAAGAATTATCAACAAAAATAAAATGCGCCAGAATATTGCGAAAGCGCTGTTGCGCCTGTAGGCAAAACAGTTGTGCGAATATCAAACAATAGTTTTAACATTCCACAAATAGAATAAAACCAAATGCTCCAGACTCGTCCATTTACACGAACGATCATGCTGCTGGGAGTCCTCCCGCTCTGCGCAGCGATGGTGACATTAACCGTCGGATTTATCCTCCTGCAGCGGCATCATATCGTTGCCTTGGAAAATCAGGTGACGGAAATCGCAGAGCACGCACTGCTGCCGCTTCTGGAAAAAAAACATAATGATCCCCTGGAAATTTCTGAAGCAGCGCAAGCGCTATTGCATTTAGAGCTCGTTTCCCACATTTCACTTTACGAGCAACAACAGGAGGCTATCACCAACTTTGCTTTACCAATTAATAACCTGGGGCAATTACCATTTGACACCGCATCCAGGTCAGAAAAATTTATGGGTAATTTTCTTTACGTTACCTTGCCATTAAAAGACCGGCAAACCCCTGCCTGGCTGATTATCGGAATTCATAAAAGTCCATTGACAGTATTGCAATACAAGGGCTATCTGTTCCTGGTGGCGGTCGCGGTACTTGTCCTGTTCTGGACGCTCTATTTTGCTTCGCGGCTGTACTATGCAGTTACAGCCCCGTTGAAAAATATTTTGACAGACCTTCGACAAACGTTGACCAACAATTCCGACAAGCCACTCGACAACACCCAAAATTACCTCTATGGCGAGTTGATCGAAACGCTCAACGAGCTCGTTCTAATGCAGCAATCCATTCGGGATGAAATGCAAAACAATGTGGACCAATCAACAAAGGAATTACGCGAAACGCTGGAAACAGTCGAAATTCAAAATATAGAACTGGATTTTGCTCGAAAAAATGCTTTGCAAGCGAGCCGTGCGAAATCGGAATTCCTTGCGAATACCAGCCATGAGTTGCGCACCCCACTAAATGGCATTCTGGGTTTTACCAGTCTGTTGCTTAAAACAACGGGGCTGAGCAATCAACAGAAGGACTATCTCAGCACAATTGAACAGTCCGCACAGGGACTGCTGACAGTGATCAGCGATATCCTGGATTTTTCCAAATTGGAGACGGGGCAGCTCACCCTGGAATACAAACCCATCTATGTGCGGGAGCTGATCGAAGAGGTATTTGCCATATACGCACCTCAAGCCCATGAGAAAAACATGCGGCTGCTTTCCATTATCAACCACAACGTACCGCGCAATTTGCTGGGGGATCCACAGCGACTCAAACAAGTCATCAACAACCTGATTTCCAATGCCATCAAATTTTCAGCAAATGGCAATGTGATCGTTCGAGCTGCCAGCCTGGGCGAAACGGATAACCAGAGCGAAATAAAGTTCAGCGTAACTGATAATGGAATAGGCTTGACGGAAGATCAGCAGCAAAGTCTTTTTTCAGCATTTAGCAAAGTCGATAACAGTGATAGTCGCTTCCAAGGCGGCACAGGTCTCGGGTTGGCAATCGCCAGAGGTTTGGTCGACCGTATGAATGGTGAGATTGGTGTTGAGAGCGAGTTACAGAAAGGCTCAACTTTCTGGTTTACTGTTAGGCTTGGTTTGGACCGCCAAAGAATCTCCCAATCGCCGCTTGTCAATTCCTTATATGGGATCAACGCACTGGTTTTTGATTGCAATCCAATCTGCCGCATGGAAATAACTCATCTGCTGACTAACTGGGGTGTCAGCTTCATTGAAGAAACCCATTTTTCGAATATTGCAAACACCCTCGCCAGCAACTCAAGCCATGCGCCGGTAGACCTGCTGATTCTGGACGCCTATCCAGAAGAAAACAGCTTTGAGCGGGAAAAGCTGTTGGCCGGCATACAGCGTCTCAAAAATACGTTCAAGTTGCCAATAATTATCTTGGCTCCGCCGGCCATTCAGCGTTCTCTGCAAAACGACATTGTGGGCCTCAATACCCAGATAATCCCCCGCCCAGTGGTGCATAGCCTGATGCATCAAACTATGTGCAACCTATTGAATATACCGCAACGGTTCTCCGGCACCAGCGATCCGCAGGAAATGCCCCAATCCCGATTAAAAATTAAAGGTATAAAGATATTGGTTGTCGACGACCACCCAGCCAATCTGAAATTGGTAAGCGAATTTCTGAAAGGACTGGGTGTGGAAGTGAAAACAACGGACAGTGGCACAGAAGCGCTGGCGATCTGCGAGCGGGAAACTTTCAGTTTGATATTAATGGATGTTCAAATGCCGGGACTGGACGGCTACGAGACAACGAAGCTTCTTCGCAGCAAAGAGTCCAATGTTCGCACTCCCATAGTGGCGCTCACGGCACATGCCGTAAATGAACAAAAAACCCAACTTTTACTCGCAGGGATGGATGATTTCTTAAGTAAACCTGTAAGTGAAGATGATCTCAAACATATTATTGGGCGCTGGGTGGAAGCGGATGCATCTGGACCAGCGAGTATTGAAAAAGCAACAACATCACCTTTCGTTTCACCAGTGATTGAAACTCCGAAAGCAGAGACAGAGTTGCCAAAATTCGATTGGAAGGAGTCCCTGAAATTAGCAAAAAACAAAGCGGATCTAGCGACGGATTTATTAAAAATACTGCTCGCCAGCCTAGAGGAAACCGCAACGAGAATTCACTCGACGCTGCAAGAAAATGACATGAAAGGCCTGCTGGAAATCACTCACAAATTTCATGGTGGATGCTGTTATTGCGGTGTACCGGCCGCCCGTCATGCCAGCAAGGTATTGGAGGAAGCGCTTCACAAGGGCGACTACAGCGATCTGCTCCCACTGGCAAATAAGCTCCTTACGGAAATTACCGACCTTACAGTCTGGAGTCATACGGTGGATATCGAGGCTTTATTTGGGGACTTTGATAATTGAGCGCTATGCGGTGGCCAATGCACCATCATGCTATCGAAATAATTCTTTGCTTTTCAGGGGTTTTTGCCCGAGAAGATGACGCAGTGCCTGACGAGTGATGAATTTGGCGGATTTCAATACACCAGGGTCACGAAATTCTCGGCGCGACATCGCCAATAATTGTTCACCCGCCATCATGTTTACAGTATTTGATGAAGGTAAATCGGGGCTGCATTGACGCAATCCAGATCCTGCTTCAAAAAAATAGAACTGACCTGCGCGCACCTCTGCGGCGGTTTCGGCGCAGACATCAACAATTGCCGCATAGCCTAGGTGCTCCAACAGAAAAAATTCAAAATGCCGCAAAACGGCTTCCTGCTCAAGACGCGCCTGTGATTGAGCCAGTTGAATTATCACTGCCTCGTAAAAATGGAATAAGTCGCAGCACGCTTCCTCAGGTGGCAAAAGCCTTTCTAATAATTCATTGACATACATCCCACAGTACAATGAATCCCCCAACAGAGCAGTCGCGGTGGCGGCGGACTCACACGTACGTAGTGTTTTGAGAAAAGAGGTGCCCCAATATTCCACGTGCATACGCTGAAAGCTTTGGATAGCACCGGTTTGACGCTTAGCGGGAACTCGGCCAACAACCCTTACCAGGCCGGAATTTTCCGTAAATAAATCGATAAGAAGGCGAGAATCGGTATAAGGCCTCTGATGCAGAATATAAGCATGCTGCGAATTATTCGACACGATCGCTTCTATTCAAGATAACCCAGATTGCGCAGAGCACGGTCGTCATCGGACCAACCTGATTTGACTTTGACCCATAGTTTTAACATGACTTTGGCATCCAACAGCACTTCCAAGTCCAATCGAGCTGCCTGACCGATGGATTTTAAACGACCGCCACCGTCACCTATCACGATGCGCTTTTGTCCTTCGCGTTCCACTAAAATCAATCCAGCAATATGCACTATGCCATTCTCTTCCTTAAATTCCTCTATATCCACGGTCACCTGATAAGGCAGTTCTGCACCGAGCTGACGCATGATTTTTTCACGTATCAACTCAGATGCTAAGAAGCGCGAACTTTTATCTGTAATCTGATCGGACGGAAATATATGGTCGCCCGCAGGCAAACGCTTCACTATCTCCTTCTCCAATTCAACCAAATTGAAATTTTTAAGTGCCGATACGGGAATAATGACCGCAGGATCCAGCTTTTCACTGATACGGGATACCTGAGGAATCAGTGCGGCCTTATCCTCAACTATGTCAACCTTATTAATCACGGCAATCACATTTTGACGGATATCCTTAAGGCGGCTTAAAACCATTTCGTCCTCATCGGTCCACATCACCCGATCAATCACAAACAACACTAAATCCGTACCTTGAGTGGCGGACAAGGCAGCGCGGTTCATATAGCGATTGACTGCATTAGCCTCTTTTTTATGCATACCCGGTGTATCTACAAAGATAATCTGCGCAGAACCTTGGGTTCTGATGCCTGTTATGTTGTGGCGGGTCGTTTGTGCTTTGCGGGACGTAATGCTGATTTTTTGTTGAATCAGGTGATTCAGTAGTGTCGATTTACCAACATTAGGGCGCCCGACTATGGCGACATAGCCGCAACGGGAAGCTTCATTTGCCATATTCTTTCTCTAGTTTCGCCAGCATCAAGAGGGCGGCCTCTTTTTCGGCATTTTTACGGTTTTGGGCGGTCGCCACGGTGGGATCTGGAAAAAGAGCAATGCTGCAGCTTATGACGAACTCCTGGTTGTGTGCCTCGCCTTTGACCGCTACCACAGAATACTGCGGCAAAGGATGCCTTTTACCTTGCAGCCACTCTTGCAACTGGGTTTTGGGATCTTTCTCGTTACTCGTCAGCGACAAATCACGCAATCGTCCGGCAAAACGATGCAAGATAAAAGCCTTTGTCGGCTCGACACCGGCATCGACATAAATTGCACCAATCACAGCTTCAAATGCATCTGCCAAGATAGAGGTGCGCGTCGCTCCACCGCTGCGCTGCTCCCCTTCACCTAAATGCAAAAATCTGCCGAGGTCGATCTCACGTGCCATTTCTGCAAGCGTGTCACCTTTGACCAGCGCAGCACGCAGCCGGCTCAAGTCCCCCTCAGGGGCATGGGGAAATTCAAGATAAAGTTGTTCAGCAATAATGAAATTTAGAATCGAATCGCCCAGAAATTCCAGGCGTTCATTATTAAGACTGCCGAAACTACGGTGAGTTAAGGCTATGTTGAGCAGAGAGTCATCGAGAAACGTATAACCCAATTTATTGTTTAATTCGGAGGTACTATTTTTTTGCACTTTTTTCTTCACTGACACTGCAACATTCATCCGGGCGGGATGAATCCAGAACATTATTAAACTTCACCACCACATCAACATTGGCAATAAAGGGAACGCGCGTTTCATAGGCAACCGTAATGATTGTTTTGTCCTGCCGACGGTCAACTTCCAAGGCTTTAGATGCTTCACCACGCACATTGTTGATCGTATAGAACTTGCTTAATTCCTGACGAATGGTAGCTTTGGACAGCTGCGCCAAATCGTCGGGGTGCTGTTCCGCCAAATCTTTTAAGGCGGAAACGATAAACCGATTATCTAAATATGGCGGTCCTACTTTAAAAAAACAGGTAAGAAAAAACCCAAAGCTGACCAGTATAAACAATAATAGAAGGCTATTCATTCCGGCTTGTTTATTTTTATTCATGTCGAGAACTCAGCAAATTGACACATCAAGCGACTACTTTATGGCACCCGCTCGCCCAAAATTGGGCAGACCTTCATCCCAATGCATCCAGATAGCGAAAGCCTTACCTACGATATTTCTATCCGGCACAAAGGGATCAGGCCAGGCTCGACTATCCAAACTGTTATCCCGGTTGTCACCCATCATAAAGTAGTGCCCTTCCGGTACCGTCCAGATTTGGTCATTCCACGCCCTGCCACCTGTTGGGCATTTTCTCACCAAGTGCATTTTTTCGTCTATGCGTTCATTAACAATTTGGTAATCAACCCAGCAAGCGGTGCCGTAACGGGAGGTTTCATCTTTGCCCACCGGTTCCTGCACAATCATCTGGCCGTTAACATAAAGCACGTTGTCCTTAAGCTGGACGCTGTCCCCCGGCAAACCCACCAATCGTTTTATGAAATAACGATCCTCATGGGGAGGGAAAAACACCACCACATCCCCACGCTTGGGCGGTCCAAAGTCCAGCAGCTTTATTCGGAATACCGGCAGACGGATGCCGTAGGTGTATTTATTTACTGCGATAAAGTCCCCAACCTCCAGTGTAGGTACCATAGATTCCGAAGGGATTTTAAAAGGTTCGATCAGAAAGGATCGCAACACAAAAACAATTGCAAGTATGGGGAAAAATGATTTGGAGTATTCGACCAGCAGCGGCTCTTTCGCTGCCTTTTTCATGGTGGCCTGGTAACCTGCGTCAGATTCTTTTTCCGCCGCGGTCAAAGAGCCGAACTGTGCATCTGCGGCAATAACAGCCCGCTTGCGCGGACTGGACCAAAATACCAGATCCAATATCCATATCACGCCGGTGGCAACCACGGCGATCATAAGTATAAGAGGTAAATTAATATCCATAGCTGACCATTGACCTTTAGCTGTCCACTTTCAAAACTGCCAGGAAGGCTTCTTGGGGTATCTCTACCTTGCCTACCTGTTTCATTCGCTTTTTCCCTGCTTTTTGTTTTTCCAAGAGCTTTTTCTTACGCGTAACATCGCCACCGTAGCACTTGGCGGTAACGTTTTTGCGCAACGCCTTTACCGTGGTACGCGCTATGACCTGCCCACCTATGGCGGCCTGGATTGCCACGTCAAACATCTGCCGTGGTATGAGTTCTTTCATTTTTTCAGTTAAGGCGCGCCCTTTATAATGAGCTGTATCCCTGTGCACAATAAGCGCCAGGGCGTCTACCCTTTCCCCATTGATCAGCACATCAAGTCGCACAAGATTGGCGCTCTGAAAGCGCAAAAAACTGTAGTCCAGCGATGCATAACCGCGGCTAACTGATTTGAGACGATCGAAAAAGTCGAGTACAACCTCATTCATGGGCAGCTCATAAGTAACCGCCACCTGGTGACCAAGATATTGGATATCCTTCTGCACCCCGCGCTTATCGATACAAAGGGTGATCACTGCCCCCAGATACTCCTGAGGCACAAGGATATTCGCCTGAACGATGGGTTCGCGCATATCCGCAATAGTCCCCACTTCCGGCAATTTCGAGGGGTTATCCACCGACACCACCTCGCCTGTATTTTTTTCGACTTCAAATACCACTGTAGGAGCAGTGGTGATCAGGTCGAGGTCGTATTCGCGCTCTAAGCGTTCCTGCACGATTTCCATGTGCAACATGCCCAAAAAGCCACACCGGAAACCAAAACCCAGGGCGTCGGAGCTTTCCGGTTCGTAGAAAAGGGACGCATCGTTGAGTGTCAGCTTGGCTAATGCATCACGGAAACTTTCGAAATCATCGGCGCTGACAGGAAACAAACCCGCGTAAACCTGCGGTTTAACCTTTTTGAAACCCGGTAACGCAGCCACATTTGCCGTAGAAAAGTGCGTGATGGTATCGCCAACAGGAGCACCGTGAATATCCTTGATACCGGCGACGACAAAACCCACCTCTCCCGCTCTGAGGCAATCCAATTCCTGTCGCTTGGGATTAAAAACACCTACGCTGTCAACAACTTGTGCCTTGCCAATGGTCTTTGAAATGATCTTATCCTTTATGCGTAAGGTGCCATGTTTAACTCGCACAAGTGACACTACGCCGAGATAATTATCAAACCACGAATCTATGATCAAGGCCTGCAATGGTGCGTCCACATCGCCCTGAGGCGCAGGGATACCAGCGACAAGCCGCTCCAGCACATCTTCAACACCCAAGCCCGACTTGGCGCTGCAGCGCACCGCGTCGGTTGCATCCAATCCAATAATTTCTTCAATTTCCTCGGCAACCCGGTCCGGGTCAGCTTGGGGCAAATCCATTTTATTCAGGATCGGAATGACTTCCAGTCCCTGTTCTATAGCTGTATAACAATTGGCAACCGACTGTGCCTCAACCCCTTGAGCCGCATCTACCACAAGCAATGCACCTTCGCAGGCTGCTAAAGATCGCGAGACTTCATAACTGAAATCCACATGCCCTGGGGTATCGATGAAATTC
>Ga0164241_10002968_pt1 | contig 17701 bp, 15 predicted proteins | sample OricomyardsoilBY_FD_108780 | JGI IMG/M metagenome (GOLD analysis project Ga0164241, IMG submission 108780) | Backyard soil microbial communities from Emeryville, California, USA - Original compost - Back yard soil (BY) | ecosystem: Environmental > Terrestrial > Soil > Unclassified | place: USA...
AAAAATTTATTCTCGCAATTTGTCCAATATTCGGCTTAATTCAGCCGCTTCGGCAGTAGTTATGTGTTTTAGTAGTTCTTCCCAGTCGCCCATATCGTTATCAATGGCAGTAAGTACCGAAAGGCCTTTTTCAGTTATGCTTATGTCAACCTGGCGGCGGCTGTGTTCGCATACTTCGCGTTCCACTAAGCCTTTAAGCCTTAGCTTTTCAACCAAGCGGGTAGCATTACTACTTTTATCAAGCATCCGGCAGGTAATATCGGCCAGCATTAACGGCGTAGGGTACGATCCGCGCAATATGCGCAAAACGTTAAACTGCTCGGGCGTTAAATCGTGCTTTTTTAAGTTGCCCGAGTTTAAGTTACGTAACCAGCTGCTTGTAAAAATTATATTGATAGCAGCCCGCTCATGCTCGCTCTTAAACTTCTTCTGCTTTATTTCTTCTTCCAGTTTCACGGTACAAAGATAAAAGTAATTATTGTATATACAACAATTACAACTACAATTTTTACAATTATTTTTAGAAATGCCTTTTTACGGCTATAAAGGAGCTACTTTATTAAACCACGGCTCGGCCTGTTCCAATTGTGCCGCTAAGCGGAAAATGGTGGCTTCGTCGTTCATGGGGGCGGTAAACATAACCCCTACGGGCAGGTTATCGCTGCTCCACCACATAGGTACGGTGGCCGATGGCTGTCCTGTAAGGTTAGCCAATGGGGCAAAGGGTATCCAGCTAAATATTTTCGTTGCGGTTTTTTCAATCAGCCCGGTGTACTTTACCATTTGCGAAATACCTAAGGCATTCATAACACGCAAAGCTGTATCCTCGGCCTTTGAAGTTTGCAGTGCACCAATTTTAAACGGCTTGGTGCCCAATGTAGGTGTAAGCAGTAAATCATATTCCTGATGAAACTCGCCTACCTTTCGTCCGGTTTCGTTCCACTTTAAATGCGATAGGGCAAACTCGCCTGCGGTAAATGTTTTACCTAATTTATATAGCAGCCAAGTGTTGGGTTCCACTTCTTTATAATTTACTTTTTGCCCGCGCAGTTCGCCAATATAATCAAGCGTAGCGGCCAACTCACCCATTACCAACATATACAGGCGCTCGGTAAGCAGGGTTTTATTAAAAGGTAAAACAGCTTCCTCCACCTCGTGGCCCAAACTGCGTAACAGCTTTATGGTATGCTCTATCGCTTTTATGTTTTCAGGGTCGGGGTTTATATCGAAACCAATTGGCATTTGGTAGGAATAACCAATTTTCAATTTACGGGGTGCTAATTTTATTTCCTCGCCATAAGGCATTTCGGGGCTTTGTATAACGTAAGGGTCGCCGGGCATACTGCCCTGTACCAAATCATAATATACTGCCGAGTCGCGCACACTACGCGACACCACACCTTCGCATACGGCACCACTCCATAGTTCAGCAGCATGTGGTCCTAATGGCACCCTGCCACGTGTGGCTTTTAAACCAAATAAACCATTGCAACTGGCGGGTATGCGTATAGAGCCACCGCCATCGTTAGCGCTGGCCATAGGCACTACGCCTGCTGCTACACTTGCTCCGCTTCCACCGCTACTGCCACCCGTGGTATGGCCTAAGTTCCAAGGGTTATGTGTGGCACCAAAAAGTTCATTCTCAACAAAAGGGTTTAAGCCAAACTCGCTGGTATTGGTTTTGCCGAAAATAACCAAGCCTGCTTTTTGCATACGGTTAGTTACTTCGCTATTCTCTTCCGATACATAATCTTTCAATAACCGCGATGCTGCTGTGTAACGTGTACCTTTTAATTGCGGGCCCAGGTCTTTTATTAAATAGGGTACACCGCCAAAGGGGGCATTTAAATCGGCTTTGTTTAATTGCTGCTCAGCATAGTCGTACAGCTTGGTTACTACGCCATTGGTTTTGGGGTTTACCTCATCGGCACGCTTTATAGCTATGCCTAAAAGTTCGGCAGGTGTTACCTCTTTCTTTTTAATTAATTGGGCTAAGCCAAGTGCATCGTATTTGCGGTATTCTTCAAAAGTCATGTGGTGAGTTTGTAGCAGTAAAATACCAATTATAGTTTAAACCTCAAATGAGATAACATAATACTAAAAACAAAAACGACGAACCGTAAATAGTTCGCCGTTTTTAAAAATTGTTTAATAAATACCAAAGTCGAAGATCGCCGCGTCGTTCCACATTAGCGGAACTCCTCGTGATGACAATACATTATTTATTGGGTTGCGGTGTGGTGCGCAGGTATGGCTTTATCAGTTTGTAACCTTTAGGGAATTTGGCATCAATATCTTCGGTTTTAATAGCCGGCGATACTACCACATCCTGTCCATCTTCCCAGTTAGCAGGGGTAGCAACCGAGTAGTTAGCTGTAAGTTGTAAGCTATCGATAACACGTAGTATTTCAAAGAAATTCCTACCTGTTGAAGCAGGGTAGGTAAGGGTTAGTTTAATTTTTTTATCAGGGCCTATAATAAATACCGACCTAACCGTAAAGGTTTCGCTGGCATTCGGGTGCATCATATCGTACAGGTTAGCCACTTTTTTATCAGGGTCGGCTATTATAGGAAAGTTAACCACCGTGTTTTGGGTTTCGTTAATATCCTTAATCCAATCTTTGTGCGATGCAACCGAATCAACGCTTAGCGCCAATACTTTTACATTCCGTTTTGCAAACTCATCTTTCAATTTCGAAGTAAGGCCTAACTCGGTAGTACATACAGGTGTAAAATCGGCTGGGTGAGAAAAAAGTAATCCCCATGAATCGCCCAACCATTCGTGAAAATGTATGGTACCTTCTGAGGTTTCGGCTGTAAAATCGGGAGCTATGTCCCCTAAGTGTAATGACATAATGTGTAGGTTTTAGTGTTTAAAAATCAGATTATCATTCAGACACAACAAATGTATAAATCTGTACATTAAAAAAATGTGATTAATGTTACCTACCGCCACATAATTCGCCAGCCTCGGCTAATATATTTTTAAGCCTGTTGGGTTTAATGCCCATGTTTTCAAGCACCGATACATTCTTTATCAAATCTTTACATACAATAACCTTCTCGTTTAACAAGGTTTGTTTTTCGTTATTGGTTAAAGTGGTTAAGCAGGTAACAGGATGCAAGCCTGTTTTTTCAATCATATCACGTATACCTTTGCCTTCCGGAAAATCCCATGCTATTAACTCTAATCCCGCGCATTGGCCGTATTGAATAGCATCGGTAGAAAATTTAGTATTGGTTACCACCCATCCCTTAAAGTGCTTGTCGGTATTTTGTGTTAGTAGCGATTGCTTATCGCGCAAATCAATAAAGCGGGAATGGACGTACAAGGATATTTTTACATCGGTAACATAGCCCCTGCTGTTATGAAATTTACATTCAATAAAATGAATAAGGTTATCTACCTCGGCCTGCACATCCACCTCGTGCGTTACGCATTTACCATCTAACACTAAATTAGTTTTAACCTTATAGCCTTGTGCCGCCAGTAATTCGGCAAAGTATTTCTCGAACGGGTAGCCGCTTGGGCCCAATTCCATAATAGCATTTTTAAGTTTGTATTTGGCAGCAGTCGGTTTAGAGCGGGCACGCAATAAATCGAATGCTTTTTGGTATATTTTATAAGTAGAGATACCATCGTACAAGCCTAATTTTATTTCTTCCAAAATTTTATCGATTACGCCGGCATCAGCACCGGCTTTGTGTAAAGATTTTCGAAGTTTGGCAGAATCGAAAGGAGCTAATTGGCCCGATGCTTTTAGCACATGTATTACCTGCTGTGCCATTACTTAATCACTTTCATTTGTATTAACGATGTGCCTAAAGTACCCGCCAGCCTTATCCATAGCGAAACATATTGTTCGGCACCACGGGCAGTAGTAATGTCGCCAAGGTCAATAATCATATCACTCATCCAGCCAAATGATGTAAGCAATTGCTTTGCTTGTTCTTTAGCATCGGCGTGGTTTCCGCTAACAAAAATATTGTGGTCGCCACCGGCTATCAGGTTGGGGTTAACCATTACTTTCCCATTTACGGTATTAAGCGTTTTAACCACTTTAACCTCCGGAAACTCGCGCTGTATTTGCTCGCCTAATGAATCGGCATTTGATACACCTATTACAGCTGTGCCCGTAGAAAAATCTAAGGCATTGGTGGTATCCAAAATCGTTTTGCCCTTCATATTTTCGGCACCTGCTAACCTTAATGCCTCGAGCGAAACCAAGCCTTTAGTGCAATTGAAAATTATTTCGCCAAAGGCAGCGGCGGTAGCAAAGGTGCCTACGCTTGCATTGCTGCCTGCTGCATTTGCCCAAGCCAACGCCTTGGCATTATCAGCCGTGCGGGAACCCATCATTACGGTGTGCCCCAACTGAATTAATTTATCGGCTATGCCACAACCAACCGATCCTGTACCAAGTACTGCAAATTTCATATTAATAAATTTAATTTATTGCTTAAAGCTTAAACAGGTAATGATACATAGAATACCGAACCCTGTGGTTTGTTTTCTTGCACCCAAATTTTGCCCAAATGACGATCGACAATTTTTTTGCAAACCGTTAAGCCCATGCCTGTACCATTATAGTTTTCGCGATGATGAAGGCGTTGAAATATTTCAAAAACTTTATCGCGGTATTGCTCGGGTATACCAATACCATTATCGGTAAAACTTATTTTATAATACCTGCCATCTTTAACGCTATTAATTTTTACCTGGGGCATTTTACTGTTATTATAGTTAATGCCATTGGTAATAATATTGGTAAACAAGCGGTGCATTTGCACTTTATCGGCATGTACTATTGGCAGTTTACCAGTAGTTACTGCTGCATTTTTTTGTTTAATAAGCGGCTGCATTTGTTTTACCACATCGGCAAATATTTTATTCAAATCAACATTTACAAAGGTTGATTCGGTAACATTAATGTTAGACAGGTCCAAAATATCTTTTACCAAATCATTTAACCGTGTAGCGCCAGTAGTAATGTAATTTATATACTCATGCCCCTGCTCATCCAGTTTACCTTTGTATTTCTTCTCCAACAAATTCGAAAAGCCTGTAATGGTACGCAGCGGCTCTTTCAAATCGTGCGATACGGCATGTGCAAATTGCCTTAGCTCGTTGTTACTCATTTCAAGGCGGTGTATGTAGGTAGCAATTTCAAAATTCTGTAGCCTGTCTATAATAGCATCCTTTTCAATTAACTCAACATCGTAACGCAACTTAGTATCGCTGTATGCTTTTTGTAATTCAAACTTGTGCAATTCTTCGCGCAGCTTAATATAATTAAGCATGGCCCCGTAAGCCTTTTTATGATTGCCTAAGCCGGCATAACAATTGCCCATAGCCTGTAACAGGGGCGCCTGTTCAACTTTGCTGTTAGCCTCAACCAGCAACTTTTCGCCACGTTTTAAATAGGTAAGCGCCTTTTTATACTCCTTCTTCTTTTCAAGCCAGTTAGTGCCAATGTTTATATAAGCAATAGCTACGGCTACGGTATTGCCTGTTTTTTTTCTAAGCTGTAAGCTTTGGTGCAGGTATTTCATGCCCTCGTCAAAATGGCCCATTTCAATTTTAAGGGTGCCAATGTTATTGCAGGTCATGTATATACCTTGGTCGTTCCCTATTTGCTTGTATATTTCAATGGCAACTAATAGTTTTTCGAGGGCGGCCCTGAAATCGTTTTTGTAGTAATAGTAAATGGCTAAACCATCGGCGCAACGCGCCATACCGGTAGGGAAATCGATTTTACTGTAATACTGAAAAGCCCTGTCAATATATTGCTTACGCAGGTCGCTTGCTTCGTGCGAGCGGTTAAGTATTGCCAGATTATAATATAAGTCGGCTATATCCTTAATATCATCATAGCTGCTGCCATTTATACTTAATAAAATATCGAGCGAGCTAAGATAGTTTTGCTGTGCCTTATTTATTTCGCCTAAGTAATGATAGTTAACACCAGTTACTTTATAAATTTCAGCTAAATCGTGGTTGGGTGTTTGTGGTGTAATTAATGTTTTTGCCTGTTCGCAATATTTCATAGATACTACATACTCGGTGGCGGTATGGTAATAGTACTTAGCTAATTCAAGATTGGCCGATAATTGCTGGGGTAGTAGTTTGTACTTAGCGGCTTTTTGCAATGCCTTACTGGCATAATTAAATGCAGACTTACTTTTACTACTATTATAATGTTTACTAAGCTGCAATAACGCCTCTACCGAGGTAGCGGGATTTGCATTACGCACCTGTACTTGAAGTTGCTTTATATTAAGTGGCTTTTGATTAGGCATGGCCAACAGCTTGAGGTAAAGTTAACAAATTAGCAACACCACACATTTATATAGTATTGCTAAACAGCACGCCCCCTTTTAAATACTGAACGCTACCCCAACATAATTGTTACAGGTAGCGTTCAGTATTTAGTAATTATTGGCTGCTAAGCGTATATACTTTCTATTACGTCTTTGTACTTTTCGTTTACCACCTTTCTTTTCACTTTCATGGTAGGGGTTAATTCGCCGCCATCAATAGTCCATTCGGCAGGCATTAACCTAAAGCGCTTAACGGTTTCCCATTGTCCAAAGTTTTTGTTTTTTTCTTCAATGGCTTTTTGGAACAGAGCATTTACCTCAGGCGATTTAATCAATTCTTCGGCCGATTTCCCCTGTACTCCATTTTTAGTACACCATTCGCTTAGGTTAATCATGTTAGGTACAATAAGCGCCGATACATAATTGCGCCCTTCGCCCACAGCCATAATTTGCTCTACATAAGGTATTTCTTTCATTTTGTTTTCAATTTGCTGCGGGGCAATGTATTTACCGCCCGAAGTTTTGAAAAGCTCTTTTACCCGGTCGGTAATTTTTAAATACTTTTTGCCACGGTATTCAACCCAGGTACCTACATCGCCGGTTTTTAACCAACCATCTACTACTGTTTCGGCGGTAAGGTCGGGGCGCTTGTAGTAGCCCATCATTACGTTAGGCCCTTTGGCCCATATTTCGCCTTCACCTTCGGCCATGCCTTCGCGGTGGTCAAGTTTTACTACTACATCTTTAATTACCGTGCCTACGGTGCCGAATTTTATTTCATCGAGCGAAAAAGGATTAACCGTAATTACGGGCGATGATTCGGTTTGGCCATAGCCTTCCATAATAGGAATACCCGCACAGGTAAATACCCTTGCCAGCATGGGGTTTAGTGCAGCTGCGCCGGCACATATACCTTCGCACTCGCCGCCTAAAGCCAGACGCCATTTTGAATAGATTGCTGCATCGTAAACCTTCATTTTAAGTTTATCAATTAAACCGTATGATTTGCCCGGGTCGTAATTTTTAGCAAACTCCAATGCGCCGGTATATAGTGTTTTCTTAAATCCTTCTAAGTTCGAGCCCGCAGCTTCTAACTTCAGGTACACTTTTTCAAGCAAGCGCGGAACCGATGTAAAGAAATGCGGTTTCACTTCTTTTAAATTGTCGGCAATAGCCTCCAAACTTTCGGCGTAATAAACCGATACCCCCTGCGCTATGTAAACATATATTACCACCCTTTCGAAAATGTGGCAAAGGGGCAAGAAACTTAAGCAACGCTTGGTAGCATCTAAAGGCAAAATAGGCACCACACTTTTAATGTTGCTTACCACGTTATTATGCGATAACATAACTCCTTTTGGATTGCCCGTAGTACCTGATGTATATATGATAGTTGCCAATGCTTCGGGCTTAACGGCAACTTTTAATTTTTCAACTTCGTTTAAATCGCCGCCTTCACCTATTTTTAAAAACTCATCAAAGTGTTTTACACCATTTACTTTATCGAAACTAAAATAATCCTGCAAAGATTGAACATGAGGCTGTATGGCCTTCATTTTTGCACTTAATTTTTCATCGCCTACAAAAGCAAATTTTATTTCGGCATCGTTAAATATAAACTTGTATTCCTCTTCGGTAATGGTAGGGTACACAGGTACGTTTACAGCGCCAATTTGCAGTATACCTAAATCAACGGCATTCCACTCGGGCCTGCTACTGCTAACAATAGCAATTTTATCATCGGGTTTTACACCTAATTTTAGTAACGACAGGCTTACTTTATTGGCCATGTCAATAATATCCTGGGTTGATTTTTTAACCCATTGGCCGTTTATTTTACTTACAAAAGCATCGGGTTTAGGATGATTAGCATTTTGGTAGTAAATAATGTCGAAAAGCCTGGTGTAATCTTTCATACTGGGGTATTTAGGTACGTTAGTTGAACGGTAAATATAAAAATTTCGGGATAGGGCAAAAATACCCTATCCCGAAATTAATGTCGTTTCAGAAAATTAAATATTGCTGAACCTGTTAGCCCGGGTACTTTTGTTTTTGCCCGATGGGCCAAAATTAACCGTCATTTGTACTGTATACGACCTTGGGGGGTTAGGGTGCGCAATACGTATGGCATAGTTGGAATTCAATACATTTTTAACTATAAAATTAAGCCCTAAGTTGCGGTTAAATTCGTAGCCTGCGCGTAAATCCCAAGCCACATCGCCTTTATTTAAGCGCGCTATACGGGTATCTTTTACGCCTTTAATAAACACCTCAAAAATAGGGTCAACGCTGGTCATGTAACTGTAGTACTGTATAGAAGTACCAAAGTGGTATTTATTATAGAATATGAAATCGAAATCGGCCTTAAATGTATGGGGGTTACGATACTTCAATAATCCTTTTGACTCAGTTTGCCATGCTGAGTATGAGGGGTTGCCATTGGTATCAACAGGGGTTGCCCTGGCGTAGTGTGTAAAAGCATCGCCAATAAAATCGCCCACGTTATGGGTAACTGATGTATCGTTTAAGTCAACGCCGTAAAAATAGGTGTAACCCAAAAGCGTGGTAAAATCAACAGGGCCCCATTTGCCCTCGCCATAAGCTGATAGCTCCCAACCAAACACGCGTGCCTTAGCTACGTTTTGCGATTGGAAATAAGCATATAATCCTTCCTCGGGCGTGTATTTGGTGCCAAAGGTAAATTCAATCATATTCTTAAACTCGGTCCAAAATACTACGGCATCAACATAGCCCAACCAGTTGCCAATTTTTAAGCTCCTTTTGTACCCTAATTCGGCAGTAAAACCGCGCTCGGGTTGTATATCGTAGTTAGGCAAAATACGAATACCTGCCAAGTTGTACTCAACAAAGCGCTCGGCTATACTTGGTACGCGGTATGCCTGCCCGAATGATGCACGTATGTAGTTGTATTTGCGTATCTCGAAATTAACACCTGCCCTAAATACCGGTACGGTGGGTGTAATGGCGCTATCTAAATGCACATATTCTTCGCGCACGCCAGCGTTAAAGCTGAACCATTTGTAGTTGATTTCGCCTTGCAAAAAGCCACCTCCAAAATCGGCTTGGTGTTCGCCCAAAGTACCGTCTTTTACATTCCAGTGTTCATTGTTTACACCAAATATAATACGTGCCAGTTTTCCAAAATCGTGGCGGAACTGGTAGTCGGCGCGGTAAATCCAAAAATCGGTTTGCCCGTCAACATTGTTTTGGCGGTTAATGCGTCCGTATATTTTGTGCTCGTTATTCTTCTTATCTACGTAACGTATTTTGGGGTCGATGTAGGCATAAAAATAACGCTCATCTAAGTCAACACCACTTGCCGAAATATAGGGGTGGCCTGCGTCTTGCCAATAAAACTGAAACCCGTCTTTACGGTACATTAGGTTAGTAGCCAACTCTAAAGTTAAGCGGCGCAGTTTGTGTGGTTTGTAGCGTATTTTGGTGTTGAAACGGGTAAAGTAATCGTACTCCTCGTTCATATAGCTTTGCGAACCTTGTAGCATACCGCCAAACACAATATCGAAGTCGCCTATTTTTTGCTTGTGCAAAAAGGTCATACCTGCTGTGTTGGGGTTATTAAAAAAGTTGCCGTCGCGTTTCCACCATTGAAATGAATCAACCGGGGGCTTACCTATGCCTTCGTAAAAAAAAGTGAATTTAGTTTCGGGCGTATCGCGCGCATAAGCAGTAGTTACGTTAAGCACACCATTTAATGCCGATGAACCGTATTGCACCGATGAGGCACCTTTTATTACCTCCATCTGCTCCACGTTTTCAACGGGTACAAAGGCCCATTTAATTTCGCCCCGGTCGGCGGTCATTAAAGGTAATTCATCCACCACTAACATTACACGGCTACCCGAGCCGTATGCATAGCCGCTACCGCCGCGTATGCTCATTTGCCCGTCAAGCACTACTACGCCGGGTATTTTGGCCACGGCGTTTTGCATATTGGTAATGTTGTTATTTTCTAACAGGCGGGGTTTCATTACATCCACACTCTGGGTTACTTTTTGCAGTTTAACCCCCATGCGGGTTTCACCTATTACCACTTGTTCCAACTCAAGCGGGCTGCCCCCTAACGATACGTTTAAAGTGCGTACTTCGTCTTTCCTTACTTTAATAGTTTGGGTATCGGGTTTCATACCTATGTAGCTTACTACAATAGTTACTTCGCCGGCGGGCACCTTTAGTTCGTAATTGCCTTTACTATCGGTTAATACACCGTTGGTAGGTAGTTGCACCACATTGGCACTTTCTATTGGTTCGTTATGGGGTCCGTCTTTAACAACACCTTGTATAATAGCCGTTTGTGAAAACGATAGGTTGAAAAAAAACAGGCTTAGCGAAACAATGACATAAAATTGACGCATAATTGACACACTTTGTTCTGCAATAGCGGGTGCAAGTTAAATAAATATTTAACCCAACAAATTTTGCAAATGTTGGTATTTGTTGAAATGTACATATTATGCTGCGAACTGACGAAAAGCACTTGCTAAGCAACGGGTTATTAATAGTTTTGTATTATTAAGTATTGATTTTGAAACAGCAAGCAAGTAAATCGTTTTTTTTTGAAGGCAGCATACGGTTTTGGTACCTTATTATAGCCTTGGCATGTGTAGCAGCTTATGGCAATACCATATTGAATTTGTATGGCTTAGATGACCATTTGGTAACCAACCACAACCCATTAATTGAAAAAGGCTTAGGCGGATTGTACCAAATATTTACCACCAATTATATTGCCGAAGCAGGCATTTATTTAGATTACCGGCCACTTGTTAAAGCCACCTTTGCGTTGGAATATACCCTGTTTGGCTTTAACCCGCATGTTAGCCATTTTGTTAATATACTTTTGTATATTATAGCCTGTTGCTTAGTTTTAAAGGTGCTTTTGCAGGTTTTTGGCAAGCAATATTATGGTGTAATTATAGCCGGTGTGTTATTATATGCCGTACATCCTGTACATACCGAGGTAGTAGCCAGCCTTAAAAACCGCGACGAAATACTGGTGCTTATCTTCAGCTTTTCAGCTACGCTTTTCTTTTTAAAGTATGCTAACTTGGGTAAGGTTCAATATTTAGCGTTTGGCTTATTGATGTTCCTGTTGGCATTACTTTCAAAAATAAGCTGCCTGCCTTTTGTGGCTTCTATTCCTCTGTTAATATATGTACAGCGCAAAAACATAAAGCAACCGGCTATTGTATTTGCGGCATTAGCAGTACTAACAGCCCTATTTTATGCTATAGTTATTAAAAGCCTGCCGGGTTTTGCCCGCCCTTATGAGTTTGTTGAAACCCCTTTGCCTTACCTGACAGATTACTCAATAAAATTGGGCACTGCATTTTACTCGCTACTATATTATGTACGCCTGCTTATAATACCAACCTGGTTCAGCTTTTACTATGGCTACAGTTTTGTTGAATTAAAGCCCATGCTATCGGTATTGCCTTTGCTTTCGCTGGGGCTGCACTTAGGCATTTTGGCAGCAGCCGTTTACCTGTTTAAGCGTAACATTTTTGTGTCGTTCTTCCTCCTCTTCTACCTCATACAAATATCCTTATACTCGAATTTGGTATTGCCATTAGCAGGTATAGTGGCCGAAAGGGGCGCATTTTATGCATCGTTGGCATTTGCCATGTTGCTGGCTTATTTAATACAGCGTTTTGCCGGCGTACAAACAGATGCCCTTTCCGATAAAAAAGCGAACCCGAAATTTTCGGTTTTATTAAGCAGGGTGCAGGTTGGGTTACTGGCGCTTGTATTGTGCCTTTATACTGTTGAAACCTTTGCACGAAATTTAGAATGGAAAGATACCATTACGCTTTTTGAGGCCGATATGCCGCACCTGAAAAACTCGGCCAAGGCCAATTATATGATGGCGAAAGAAATACGCCGCCTGTACCGTACCGATCCGCAGCTTACCCAACAAACATTAGATATACAATCAACCCGGGCTGCCCAATACTATAACCAAGCCATAACCAATTATCCGCAATACGCAGTTGCCATGGAGGAGTTGGGCATGATATACGCTATTGAACAAAAAAACAGGTCGATGGCCATACCTGTGTTTGAAAGGGCACTGGCCATTGATTCAACCTTATGGCGGGCAAGTAACAATTTGGCTATGTGCTATATGCTTGAAAAAGACGGTAAGCAAGCGCTTTACTGGTACGAAAAATCGCTGCGTGCTAACCAGGATAACCCAAAAGTACTGATTGAACTGGGTAAGTTATATTACAGTATGGGCCTTAAGCAAAAGGCACTTGAAACGAATGATAAATTATTGAAACTTTCGCCCGATTCGTACGTGCCCTACTATAACTACGGCATATACTATATGCTTGAAAAAGATACGGTTACAGCTGTAAAATATTTTGAGCAAGATATAGCCCGCGGCGATAAAGAAACTTTCCCTTATTATTTTTTAGGCACCTATTATTTGCACCATGGTGACACGTTAAACGCGTTACGAATCAGAAAATTAGCGCCCAAGGTTTCGCGATAATGGTTTAATTTGCTTACGTATGATGCAGTTAGAAGAATTTATAAAAAAATTTGCCGAGTGTTTTAACCAAACCGATGCCGCAAGTATTACCCCTGAAACCGAATTTAGAAAATTAGACGAGTGGGGATCGATGATGGCATTAATAGTAATAGCTATGGTTGATGCCGATTACAATAAAACAGTAACATCGGAAGACCTGAAGAGCGCCAATACCGTAGCACAGCTTTTTGATGTTATAAACCGCAATTAAACATGGCTGTTTTTACAGTTCCTAATGTTAGTATTAAAGGTTTAGCCGTTTGTGTTCCTTCGCAAATTGAAGACAACAAGCAGTTAGATTTGCTGGCCGAAAATGAGCGGGATCTGTTTATTAAAACCGTTGGCATCCGCTATCGCCGTGTGGCCCCCAAAGGCACCATAGCTTCGGACCTTTGTCAAAAGGCCGCCGAAAAGTTGCTGGCTGACTTACAATGGAACCCTGCGGATATTAGTATACTGGTATTTATTACCCAAACCCCCGATTATATAATACCCAACACCTCATCGCTGCTGCAACATAAATTAGGTTTGCCTAAAAACTGTTTAGTATTCGATGTTAACTTGGGTTGTTCGGGCTATGTATATGGGCTTTCTATTATTTCGGGCTTATTACAAAATATGCCGGGAGGTAAAGCACTGTTACTGGTGGGCGATGTATCAACCGCTACTATATCGAAACAAGATAAAAGCACTACTCCGCTATTTAGCGATGCCGGCTCAGCCACGGGGTTAGAATATACCACGGGGCAAAAAATGCACTTTAACCTGCAAACCGATGGTAAAGAATATGATGATATTATAGTACCCGATGGTGGGTTCAGAAACAGGGTTTCGGAACAATCGTTCGAAATGGTGGAACATGAAAAAGGTATTAACCGCACTGCACTGGATATGAAACTGGATGGCTTGCGGATATTTAATTTTGCCCTGCGCGAAGTAGCCCCCAACATTAATGAGCTGCTATCAGCTACAAATATTGATAAAGAAAACGTGGACTATTTTGTGTTCCACCAAGCCAATTTATTGATGCTTGAAAGTGTACGCAAAAAATTGCAGTTGACAACCGATAAAGTTCCATATACCTTGTATAATTATGGCAATACCAGTTCGGCCACCATACCACTTACCATGTTGGTGCAACTGGGCCAAAAACTACAAAGCGAACCGCAAAAATTAGTACTGTCGGGCTTTGGTGTTGGCTTATCGTGGGGAAGTGCCTATATTGAAACCGATAAAATTGTTTGTTCGCAACTAATTGAGCTATAACCCAGAACTATGCAGGAACCTCTATATTCAGTAGTAATACCGGTATATAACAGCGCCAAAACGCTGGAGGAACTATGCGCACGTATTGAAGGCACCTTCAAAAAAATGAATGCCGCCTTCGAAATTGTTTTAGTAAACGATTTTAGTACCGATAACAGTTGGGAGATTATCAGGAAAATAAAGCAGGAGTGCGCCTGCAAAATTATAGCCATACACCTGCGCCGCAACTTTGGCCAGCACAAAGCTTTACTTTGCGGGTTCCAATACGCCACAGGGCAGTATGTTATTACGCTTGATGATGACTTACAATTTTACCCCGAAGATATTGAGCTATTGGTACAACGTGCGCAAACATCACAGGCCGACTTGGTGTATGGCACTTACCAAGAAAAACGCCAACATAATGCCGTGCGCCGTATAGGTAGCAATTTTGTGGGCTTTATGTTCGAAAAGTTTGGCAATACCGTTGGGCAAGGCAGCAGTTTTAAAATAATACACCACAGTGTTATCGAAAAAATAAAACACTACAACCATTCATTCACTTTTATTGATGAAATACTATCGTGGCATACATCGAAAATTGAGTGGCAGCAGGTAAGGCATGCACCACGCCGCGAAGGACAAAGCGGCTATAGTGTTATTAAGCTTATATTTCTTACACTTAACCTTATTTTTTCGTACACAACTATACCCCTCAGGTTTATGACCTGGTTCGGACTTGTTTCATTTGTGGTGTGTTTATTCCTAGTTATCTTTTTCATTTTCATGAAAATAACTTTGGGTTCTCCGCTTGGCTTTACGGCACTTATTGTGTCTATATTTATGTCAACAGGGCTTATACTGTTCAGCTTGGGTATAATAGGCGAATACCTGAACAGGTTGTTTGCGCTACAACACCGCAAGCCCCCTTATTTAATACAGGAAATACTGCGATGAAAATTACCCGTTACGGCATTACCCTCGAAAGGCTTTCGGAAAGCACTATTGAAATAGCGCGCCAATGGCGGAATGATGCCAAGATAGCCCGCCACATGTTTTACAAAGGTGAAATAACTGCCGAAATGCAATTGGAGTGGTTCAACTCTATTGATAACGAACAGAATTTTTTCTTCCTTATTTATTCCAATAGCCAGCCTGTTGGCATTATCAATATCTCATCTATTGACTGGGAAAACAAAACAGCTTACACGGGCCTGTTTATTTATGATGATCAATTTTTAGCCAGCGATGTGCCCGTTCGTTCATCGTTAGCTATGCTTGATGTTTTCTTTTTATTATTCGATATGCAAGTAGTGTATGCCAAAGTAAAAGGCAGCAATAAGGTTGCACACCGTTACAACACATCGTTAGGCTTTAACCGCACCAAAAAAATTGAGTATGGCTTGGGTTATGAGTACATGCTGCAAAAAGAAATTTACCTGCTGGAAACTAAAGTTATCCGCAATGCCTCTATACGCTTAAAAGGCAACAGCACTACCATTACCTTAAACCCTGAAAGCAAAATTGAAGGTTGGCTGCGCGAAAGGTTAAAGAAAGCCCGCAAGGATGTATTAAAAAATTTAGAGGTACATATTATTTAACTTTCTCCAACAAGGCAAACCGCCAAGAATCGAGTTTATATTTCATTTTTCTGCTAAAACTTTTGCCTTCCATTTCTAATACCTGATGGGTGCGGAAACATGGGTTCAATGCCCACTTTAATACACGTTTAAAAAATGACAATTCGCTATAAGGAAATTTACGAATATCTAAGCGCTGCTTAATAGCAGGGTATACTTGTTGTTCGTACTGGCTACGGTTATAAGCATATAGTTGCTTATCAATAGGCGGCATTACCTCGGTACCTATATGGAAGGTAAGGTGCATATCATCAACCAATTTCAAATTATCGGCAAAGGCAATTAAGTTGTGTAGCAGTGTTACTTCTAAAAACGGAACACCTATGCAAACCTCCGCCAATACCATTTTAGGTAGTAAGCTGCGCTTAAACACAAAACAATCGAACCCCGGGTGCGGCTTACCATGCTCGCTGTACATCTGCGGCAACTCTTCAGGCTTGGTGTATTTAGCAGGTATGCCCCTGCGGTTAATCATCACGGCATCGTGCCCTTGCAGCAGTAATCCTTCAACCACACTATAAAACTGTGGCATCAGGGCTATATCCATATTGGTATATATCAAATACTCGGCATCGGTATTTTGGTATAGGGCATTCAGTATATCGGCAATGTAGGGCAACTTCTTTTTACCTGTAAATTTATCGGCCACCGAACGGGTAAGGTGGGGCAGTTGCTTAAAGTCGGCGGGTATTATTTCGGCATCTTCAGCGTAGCTAACGGCGTATAAATCAACATTAACCTGCGGGGCAAAAGCCTTGGCCACCTGTATGCTTTTAAAGGTAACGGGCTGCACGGTATGCAACTCGGTACCCACAGGCACTTTTACAGGATTAATGACATGAGCCAATTTCATGCTTTAAAAATGCTAAAATTTAGCAACAGTATTATAAGTAAGTGGTGAATAGCGAGTAGCGAGTGGGTAATAGTCATTTAATTGGTCTTAGCTTTGCTTGTAGTGAATTTTTTCTGCGGGTTTCTGCGTAGTCTGCGGGAAAACTGTATTTACCCTATATCTGCATTTTCAGTATGTTTACAGCATGAGCCAAACAGTTTACAACTTTCCGCTAAAAAGCATAAAAGGCGAAGATTTTAGCCTTAAACAATTTAAAGGCAAAAAAATATTACTGGTAAATACCGCCAGCCAATGCGGCCTTACCCCCCAATACGCCCAATTGCAAGAGCTGCACGAAAACTATAAAGATAAATTAGCCGTGGTGGGCTTGCCGTGTAACGATTTTGGCAACCAAGAACCCGAAGCGGAAGATAAGGTTGCACAGTTTTGCGAAACCAATTACCATGTTACTTTTCCGCTTACAAGCAAGGTAGCCATACTGGGCGATAGCCCGCACCCGCTGTACAGCTTTTTAACCAAAAAGGAATTAAACGGGTTGGAGGACAGCGAAGTAAAATGGAACTTTCAGAAATATTTGATTGATGAAAACGGCAACCTGATACACGTATTTTCGCCAATGGTTGAGCCGCTAAACGAAGAATTATTGAATGAAATTGAGAAGTAGTTTGCACCATGCAGTTTAAAGAAGTTATAGGCCAGCAATTAGTAAAAGATAAATTAACGGGCATGGTAAATACCGATAAGGTACCCCATGCCATGATGTTATTAGGCCCCGAAGGCAACGGAGGCTTAGCCTTAGCGTTATCGTTAGCGCAATATATACAGTGCGAAAACCGCACAGGTACCGATAGTTGTGGCGAGTGTTCGCAGTGTACCAAAAACCAAAAGCTGATACACCCCGATGTTTATTTTACTTACCCGGTAGTACCCAAAAAAAGCGGCGAGCCACCTATTAGTGCCGACTATATTACCGACTGGCGTACCGCTTTGGCCAATGACCCATACATGAACGCCAACGACTGGCTACAAAGCATAGGCGCCGAAAACAGGCAGGGCAACATTACCGTG
>Ga0164241_10002969_pt1 | contig 17700 bp, 18 predicted proteins | sample OricomyardsoilBY_FD_108780 | JGI IMG/M metagenome (GOLD analysis project Ga0164241, IMG submission 108780) | Backyard soil microbial communities from Emeryville, California, USA - Original compost - Back yard soil (BY) | ecosystem: Environmental > Terrestrial > Soil > Unclassified | place: USA...
GCGACCAGGCGCACCACCACGCGCTCCGGTCCCATCGCGTCGGTCAGCATCGCCACCACACCGAGGTCGGCGCCGTCCGTCGCGAGCACGCCGACGACGCGCCCGTCGACGCGGCCCGGCTCGGTGGGCCGCTGCGAGAGCGCGGGGGAGGGTGCGACGTCGGCCACGTCCGCCGGCGCGGGCGCAGGGAGACCGAGCTTCGCCGCGACCGCGGACGCGAGGTCGCCGTCGACGCGGGCGAGCAGCGCGACCTCGCGGGCGCGCACGCCCTCGTCGGTGCACTTGCCCAGCTCGAACGCGAACGCGGCCTGCAGGTGCGCACGCTCGACCGGCGACAGCGAGAGGAGGAACAGGCGCGCCTGGGTCGTGTGGTCCTCGAACGAGACCGGGCGCCAGCGGCCCTTGTCGCCCTCGACGTGCGTGGGGTAGGTGACGAACGCGCCCTGCGGGGAGCGGACGGGCCGGTCGCCGTCGAGGCCGTTCGGCACGTACGTCGTGATCCCCTCGTGGATCGCGGTCTGGTGCATCCCGTCGCGCAGCAGGTCGTTGACGGGGGCGTGCGGCCGGTTGATCGGGAGCTGTGAGAAGTTCGGGCCGCCGAGCCGGGAGAGCTGGGTGTCGAGGTAGGAGAACATCCGGCCCTGCAGCAGCGGGTCGTTGGTCGCCTGGACGCCGGGCACCAGGTGACCCACGTGGAACGCGACCTGCTCGGTCTCCGCGAAGTAGTTGGACGGGTTGGCCGTGAGAGTCAGCAGGCCGACGCGTTGGACGGGGCACAGCTCCTCGGGCACGATCTTCGTCGGGTCGAGCAGGTCGATGCCCGCGAACGTCTCCGACGGGTCGTCGGGCATGACCTGCAGCCCCAGCTCCCACTGCGGGTACGCGCCGGACTCGATCGCGTCGGCCAGGTCCCGCCGGTTGAAGTCCGGATCCGTGCCCTGGGCGAGCTGAGCCTCCTCCCAGACGAGCGAGTGCACGCCGAGAGCGGGCTTCCAGTGGAACTTCACGAGGCACGTGGACCCGTCGGCCGCCTCGAGGCGGAACGTGTGGACGCCGAAGGCCTCCATCGTCCGGAAGCTGCGCGGGATGGCCCGGTCCGACATGCCCCACATGACGGTGTGCATCGCCTCGGTGTGCGCGGAGACGAAGTCCCAGAAGGTGTCGTGCGCCGTCTGGGCCTGAGGGATCTCGCGGTCCGCGTGCGGCTTGGCCGCATGGATGAGGTCCGGGAACTTGACCGCGTCCTGGATGAAGAACACCGGGAAGTTGTTGCCGACGAGGTCGAACGTGCCCTCCTCCGTGTAGAACTTCGTCGCGAAGCCCCGCACGTCACGCACCGTGTCCGCGGAGCCGCGCGAGCCGAGCACGGTCGAGAAACGCACGAAGACCTCGGTCTCGCGGCCCTCCTCGGCGAGGAACGACGCCTTCGTCAGGGTCGCCGCGTTCCCGTACGCGCGGAACACCCCGTGCGCGGCCGCGCCGCGCGCGTGCACGACCCGCTCGGGGATCCGCTCGTGGTCGAAGTGCGTGATCTTCTCGCGCAGGTGGTGGTCCTCGAGCAGCACCGGGCCGCGCGGCCCGGCGGTGAGCGAGTGGTCGGTGTCGTCCACGCGGGCGCCCTGCGCCGTGGTCAGCCGCTCGCCCTCCTGGGCGGGCGGCGTCGCCGGGATGCCGGCCCCCGAGCCCGGCATGTCCCTGTCCTGACGGTCGTCGGTCATCGTGCTCTCCTTCGCTCAGAAGACGGGCTTGCCGCCCGTGACCCCGAGGACCGTCCCCGAGACGTAGCTCGCGTCCTGCTCGGACGCCAGGAAGACGAACGCCGGGGCGACCTCGGCGGGCTGGCCCGCGCGTCCCAGCGGGGTGTCCGCCCCGAACTGCTCGACGTGGTCGGGCGGCTGCGTGGCGGGCTGCAGGGGCGTCCAGATCGGCCCCGGGGCCACGGCGTTGACCCGGATGCCGCGCGGCCCCAGCTGCGCCGCGAGGTTCACCGTGACGTTGTTGATGGCGGCCTTGGTGGCCGCGTAGTCCACGAGGGCCGGCGACGGCTCGTACGCCTGGATGGACGACACGTTGATGATCGAGCTGCCCCGCTGCAGGTACCGCAGCGCCTCGTGCGTGATCCAGAACAGCGCGTACAGGTTCGTCTTCAGGACACGGTCGAGCTCGTCGGTCGTGAGGTCGTCGATCGAGTCGCGGCGCGCGGCCTGGAAGCCCGCGTTGTTGACGACGACGTCGAGCCCGCCCAGCTCCTCGGCCGCCTGCCCCACCATGTCGCGGGCCGAGCGCTCGTCCCGCAGGTCGCCCGGCAGCAGCACCACGCGGCGCCCGGCCTCGCGGACCCACCGGGCCGTCGCCTCGGCGTCCACCTGCTCCTCCGGCATGTACGCGATCGCGACGTCGGCGCCCTCGCGGGCGAACGCGATCGCGACCGCGCGCCCGATCCCCGAGTCGCCGCCCGTCACGAGCGCCCGGCGCCCGTCGAGACGGCCGTGACCGACGTAGCTCTGCTCACCGTGGTCCGGCTCGGGCGACATGGCGCCGGTCAGGCCGGGAGGCTCCTGCTGCTGGGAGGGGAAGGGGGTCTCGTCGGGCATGGTGGCTCCTCGGGTCCGAGCGTTCCGGGCCCCTTCTCGACCCTCGCTCCACGTTAGGTGCGCGGGTGCTCGCTCGCACCCGGGTCGTCCGCCGCCTCGCTGCTGCCGTCGCTGCTGGTGTCGTCGCCCTCGGCGTCCTGCGCCGTCAGCGGCGTGGCGACGTCCTCGAGCGACTTCTGCTCGGCGCTCACGCCCAGGAACATCGCCACGACCCCGCCCATGATCATGAGCGCGGCTCCCACGTAGTAGCCGATCGCGATGCCCGTGATGTCGTGCTGGGCGCTCGCGGAGTCGATGAGGCGCCCGAACACGAGCGGGCCGGTGATGCCTCCCACGGCGGTCCCGACCGCGTAGAAGAACGCGATGCACAGGGCGCGCGTCTCGAGCGGGAACACCTCGCTCGCCGTCAGGTACGCGGAGCTCGCGCCGGCGGACGCCACGAAGAACACCGCCATGCCGAACAGGGTGAGCGTCACGGCGGTCAGGCTGCCCAGCATGACCCCGGCGACAGCGAGCAGGACGCCGGAGACGAGGTAGGTGGTCGAGATCATCTTGACCCGGCCCACCTTGTCGAAGAGTGGGCCCAGCGCGAGCGCGCCGACGAAGTTGCTCACGGCGAAGAGCGCGAGGTACGCCCCCGTCTGGCCGACCCCGAGGAACGTCTGGAGCGTGTCGCCGTAGGTGAAGAAGAACGCGTTGTAGAGGAACGCCTGCCCGACGAACAGCGCGAGGCACAGGACGGTGCGGCGCGGGTAGTCGGAGAACACGGTCCGCGCGACCCGGCCGAGGCCGATGGTCCGGCGCTGCTTGATCGTCAGGGACTCGTCGTCCGGGACCTCGTCGAGCTCGTCGCCCGTCTGCTCGCGCACCGAGTCCTCGATGTCGCCCACGATCTTCTCGCCCGCGTCCTCGTGGCCGTGGACGAACAGCCACCGCGGGCTCTCCGGGACGTTGCGGCGGACGAAGAGGATGACCAGGCCGAGCGTCGCACCGAGCGCGAAGCACAGGCGCCAGCCCAGCCCGGCGGGCACGAGCTTCGGGTCGAGCAACGGGATCGTCACGAGGGCACCTGCGGCGGCGCCCAGCCAGTACGACCCGTTGATCGCGATGTCCGTCCGGCCGCGGTAGCGCGCGGGGATGAGCTCGTCGACGGCGGAGTTCACGGCAGCGTACTCGCCGCCGATGCCCGCGCCGGTGACCACCCGGCACGCGAAGTACATGAGGGGGCTCAGCGAGAACGCCGTCGCGACCGTGCCCACGAGGTAGACGGCGAGCGTGATCATGAACAGCTTCTTGCGACCGAACCGGTCGGTGAGCTGGCCGAACAACAGCGCCCCGGCGCACGCCCCCGCGACGTACACGGCGCCCGCGAGGCCGATGTCGCTGCTCGTCAGCCCGAGGCCGTGCGACGTCGACTTCAGTGCGGCGGACAGGTTGCCGACGATCGTGACCTCGAGCCCGTCGAGCACCCAGACGGTGCCGAGTCCGACGACGATCATCCAGTGCCAGCGTGCCCACGGGAGGCGGTCGAGCCGCGCGGGGACCGTCGTGGTGATGGTGCCCAGGCCGGTGTGGTCGTCGGACGTCGTCGTCATCCTCACCACGGTAGGCAGCGCGGGGCGCTACGCATGCGGGCGGTGGCGCCGTCCGGGGCGGCTCGGTCGTGGTCCCGCGTGCGCAGCGCCCCGAGCCTCCGTAGCGTCGGGGGATGAGCGAGACGTCCACGTACCGCGCCGTCCTGTCGGGCGGGATGCAGTCGGCCCACCAGATCGGCTCGACGTTCGAGGCCACGGCCGACGAGGCGCCTGCCCGCCTCGCGGACCTCCTGGCCCAGAACTGGCAGGAGCCGGGCGCGGTCGTCCGGCTCCAGCGTGCCGGCCAGGAGGGCTGGGAGGACACGGGCGTCGAGGTGGCCGTCGACGACTAGCGTCCCGTCGACGGCGCGGCCCGTTCTTCGGCGCGCCCAGCGCACGCGCAGGGCGCCGCGACGCGGGATGCGTACCCGGAGGCGGCGTCCGACCATCGGGAGATGACGCGCTTCGGCTACACCCTCATGACCGAGCAGTCCGGCCCCAAGGAGCTCGTGGGCTATGCGCGGGCCGCCGAGGAGGTCGGGTTCGACTTCGAGGTGTCGAGCGACCACTACTTCCCCTGGCTGGACACGCAGCACCACGCGCCCTACGCGTGGACCCTGCTCGGCGCCGTCGCGCAGGTCACGTCGAGCGTCGACCTCATGACGTACGTGACGTGCCCGACGGTGCGCTACCACCCGGCCGTCGTCGCGCAGAAGGCGGCGACCCTCGGTGTCCTCTCCGACGGCCGGTTCACGCTCGGGCTCGGTGCCGGCGAGAACCTCAACGAGCACGTGGTCGGTGCGCGCTGGCCGGCCGTGGGGGAGCGCCACGACCTGCTCGCGGAGGCGCTGGAGATCATCCGGCAGCTCCTGACGGGGGACGACGTCACCTGGGAGGGCGACCACTTCCGCGTCGACTCCGCACGGGTCTGGGACCTGCCCGACGACCCGGTCGAGCTCGCGGTCGCCGTCTCCGGCGACGCGTCGGTCGCGCGGTTCGCACCTCTCGCCGACCACCTCGTCGCGACCGAGCCCGACGGCGGCCTCGTGCGCAACTGGAACGACGAGCGTTCCCGCCTGGGCCTCGCGCCCACCCGCGCGATCGGGCAGATCCCGATCTGCTGGGACACCGACCGTGACCGCGCGGTCGCCCGCGCGCACGACCAGTTCCGGTGGTTCGGTCTCGGCTGGCCCGTGAACTCGAACCTGCCGACCACCGAGGCGTTCCGGTCGGCCAGCCAGTTCGTGCGGCCCGACGACGTGGCGAGCTCCGTCCCGTGCGGCCCCGACCTCGACGCGGTCGTCGACGCCGTGTCGGCCTATGGGGAGGCCGGCTTCACCGACGTCGCCCTGGTGCAGATCGGCGACGAGGGGCAGCAGGAGTTCCTCGACCAGGCTGCCGCGCCGCTCCTCGAGAAGCTGCGCGACGCGGCGGCCTGACCCCGGCCTGGCCCGGCCCGGCCCGGCCCGGCCCGGCCCGGCCCGGCCTGGTCCCCGGGCGCCCGTCAGGGCTCGGGGTCCTCGTGCCGGGTGTCGCGCGGATTGAGGTTGTCGGGGTCGGCGTCGGTGTCTTCCGCGCCATCGCCCTCGCCCTGCGCCTGCCCCCCGGTGCGCGGGTTCAGCGACCCGGGGTCGGCGTCAGGGTCCTGGGCCGGGTCGTAGCCCGCGCCGTCGTCGCTGCGGCCGGTCTCGTCGTCGGTGCTCATGCTCGTCCTCCGTCACGCTCGGGCGCCGGCCCGCTCCTCGACCGGCCCGGTGACGGTGCGCCGCACCGCCCCGCCTCCACGCTGGCACGCGGCCTCGGCCGTCGCACGACGGCGGCCCGGGCCTCGCGCTGCGACCGGTCCGCACGTGGGGCACCGTGGTCGCAGGACCGATCGTGGGAGGTGGCTCGTGGACAGGGCACCCGGTGTGCTGTTCGACGTGGACGGGACGCTCGTCGACTCGAACTACCTGCAGGTGGCCGCGTGGCTGAAGGCGCTGCAGTCGGTGGGGCTCGACGCGCCCGCCTGGCGGCTGCACCGTGCCCTCGGTCGCACCGGCCGCGAGCTCGTCGGCGACGTCGTGGGCGACGCGGGCCTCGACCGTTTCGACGAGATCTCCGACACGCACGCGCGGGAGGTCGAGGCGACGGCCGACCGGTTGCGGCGCACGCGCGGGGCCGCGGAGCTCGTCCGCGGGGTCGCGGGCCGCGGCGTCCGCACCGTGCTCGCGACGTCGGCGTCCCCTGACAGCCTCGAGGAGCTGCGCCGGGTGCTCGACCTCGACGACGTCCTGACGGCCGTCACGTCCGCGGAGGACGTCGACCGCTCGAAGCCCGACCCGGAGCCCGTCCGCACGGCGCTCGAGCAGGGCGGCGTCGATGCCGAGCGCGCCGTCTTCGTGGGCGACAGCGTGTGGGACGTCCGGGCGGCCGCGCGGGCGGGCCTGCCGTGCGTCGCGCTACGGTGCGGCGGGATCGGCGTGGACGAGCTGCGGGACGCGGGCGCCGTCGAGGTCTACGACGACCCGGCGGACCTCCTGGACCACCTGGAGGACAGCGCGCTGCGTCGCGTGCTCTGAAGTCCGGTCAGCACGGCCGCACGTCGACGAGCAGGGCCCGGTGGTCCGAGATGCCCGTGTCCACGGACCGGCCGGGCTCCGTGGGGCACAGGCCGCCGGCCGTGAGGATGTGGTCGAGCTGCTCGTGCGGGTCCACGACCGGGAACGTCGGCGCGTCGACCAACGACGTCCACCCGGTCGCGTGCGCCGGGCGGTCCCCGGCCGTGTTGAGGTCGCCCAGGACGACGAGGGGGCCCGGGGCGTCGCGCAGCTCGCGCGCCAGCCGGCGCAGCTGCGCGCGGTTACGGACCGGCACGAAGCTCAGGTGCGTCGCGGCGACCGTCACCCGGCCGGCCGGGACCTCGAGCTCGGCCACGAGCGCCGCCCGCGGCTCGTCGTGCACGAGGGTCGGCCACCGGTGCCCCGGGAACCGGACGGGCACCCGGCGCCGGGGCTCGGGCAGCCGGATCCGCCGCCAGGACCGGACGGGCAGGCGGCTCAGCAGCGCGATGCCGTACGTGGCGGCGTCCGGCTGCAGGTCGCCGGTCGCAGCCGCCCAGACCCCGGGCTCGCCCGCGAGCGTGGCCGCGAACCGGTGCTCCGCGGCGCCCATCGCCTCGGCGGCGAGCGCCGTCAGGTCGGAGCCGTGCGAGCGCGGCTGGTCCCGGTCCACCTCCTGGAGCGCCAGGACGTCCGCGTCGAGGCCGGCGACCGCCGCCGCGAAGCGGTCGAGGTCGACCTCGCCGTGCGGGCCCTGGCGCCCGTGGAGGATGTTGAACGTCGCGAGTCGCACCCCTCGATCCTCGCAAGCCTCGCGCCCCCACGCCCGCGCAGGGTCCGGCGCCGCGGGTCGGCGTGCGGAGCCCGCACGGACGCCCTACGGTCGCAGCCTGACACGGTGACCGACCCCCCGAGAGGTGCGCATGACCCACGACGACCCCGGCGCCTCGGCCCCGGCCGGGCGCGGCCCGGACGGCTCCGAGCTGCGCGAGGCGCTCAAGGCGGCAGGCGTCGCGCTCAAGCAGGCCGAGGTCCCGTTCGCGTTGTGCGGCGGCTTCGCCGCCTGGGTCCGCGGCGCGCCCGAGCCCTCGCACGACGTCGACTTCGTCGTCCCGCCCGAGCACGCCGGCACCGCCCGCGAGGCGCTCGCGGACGCCGGCTTCGACGTCGTGCAGCCGCCCGAGGACTGGCTGTTCAAGGCGTTCCGGGGCGACGCGATGGTCGACGTGATCCTGCGGCTGTCGGGCGGCGCGGTCACCGTGCAGGATCTCGCGGGGGCGGACGAGCTCGACGTCCTGTCCGTGCGGCTCCCGGTCCTGGCCGCGACCGACCTCGTCGCGTCGCGGCTGACGCCCCTGAACGAGCACTACTGCGACCTCGCCCCGCAGCTCGAGGTCGCCCGCGCGCTGCGCGAGCAGGTCGACTGGGACGAGGTGGCCCGCCGGACGGCGACCAACCCGTTCGCACGCGCGTTCCTGTTCCTGCTGGGCGAGCTGGGCGTGACGGGGCCGTCCGGTCGATGAGGACCCGGGAGCCCTCAGGCTCCCGCGCGGTCCGGGACTCCCTCGACGAACACGAGGTGACCGCCCAGGTACGCTCCGGCGCCCGCGGCGCCGGTGCCGGCGAGGGCGAGCAGCACGCCGCGGGCCCGGTGGCCCCGGCGCCTGGCGAGCCACGAGCCGGTGAGCAGGGCCGCCCCGGCGCTGTTGAGGGCCGCGTGCGCCGCGCCGACGCTCCGCGCGGGCGGACGGGTGGTCCGCCAGTCGGCGAGGCCGGCGAGGGCGGTGGGCGCGACGGCGAGCAGCCCGAGCCCGACGAGCCGTCGCGCGGCCGTCTCGTAACGGCGGCCGGACAGGTCGAGGACGACCGCGGAGGTCCACAACCCGATGGGGACGTCGCTCAGCGCCGGGTGCAGCGGGTGTCCGAGCGGCCGTCCGCGCAGGACGGACTCGAGCGGGCCGTCGCTCGGGATCAGGCCGGCGAGCCGTTCCAACGGCCCGGTCAGACGCGCCGCGAGGGGCGACGCCGCGACCGCCTCGGCGAGCCGTGAGGGCAGGGGAGCGGTGTCGGAGGTGGAGGGTCGGACGGTTGACGACATGGCAGACCCCGATCGTCGATCGGACGGGCCGCTCCCTGACCCGTCCTCGACGCTAGTCCCCCTGCGCCGGCTCAGCGCGCGGAACGGCTTCGTCGCCAGTCCGCGTCGGCGGCACGGCGGTGGAACGCGGCTCGGTCGCGGTGCAGCTCGGGGTCGCGTGCACGGCACGCGAGGTGGTCGTGCACGAGCGCGGCCGACTCGTGGGCCTCGGCGGACCGTTCGAGCGCGTCGGCGGCGCGCGCCCGGGCGGCCGTGGCGTGCCGGCGGGCCTCCCTGGAGGCGACGGTCGCCGCACGCAGCTCGACTCGGCTCGCGGCCGGGTCGGACGACAGGGCGGCGAGGCGCGCGTCCGCCTGCCCGGCGAGCGTCGCCGCGACCAGCGCCCGTTCCTCGGCGTGCTCGTCCTCAGGGCGCGCCGCCCACGGTGGCCGGCGGTCGACCCGGGCGAGCTCCTCGGGCCGTTCCACGAGCACCTCGTTCGGCAGCTCGACCACGTGCGGCAGGCGCAGCTGCTGGGCGGTCCGTCGTCCCCGCTCGATCCCGCGCCAGGCGTCGTCCTCCGGTCGGCCGACGACACCGGCGGCGACGACCGTGAACCAGCCGTCGTCCCAGCACAGCGTCCGCACCTGTTCGGGCATCGCTCACCGTGGCGGTCGGCGCCGCCGGGTCGTGTCCTGCGCGACGCCCTGGAGGACCTGCGTGAGCTCCGTGTCGTTGCGGGTCTCCACCTCGAGCGCGACCTCGTCCCGCCGCGCCCGGCGCGCGGCAGCCAGCACGACGCCGGTGCCTGCCGCTCCCAGCGGCGCGGCCTCCCGCAGGTCGATCGTGAGCCGGCGGCTGGCGCGAGCGAGGTCCCACGCGTCGGCGACCTCGTGGGCGAGGTGCCGGGCGGAGGGCACGTCGACCGTCCCGACGATCAGCACGCGGGGCGGGTCGTCGTCGAGGCGTTCGACGGTCGCGCCGCTCGCACGGCCCGACCTGGTGACCTCGGTGCCGACGGGCTCGTCGAGCGCCGCGGCGAGCGCGTGCGCGGTCGCCGCGCGCCGGTCGCTGCGCAGCCCGCCGGCGTCCGTCAGCGCGCCGACGAGCTGACGGGCCAGCGTCGCCAGCGGCACGTTGACCTGCTGCGAGCGCCAGCGCAGGAGCTCGAACGCGTCGTTGCCGTCGAGCCCGTACAGCACCGTGAGCATGCCCTTGGCGTGGTCGACCGCCGCGTGCGAGGCGACGGCGCGCTCGAGCTCGAGCGCGGCCGCCCGCTGCCGGAGCGCGGCCTCCTCGTCCGTGGTGTCGACGAGCGAGCCGCTCACGCACGGACCGTCGGGCCCGGCCGACCACCGCCCGGTGAGGGTGAGGCGGCGCTCCCGGCCGTCAGCGCGGGTGCCACGGCAGCGCACCACGAACGGCTCCGTCGTCGGGTCCGTGAGCGCGGGTCCGAGGAGCTCACGCTCCTCGCCGCCCACCAGCGCGAGCAGCGGGCCGGGGCCGGGCGTGACGTCGCGCGCCACGCCCACCAGGTCGTACATCGACTCGGACCAGCTCCAGCGGTCACCGGTCGCGAGGTAGCGTCCGGCGACGGGGCGCCCTTGGTTCATCGTCACGGGCCTCCGCTCGGCCGTGCACGGGCGGGCCGTCCGTCTGGACCCGCGTCGCACCGTGGTGCTCCCACGACCCTACGTCCTCAGGTCAGGCCCTGGGTCTTGCGCAGCGCCCGGGCGACCTTGTCCGCCGCCTCGACCTCCTCGCGCAGGTTGGCTGCGAGCAGGTCGCCGACCTCCTGCTGCCCGCACGACTCGGCGAGCGTGATGAGCCCGGTGTAGGTGCCGATCTCGAGGTGCTCGGTCTCGAGGCCCGCCGAGAGCGCGACGGCGTCCTGCAGCGAGTCGTCGACCTTGCGCAGCAGCGAGTGGGCCTCCTTGGCCAGCCCGGCGGTCGTCGGGGAGGGCGACTCGTCGCCCGGCTTGCCGGCGATCTCCAGGCATCGCTCGACGTTCTGGATCTGCCGGCGGGTCTCGTCGGCGTGCTCGGCGAAGACGGAGCGCAGCTCCTCGGTGCTGACGATCTTCTGGAGCTCCTCGAGCATGTCCAGCGAGTCGTGCTCGCCGCTGAGGAGCGAGCCGAGGCGGAAGGCCAGGAGCTCTTCGGGGGTGGTGAGGTTCTCGAACATCGTGACGTCCCTCGGTGGGGGCCGGGTCGCCGACGGCATGACGACTCTTTCGAGCCTCCGCCCGGCGCCGCTCGCTCGCAAGCCCGTACGCCGTCGCTGCCACGGGATGCCCGGGCGGGCGCCCCCGGCCGGAGAAGCGGCTTACGATGGGCGGTATCCACGGTGACCGGACCCGCTCGAGCCTGCGGTGGGGCCACGCCCGAGGGAAGGACCGTCATGGTCCGTTCGATCCTCACCGGCAGCTTCCGACTCGACGGCCCCCGCACGTGGTGGGCCGACGACGTCTACCTGATCCTCGGTATGGAACCCGGAGACGTCCCCCCCACGCTCGACGTGCTCCTCAGGCACGTCGAGCCCGCCTGGCGCGACCGGCTGCGCGCCGACCTGGAGTCCTGTGCGGAACGGGGCGACGTCGTCGGCGGCCTGTACCCGGTCCGTGACCTGCGCGGACGCCGTCGTCTCGTCGCCGTCGCGGCATCGGCGGGCGCCTTCGGGCCCACGACGGCGCCCGTGGTGACGGGCGACCTCGTCGACCTGACGGAGACGCTCGAGGAGGACGTCGCGGACGACGTGAACGCTCGCCTCGGCGACGCCCTGCGCGACCGTGCCGAGGTCGAGCAGGCGCTCGGTGTCCTCTCGCTCGTCCAGGGCGTGGACCGCCGCACCGCGCTCGGCCTGCTGCGCTGGAGCGCGGAGCGGCGCGGGCTGCCGCTCGTGGCCGTCGCGCGCCGGCTCGTCGCCGCGGCTCAGGGCGTCGGGGTGCCCTCCGACGAGCGTGGGCGGCTGGACGAGGTGGTCGACGCCGCAACCCGGCACCCGTCGGACGTCCGCGCCGGAAGCCCGCGGCGGATGGCCGCGGCGAGGTAGCGGCGCTCACCTCCCGGGGTGCAGGGGCGGGCTCGCGAGCCCTTCGCGCCGGGCGATGCCGCGCACCAGCGACTCCAGGGCGTCGCGCGCCCCGTGCCGCGGCGCCCAGCCGAGCTCCGCCCGCACGCGCGACGTGTCCATGACGGGCGCCTGCATCGCCATGTCGAGCCAGCCGGGGTCCGTCGGCACCGCACGGGCCCACCACGCGAGGGCCAGCGCGCGGCGGAGCGCGCCGGGCGGCAGGGCCAGCCAGCGGCCGTGGTCGAGCACGCCCGCGACGTCCGGCGCGGTGAGCACGTCGTCGGCCGCGACGTTGAACGCGCCACGCGCGGCGGCCGGTCGCAGGACGGCGTGGAGGTAGGCCCGGGCGAGGTCGTCGGCGTGCACCACCTGGAACCGCAGCCCCGCGGGCAGGGGCACGACGGGCAGCACGCGGGCCGCGAGCGGGGCGCGCGGGACGAGCGGGCCCAGGAGGTACCGGCCCACCTCCGCGCCCGCGTCCGGCTGGAACACGAGAGACGGGCGCACGCGGGTGACGACGACGTCCGGGTGTCGCGCCTCGAGGTCGTCGAGGACGCGTTCCTGCGCCGCCTTGTCGACGCTGTAGTGGGAGGTCGGGACGCCCCCGGTCGGCCAGTCCTCGGCGTGCGGCCGGTCGTCGGGGGCCGGCGAGTAGGCGCCCACCGACGACGCGACCACCAGGTGCGGCACACCCGCCCGCGCCACCGCGGCAGCCACTCGTGCGGTCCCGTCGACGTTCGTGCGGCGCAGTCGGTTGCGGTCGCGGTTCGGCTGGATCTGCCAGGCGAGGTGGACGACGGCGTCGGCGCCGTCGAAGGCCGCAAGGAGCGGGTCGGCGCGCTGGTCCTGCGGCGCGGGCGCGGGCAGGCCCACGTCGTGCTCGAGCCAGCGTGCGCTGTCGAAGGGCGCGGTGCCCGGATCGGGCCGCCGCCGCGCCACCCCGATCACGTCGTCGACCGCCGACTCGCCTGCCAGCGCCCGCAGCACGGCCGAGCCGACGTTGCCGGAGCCGCCCACGACGACGACCTTCATGACGCCACCGTGCCGGGCCGGGCGGGGTCGAGCACGACCTTGATGCAGCCGTCGGTCTTGTCGCGGAACATCCGGTAGGCGTCCGGTGCGTCCTCGAGGGGAAGCCGGTGCGTGCGCAGGTCGAGGACGCCGAGCGGATCGGCCTCGTCGGCCGCGAGGGGGAGCAGGACGTCGGTCCACCGGCGGACGTTCGCCTGGCCCATCCGGACGGTGATCTGCTTGTCGAACAGGTCGAGCATCGGCAGGGGGTCGGCCGCGCCGCCGTACACGCCGGACAGCGAGACCGTGCCCCCACGCCGGACGACGTCGATCGCCGTGCGCAGGGCCGCGAGCCGGTCGACGCCGGCGGCCTTGACGAGCGGCCGGCCGAGCGACCCCGGGAGACGCGCCGCGCCCCGTTGGAGGGTCTCGGCGACGGGCGACCCGTGGGCCTCCATGCCCACGGCGTCGATCACGGAGTCCGCGCCGCGGCCGTCCGTGAGGTCGCGGACGGCCGCCGCGACGTCGGCGGTGGTGCGCAGGTCGAGGACGTCGGCCCCGTGGCGGCGGGCCATGGCGAGGCGCTCGTCGACGCGGTCGATGCCGATGACGCGCCCGGCCCCGCGGTGGGCGGCGACGCGCGCGGCGAGCTGCCCGATCGGGCCGAGCCCCAGCACGACGACGGTCCCGCCGTCCGGGACGGCGGCGTACTCGACCGCCTGCCACGCGGTGGGCAGCACGTCGGACAGGTAGAGGTAGCGCTCGTCGGGCGTGCCGTCGTCGGGCACGCGGAGCGGACCGTACTGCGCCTGGGGCACGCGGAGGTACTCCGCCTGCCCGCCGGGCACGCTGCCGTACAGCGACGTGTAGCCGAACAGGGCGCCGCCCTTGCCCTGCGAGCGGACCTGGGTGGTCTCGCACTGGCTCTGCAGGTCGTGCCGGCACATCCAGCACGAGCCGCACGCGATGTTGAACGGCACGACGACCCGGTCGCCCGGGTGCAGGCCCGTGACCGCCGCGCCGACCTCCTCGACGATCCCCATGGCCTCGTGCCCGAGCACGTCTCCCGGCGTGAGGAACGCGGAGAGCACGCCGTACAGGTGCAGGTCGGAGCCGCAGACGGCCGTTGACGTCACCCGGACGACCGCGTCGGTGGGCTCCTCGATGCGGGGGTCGGGGACGCCCTCGACCCGGACGTCCTGGGTGCCTTGCCACGTGAGCGCTCGCATGCCGCGTCCTCTCGCCGGGGTGCCGTCGCACCGCGGGCCCGACGCGCTCCTCGATCGGTCCTGCCACTGTCCGGCCGTCGGGCCGCACCCGCATCCCGGGCGGCCCGCGGCTCTCAGCGGTCCGTGCCCGGCCGGGCGCCGACGTCGAAGGACACGCGGTAGACGGCCGCGGCCTCCTCGACGACGGCGTCGTCGAGCGCGGCCACGGGGCGCATCCCGGCCACGAGCGGCTCGCAGTCCGCGCCGTGCCCGACGACCTCGCCCGTGAGCACCCATGCGTACGAGCTCGCGTCCTCCAGGTGCGCGTACTGGCGGACCTGGCGTGCGAGCCACTGCACGGCCGGCCGCGTCCACCACGGCTCGGGCCGCAACGGGTTGACCGAGAGGCCGGGCAGCAGGCAGCCGCTCTCGCCGTCGACGCTCGACTCGGTCGCGTCCGCGTCGGGACCCGCGCTGAAACGCAGGTAGGGGCTCTGGTCGGGGCCGAGCAGCGTCACCAGCTCGTCCAGCTCGTCGAGCGTGCGGATGCGGTACACCGGGCTCCCTCCGTCGTCCTGCGACCGACGTTAGGGCCGGCCGGAGTGCTCGCAACCCGGCACGGCGCGCGCCACGCCCCCGGCCGGACCGTGAGATGGGCCACAGATCTTTTCGGCACGACGGGCTTGCGTAATGCCCTTCGAGGTCGGTTAGGCTCCCCTTCGTGAGGCAACCCTTACCCGCGCTGGCGGGCTCCGACCTCGAGCTGGCCTACGACGGTCGCACCGTCGTGCACGGCGCCGGCCTGGCGCTGCGTGCCGGCGAGGTGACCGCCCTCGTCGGGCCGAACGGGTCGGGCAAGTCGACCCTCCTGCGCTCGCTCGCCCGCCTGCACACGCCCCTCGCGGGAACCGTGACCCTCGCGGACGACGGAGGGCTCGACGCCCTCGCCCTGCACGCCAAGGACTTCGCCCGCCGGGTCACGCTCCTGTCGCAGTCCCGTCCGACGCCCGCCGGGGTGAGCGTCGGCGACGTCGTCGCCTACGGCCGCCACCCCTACCGGGGCCGGTTCGGCTCGGGCGACGCGGACGGCAAGGAGGTCGTCGAGCGGGCCATGACCCTGACCGGCGTCGCCGCGATGGCCGGCCGTCCCGTGGACGAGCTGTCCGGGGGCGAGCTGCAGCGGGTCTGGCTCGCGACCTGCCTCGCGCAGGACACGGGCGTCGTCCTCCTCGACGAGCCCACCACCTACCTCGACCTGCGCTACCAGGTCGAGACCCTCGACCTGGTCCGCGACCTCGCGGACCTCCACGGCGTCGCCGTCGGCGTCGTGCTGCACGACCTCGACCAGGCCGCGGCCGTGGCCGACCGGGTCGTGCTGCTCCACGGCGGCGTCGTCCGGGCCGACGGCACGCCCGTCGAGGTGCTGCAGGCCGACCTGCTCAGCGAGGTCTACGGGCTGCGCATCGACGTCCACGTCGAGGACGGCGGCCGCGTGCGCACGCGGCCCGTCGGACGCCACACCGCGCGGCACGTCCGCCCCGAACCCGCCCCCGCCTGACGGCGCCCTCCGTCTCACGACATCGCCGCCTCCTCGCCGCTGCCCGCACCCGGGTACTCACCACACCACCACGACCGAAGGGCCATCGTGTCTCCGACCACCCGTCGCCCCGCCCGCCGCCGCGCCCTCGCGGCCGCCGCCACCGTGTCCGCGACGCTCGTCGCGCTGGCCCTCGCCGCGTGCGGCACGACCGAGGACCCCGCCGACGCGGCAGGCGCGTCGACCACCGCGCCCCCGGCCGGCACCGGCCCCGTCGACGTCACCGACGAGCGCGGCACCGTCCACCTCGACGCCCCCGCGACGCGGGTCGTCTCGCTCGAATGGGGCCTCACGGAGAATCTCGTCGCGCTCGGCGTGAAGCCCGTCGGCGAAGCCGACGTCAAGGGCTACAACACGTGGGACACGTCGGCTCCGATCGACGCGTCCACGCCCGACGTCGGCACGCGCGGCGAGCCGAGCCTCGACGCGATCGTCGCGCTCCACCCCGACCTCGTCGTGACGACGACGGACCTGCCCGAGAACGTCATCAAGCAGATCGCCACGAAGGTCCCGGTGCTCGCGCTGCGCGGTTCCGACGGCTCCGACCCGATCGGCTACATGCGCCGCACCGTGACCACCCTCGCGCAGGTCACGGGCACGCAGGGGCAGGGCGCCACGCTCCTGACCGACTTCGACGCGAAGGTCGACGCCGCCAAGGCGGACCTCGAGAAGGCCGGGAAGACGGGCGCCCCGTTCGCCATGGCCGACGGCTGGGTCGACAACGGCACCGTGTCCGTCCGGATGTACACGCCGGGGTCGTTCTTCGGCGGCATCGGCGCCGAGCTCGGCCTGAAGAACCAGTGGACCACCGGCGGCGACAAGGACTACGGCCTCGCCACCACCGACGTCGAAGGGCTGACCACGATCACCGACGCGGACACCACGTTCGTGTACGCGGCGAGCGACTCCGAGGCCGACCCGTTCGCGGACGGTCTCAAGGACAACAAGGTCTGGAAGCAGCTCCCGTTCGTCGGGGCCGGCCACGTGAAGCGGATCCCCGACGGCATCTGGATGTTCGGCGGCCCGCTGTCGGCCGAGCGGTACGTCGACGCCGTCGTCGACGCGCTGAGCTGAGCCCGCGACCGTGACGACGCTCGAGCGCCCGCCGGGTCCCGGCCGCACGGCGACCGCACCCGCCGTCGGTCCGGCCGGCGCCGGCGGGCGCTCGCGCGTCCTCGGGGTCGCCGGCGTGTTCGCCGCCGGGATCCTCCTGCTCGCCGTCCTGTCGGTGTGGCACCTCACGCAGGGCACCGCACATCTCGGCGTGGGCGAGCTGCTCCGCGCCGTGTGGCCGTGGGCGTCGGACGGAGGGGGCGCGGCAGACGCGAGAGACACCGCGGCCGCCGTCCTCGTGTCGAGCCGGGTGCCGCGCCTGCTGGCCGGTCTGCTGGTCGGGCTCGCGCTCGGCGTCGCGGGCACCGTGCTGCAGTCGGTGGCGCGCAACCCGCTCGCGTCGCCGGACACGCTCGCCGTCAACGCCGGCGCCTACGTGTCGGTGGTCGCGGTCGCGGCCTTCGGGATCTCGCTGCCGTTCTTCGCGAACGGGCTCGTCGCGTTCGTCGGCGGGCTCGCGGCCTCGGGGCTCGTCCTCGCGGTCGCGCGCGGCGGGGCCACCGGGCCCACCCGGCTCGTGCTCGCCGGCTCGGCGGTCGCGCTCGCGCTCTCGTCGCTCACGACCGTGCTCCTCATGCTCTTCCAGGAGCGGACCACGGGGCTGTTCGCGTGGGGCGCCGGGACGACGGTCCAGTCCGGCACGCACCAGGTCGCGCTCGCCGCGCCGATCGTCGGCATCGGGGTGGCCGTCACGCTCGTCCTCGCGCACCGGCTCGACGTCCTCGGCCTCGGCGACGACACGGCCACCGTCCTCGGCGTCGACGTGCGCCGCACCCGCGTCGTCGCGATCGTCCTCGCCGTGCTCCTGTCGGCGGCGGCCGTGACGGTGACGGGACCCATGGGGTTCGTGGGCCTCGGCGCGCCCGTCGTGGCGCGCCTCGTCGCCCGGCGGGTGCCCGGTCTCGGCCGCCAC
>Ga0164241_10002970_pt1 | contig 17699 bp, 13 predicted proteins | sample OricomyardsoilBY_FD_108780 | JGI IMG/M metagenome (GOLD analysis project Ga0164241, IMG submission 108780) | Backyard soil microbial communities from Emeryville, California, USA - Original compost - Back yard soil (BY) | ecosystem: Environmental > Terrestrial > Soil > Unclassified | place: USA...
GACGGCGCACGTGTCTGCGGCGGCAACGTGAGCGATCGAGACGGCGCACGTGGCTGCGGCGGCAACGTGAATGATCGAGGCGCCGCACCTGGAATACTTACGCAGCTGCGGCGGCAACGTGAGCGAAGGTGGCGACCGCACGTGGCTGCGGCGGCAACGTGAGCGGTCGAGGCGTCGCACTTGGAATACTTACGCTAGCCGCGCCTGCCTCCGCCGACGTGGAGCTCGACACGCCCAGCACCGCGACGAAGAGCTCGACAGGCCGCGGCGCCCACGACAGCGTCGTCGCGCTCCGCTACCTCGCCGGGTCTGCATCGATGATGCTCGGCGGCTTGCTCGGTTGCGACGGAAAGCCGCCTCGTTGGTGAGCACGGTGAGCAGCTTGTCGCCTGCCTCGAGCACCTGCCGCATGAAGAGCCCGCGCCGACGCACACATGATAGCGGTCGCAAAAGGCCGTGTAGCCAAGACAAGGCAGCCCTGCAAGCCGAGGGGCGCCGCGTACACGACGCGTTCGGCCTCAAAGCCGCCGACCCGCGATGTTCGCCAAGCTCGTCGAAATCACGCCGGACGTAAGCCCCTTATGTGCAGCGTGATGGCGCGGGTCCGGGCGCGAAGCACACTGCGCAAGCGATGTCGAAGCTCGCTGCGCCCCCGGAGCAACTGAGCCTATTCGCCGCGCTGGTGGGCGGGTTGGTCGGTGCCCCGTTGGGCGGCCCAGCGGCTCGGGATGAGCTCGCTCAGCCGCTTCAAGGGCCAGCCGGCTTCGAGCTTGCAGATCACGTCAACGAGGTACTCGTAGGGGTCGAGCCCCAGCAGCAGGCAACTGTCAACGAGGGTAAAGGCAGCCGCCAGGCGTTCTCCGCCGCGAGCCGAGCCAGTGAAGAGGAAGTTTCGGCGGGCGACAGCGAAGGGCCGAATTCGTCGCTCGACGCGCCCGCTGTCGATCTCGAAGCGTCCGTCGGAGAAGCAGCGCCGAAAGAATGCGCGCTGATTGATGGCATAGGTCGTGGCGCGCCGGAGCGGGGACTTGGGCAGGAGCCGAGGGTGGAGCTCGTCGACCCAGCTGTCGAGGGTGTCGAGCAACGGCAGCGCTCGCCGCCGTCGCTCCTCGCCACGAGCAGGAGCATCGAGCCCGCGCTTCTTGCAGTCGTCTTCGATCGCGTACAAGTCCGCGAAGAGCTTGAGCGGGATCGCGGCCCGCGCTGCCAATTGCGGTTTTGCGAATCGGACAGACGAAGGTAGGTCGGTGTGGCAAGTCCCCGTTCGCCGTGTAGTACAGCGTCCACCGCGTGGCCGCTGGCAAGGCATCCTGACAAGCGTCGATGCTCGAGCAGCACCACCTGGAATACTTACGAACAGCAGCATCGCCCAACTCACGCCTTGGCTCTGGTTCGAACGCTCGATTTTTCGGCAAATTCGCAAATCGTTGCGGCAAAAATTAGTGACGCGTGTAACTCTGATTTGCGCGAGGGAAGGCCTTACCGTTCGCGCCGTTCGCGCCGTTCGCGCCGTTCGCGCCGTTCGCGCCGTTCGCGCCGTTCGCGCCGTTCGCGCCGTTCGCGCCGTTCGCGCCGTTCGCGCCGTTCGCGCCGTTCGCGCCGTTCGCCGTTCGGTGCTCACAAGCTCAGTTGGTGACGGGCAGCGCGGCTTCGGCGCGGGCCATTTCGTTGACTTCGAGGTTCGGGATCATGGTGTCGAGCCTCGCGCCGTCGCTTGCGGTTTGCGTCTTGGCCAGGGCGCGCAGAAAGTAGGGGGGCACGGCGCGGAACAGCAGGCGGGCGCGCACGCGTTGAGCGCCGGAGTTGCTCGGCACGTCGAAGCTGTAAGCAAACGCGCGCTGCTCGCCGACGATCAGCGGGGGGGTGGGCTTGCCGGTCGACGGACGCAGCCGCGGGACGGCGCCGCCGGTCAAGAACTGCACGATCGCTTCCTTGGAGCCGGGCGCGGGACGGAGCTTCGGCTCCTTGCGCAGGTCGAGCTGCACCACGCCGCTCGCGTCGCGAAGTAGCTCGACCTTGTCCATCAGCATTTGTTGAAAGCTGACCAGCTGCCGATCGGTCTCTTTGCAGCCGACCAGGAACGCTCGCAGGTCGTTGCTCGGGTCGTCGATGATCGAGGCGTCGCAAAGATCGTCGGTGGGCTTTCGGATCAGGCCGGAGGCAGCCACCGCCTGGCCCTGCACGTTCAGCAGCGTCACCTCCAGCCACATCTGGCGCACGAACGCGAAGCCCCCCGGCAGGTTGTGGCCGGTGCCGGTATTTTGCAGGGAAACGTCGAAGGTCACGCGACCGTCGCGCTGCTGGAGCTTGGCCTGGTCGAGCGACAGCGACGCCGCGCTGCGCAGCAGGCCTTCGCGGGCGGCTCGGCTCTCTTCGCGTACCGGCGCCGAATCGAGCGGGTAGTCGACGGCCACGAAGCGGTGACTGCGCAGCCGCCGCGTCGGGGCTTCGCCGTCTTGTTCGAGCGGAATCAAGGCGCTTTCTGCGGAGCGAGCACCTTTGACGAGCGGCATGTGGCAGTCGACGCAGCTAGCGCCGCCGGCCTTGGCGTAGTCTTGCCACTCATCGTAGAGGGTTTGCAGCACCAGATCGGTGCCACGCTCGATCTTCCCGTCGCCGTTGCGATCGTATTGCACCGAGTGGCAATTGCGGCAGAGCTGGGAAGGATCCTTCTGGAACAGTGGCGTGGCCTGGCTTTGATGAAAGGCGTTGCCGACCGGGTCATCGAAGGCGCCGAAGAACGTGCGGCCGGGGACGAGGCCTCGCTGAAACGCGGTGAGGCCGCCGCCCGCGGTTTTGGGCTCGCCCTGCCATTGATGACAGACGCTGCAGCTCACGCCCTCACTCAGCAGAGCCGGCTCCGCCAGCGCGCCCTCAGCCGTGAACGGCAGCAGCGGCGAACTTGCCAGCGCGGTCGCGATCGGGCCATGGCAGTTGACGCAGACGTTCTGCGGATCGGGCGAGCTGGTGTTCACCAGCGTCTGGCGGTGGGCGAGGTTGCTTTGCGCGACCATCACCGGGCTTGTGAGGGCGTTCGCGTGCATCGATGAGCGCCATTCCGTGACGATCCGCTCGTGGCAGCTGCTGCAGGCGCTCGACGGATGGAAGCCGCCGAGGGTGCTGCCCAAAACTCCGGTAGAAGGCGCGATTTTAGCCGGAATATCCAGGGCCCATAAGACGTGCAGCGGGAGCAGCAGCAGGAACAGCAGGCTGATGGGCACGTGCAGCACGCGCATGCTCTGCAGCACGCGTCGGTAGTGGCCCTGCCGCTTCTCGCGCAAGAGCAGCTGGTGACGGGAGCGCGTGAGCCGCACGAGCTCCCCGATCAGCGCTTGATCTTCCTGGGGCACGGTGCGGGCGACGTGGGCGACCTCGGCGTCGCTGGCGGGAGCGCGCAGCAGCCAGTCGACCATCTGCTGGAGCGATGACGAGCGGCCGGCGCTAAGCTTTTCGATTTCGACCAGGGCCGTGGCGGAACGGGTGCGGCTCGCCGCTTGCGAGTAGTGCCCGACCTCGTTGGCGGCCTTGGCGGGCACCGAGGCGTAGAGCACGCGCCAGATCAGGCCGCTCGCCACCAGCACCAGCAGGGCGAGCAGCAGCACTTTGCCGAGCGAGAGCTCGAGACCCACGCTGCCGTAGCCGGCGTGGGCGAGCGCGGTCAGCACGCACAACAGGCCGAGGTACACGTGGCCCCACAGCCAGCCCGCCATCGTGCCGACCGGCATCTTCTCTTGCAGGCTGCGCTTGCGCAGCGTGTACGCGAACGTCAGCACGCCGAGGGCGACGCAGCTGACGCCGAAGAACAGGCCGCTGAAGGTGTAGCCCCGTAAAATCGCCGGAAAGTACGCGTAGTCGGCCAGCAACCCGGCGTCGAGCGCGAGCACGAGCGCGCCCGTGGCGAGCGCGGCGAACAGTGTGAGCAGTAACCAGGGCCACTGCCGTTCGAGCAGGCTGCGGCGCTTCTCGAGCGGGCGACTCAATGGCCGGGCCTCCACGACGGACGCGGCTCGCTGCGCGCCAGGGCCTTACCCGGGTCGATGCGGAAGGCGGCGCCGACCGGGCAAGCGGTGACGCAGGCGTAGTCGGAGTACTCCGCGCAGAGGTCGCACTTGACCGCGACGCGCGCTGCCTTCGGATCGACGGCTTCGAGCGCGCGCTCCCGCAAGCTGCCGGTGGCGAGAAAGTCGAGCAGGCTCACCAGCACGCCGCGCTTGGGCTTTTCGACCGCGTGCATGCTGATGTTGCCGTACGGGCAGCGCTGCGCGCAGGAGCCGCACCCGATGCAATTTTCGGGGACGATTTTGATCTCACCGCTCGGCAGGCGCACGATGCCGTCGACGCTGCACAAAAGGCACGTCGGATCGTCGCAGTGACGGCACGCCGTCGGGAACATGAAATTTTCGGCTTGGATGCCGCGCAGCTGTAGCCGGCTGTTGCCGTGGCGGCGCTCGCACGCGTCGATGCAGTTGCTGCAGGCGGTGCAGCGCTCTTGATCGATGACCAGGATTTCGCGGCCCTTCGCCAGGCCCTCTTCGACGAACATTTCCGGGGCCAGCGAGCGGCGGCCGCCGGCGTCGGGCGCCGCCATCGCGTTCAAATTGCCCTGCGGCGGTTTCAGGCCGACGTTGTGGGCGCGCGCCAGCGCCTCCGCTTCGAAGCCGGCCTGGCGCAGCGCGGCGTCCATCCCCGGGTAGCGCGCCAGGAGCCCGGCGAGCGCTTGCCCGGGTACGCGGATGACCTCCGAGCGGCTGGCGGCCTGCACCGTGTACCCCATGCGCGGCTCCCGTCCGAGCAGCGGCAGCACCCCGAAGACGTTGCCCTCGCGGAAGTAGGTGAGCACACGTTCCCGGCCGAGGGCGCCATCGGCAGCGTGCTCGCGCTGGCTGGCGCGCAAGAAGCCGCTCCGCACCAGGAACAGATCGCGCGGCGTGTCGTCTTCGCCGAACAGCACGCTGCCGGTCGGCAACAGCTCGAGCCGTGCCGACCACAGCAGCTCGGTGACGGCGGCTTCCGGCAGCGCCCCCAGGCCGCCCGGGTTGCGCGAGTAGCTCCACAGCGCGCGCTTTTCGTAGAGCGCGTCGAGCGAGGCCCGCACCTCCGGCGCTTGCTCCATGAGGCGCAACACCGCGATCTTGGGCGACTCGAGCACGATCGACAGCTCTTCGGCGACGACCGTGAACGGCTCCGCGGAGTCGCTCAGTACCCCCATTTCGCCGAAGAAGCTGCCCTGCGCCAGCTTCAGCACCTGGATCGCCACGCCGTGGGGGCCAGCGCTTCGTTGCTCGAGCGTGCCAGACAGCACGACCGACAAGCGCTCGTGAAATTCGCCTTCCTTGCACAGCTCTTCACCGGGTACGAGCATGCGCAGCGTCGACTTGAGCACGAATCGCCGCAAGGCGACCGGGCTCGCGCCACGGAATAGCTGCAGCTCACCGAGCTTTTGCGACAAGCCGTCGAGCGTGATTCCGGAGGCGAACGCGACGGTGCGCGCCTGCAGCATCAGCTCGTGATCGGGGACGCTGTCTTCGACCTTGAGCTTGTTGAGCAGCACCATGTCGGCGCGGTTCAGATCGGCCGGGCACGCCGGCACACACTGCCGGCACTGCGTGCACGCCGTGACGAACGCAGCCAGGTTCCGGTCGGTGATGCTCGGCAGATGAACGGCGTGGTTCAGCTCCGCGATCGTCACCTGCCTCGATTCGACGATCGGGCACGCCAGCAAGCAGTCATTGCAGCCGATGCACGCGAGCACGTCGCGCTCGACCGCCTCTTTGAGCTGCTGGTCGTCGAGCGCGCTCATGGCTCCTCGAAGCGCAGCATCGCGCCCGTCGACAACAACAAGAGCTCGCCGCCGGTCAGCGGCGTCCAGCCCGTCGCGAGTGGTGAGCCGCTCTTGAAGGTGCGCCCGCCGGACAGATCGCGCGCAAAATAGCGGCCCTGGTGCAGCACGACCTCGAGCTCGTAACCGGCGCCGCCCGGCGTCCGGAGCTCCGCGTCGGCCGCGCCGCCCACCCGCGCGCGCTCCGCGAAGCTCACGCTCTGCCCGACGCCGGCGCCGGCGCTGATGCTGAGCTTGGCCATCGGCCGGAATGCGGCGACGCGATCTCGAGTCGGGGCACGCGTGTAGACGATGCCGACGCCGCCGACCTGAAACTGCTCACCGTCGACCAACGCCAGCTCCTCTCCTGGCGGCAGGCGCGCGCCGCGCGCGTAGCTGCCGCTCGGGCTGCCCTGATCGGCGAGGTAATGTGCGCCCTGATAGAGGCGTACGCGGGCGTGCAGCGCGGCCACGCTCGGATCGAATATTTGCAGATCGGCCTCGGCGCCGCTGCCGATCGAGCACTGCTCGGCGGTCAGCAAGAACGACAGGCCCATGCTCGGCCCCGAGCGTAGCTCGAGTCGCGGCAGCGCGATCACGGCGTCGAGCGCGACGGTGGCTCTGCCGATCGCGCTCGAGCGAAAGACGAGCTCCGTGCGGCCCACCAGCACGCGATCGCCGTCGCGCAGAGCGTGGGCGCCGCCGAGCGAGACGCCGTTGACCCACGTGCCGGTCTGGGTGCCAGCGTCTCGCAAATAGAGCTGATTGCCGTGCTGGCTCAGCTGGGCGTGTAAGAAGGCGACGGCCGGATCCGCCAGCCTGATCGCGCAGTCGGGCGCGCTTCCGATGTTGCAGAGCTTGCCCGCGATCGGAAACGCCTGGCCCGCGACCTCGAAGCGAGCCTCGAGCGGCGCGTCGCTCGGGAGCGCCTGAGGCGCGGCTTCGGCGTGGAGCCCGATCGAGAGCATTTTGGTGCGTCGCGGCTCCGCCGCCACCAGCGCCGCGGTGCGGGTCGCTAGCATCGAGCTGGGGCTCGGCAGAGCGGAGGTGGGGATTTTCAAAGCGCTGGTGCGGCTCGGCAGTTGGGAGGTGCTCGGCTGGCGCGCCGACGGCAACGCCAGCGTGCTGGACGCCGCGCCGGCCAGCGCTTCGAGGGCACCGCTGTCGAGCAGCGCGGTGCCGGCGCGTTGCTTCAAACCGGCGAGCGCCACGCTCATGCTCACGATTTGCGTGCCGCGCAGCTTGGCGGGGTTCACGGCCGGCGCGGCGCCGACGGCGGTCGGCCTGGGCTCGGGCTTGGCGACGAGCTTGCGTGTCTCCAAGAAGGCGGCGACGTCGAAGCTCGGATCGAGCAAGCGCGCCGACACCGCGCTCACGTCGGTGCCGAGGTCGATCAGCCGCTTCAAGCCTTTGCCGATCGCCCGCACTTTGGCCTGTTTTTCCCCGATTAACAGGGCGCCGCGCACGCGCCCCCCTTCCAGCACCAGCTTGCGGTAGGCGATATGACCGGTGCCGCGCGGAAAGTCGATGAGCGCGGTCCGGCCAGGTCCGTCGTCGAGCTCGCCCAGCCGCGCGAAGTCGAGATCGAACAAGCGCGTCGCCAGATAGTGCACGCCGGGCCGGTATTGCTCTTGGGCGCCGCACATGTTGGCTCCCGCCACGCGGCCCTGGTGCCGCGCCGGCTCCCACAAGCCCAGCTGCTGACCGTCAACGCTGGCCACGTCGCCCGCCGCCCACACGCCGGGCGCGGACGTCGCCAGGTTGGCGCTGACTTTGATGGCGCCGTTCGGGGTACGCTCCACGCTGCCGTCGTCGCAAAGCTCGCTGTTTGGCACGATGCCGAGCGCGACGCCGACGACATCGCAAGCGATGCGCCGGCCGCTTTGGGTGACGATCGCTGCGACGGCGCCGCTCGGCGCGTGCTCGGCGCGCGCGACCTCTTCGCCGAGCACCACGTCGACGCCGGCCTTGCGCAGGCGGGCCGCCAGCAGGTCGGAGGCGACGGCGTCGAGCGCGCGCGGCATGAAGCGCGGCGCGCGCTCCAGCAAAGTCACGTGCACGCCCCGTTCGAGCAGCGCGTGCGTCCATTCGAGCCCGAGCGGACCGCCGCCGAGCACGACCGCGCGCTTCACGTTGCCGCGCAGGGTGTCGACGACGCGCCGGGCGTCCTGAATCGTGCGCAGGGTCAGCACGCCGGGTAAATGGCTACCCGGAAAGCTCGGCGCCCGCGCGCGCGCGCCCGTCGCGAGCAGCAGGGCGTCGTAGCCCAGCGGCGCCGGATTGCCGCTGCACCACAGCTGGCGCTGCGTCGGGTCGAGGCGCAGCACGCGCGTGAATATGCGCTCGATGCGGCTCGAGTCGTAGAAGTCGGGCGCGACCGCCCACAACTGATCTTCGCGCAGCTCGCCGAGCAAGAAATTGGTGAGCGCGGCCCGAAAGTAGCCCGGGTTCGGATCGTCACAGAAGATACCGATGGCGGCCTCGGAATCTCGCCTGCGAATCTCTGCCGCAGCCGTGAGCCCTGCTGCGCCGTCACCGACTATCACGTAACGCTTGCGGGCCATGGCGAGTTAGAGATCCCGAACACTTGCAGCCGATCCAATCTCGAGTGAGTTGCCCCTCCGCATGGCGGCCAGCGAGCTTGGCGGATAGTACACCATTGCAGGAGCCTCGAAAGCTCGGCAAACTGCGCCGCATGCGCCTCGCCTCGACCCGCAACTTGCTCTCGCTCTTCGGTTTTCTCGCGCTTTCATCGGTGCTCGTCGGTTGCCCCGACAAAGACGCCCCCGCCGAGAAGACCACGGCCGAGCCCGAGCGCGCCGAGCCCGATGACGAGGGCAAAGCCGCCGATATCAAGAAGCCGGCCGCACCGGCGGCGGCGCCCGCCGACGCCAAAAAGCCCGAAGACGACGACAAAGACAAGGGCGGCTGGTAACCCTCACGACGCGCGCGCGGTAGATAGTTTCTGCTCGAGCTCGGCCAAGATCGGATACGCGCGTCGCCCGACGCGTCCGCCCTCGCTCACGGCCCGATGAAGCAGCTTGCGCACCCCGATCAAGGACGGGCCCGGGAGGCGCAGCAGCGGCTTGCCTTCGGTCGTCTCCACCGCGTGCTCCAGCAGTGACGGCGGTAGCTCTGCCAGCAGCGCGAGAATTTGCGGCGCTTCGGCGACGTCGGGCGTCTCGAGATGCAGGCTCAGCACGCGCAGCAGCCGCTCGGGCAGGCGCTGAAACAACATGCCGAGAGCGGCGCCTTGGAACGGCGCGAGACCGCGGCGCCCCAGCCAACTGTCGAGCACTGCCGGCGGCGCGTGCTCGACGATCTGCGGGGTCGGATGGAGTGAGCCGTCGAGCACCGCCTCTTCGATCGCGGCCCACGGCTCGTCGCGCAGGCGCTCGAAGGGCATCGGCTTGTCGCGCGCGTCGGCTAGCAGCGGCTTGAGCAGCTCGCGCGGAATGTGAGCCCAGAACAGCCCCTCGGGGTCGTTGTCGGGCAGCAAAAAATCGGCGCCTTCGGCCGGTCGCTCCGCGGCGTCCCACGCGAGCCAGGCGGCGCGCGCAACCTCGGCCCACGGCACGTCGAGCGTGATCGCGGCGGCGCGGGTGGCGCGGAGCAACAAGCCGGGACGACCGCGATCCAGCCCCGCCACCGACGGCCAGGTCAAGACGCCGTGCATGACCTCTTCGACGATGACCGACGGTTGCTCGAGCGCGTGCGGCGTGTCGACGCCGACGAGCGCCCCGACGTTCCCGCGCAAGCGTCCGATCAGCGCGAACGCGCCGAGCGCGGCCGCCTCGCCGAGCTGCGGCGACGACAGCGCGGCCGAGACGCGATCGAGCAGCTCGCCGAAGCGAGGATCGACGTTTTGCCCGCGCCACGGCCGCAGCAGCGGGTGCTTGCGCCCGCGCTTCGGCAGCTCCTCCGACAGGCTCAGCGCCGCCAGCAGCCACAGCCCATGGCGCTGTACACGCTCCGCTTCGGTGCCGCGCAGCACCCGCGGCACCGGTAGCTCCCCCGGCAGCTCCAGCATCAGCTCGAGTTGATCGTCGAACAGGCTTTCACGGAGCTCGCCCGGCAGCTCGGCGCCCTCGAGCACGGCCAGACCGGCCGCCACGAAGCCGAGCTCCAGCGCGCCAACGTAGAACAGGTTGTCGGGCGCCGACGTTTCGAGCAATGGCTCGAGGCTGGCGCCGCTCGTCGTGCGCGCGCGATCCAGCACGTGAGCTTGGAGCTCGTCTTGCGCCGAGCCTTCGAGCAGGGCCGTACCCCATTCGATCGGGGAGGCGGTGGCGAGGGCGGCGATGGCCTCGTCGAGCAGCGTGCGAGCCAGAAAGCGCGGCGCCAGCTGCAACGTGTCGTCGGCGCCGGCGGCCTCGAGCAAACCCGCCTGCTCGAAGCAGCGAATCACCCGGAACGCGCCGGGCGGAAGCTTGCGCGCGGCGCGCTCCAGATCCGCGGAACGCAGCGCTCCGGGGCCGCTGCCGAGTGTCATCTTCAACCAATCCAGATCCGCCTCGCGTTGCAGCTCTTCCGGCACCAAGCTCAGCCAGCGCTCCCGCGGGCGTGGCGCGTCCCACGACAGCGGATCTTCGCTGAGCAGTCGCCGGACCAGCGCTACCAACGTGCCGTAGCCGTTCTTCTTGAAGAAGGCGGCGTAGGGCGCGTCGGGATCGATCGAGGCGGCGAAGCGAGCCTGGGCGTAGCGCCGCACCAGCTTGTCTACGCCCTCTGAAAGCGCCCGCGGCCCGAGCTCGTCGGCCACGCCGCACAGACCGAGCGCGGCGCCCGGGCCGTCCACGATGCCGCGATCGAGCGGCTCGCCGCGAAGCCAGGCCAGCACGCGCTCCGGCTCGAAACGCCCGTCTTGGGGCAGGCGCTCCGCGACCCACGCCACCAGCGCCGGCAGGTAGCTTTCAGGCTCGGGGCTCGACACCAGCCGAAAGCCCTGCGGTGCGCGAGGCGCGACTGGCGCCGCGATGCACAGCCGGACGTCTGGCGGGACGTCGGTCAGGTCGGGCTGGGACGGCGCTTCCAGCTCCACGAACACGGCGCCGTGGAGCGGCAGCTTGGCGCGCGCGTCGGCCCACGACTGTGCGCGGATGAACCGAGCCAACCCCCGCGCCTCGAGCCAGCGGCCGACAAGGCTCCGCCCGGCGCCGCTCCGCGCCACCCAGTAGACGCCGCCGAAGCCGGCTGGATCGAGCACCTCGCCGGGGATGCCGGGGAAGAGCGGTTCCTCGAGCAGCGAAATCGCCCGGGCAGCCGGTAGGGAACGCAGGCGCAGCACCTGGCCCGGCGCGCCCTCTTGCCGCCGTCGGACTCGAGCCCGGATGTCGTCGAGCGAGGCGCCGAGCGCCTTGGCGAGGGCGAGCTGGGCGCCTGGCCGATCCCCGAGCCAGTCGAGCTCTTGGTCACGATCGAGCTTACTGAACAGAGCCGCCAGCGAGCGCGGCTGCATCTTCGTGTCGCCGGGCCAGTCACTCGATCGCAGCGCCGAACGCGAGAGATCGCCGAGGCTCCGCACGGGAGTCGGCGCCTGTTGCATCAGATCGCGGAGCCAGCCCATTTCTCGTTGCTTTCGGGATGCATATCAATCACACAATGCATGAATTATGCAAAAATATGCACAATAGACGTGCAGTTACGCCAAGATGCGCTTGGTTCAACTGAGGGGTTAAAGCCCCAAGGTCGGTTTCGTCGATTATGCGGAAAAACCGGGATTTCGTCGACGACGTGTAGCCTGCCCCAGGTTCACTTCACGCGCCAGCCGCCTTCGTTCAGCTCGAGAATATAACGGCCACCGGCGTCCAACTTCAGGCCGGCGATGTGTTGGTAGCGACGATCGCGATCGAGCGCCCGAGCATCCCAACGGCCAGGCCCAGGGACCGGAACGGCGACGCGATCTCCCTTGGCGATGGCGGTCGGCAGCAGGTCCGCTCCCCAAATGCTTTGACCCTCCGGGGAGTCCGGGTCGAGCTGGTCGGTCACCTGGTCCGTCTTGGCCAGGTAAAAGTTGTTGATGCCCGCGTCGGTCAGGTTCTTGACCTCGAGCTGAATCGGGCCCGTGCCGCTGCCGCTCTTGACGGTGACGAGCCGGGTGGGAGCGCCACCGCAGCCGCTCGCCATGCCAGAAGCGAGGCCACAACCCCAGAGCAGCGCCAAGCCGAGCCAAGAGCGGCGGGGATACATGGCGTCCGAGATTAACACGCTATGGTTGCCGCGATGGACGGAATCCCCTCGCTCGTCGCGCTGTACCTCTTGTTCCTGTTCAGCACGACTTGCCACGAGGCCGCGCACGCCTTCGCGGCCCACCGCGGCGGGGACGACACGGCTTACTCCCTCGGTCATGTGAGCCTCGATCCCACACCGCACATCTTTCGCTCCCCGTGGGGCATGGTGGTCGCGCCGCTGATCGGTCTCTATTACATGGGCTTCCCGTTCGGCTGGGCGTCCGTTCCCTATGATCCGACGTGGGGCCGGCGCCATCCACTGCGCCAAGCCGGCATGTCATTCGCGGGTCCGCTGGCGAACTTCAGCCTGGCGCTGCTCGCGATCGTGGCCCTTCGCGTGCTGATCGCGTCGGGCGTGTACCACCTGCGCGGCACCGGGGTCGAAGCTGGCTTCGTCTTGCTGAGCGAGGGCGTCGCCAAGAATTCCCCGCTCGCCGCGCTCGCGTTTCTGCTGTCCAACCTGTTCAGCTTGAACTTGCTGCTCGGGCTGTTCAACCTCATGCCCTTTCCGCCGCTCGACGGCGCGGGCGTCGCCGAAGGCGTCTCGCCGCGGCTGCTGGGCTCGCTCTACGATCGGCTACGCGAGATTCCGGGTCATGAATTTTTAGGGTGGATCGCGGCGTCACAAGTGTTCCGCTACGCGATCGGACCGATGAATCAGCTGATCTCGCTCGGCCTCGGCTTTTGATAAGCTTGGTACCGTGCACCGCGCGCGTACCTCTCGGCTGATTGGGCTGGCTTCATGCGCGCTCGCGACGCTGCTGGCGGCGCCGGCCCGCGCTCAGAATCCAGCCGCAGCGGAGGCGTTGTTCGAGCAAGCGCGCGCAGCGATGGCCGTCGGCGACTACGACACGGCCTGCGCGCGCTTTGGTGACAGCGACAAGCTCGATCCTGCCGTCGGCACGCGCTTCAACCTGGCCGATTGCGAAGAGCGCCGCGGTCGGGTTGCGACGGCCTGGAGCCTGTTTCGCGGCGTGGCGGCGGAGCTGAGCGCCGACGACGATCGCAAGCCGATCGCCGAAGAACGGGCGCATGCGCTCGACGCGCGGCTACCGTATCTGACGCTGCAGCGCACCAGCGCCACGCCGGCGGGCGTGCGCGTGCACGTCGACGGCGTCGAGCTCGGCGAAGCCAGCTTCGGCGTCGCCCTGCCGATGGATCCCGGCGCGCACCAGATCACGCTGCTGAAGGCGACGGGCGGAGAGGCGCAGCACAGCACGTTCATGCTCAGCGAGGGCGAGCGCGCCAACCTGCCGCTGCTACTGCGCCCTGAGAAGTCGGCGCCCGCGCCCGAGCCCGCCGTCGTGCCGCAGCCGAGCCCCGGCTCGAGCTCGCGCCGCACCTGGACGATCGTCACGGGAGCTGTCGGCGTGACCGGCGTCGCGGTCGGCACGGTGACGGGCATCATCACTTTGTCCAAAAAGGGCACCGCCGACCGGTACTGCAAAGACGAGCTACAGCTCTGCAGCCCGACCGGCTACGACGCCAACCGCTCAGGCAAGGCCTTCGGCATTGCGAGCGGCGTCAGCTTCGGCGTCGGCATCGCCGGGCTCGTGGCGGCGTCGTACCTGTGGCTGAGCGCCCCTTCGACGCCGAGCCAACCTGCGCACTCTTCCATACCCAAAAGCCGCACGCCTACCGTAAATCCACAGCTAGCCTGGTCCAAAAACTCGGGTTTCTTCTCGCTCGGCGGCAGCTTCTAAGCCGCCATCGGTTACTCTCAATCTGCTGTGCCGCGCTCGACGTTCTTTCTGGTCTGCTCTCGCGTCCTGCCGGTGGCGCTGCTCACCGGGTGCCTGGTCACGTTCAACGATTATCCCGAAGGTGACATCGGCGCGGGCAACCTGACGGCGGGCGCCGGCAACATCGCCGGAGCCGATGCGGGCTCGATGAGCGCCGCTGGATCGGCGACGGCAGGGTCCGGCGTCGGCGCGATCGGCGGGACCGACGCCGGCGGTAGCGGCGGCAGCACGCCGGTGGACGTGGGCGGTACGACCAGCGAGGCCGGCGCCAGCGACGATACGCCGTCGGCGGGGGCACCGCCTACCGACGCCGACCCGAACATGATCGACGACTTCGAAGACGGCGACGAGCTCATCTTCGAGCGACAGGGCCGCAAAGGCGCGTGGTTCGTGACGAACGACGGCAAGGGCATGCAGACGCCGGAGGCAGGGGCAGCGGCCTTGCCGAGCGCGTTCGTGCTCACGCGCGACGGTAGCGCGCGCGGCATGCACACCGCCGGCGGCCCATTTCAGACGTGGGGAGCCATGATCGGCACCACGCTCGCGGCCGATGGCGACAAGGAGTCGAGCTACGATCTGAGCGGCTATCAAGGCCTCAAGCTGTGGGTGCGCTCGAACTCGGTGGCGCCGGCTGCGGCCAAACAAGTGCGGCTCAACCTCGTCACCCCCGCGACGAGCTCGAACATGGGCAGCGGCAGCTGCTTGCCGTGCGGCGATCACTGGGGAGCCGATATTCCGCTGACTTCGAAATGGGTCCTGATCGACGTGCCGTTCGCGGACCTCGATCAGGGCGGCGGCTTTGGCGGCCCGCGCCCGCCGATGATCATGATGCCCGATTTGACGAGCGTGACCTCGCTGCAGTTCCAATTTCCACAGGGCGTGACCTTCGACCTGTGGCTCGACGACATCCAGCTCTACTGAGTCGCTCGCGTCGCTGCGCGCCGGCCACCCAAGGCGTCCGCGGGTCCCGCCGCGTAGCCCTGGAGCGCGAGCGCTGAAGCTTTTGACCCCCGCGTCACGGCGTCCAACCGATCTCTCGCGCCGTCGCGGCGCCGACGAATAGCTCGGTCAGGCTCGCGGGCGGCCGCTCCGAGGTCGGAGAAATTGGGAGATTTCTCGCCATGAGCTCGGCTCCTGGCTGCGGATACAGCGGCGACTGCTCGGGGGCCGCGAAGCCGTCCGGGAAGCTGGCGCGACCGGTCGCATCGTATTTGTCGGACGCGCCGAGGGTGTGAAACAGCTCGTGGGCGGCCACGAACAGCGCGAGGTCGAGCGTGTCGTCGCGAACATCGGCGAGGGCCACGCCGACGCGGCCGCCGTCCTCACTCTCGCCTTCGACGAACGCTTGTCCGTCCGCCTGCGCCGGTCGCAGCACCAAATAAACGCGTGCGTCGTAGCCGCGCCATTCCACCGCCGCGCTGCGATCGATGCGACGCGTCCATTGCCACAGCGCGTAGCTGTGACGCAGGAGCCCCCACACGTCTTGCTCGGCGACGCGCGGCGGATCATCGCCGCTCGCGACCGGACCCTCGACCACGATCGAGAAGGCGTCGTGTCCCGGCGCCGCGCCACGCGCGTACCGCGCGTATTCGTGATTCAGACGCCGCTCGAGCTCGAACGCGCGGCTCCTCAGCGCGCGCGCCGCGGCGTCGTCGATCGGCTCGCGCTCCACCAACACCAACGCCACGCGCAGCTGTCGTTGCCACGCTTTTCTCTGGTGCCGTCGCCACCAGTCGTTGCCGGCCCAGAGCACGACGCCCGCCAGCACGATCAGCAGCAGCGTCACCCGAACCTGAAAGAAGCGATGGCTTTTCGTTGGCGCGCTCAAGCAACCAGGCTAGCGTCGCCGCGTTTTCATGGCGACGACCCGCAACGTTTCCGCCGCAAAGCCGCGCTGCGCCTGGGCCGGCGCCGACCCGAATTACATCGCCTACCACGACACCGAGTGGGGAGTGCCGGTGTACGACGATCGTCGTCTATTCGAATTTCTGCTGCTCGAGGGCGCGCAAGCAGGGCTGTCGTGGATCACGATTTTGCGCAAGCGCGACGCCTACCGCAACGCGTTCGCGGGCTTCGATCCCGAGAAGGTCGCGCGCTTCAACGCCAAGAAGCTCGAAACGTTGATGCAAGACGCCGGTATCGTGAGAAATCGGCTGAAGATCGCGTCGGCGGTCAAGAATGCGCGCGCGTTTCTGAAGGTCCAAGAAGAGCTCGGCAGCTTCAGCGACTACCAATGGGGCTTCGTCGACGGCAAGCCGCTGCAGAACCGCCGTGCGAGCATCAAAGACATCCCCGCTCGCACCCCCGTCTCGGACGCCTTCAGCAAAGATTTGAAGCGGCGCGGCTTCAATTTCGTCGGCTCGACCATCATCTACGCGCACATGCAGGCGGTGGGCATGGTCAACGACCACGTCGATAGTTGCTTCCGTCAAATCGCCGTCAGCAAGCTGGCCCAGAAGCGTTGAGAGTCGGGCTTCCGCACCCAGGCGGCTCATCCTCGGCACTCGGATTGGCGTCCTGCGCGCGGCCAGGCTACGAAGCAATCATGGTGGTTCGCGAGGGTCGAAAGCGCCTGGGTCGCGTCGCGAAGCGCGGCTGCTGGCTGTTTCCGCTGATGCTCCTCGCGGTGGCTTGCGGCAAGACCTCCGCTCACCCTCGAGAGGGCGAAGGCGCATCGACGAGCGTCCCGGAGCCGACGCAAAGCGGCGCGGGGGGCAAGTCGGGCGGCGGCGTCGAATCAGGCGGCGCTTCGCTCAGCGGGGCCACCGCCGCCGGTGCTGCCAATGCTGCAGGCAACGAAGCCGGCGAAGCAGGTGCCGGTGGCGCCGGCGTGCCTTGGAGCGGCGGCGGCGGAGCGCGCGCCGAGGCTTTGGCACCGCTCGGCACCGACGACGCGACGCTCGATCAGGCCAGCGGGGCCGAGCTGCTCGAGCTGGCGATGGACATCGGCTACGCCCACGGTTACGCGCTCTGCACCTGCCGGCCGCCGTTGCAGTTCCCCGATAGCGAGCTTGGCCGTTGCGCTGAAGCCGAATCTCGCTTCGAGACGTTCCTGGAGCCGGCGCGCGCGCGATGCTTGCTCGAGAGATCCAGCTCGGTGCCTGATTTCGACGAGCGGCTCCGCTGTCGAGCGCGCGTGCTGCGCGCGCGTGGCCGAAATATGGCGCTCTGCCCCGACGACGTGCCGCCTGGCATGGGCCCCGAGCCTGTGCCGACGTGCGAAGAGTCGGTCGAGCTCCAGGCGCTGCTCAGCGGCGAGCACTGTTACAACGCGTTCATTTGCGACGACGACACGCTGCTCGAGGACGCGCGCTGCGATCGGGAGCTCGAGTGTCCGGACGGCGAAGACGAGCGCGGCTGCGGAAACGTCATCTGCGGAGACGTGCTGCTCGACCGCTTCGACGCTTGCGATTCAGTGCCGTGCCAGACTATCGATGCGCCGTTGTGCACGTTGGAGGGCGGGGCGCGCCTCTTTTGCGGTGACGGCGAAGACCTGCCGCTCGACAAGCTGTGCGACGGAGCGGAAGACTGCGCGACAGGCCGCGACGAACGATACTGCTTCTGAGTAACGCGCGTGCGCGGTGGGGCGGTGCGGGGCGACGGTCGGGGCTGAGCCGACGCCGCGCGACGACTGACGGACGCGCCCTGCTACGAGGCGGCGCCCACAAAAAGCCGACACCCGCCGGCCTGGGAGCCGCGGCGGGTGTCGTAGAGAGCGCCTCGGGGCAGGCTTCAGCTGAAGTCGAACTGGTCGAACGCGTTCAGATCTTTGAACGCTTCGACGAGGCGGGTGCTCATGCCCTTTTCGCCGAGGTGGACCCAGGCGCGCGGATCGATCTGCTTCTTGTTGGGGGCGTCGGGCCCCTCGGGGTTGCCGAGCTGACCCTGGAGGTAGGCGCTCTTGTCATC
>Ga0164241_10002971_pt1 | contig 17673 bp, 36 predicted proteins | sample OricomyardsoilBY_FD_108780 | JGI IMG/M metagenome (GOLD analysis project Ga0164241, IMG submission 108780) | Backyard soil microbial communities from Emeryville, California, USA - Original compost - Back yard soil (BY) | ecosystem: Environmental > Terrestrial > Soil > Unclassified | place: USA...
TCGTCGTCGAGCATCTTGCGGAAGGCGACCCGCTCGACCTCGCGACGCGCCTCCACGGTCGTATCGAGGTCGTCGAATCCGTCGACGACCTTCGCTCGCGAGCGTTGCAGCGTCCAACCGTGGATGGCCATGAACCAAAGGAAGTGGTCGATCACGAAGATCTGAGCGGCCGTCCACGTCATGTCGCCGAGATAGGTCTTCGTGCTCGAGTCCGCCTCGAAGCGCTTCAGGACGCGGCCCCAGACCGTCTTGAAGACTTCCTTCTGGGCGTGGAAGTCACGCAGCGGCTGCGGCAAGTACTCGCCGGATTGCAGCCACTCGATGATGGGCTTCTCGCTCACGTTCCACCTCCCCCCTCTTCGCCGAACGCGGGCAATGCGGTGCGCGGCTTCGCGCGGCCTTGACCGTACGATTCGTCCAGCCAGGAATCGTGTGCGAAGCGAACGGCTTCGTCGAAGTGCAAGGCGTCGGTGAGGCGCGCCCGTCCGTCCGGGTTACGGTCGTCGAACACGGTCCAGCCGTCGTCGTCGCACGTCATGTAGTAGTGGCCCCAGCTGATGCGCGTGGCCGCGCCGAGGCGACCCTTGACGGTGACGGGTGCGATCGCCATCAGGCGTCTCCGGTGTGCGCGGCGTTGATGACGAGGTCGTCGCGGAGCGGCACCACGGCTTTCTCGCCCACGGGCTCGACGATGCCGCCCTCGCGCGTACCGCGAATGCGCCACGTCATCGACGGCGTACCGCGCATGCCGGCCATGAGCACAATCTGCGCGTACATCAGGTAGTTGTGGCCCTCGACGTGGTGGTCCTGTCCGTTGATTACGACCGTGTACGACTTCATTTGTCTTGTCCTTTCGGTACGTTGCTGGACGCACGCGAAGTGCGCGTTGGCGGGTAGTAGCGCCACATGCCGCCCGGCTCGCGCCGCCGCGTGAGCTGCCCGCAAACGGCCATGTGCGCGACGTGGATGGCAGCGTGACCGCCAACGGCATTCCCGATCTCGCGCGCGAGCGCGCCGGGGTGGGCCGCGACGAACGCGCGTACGCGGCCGGCGATTGAATTCTCATCCAAGGTTCTCATCACCGCTTCTCCTGGCACCGGTTCGGCGTGTTCGCGGGCGAGCAACCGCTCATGCATCCGCACGGGGCGAGATACGAGAACGCCCACGGTCCGAGCACCGCGACCGCGCTGCCTGCGATGGTCTTTCCGTCACTCATGATTGTTGGTCTCCGAGCGCGTTTCGGTGGTGGCGGTCGCCTGCTTCGCGCTGTCCTGCTTCCACTCGCCGAGCATCTCGATCGCGAGGTCCAGCGCAGTGTTCCAGGCATGACCGTGCGGCTTCTCGGCCTTCTCGCCCGCGAGCTTGCACATCGCGACGACCTGGATGCAGCGGTCGATCTCCGACTGCGTCGCCGCCTGCATCGCGTCACGCATGGCCCCGAGGTGCGCCTTCAGCGATGCGTCGATCATGGGCATCATCTGCGCTTTGATGGCTTCGAGCGCCTTCTCTTCGTCGGTCATTTCCCCAATCCTTCCTGCTTGTTACGTTGAACCTGCGTTGGTCCCGGCTTCAGCCAGATGTCCTGCGTCATGCCGGCTAGCTCGCCGCTCTCGTGGTGCAGCGTCTGGCCGTAGGTGAAGAGCTTCGCGAACTCCTCAAGCGGCATCAGCCAGTCAGCTTGCTTTCCTTCGTCGTCGACGCCGAAGACGACGACATGGGTGGGACGACTCATTCTGGCCCCTGGATAGCAGCCATCTCCGCGGCCACCCGGTTGCGCAAGTCGTCGACCGTCGCGCTGCGGATCGCACTGAGCACGAGTTCCGCCGACGTCGTGTGACCGGCCTTGAGGAACGCGGCGGCGCAGGCCGCGCCGTAGCTGAGCGCCTCGGCGAAGGTGTGCGCCGCCATCGCATCGCGCATGGCGATCTGTCCGACCTTCCGCGCGCGGAGCCCCATCTCCTTGAGCTCGGCGTTCTCACGCTCGAGACTCCGGATCTCGGAGTTCGGCTCGATGAATTTGGTCCGCCGGTTGCCATCCTTCTTGCGCCTAACCATGGCTGTCGCCTCCAGAATCCAAAGAGCGTTTGATCGCTCCGATGACTTCGGAGCGGCGTCGTGTCGTCGTCCAGAACGCCGCGTCGAGAGAGGAGAGGACGCTCGCGATCGTGAGCCGATGCTTGATGACGTCTTGTTCGCGGCCGTACCGGAGCAGCCACTGCAGCGTGAGGTCATCGCCCTCCGCGAGGTCGAGCATCCAGCCGGTGCCGTCCGAGAGTCGGAAGCATTTGGCCAGCGGCCCAACCGGCACGATCCGGCTCACGAGTAGCGGCTCCTTCACGTTCCGTCCCTCCGCTTCACCTTGAAGGTCGACTCGACGCGCAGCATCGCGACCGAGAGCCACTCCTCGCGCTTGTCGGCGAGGAAGCGCGCGATCGTGTTCCTCGCCACGTCGGCCGGCGCGGACGGCTCGTGCATCGCCTCGATGACGTCGACGAGCATGCGCGCGTCCTCGATATCGACCGCCGTGACGTGACCGCGTCGCTTCTTAGATGCCGGACTTTTATCCGCGATTGCGGAGCAATTCCGAGCATTTACGTCTCCAGCGCGTTTCGGTTTATGCACAGCGCGCCTTCATCTCTTTGCCGGTGATCTGGCGAACTCCGCCGCCAGGAATGCAGACGTTGAACACGGCGGTGTCGCCGGCCGGGCATTCGCACGGCTCGTCGTTGTTGCCCGTCTCGATGACGCCGGTGTTCTTGCATGCGGTGCAGATGCCGTTTACGAACTTTGCTTTCACGCCGACGACTCCCTTCGCGAACGCATCGCGGTATTCGTTCTTCACCGCCGCCGCGCCGATCTGCGCGTAGCGCTCCGTGACGGCCGACGAGCTATGGCCCATCAGGCGCTGGATAACGGCGAGCCGCACGGGCTCGTTGTCCGGGCCGCCGGTCAGCAGGTTCGTCGCAAAGGTGTGCCGGAGCGAGTGCCAGCGGAGGCCCTTGCGCGCGGCGATGCCGGCGGCGCGGAACACGTCGTGAATCGACCGGTTGCGTCCGAGCGGCTTGCCCTGGTTGCGTCGACACCCGCGCATCGTCGGGAAGACGAGATTGTGCGGATTGACCGGCGCGAACGTCGGCAGGTACGCGAGCCATTCGCGCGACGCGACGAGGGCGTCTCCCTCAAGCGCGACCTCGCGCAGCTTGCCGTTCTTCGGCGGCTGCTTCCGGCCGCGGTGCATGTTGCTGTACCGCACAATGACGCGCGGATCGTTCCCATCGACGATGAGGTCGGGGATCTCGACGTTGAACTGCTCGCCGTGGCGCAGCCCGGTGCCGATCGCGAAGCGGATCGCGAGCTTCTCGTCGAGCGGGATATCCGCCGCGACGATCGCCTTCTGCTCGTCCCGCGTGAGGTACGACCAGCGCTCTTCAGTGTCGGCCTCGGTGGCGATCTTCTTGGCCTTCACGCCGAGGGACGGATTCGTGTCGACGAGTTCCTGCTCGACGGCCTCGGCGAAGACGGCATTGATGACGCACTGCGCCCGCTTGATCGTCTCCCGTCCAAGCGGCTTGTCGGTGAGCTCGTGCGAGTGCCCGCGCTTCAGCGCGCGCTTCTGCTGCATGTCGCGGAGCCACTCGCGGATGTCTCGCGAGCTGATCTCCGTGATGTACTTCTGCGCGAGCTTCGTGCCCTCGACGTGGCACGCATAGCGGCTGCGTTCCTTGTCGACGCCGCGCACACCTTGCTCGTCTCGCTGATCGAGAACGAGCTCAGCGAATTCCCAGAAACGGAGAGGCTCTTCTTCCTGAACGGTCTGCGGCTCGACAGCTGCCGCGGCTTGGGTGAACTGCATTGGTACTGCTCCCTCAGGGCGCAGCGATGCCCAGACGAGCAGCGCCCGCCCCAAAAACTTGGTGAACGTCATCACGCGGCCTTCGTGAGCCAGACGTGTGCGCGCGCGCGGAAGTTGCGCAGCGCGATGATGTCGTCGACTTCGAGGATCTCGAACGAGGTGTCGATCCCCAAGAAGTCCTCTGCGCCGACGCGCAGGCCGCCGATGTCGGCACGGTGCGTTGCCGCGACCGCGGCGTTTACGTTTCGCGCAATGCGGTGGCGCTTCTGCCATCCGCTGCCGCCTGTGCCGAAGTTGATGCGACGGGTCACTGTGCGGCCTCGTCGTTCTCGTCCGATGTCTCGCCCTCGCCGAACCCGAAGAGCGAGAACCCACCCTCCTCCGGAACGTCGATGTCAATGATGTCCTGGACGTACTCGGGCCACTCGTTCGCGGCCTCGCACGCGAGGAGCTTCTCGAACCAGACCCGGCAAATCTTCTCGCCCTGCTCGAGCAGGCGCGGCGTCAGTCGACAAGGGGTCACCGCGTACGGCGGCTCGGGCTCGACGGAGAGTAGGATTACCTCGTCGACTTCGATTCCGACGTACGCGGCGGCCTTGCGGTAGAAAGCACCCTGAGCTTGATAGCTGTAGCGACGCGATGCGTATGCGAAGCGATCGGGCTCGGCGGATGCGGTCTTCTTCAGGTCCACAATACGACGCCGCTCGCGATTCGCAACGTCAGGACGAGACGAGCAGTCTCGCCCCATGTACTTCCACAGTATCTCCCGTTCGCGCTCGCCCTCGAGCAGAGAGTAGCGACGCACGATCGGGTTGTTCTTCACTGCGTTCGCCATGGGCAACACACGCCCGAGCTCCGCCTTCGTGAATACGTTCTCTTCCTTCACCCCCGCCTCGAGCTGCGCGGCAAGGTGGTCTTTCCAGGCGTTCCCCTGCCGCTTGCCGTCGTAGACCGAGTACGCCTCTCCGCCGAGGACGAGCAGATGAAGCAGGCGCCCATCGGCGAAGGCTGCTTTGGTAAACCCCTCTTCGACTGCCGCGCGGTAGTGCGCGGGGGAGAGCTGCATGCGCTTGAGGTGCGAGAAGTGAACGGGGTCAGACAGCAGGCTCATGATCGGTCTCCAATGCGCCGTTCGGCGGCTCGGGCGGGGTCCACTCTTCGTTTGCGTCGTTGGGCTCCTCGGTCGCCGCGGGCGGCGGAGGCGTTACCGGCGCCTTGCCCGGCGTCTGCACCTGAGGCGCGCGCGGACGGACACGGATGGCGTCAACCGGCCCATTGGGCGAGTCGACGTTCTCGGCCACGTACAGCGCGATCGGCTTGCCGACCCAGTTGCGGACGTCGTTGCCGTAGATGCCAGCAATCAACTTGCAGTTGGTGACGTTCGCCGCCATCTGCTTCTTCTTGCCGCGAAAGGTGATGAGCACCTTCTTCGACTTCCGCCCCTGTTGGCCGACCAGCGTGCCGCCGTTCACGCTGTCGATGACGACGACGTGCTCGCGCCCCTTCACCAGGTCCCAGCTCCCCAGGTATTCGGAATCGAAGTACTGCCGGAAGTGAGTCACGCCGCCTTCTCCTCGAGCGCCTTCATGCGCTGCTTCAGTTCGAACACCTCATCTTCGAGCGCCGCCCGTTCGCGCTCGGCCTTCGTGGCGCGCGCGAGGAACGTGTCGCGCTCGTTCTGCAGCCCATCGACGAGCTGCTGAATGCTCGCCGCCGCGTCGGTCGTGCGACAGCGCAGGCACCGCGCCTCGTCCGTGGACGGCGCCTGGTTCGACACGCGGACGCATCGACAGCTAGGGCACGACCAGATGTACTCGTTACCGTCCCAACGACCTTCGACGCTCATGCGGCCCTCTCATCGCGGTACTCGCCCGCGCGGCAATCCGTGCAGAACGCACCTTCTTCGAATGCCTGCGGCTCCGGCATGTCCGCGCCGCAGCCGAGGCAGGGGACCTGCTCCCCGCTGCCCATGCAGGGCGCGCAGACCTCGGCGTTCGGCCAGTGCGCTCCGTTCCCGCCGCAGAGGCCGCAGGTGTGCGCCTCGTAGTTCGGCGCGCTCACGACGCGCTCTCCGGGTCATCGCCCATGCGGACGCTGATCGTGCTGTTGCACTTGCACTCGGCGATGCCGAGCCAGTCGCCCGCGATGCGCCACTCGCGGAAGGACGGCAGGCCGAAGAATTCCGAGTGCGTGTAGACGCACCCGCAGCCGGTACACTGCTTCAAGCTCGGCGTGCCGCTCGAGACCGCCCCGCAGGACGGGGCCCCTTTCGGGGCCGCCGCCGCGGTGTTCACTTCGCCTCCGTGACCGTCGCCGCCATCGGGGCGCCGACCTTGCGGCCGGCGATCTTGCCCGTCCGCAGGTTCTTCGCGACCCGCTCCGCCTGCGCCTTGCTCGCGAAGGTCTGCGTGTTGCCGTTCGCCGCCGTCACCGTCCAGCCCGTCGTCTTCATGCACCTAGATATGCTGCTACGTTGCAGCACTGTCAAGTTGCAGCTTGTCGAACAAACGACCGCGGACGTCGCGCAGGTCACGCAACGTCCGGTAGAAACTAGGTTTTCGTGCTGCGAATTTTTATTGCGCGACCGACACCGCGTCGGTCGATACCGCAGGCTGCGGGGACTTCGGCTCCTCTACAAGCCGAATGGTGATGTCCTCCGGGTCGAGCGACCAGAGCGCTCCGCTCGCGGCGTCGATGGCGATGCCGACGCCCCAGAGGATCGGAATGATCCACACGACGTTACCGAACATCCACCCGGAGATGCTCTTGCTGACGACCTGCTTCTGCGGCTTGTGCCCCGGCGCAGTCACCGTGACCGTGTACTGGTCGCTCTTGTTCACCTTCACGCGCGCGGGCGACGGTCCCGCGTAGACCTCGGGACCCGAAAACGCCTTGATCGAGACCTCGGCGCCCGGCGTCGGCGACTCGACAACGAGATCGGTGCGCCCGCCCTTCACGATCGTCGCGCAGCCGCTATTCGTCGCCGCCAGCAGCAGCGCGCAACCCAACATCACCCACCGGATCTGCATTCTCATCCTCCCTCCGCTTCGCATCGAGACGCTTCTTCTTCGACTTCACACGCTCGATCGAGCGCTGCGCGTCCCTCGTCGCGTCAACGACCTCCGGACGCGGGATTTCCAGTCTTTCGAGATGCGCGCACGCCGCCTGTATCTCGGCGAATGCCTGCTCCGCATTCATCTTGTCGGCATGCTCCTGGTTGCGCTCCCAAGCGAGGTCGATGCCGTCGCTGCGCATGCCCCAGTCGCGCGCAGTAAACATCGCCATCTCGAAGGCGGTCTGGCCGCGGCCGTCGCGGCGCATCGGCCCGGCGCCGATCACGAGCCATTCGAAATTCACGTGTAGGAAATCGGCCACGAGCTTCAGCAGCTTCGGGTCCGGGTGCGATTTCGACCCCTCACCTTTGTTCGCGCTGAGGTACCGACTCATGAAGCCACGCGAGCGGAATCGGTCTGGGTAACGACGCATCAGCGCCGTCTCAACGGCGGTCGGCCCGCGGTGACGTTCTGCTTCGATAGCGAATTTCATTCGCTCGCTCAAAGACGAGTCCTCGCCAGGGGTTGCGGTAGTCACGCTACCGAATGGTAGTGGAACGCTGCTACGTTCCAAGAGCTGGCGCTTGACAGCGCTGGTACGTAGCAGCACAGTGGAGGTCATGGCCGATCTCACGCGTCGTCGAACTCTGCTCGGAGAAAATAGGAGTGCCGCTCTGCCGATGGTCTGGGCGGCCATGGCAGAACGAGGCTGGACCGATGCCCGTCTTGCGAAAGAAATGGGCGAGGAAACGTCGATCGTCTCGCGACTCCTCTACGGAGACCGCAAGGCGAACCGGCAGCAGGGGGCGAAGCTACTCGAGATGTTCGGGGTACCGCTCACGGCGTGGGATGAGGCGACGAAGATTACGCGTCGCAAGCACATCGCTCCGCAGTCGGGGACGGACGTGACGGCGGCGGTCGCGAGGGCGTCGTGATCACGTTGGATACGATGCGCGACGTCCGGCAGCACAGCAACGAGCGACGCGCGTCCAGCGTCCCGTTCAGCACTGCGAAATCCGCTGAACAGGTTGTGCCATTCGACGTGGCACACGTCCGGTCATCGAGTGACCCGACCACCTGTCGAACACTGAACGACCTCGACGCGTCGCAGGATTTCCGACGTGCGCGCTGCCGTACGATTTATCGCACCTGCTGGAGCGTCACGTGAACGCCGCCGATGAGTGGCGCGTGCGCCTGGCAGACATCCAGACGGGAGACGAGGAGCACGATCACGCTGCGGTTGACGATCTGCTCGTCGACCTGCTCGACGCGATCACGAAGTGCACGGACCCTCGCGACATGCGAGAGCTGGCGCGGCTCGGACTCGAGGCGTGGAAGCTCGTGCCCACGAAGTGGTACGCATGACCGGCCACCTGTTCGCGTTCGCGCTCGGCTACGCGGTCGGCTTCGGCACGTTCGTCGTCGCAGCGGCTTTGCTGCGCTGGGGCGCGTCTTCGTGAGCGCCGGCCGCTTCCTCAAGGTCGCGGAGATCGCGGCCGAGCTCGGCATCGGCCTCCGGACGGCTTACCGCGTCGCGGCGCAGTGCAAGCCGGTAACGACGCCGGGCGGTCGCGGGATCCGTGTATCCCGCATTGAATTCGAGAACTGGCTTCGCAAGCAAAGGGACAAGCGCGCATGGGCGACAGGACAGGACCCCGACTCGTTCGACGGGGACGCATCTGGTACACGTGGGTCCCAAAGCCCGGAGGCGGAACCCGCCGCGTCGGGACCAACTGCACCGACAAGGAAGCCGCCCGCAAGGCCGCGCGTGAGCTTGAGCGACGAGCCGCGGACCCGGCCCATCAAGCCTCGTACACGACCACGCTCAAGCAGGCCTGCGACCGCTACCTAGCGTCGCGCAAGCGCGCCGGCCGCGCCGCGGGGACGCTCCACCACTACGAAGTCAAGACCTCGCACCTGGTACGTCTCATCCAGGCTCCCCTCGCCCACGTCACGATCGCCCTCGTCGAGAAGTACATCGACAAGCGGACCGAGGAAGGCGCGGCGCGCACGACCGTCAAGAAGGAGCTCCGCGCCCTCGGCGCCGTGCTCCGTCACGCGAAGCGCGGCGGGCTCTGGACCGGGGACATCGGCGCCGTCATCCCGGAGTACGCCGACGACTACAAACCGCGAACGCGAGCGCTCACCTGGAACGAGCTCGTTCGCCTGCTCCAGGCGCTGCTCGAGCCGAGCAACTCCCAGACGCCCGAGGCCGCGGCGAACCGCGCCGCCATGATCGCCTTCATCGTCGCGACCGGCGCCCGATGGGGCGAGGCCACGCGAGCGCAGAGGGACGACGTCCAGTACCTCGCCGTGAAGCTCCGAGGCACGAAGACGAAGAGCGCGCCGCGCATCGTGCCGATCGTCCCGATGACGGAGAAGCTCCTCGGCTTCGCGCTCAGCCACGTCGGGGAGCGTAAGGGCCGGCTCTTCGACCGCTGGACGAACCCGAACCGCGACCTCGAAGTGGCCTGCAACCAGGCCTCGATCCCGAAGTGCTCCCCGAACGACCTGCGACGGACGATCGCCAGGTGGCTCCGCGCCGCCGGCGCCGAGGCGAGCATCCTCGCCGCCTTCCTCGGCCACACGACGAGCCGCATGGTCGAGCAGGTTTACGGCCGGCTTTCGCACGAGGAACTGCGCGCGAGAATCACCGGAAAGGCCGCTGTTTCGCGAAGGAAAACAGGTGGCGGGTATGTGGATCAGCAGGGTGGCAAAAGAGAGCGTTTGTTAGCTCTCCCGGCACCCAAGAAAGAGGCGAAAGATGCGAAATAAACAGTGCCCGGGGACGGAATCGAACCGCCGACACGGGGATTTTCAATCCCTGAGAATTGGCGGTAAAACGCCGCCAAAACAGCCGAACGCGAAGTTCGGTGGGCGGTATGTGGATCGGGGGCCTGATCTCGGCCTCGATCCGCTCGAAGCGCTCCGTCGCTGGGGGTGCCCGTGAGCCTTCCTCTGGCCCGACAGCCGTTCTTCGACGCCATCGTCGCGATCGCAAAGCGGCACGGCGTCAGCGTTCCGCAACTCGTTTCGCCGGGCGGGAGCCGCAAGGCTTCAAGGGCGCGCGCTGACGTGTGGCGGCATCTGCGCTCCACGACGAACATGTCGCTTCCGGATCTAGGTGCACTCTTCGGCCGGCGACATACGTCGGTGCTCTTCGCGATCAACGACACGTACCGGGCTCGTCATCAAGAACGCTCCGCTCGCCGCTCGGAAGCGCGACGTCTGGCGAGGCGGCAACGCATCGTCGACGGCATCGCCGTCATGAGGGTCGTCTGATGTCCGCCGCTCCGTCTCGCACTCAGGACGACCTCGTGGGCCTCTCCCGTCATGACCTCCGTGCCCTCGTCGACGCCTCGAAGGCGTGGCCCGACGACGAGCGCCTAGCCAAGGCGCAAGTGCACCTCGTCGCCGCCCTCGCCGAGCTCGTGAAGTACGAGAACCAGATTGGGGGCCCGCGATGAGCAACGGTTACCAGAGCCGCGAATGGATCCCCTGGTACTGCGACGATGCGGCATCGTGGGTCGAGCTCTCCCTTGCAGCCAGAGGCTGCGCGGAGGGTATCGCCCGCAAGATGGGACGCAAACGCTCCGAGCTTCCCCTGGGAAGCCGCGGCCTCCGCGCCATCGCCGCCATGCTCCAGCGTCCGTGGGACGAGATCGAGCCGGCTCTCCAAGAGCTCCTGGCCAAGGGGCCCAACGGTGAGCCTGCTCGGCTCGAGCACGACGCCGAGCGCAACGTCCTGATCGATGGGCAGGCTGCGGAGCGTCAGCGAGCCGTCAAGTCCACGGATCGTGCCAGCAAATCGAAGAAGGCTGCTGCGAACACCAACGACGCGCCAGAGAGCGTTGGCAACGTTGCAAATGTTCCGGTGGGTACCGGGAGCGCGGGCAACGCTCCCTCTCTCTCTCCTCTCTTCTCTTCTTCTGGAGAAGATCAAGATCCACCTAGCAGTTCACCGATGCCCCCGACCCCGCCGCCGCGGTGGCATCTGGACTCGCTGATTCCGGAAGCTTGGGCCAAGGACGCACGCGTGCAGGCCGAGTCGCGAGGGAAGCAGGACCGTGTGGACGTGAGCACCGAGTGGTCGCTGTATCTCGCCGACCGAATGCGACCAGACCAGCCCAAGAAGATCGGGCTTGCCGACTGGCGCGGGTGGGTCATCCGCGCATGCACAACGTTCGCCGGACGTGGGAGTGGCGCTCGCGGTGCCCCTCGTGAGCAGCCTGGCGGCGCCTCGGCTCGAGCTCGCGTCCTGCTCACCGGGAGCGACGACTGATGGCCGCGCCGGTCCACGACTTCGACGCCGAATGGCAGCTCCTCGGAGCGGTCATGTTCGACGACAAGAACATGGCCGCGGTGCCGCCTCGGCTCACGCCGGAGAGCTTCTTCGCGCAAGGCAGCCACGCACACATCTTCGCGGCGATGCTCGAACTTCGCGACGAGCGCGACGAGATCAACCTGTCCAACGTCTGGGAGAAGCTCCGGGCGAACGGGCGCATCGGCCAGATCGAAGGCGGCTCGGCGTACCTCGTGAAGATCGCCAACGAGGCTCCGGTGCAGACACCGAAGTCGTTCGAGCGGCTCGCCGCGGCGATCGTGAACAAGGCCACGCAGCGGCAGCTCCAGATCGTGCTCAAGCAGGCGCTCGCGCGGGCCAGCGACCCGACGACGGACATCCAGGTGGAACTCGAGACCATCGAGAAGTCGGTGCTCGATCTCTCGCTGAACGTCCACGACACACATGGCGGCCTGGTCCAGGTCGGCGACGCGCTCCGGTCCGAGGTGTCGGAGTGGATGCGTCGGGCGACCTCGCGCGAGCCTCCGGGCATCCCGACCGGGTACAACCTCCTGGACCGCTACACGGGCGGCCTCCACGGGGGCGAGCTGGTCGTTCTGGGGGCTCGCCCTGGGATGGGAAAGACCTCGCTCGTAACGGGCTTAGCGGTCAACGTCGCGAAGCGGGACATGGCCACGGCGATCTTCTCCCTCGAGATGCCGCGGGGGCAGCTCGCCGGCCGCATGCTCTGTTCCGAGTCGGGACTTCGGCTGAACCACGTTCGCGCTGGGCGCTTCGATGGCAAGAACGACCTCCAGAAGGCGCAGCTCGCTCTGCACGCGCTTCGCGATCTCGGCGTCTACATCGACGACGCCGCAAAGGGCCGCCCCTACGTCGCGGACATCATCTCGCGCTCGCGCCGGCTTGCCGCTGCGCTCGAGCGGAAGGGCAAGAAGCTCGCGCTCATCGTCGTCGACTACATCCAGATCGTGAAGCTCCGCGAGGAGCTCCAGAAGCAGCGGCACGACTTGGCGATCGGCGAAGTATCGCTCGAGCTGAAGGCGCTCTCGAAGGAACTCGATTGCACGGTGGTCGCGTGCGCCCAGCTAAATCGCAGTGTGGAGAGCCGGACGGATAAGCGGCCCGGCATGGCCGACCTTCGCGACTCGGGGCAGATCGAGCAGGATGCTGACCAGATCCTGATGCTGTACCGCGACGAGTACTACAACCCGAAGACGGCATGGCCCGGCGTCGTCGAGGTCCTCATCGAGAAGAATCGACACGGGCAGACAGGCACGGTTCGTCTGCGCTTCGACGGGCCGACGACGACGTTCCACGACGACCCGTCGCTCTACACCGACGCCGACGAGGCTGCGCAGTGACCGCGGCGCCCTCTCTCACCGGCTCCGTGCGCGTGCTCCTGCCGCTGCGTACGAAGAGCATGCTCAACGGCTCGCAGGGCTTCTCCCGCGGCGCTGCGATGGCCGCCGCCCGACTCCGCAAGCAGCAGCGCGGGCTCGTGAAGCTGAAGCTCGTGACGCCGGTGTTCCTGTCGGACGTCTGGCTCAGCGAGGGCGTCGTCGTGATGCTGACCCGAATCGCGCCGAGCGACGGCCTGGACGACGACAACCTGCGCGCGGCGCTCAAGTCGTGCCGCGATGGGGTGGCCGATGCGCTCGGCTGCGACGACCGCGACCCGCGCGTCGAGTGGCGCTACGGGCAACGTCGGGGCAAGGCGAAGGACCCTGAGCTCGCGCGTGGGTACGGCGTCGAGGTGGTGGTAGAACGGAGGGCGGGATGAGCGAATTCGCACGGGATGTAGCTTGGCACTATGGGAAGAATGCCCCTGTCTGGGATGAGTCCAGCGACAATGCCGAGCAAGGGTTCATCGACGGCGCGGAGTGGGGCGCCGGCTGGGCGTTCGCGCTCGTCGGCATGGCGCAGGCGATTCGTGAGAGCCATTGCTGCATGCGATGCGGAGAAGACTTCGGTGGCATCGTGTACGGCGGGCCGACCGTCTGTACGGTCTGCGTCTAGGCACGGCGTTAGCTATCCCTACTGGCCGTGGAGGCCAACGTGGTGCCCGAGCAAGTCTTCCGAGCGTGGTTCCGGCAGCAAGCCGAGGCCCGCTTCGCGTCCGATGATCGCGATCGCGCCGCGAAAAGCCGCGCGATTGCACGCGTCCAAGCCGCCATCAAGGCGATGGGGACCGGCATGTCATAAGTGGGACGTCGTACGTAGGCGCCGAACGGTGCCCCAAAGGGCGCAGCCGACGGGCTGCAACGTGCCCTGTCGCCTCGGGGCAGTTCGTCCCGCGGTCGCGATTTGCCTCGTGCGGCATTGAAACACTGGTGTTTTTATGCCAGGCTTGCAGCGTGAGCGATCTCGATTGGGTGGTCAGGGACGCTGTCCGCGACGACGAGTCGTGCATCGTGCCCATGTGGATCAAGCAGCTCGTCAAGGGCGACGAGGCGAAGGGCGCGCGCCGTCGCGGCGCCTCGCCGTCGTGGTCGGACGACGAGTTCCTTGCGTTCTATGCCGAGATGCACCCCATCGTCGAAGGCTTGCTGCGGAGTGGCGCGACCGTGCGTGTGGCCTGCGATCCGGAGCGCGTGCACGCGTCCGCTGGCGAGCGAGCCATCATCCACGCGTGGTCAGTCACCGATGGTGACGTGCTCTACGGCGTCGGCATCGACAAGAAATTCAAGGCCGCGGGCTTCGGCGCCGAGCTCGCCGCAGCTGTCCTCGGCGATGCGATGGCGCGCCCGATGCGCATGCGCCTCGACGTCGTCGACGTGAGGCCGCCGCCGACCTGGTTGCGCGAACGCGGCTGGTCCGCGTCGTTGCGCGCGCTCTCGTCGAGGCACATCGCGAACGACACGACCTACGCCGCCGTGGCGCAGCACATCGCCAACCCGAGCCGCGTGGCGTGGCAGCCGCGCGAAAAGAGGGCCGCATGAGGACTCGCGAAGAACGACTCGAACGCGCGAAGGCAATGGGCCTGACGCTGCGCGAATACGCCGACTACCTCGACGCTCTGCGCGCGGACTATCGCGCCGTCGCGTTCTCATCGTCACGCCTGCTCTCGAGGCTCGTCATGGCTGGAGGCTGGCCGTTTTGAAGGCGCTCTCGATCCTGTACTTCGACGACATGATCACCGTGCCGCTCGGCAAGGTCATCGGCGACAACGCGACGGCGGACGTCTGCGATTCGATGTTCCGCGCCGCTGAAGGCTGGGAGCTCTTCGAGACCGCGCCCGGTGTGTTCACGCTGCGCGCGGAGCACATGCCGGCGCCGCTCACGGTGGGCGGCCACGGGTACCGGTACATCGAGGCGCCGCCGGTAATGCCGGAGAAGTACGCGCCGCCGCCCAAGGACGAGCCTCCGAAGGGCAAGCGCCGCTGATGGGCCGCCCCACGCTGCTCACGCCGAAGCTCAGCGCTGACGTCGTCGCGTACGTCCGCAAGGGCATCGCGCGACGGACAGCGGCGGCGGCGTGCGGCATCTCGAAGAACCTCATCAAGAACTGGGAGGACCGCGGCGACGCAGGCGAGGAGCCGTATGCGTCGTTCGCGGTGGCCTTGCAGGAAGCGGCGGCGCTCTTCGTCGTCGACACGCACGAGGCCATCCGCGGGGCGCAAGGCGCGATCGTCGGCGAGCGCGGCGCGGACCCGTGGCAGGCGCACGCATGGCTGCTCGAGCGGCGCGACCCGGAGAGCTACTGCCTGCGTATCAACCAGCACAAGCGCGAGACCGAGGAGAGCATCCTCGCGAAGCTCCGCGCGAACCCGAAGCTGCACGAGGAGGTAGCCCGTGTCCTTGCTGAAGAAGATCCAGCAGCAGGCGCCGACCGCCCGCAGCACTGACGAACCGCTCGATGTCCCGCGCACGTTCCTCGGCTTCCTCGCCTGGCTCGGGATCACCCCGCGGCCAGGGCAAGCTGAGCTCGCACGCGTGGCCTTTGATGGTGCTCAGCCCGTGGATCGACAGCTCGCCGAGCGCATCTTCGGGAGCATCAACTTCGCGGGTCTGCCGATGGGGATCCGTCGTGTCGTTGTCGCCGTGGTCGGAGGGCGCGGTGGCAAGACGTATCTTCTCATCGCTCTGCGATTGGTGTGGGGCATGCTCGTGCGAGACCTGTCGGTTCTCGCGCCCGGTGAGCAGGCGTTCGCGACGGTAGTCGCTCCGAACGATAAGCTCCGCCAGCAGGCCGTAAACTACGCCCTCGGCGCCTGTCGCGCGCACCCGCAGCTCCGTGGCCTGCTCCGGTTGCCGAAGGGCACGAAGCCTGACTCCGTCGTCAGCGAGTTCGGCCTGTACCGCGCCGACTTCGACCGCGTCGTCACCTTCCGCGGCGCATGCGCGACGAGCGGCGGTTACGACGTCCGCGGCAAGTGGCACACTGACCTCGCGCTCGACGAGTGCGCGTTCTTTCGCGACTCGAGCGCGAAGGTCAACGACAAGGACATCTACGAAGCCGGCGTGGCGCGTATCCTCCCCGGCGGACAGTGCATCCTCGGCTCAACGCCGTGGGCCAAGGTCGGCCTGCTCTACGACTTCTTCCGCGACAACTACGGCAAGCCGGAGACGGCGCTCGTCGCGCACGCGCCGACGCTCACGCTCAACGACCGGCCCGAGGTGCGTGAGGTCGTCGAGCTCGAGACGAAGCGCAATCCCGACAACGCGAAGCGCGAGTATGGCGCCGAGTTCATGTCGACGGGCACGCAGATCTTCTTCGAGTCCGAGTCGATCGAGAAGGCCCTCACGGACGCGCCGTTCAAGCTCGAGCCCGGAGACGTCGTCGCCGCGGGCGGCGACTTCGGCTTCATCTCGGACAGCTCGGCGCTCATCATGGTCGCGCGACGGAACGAATGCGTCGCGGTCGACCCGGTCACCGGTCTCGAGACGCGCGCGGACGTGCTGCACATCTACGACGGCGCCGAGGAGCGCCCGACCGACGACGCGCCGCTGAAGCCGAGCGTGACGGTCGACGTGTTCGCGCAGAAGATCGCCGGCAAGTGCGGCTACCTCATGGCGGACGGGCACTACCGCGCCAGCATCGAGGAGCACCTGCAGCGGTACGGCCTCAACTTCGCGCCCGCACCGACGACGCCGAGCGATGCCTACGTGCGCAGCCGCATGCTCATGCGCGAGGTCCGCGTGCGCATCCACCCGATGCCGTTCCGAGACCGCCTCGTGCAGCAGCTCCGCGAGGTCCACGCGCGTCCGACGGCGGGCGGCCGGCTCTCGATGCACAACCCCCGCTGGGCCGAGGGCGGTCACGGTGACATCGCGAGCGCGTTCGTCCTGGCCCTGTGGCAAGTGAGCGGCGATGCTGTACCCGCGGTCCCGCCCGTAGAGGGCACGAAAGAATGGCAGGCCGCCGAGCGCGAGAAGCGCCGGCAGCGTCACATCGAACGGAAGAACAAGCCGTTTTGGAGGAAGACAGGATGAGCCTCATGTCCAAACGAGCGATGCGACGGGAGCGGCGGCGGACCGCGGCCATGCTGCGTGCAGCCGAGCGGGAACTCGCCGAGCTACGCGCCGAGATGTCTGCACTTCGAACCGAGTATGCGGAACGTCGAAGGCACTGGGACTCGACGCTACAATTCTACCGAGCAAAGACCGAGGAAGCCCGTTCGCGCGCCGCCAACCGACTGCACGGGGATATCCCTGTCGTGCGCTGGCCGCTCTCGGTGTCGCCATGAGCACACACGACCGGGGCACCTTCGGTGCGCTGCTCGCCGAAGCGAAGGCGCTGGGTTGCAAACGCGTGTCCTGGCAAGTCGACCTCGATGAGCCCGACGAGAGCGAGGCCCGGTGGGTCGTGGAGACCTTCCCGTTGCACTGGACGTGGAAGCTGACCGACGCGGCGGCACGCGGACGGACCGGCGAAGAAGCACTTCGGCGCCTCGTCGAGAAGCTCCGCGTTGCGCGCGGCGAGAGTCAAGCGTAGAATCGAGACTTCGGGGTTACCGGCCGCGCAATCGGTGCAGGGCCCCACAAGCGAGAGTCGTCCAACAGCAAGACCCCTGGTTTCCACCCAGAAGATGCCGGTGCGAATCCGGCCTTTCGCTCCAACGAATATATGACCGGACCCATCGATCCCTCCCAGCTCGAAGACGTCGTGAAGCGCATGCGCGCGCTCGGCGTCACGAAGTTTGGCGGCATCGAGCTCGGGCCCGATCCGAACGTACGGCCCGATGAAGAGGCCGAGACCCAGCGGACAGCGGACGCCGAGCGTCTGAAGCAGCAGCGCGAACGGCGCGTGCGCTTCGGAGCATCCGGCGGACTTCGTCCGCGTGCTGCCTGACGCAAGCTGGCCGTCACGCCCGAAGGGCGACGTTCACGGAGCGCTCACCGCGGTCTTTGCGACCGTGCGCGCGGAGTCGGAATGGCTCGTCGAGGCGGACGAGCTTCACCTCGGGTTCTACAAGCAGTCCGAACGGCACATTGTGCGCGGCGGCTCGACCCGCGGCTACGAA
>Ga0164241_10002972_pt1 | contig 17670 bp, 12 predicted proteins | sample OricomyardsoilBY_FD_108780 | JGI IMG/M metagenome (GOLD analysis project Ga0164241, IMG submission 108780) | Backyard soil microbial communities from Emeryville, California, USA - Original compost - Back yard soil (BY) | ecosystem: Environmental > Terrestrial > Soil > Unclassified | place: USA...
CATCCGGCGGTGCGAACGTGGTTCGAGCGCCGGTTTCCGCACGGGCCGACGTTGGCGCAGACGCGCGGCTGGCCAGCGATCGCCCGCGGTGAAGATACGCTGATCGCGGCGCCGACGGGCTCCGGGAAGACGCTGTCGGCGTTCCTGTTGTGCATCGATCGGCTGTATCGCGCGGCGGAGCGCGGGGACTTGGTCGATGGCGCGGTCGAGGTCGTCTACGTGTCGCCGCTCAAGGCGCTCGTGGTCGACATTCGGCAGAATCTGGAAGAGCCGCTCGAGCAAATCGCCGAGGTGGCGCGTGAGCTCGGCTGCGCGACGCCGGAAATTCGGGTTGGCTCGCGCAGTGGCGATACGCCCGCTTCGGCGCGGGTCGCGCTGTTGAAGCGGCCGCCGCATTTTCTGATCACGACGCCGGAGTCGCTGTATTTGTTGGTGACGGCGGGCAAGAGCCGCGAGATTTTGCGCACGGTTCGTACCGTGATCGTCGATGAGATTCACGCGGTGGCGCGCGACAAGCGCGGCTCGCACCTGGCGTTGACGCTCGAGCGGTTGGCGCACGTGGCGACGACGCGCCCGCTGCGCATCGGACTTTCCGCGACCCAACGGCCACTCGAGCGCGTGGCCCGCTTACTGGTCGGGGCGCGTCCCCAGCGCCGTGATGCCTCGGGCGAGCCGCCCGTGAGCCCCACGCGACCGGCCGGCGCACGCTGCGCCATCATCGACGTCGGGCATCGGCGCAAGCTCGATTTGGCGATTGAGCTGCCACAGCGCGAGCTGGATGCGGTCGCGTCGAACGAGCAGCTGGGCGAAGTGTTGGATCAGATCGCCGAGCACGTGAAGCAGCGACGAACGACGTTGCTGTTCGTGAACACGCGGCGCCTTTCCGAGCGTTTGGCGCATTTGCTGGCCGATCGCGTGGGGGCCGAGAACGTGGCCGCGCACCACGGCAGCTTGTCCAAGGACCGACGAGCGCGCGTGGAGCAGCTGCTGCGCGAGGGGTCGCTGAAGGTGTTGGTCGCGACCGCCTCGCTCGAGCTCGGCATCGATATTGGGCCGGTCGAGCTGGTGTGCCAAGTCGGCTCGCCACGCAGCATCGCGACGTTCTTGCAGCGCGTCGGCCGCTCGGGCCACAACCGCTTTGCGACGCCGGTCGGCAAGTTGTTTCCGCTGACGCGCGATGAGCTGGTCGAGTGCACGGCCATCGTGCGCGCCGTGCACGGGGGGCGGCTCGACGTGCTTCACATCCCGGTCGCGCCGCTCGACGTGTTGGCGCAGCAAATCGTGGCCGAGTGCTCGGCCGAAGAGTGGGACGACGGCGCGCTGTTCGAGCTGATGCGGGGGGCGGCGCCGTACGCCGATTTGACCCGCGAGAGCTTCGACGAAATCTTGGATTTGGTGTCCGAGGGCATCACGACCGGTCGCGGCCGACGCGCGGCTTTCGTACATCGCGATCGCATCAACGGGCGCACCAAGGGCCGACGCGGCGCGCGGTTGGCGGCGTTGACCTCGGGCGGCGCGATCCCGGACAACGCCGACTACCGCGTGGTGGCGGAGCCGAACGACACGTTCGTCGGCACCATCAACGAAGATTTCGCGATCGAGAGCATGGCCGGCGACGTGTTCTTGCTCGGCAGCACGTCGTGGCGCATTCGTCGCGTCGAGAACGGCACGGTGCGCGTCGTCGACGCGGAAGGCGCGCCACCGACGATTCCGTTTTGGTTGGGCGAAGCGCCCGCGCGCACGACCGAGCTGTCGGAAGAAGTGTCGGCGGTGCGCGCAGGAGTACAACGCGAGCTGCTCCGTGGTGGCATTTCGGCCGCGTCGAATTGGCTGCAAGCCGAAGCCCAGATCGACGCCGCCGTGGCCGACGAGGTCGTGCGCTATCTGCGCGCGTCGCATACCGCGCTCGGCACCTTGCCTACCCACGCTGATTTGGTGTTCGAGCGCTTCTTCGACGACTCGGGCGGTATGCAGCTGGTGCTGCACTCACCGTACGGCGGGCGCATCAATCGTGGCTTGGGACTTTTGCTACGCAAACGCTTCTGTCGCTCGTTCGACTTCGAGCTGCAAGCGGCCGCCAGCGATGATTCGATCGTGCTTTCGCTCGGTCTTTCGCACGCTTTTCCGCTGACTGACTTGATGGACTTCTTGGTCCCGCGCGGCATCGCGACCGCGTTGACGCACGCAGTTCTGGTCACGCCCATGTTCGGGGTGCGCTGGCGTTGGAACTTGAACCGCGCGCTGGTGGTGCTGCGCTACCGCGGCGGTCGTCGTAACCCGCCGCCCCTTCAGCGAATGGAGACCGACGACATCACGGCGGCCGTGTTTCCGGCGCTGGCCGCCTGCCAAGACAACGCCACCGGCCCGCGTGAGATCCCGGATCATCCGCTCGTGCGGCAGACGCTGCACGACTGCATGAACGAGGCGATGGATCTGACCGGATTACAACGGTTGCTCGACGCCATCGCCGAAGGCACGGTGCGCGTGCACTTCCGCGAAACGACGGAGCCGTCGCCGCTTGCCCACGAAATCTTGAACGCGCGCCCGTATACGTTTTTGGACGACGCGCCGCTCGAAGAACGCCGAACACGCGCCGTGCAGGTGCGGCGCGGCCTGCCGTTGGAAGCCAAGGATTTGTCTGCGCTCGATCCGGAGGCGATCGCGCGCGTGCGCGAGGAAGCGCGCCCGGCGCCGCGCGACGCGGAAGAGCTGCACGATTCGTTACTGGCGCTGGTCGTCATGCGCAGCGAGCCCTCGTTGGCGAAGTGGTTCGACGAGCTCGTGACGGCTGGCCGCGCGGTCGCGCTCGAGGTCGAGTCGGGCCGCTTCTGGTGCGCGCTCGAGTCGCGCGCGGCGGTGGCGTCGCTGTTCGCCAATGCCCGATTTGCTCCGGATTTGGCGCTACCGGCGGCGCTCGCGGCGCGCCCCCAGCCCGGCCGCGAAGAGCTCGCGGCGCGCGCCGTCCGAGGGCAGCTCGAGCTGTGCGGGCCTGCGTCGCCGGCCGAGCTCGCGCACCTGACCGGCCTCGACGCCGGCACCGTCACCCTGGCCCTCACGCAGCTTCGTCACGAAGGCTTCGCCCTGTCCGGCTACTTCGAGCCGGGCCAGAGCGGCGAGCAGTTTTGCGCGCGGCGGTTGCTCGACCGCATCCATCGCTACACGCGCGATCGCTTGCGCCGCGAGATCGAGCCGGTGTCGGCGCAAGATTTCATGCGTTTTTTGCTGCGCTGGCAGGGCGTCACGGCCGACACACGGCGCGCCGGGCAACGTGGTGTATCGGCGGTCGTGGAGCAGCTGCAAGGTTTCGAGGCGGCGGTGGCTAGTTGGGAAGCCGACGTGCTGGCGGCGCGCGTTGCCAGCTATCGGCCGGAGTGGTTGGACGCGCTTTGCTTCTCGGGCGAGCTGGTGTGGGGCCGCTTGAGCCCACGCAGCGCGCCGGTCAACGTGCAGCGCAATGCCACCATCTCCCGCGCGACGCCGATCACGTTGGCGTTCCGCGCCGACCTTTCATGGCTGCATCGAGCGCTGCGAGGCGCGCCGAGCCCGGCCGAAAACGAGCTTTCCCCCGGCGCCGGGGCGCTGATCGCCTGTTTGAATCAGCGTGGTGCGCTGTTCGCGAGCGAGCTGATGACGGAGCTTGGACTGTCGTGGCGTGACCTGAACGAAGCCCTGTGGGACGCGGTGGCACGAGGCCTCGTGACCGCGGACGGCTTCGGCGCCTTGCGCAGCTTGATGCGCCGCCGTCTCGACGAACCCCCTACGACGGCGACGTTCGGCTTGCGTCGCGGCGGCAAGCGCGAGCTGACGCGCGAGGGCCGCTGGGCGCTGTTACCGGAACCGCCCGCCTCGCTCGATCCCGACGCTTTGGCGGAAGCGGTCGCCGAGCAGTTGCTCGCGCGCTGGGGCGTGGTGTTCGCCGACGTGATAACGCGTGAAAGTCTGGCGTTGCCGTACCGCGAGCTCACCTGGGCCCTACGACGGCTGGAAGCGCGCGGCGTGGTCCGCGGCGGTCGCTTCGTGAACGGCTTCGTCGGCGAGCAGTACGCGCTGCCCGAAGCCGTCGACAGCCTGCGCGCCGTGCGTCGCCTGCCTCACAGCGGCGAGACCGTCACCCTGTCGGGTTGCGACCCGCTCAATTTGGTGGGCACCATCGTGCCGGGGGCCAAGGTGCCGGCGCAGCGTGGGCGCACTTTTACGCTGATCGACGGCGCCGCCGCTCCCGAAGCGGCGGCGCACGGCGGGCACACGGGAGCGAGCGCGCCCAGCTCGTTGGCGCCCACGTCGGACATGCTGCCTCGAACCGCGCCATCCGTCTTGCTCACGGATTGCGGGGCGGCCGGACCATCCACCCACGACCGCGCTTGATCCAGGTGATACAACGGCGGCGTGAAGACCGAGCTCCAAAAGATGCTCGCGGGCGAGCCGTACGAGCCCCAAGATTCGAAGCTTACGCGGATGCGCGAGCAAGCGCGTGACTTGTGCGGAGCGCTGAACGCCACCAAAGAATCGGAGCGAGCGACTCGCCGCCGCTTGCTCGAAGAGCTTTTGGGTAGCGGCGGTGACTCGGCTTCGATCCAGCCGCCGTTCTTCTGCGATTACGGCTCGAACATTCACCTGGGGCAGCACGTGTATTTCAACTTCAACTGCGTCGTGCTCGACGTGTGCGAGGTGCGGATTGGTGAATTCACTTTGTTCGGCCCGAGCGTTCAGCTGTACACCGCGACGCACCCGCTGAACGCCGCGCAACGCCGCCGCCATGAGCTTGCAAAGCCGATCGAGATTGGCAGTGACTGCTGGATTGGTGGGGCCTCCATCATTTTACCCGGCGTCAAAATTGGCGACAGAACCGTGATCGGCGCCGGCAGTGTGGTCACGCGCGACGTGCCCAGCGGCGTCGTGGCTGCCGGCAATCCGTGCCGGGTGCTGCGCGAAATTACCGACCAAGACTAACGGCCCGCGAACGACGTGCGCGCATTCGCGCCCATTTGCCTTTCTTGGGCGCGGCATGCACAATCTTGCCCGCGGCTACGTCTAAGTGCGGAGGGCTCGATGCGACGAACATGGCTTTTGGGTTTGGGAGTGGTTTTGCTCGGCGCAGCTGGTGGCTGCAGCAGCGATGACGGGCCCGGCTCGACCATCGGGCAAACGAGCGCCGGAACGGGCGGCAGCGGCGGGCAGGCGGGCACGCTCAGCTTCGTCGAGTTTCCCATGGGCGGCGGAGGCAGCGGCGGCGGCGGCGGGGCGGGCGGCGGCGGCGGCACCGGCGGCGCTGCCGGCAGCGCCACCGTCGGTGGCTCGTCGCTCGGAGGCGGCACGAGCCAGGCCGGTAGCAGCAGCAGTACCGGCGGTAGCAAGCCGGGCGGCATGTGCATGCGCGCCACGGGCAGCGACGCCGACTGCGCCGACTTCTATCCAGCGGACGAAGACGGCCCGGCCAAGCCGCAAGCCTACTCGTGCCCGGACCGAAGCGCGTACACCACGCTGAACGGCGCGCACGGCGGCAAGTGTGCGAGCGTGAGCTTTGTCACGGGCGCCAACACTGGCGCTTGCTGCCCTCCCTAGAAAGCGCGCCTCTGCGGGGAATCTGCAAGAAAACGCCGCTGTGGTGCAAGAGCACTCGACGGGCGCCGAGTAATCTTCGGGGATGAACCGACAGGCGCGAGTCTGGGCGTTACTCGGTGTTGCCAGCTGCACGTTCGGCTGTGGGAATGATGCGCTGCCAGGCGGAGCCAGCGCGGGTGCGGCCGGCGTGGGCACCGCGGGCACGAACGCCAGTGGCGGCGGTAGCGGTAGCGGCGGCGCGGGCGCAAGCAGCGGCGGAAGCGCCGGCAGCGGTGGCTCGGTAACGGCGGGTTCGGCCACGGGCGGAGCCAGCGCGGGCATGGGTGGCGCGGATGGCGGCAGCGGCGGCACCGCGGCCGGCTCGGGTGGCGCGGCCGGCGCGGCCGGCGCAGGCGGCTCCGGCAATTCGACGTTGCCCAAACGCGTGCTCTTGTATCACTTCAGCACGCTCGTCATTTCTTCGGTTCCGGCACAAATCACGCTGCTGAAAACGCAACTGACGACGTGGGGTTACGAGGTCGAAGACAGCGTCAAGCCCGAGGACCTGAGCGCGACCAATCTGGCGCGCTTCGGCGGCGTGGGCATGATCAACACCTGCTTCGAGCCGTTCGGCGCCGGCAAGACCGGCGAAACGCAGACCGCCGCGCTCAAAGCCTTCGTCGAAAATGGCGGCGGGTTGTTCGGCACGCACTGCGCGAGCGTCACCTTTCAGACCGCCCAACCCCCCAACCCGTACAACGCGTTGATCGGCGGCCGCGGTGGTGATGGCTCCTTCGACGGCAAGAGCGCGTGCGTCACGACCGCCGAAGCTCACGTCTCGACGATGATGTTACCGGCCACCTTCGAGTTCAACGGCAACCTCGACAACGCCGACTACGTGGCGGACGACTCGAAGGTGCTCGTGAAGTGCAAATGGTCCGGCGGCGCCATGAAAGACCACGCCGTCTCGTGGTACCGCACCCCGGGCAAAGGCCGCGTCTTCTACACCAACTTCGCCAAAGTCGACGCCGACATCAGCGACGCCACGCTCGGCCAAAAGCACATTTTGCTCGGCCTAGGGTGGACACTGGGTCGCTGAGTTAGGGCAGCTCCTTCAGCTCGATCTTTCGGAATGCGCAAGGCTGGCTCTCGGACTGGAAGGAGATCCAGCCACTCGAAACGGTCTGACCGCCGGTCTTCACGGGGCCCGTGAACGTCTGAATCGGCGTGGCGGGCTTCATTCCATCCTCGTACTGATAAATCTTGGTGACCCCCGTCGCAGAGCCGTCGACCTCCACCTCGACCGTCGTCCAGGTGGCCGCGGTCTGAAGCTCGTCCGAATTCTGCGTCGACGCGAAGCAACCGCCGGGGCCGTTGATAGCCTGCGTGCCGATCTTGGCGGGATACATTCCCACCGTGCTGTTCAAACAGATCTGACCGTTCACCGATCCACCCGCGCTAGGCTTGCCGAGAATTTGGATTTCGATCGCGGTCGGAAAATCTGGGTCGCCGGTGATTAGATGCGGGTCCGTACCGAACACGAAGATCCCGCTGTTGTTTTTTCCCCACGACACGGGGTTTTTGGCCTGCGGCTCTTGAAAGCTGTACTCGAACCGCACCTTGTAGTTGCTGAGCTTCTTGTCGTAGTAGATGAGCCCCAGGTGATTGGCGAAGGAGCCGTCCGGGTAGTCCTGGTAGGTGACCATCAACGCGCCCGTCGCCGCATCACGGCGGAACGTCTTGAGCGGGTCCGTTCCCGGTGCGTAGCCCTTGACGTAAGGGACCCAGCCGGTGAGCTGCTCATCCGTGGGCAAAATGGACACCCAACCGTCGCCGCTGGTCCCGCCCGCGCCGCCGACCGCACCGCCTGCTCCGCCGCCCGTGCCACCTCCCGCGCCGCCCGTGCCACCTCCGGCGGCAGCGCCGCCGGTTGCGGTTCCGCTCGTGCCGCTACCGCCCGTCGCCGCGCCGCTGCTGTTGCTGTTGCTGCTCCCGGCCGGGCTGTTTGCACTGCCGGCCGTGGTTTGTCCGCCACCGCCGAGCGTGGAAGCTCCCGCGCTGCCCACGGGTGCATTGCCGCCGCCGCCCGCGCCGGGCGAAGGCGCCCCGCTATCACCGCAACCATAGACTGCTAAGAGCGACGCCGCGGCCACCAAGCCAGAAGTAACGTAATTTTTCATGTAAGCCCTGCGAGCGCGCCGGTGTTGTATTCGGGTCGTCCAAACTTGGTATCGGTGCCGCCGAACACGTTGAGCAACGAGACGAGCAGGTTGTTGTGCGGCTGCGACGGCACCTTCAACCAACGCCCCGTCTTGATGCCCGCGTTCTTACCGCCCGCGATCATGAACGGCATCTTGGTTTGGTTGTGCGTGGGCGGCTCCTGAATCTCCGTGACCCAGAGCACGACCGTGTTGTCGAGTAGGGTGCCGTCGCCTTCTTTCACCGCCGCGAGCTGTTCGAGCAGGTACGCAAAGTTCGACCCGAACCATTTGTAGATCTTGAACAGGGCATTGGGGTCGTAAACGCTGTCGTGCTGGTAACCGTGGTGATGGTCCGGCAACTGCAGCGGATCGAAGTTGAGCGGAAACTTCGACTCGCTGTCGGCCCACTGCATGGTGCCGACGCGCGTGAGATCACACGCCAACGACCGGACGAGCAAATCCGTCATCGTCTTGCCTTTGGTGGGCACGTCGACGGAGCTCGCGGCAGTCGGCGCGCCCGGCACGGTGCAGCTCTCCCCCGAAGTGCCGGCGCTCAGGCTCATCTCCATTTGCCGAATCAGCTCTTCGTGCTCTTGCAGCTTGGCTTTGTCGGCCGCGCTCAGTTGGGCCGAAACCTGCGCAAATTGTCCGCGCACGGCGTCCAGAATCGAAACCGTCTTCTTCTTTTCGAGCACGGCCGCGGCGTCTTGCACGCCCAGCTCGCTGAACACGCGGTCGAACGCGACCTTGGCGTTGATCATCGGCGGCAAGGGCTTGTTCGCGCCGGCGAAGGTGATCTGATTCGACGCGTTCGAGGTCTCGGCGACCGCGCCGTCCATCAACGAACGGCCAGAGATGGCCCAAGCCGTCGAGAATTCCAGTGAACGAAACTTGAGGCCCGTACCGATGCGCTCGCCAATGACCTGATCGACCGAAGGGCCGTTGGCAAAGCTCGCGCCCCCGCCCCCGGTCACGAACGTGCCCGGCAAGAGCTCCGTGCCGGTGAGCAAGCCCGCCATACCGCGGCTGTGCGGGTGCCCGACACCCAGCTCGGTCACGGAGAGATCGAGCCCGTCCAAGAACAGCAGCTGCTGCTGATGCGGCACCAGCGGCGCCATCATGTCACTGAGCGTGAACTGGGTTTCGCTGCCGGTCGGCCGCCACTTGTCGAGCAGCGTGCCGCCCGGCGAGTAGAAGACGACCAGGCGCTTCGGCGCCATCGCCGCCTGCGCGTGGGTCTCGAGCGGCCGCAGCATGGCCTCTAGAAACGGCAGTGCGATCGCTACTTGTCCGGCACCTCGAAGCACGGTGCGGCGCGTGAGTCGGTTTTTCGATGTGATCATTCGTCGGCTCAGGGCGTGGGGGCGGGCAAATACAAAAAGTCGTCGGTTTGCGTGGCGGCCAGCAGCAGCGCTTTGATGTTGCCGTTGGCGGCCTTGAACGCGTCTTGCAGCTGACTCTTGCTGCAAGCGTCGTCGTCGCCGGGCACGCGCCCGTACGCGAAGCTCAACCACTTGTTCGCGAAGCAGGTCTGCGCGTCTTGGCTGCCCGCGATCTTCTTGGCGAGCTCGACGGGACCGGTGAAGGCGCCCGCCGCGTCCACGCCTTGGGGCAGCTCGCCGCTGGCGTCGACGGGTTTGCCATTTTCGGTGTCGCGCCACGAGCCGACGCCGTCGAAGTTCTCGAGCCCGTAGCCGATCGGATCGAGCATGACATGGCAGCTCTTGCACGGCTCCATTTCGCGATGGGCCGAGAAGCGCTCGCGCGTGGTGCGCGTGGGATCGGCGGGCGGCTCCTTCACGTTCAACCCGACGGGCGGGCTCGGGACGTGGCCGCAAAAGATCTCTTCGAAGATGAATTTGCCGCGCACGACCGGGTTGTTGCGGCTGCCTGGCGTCGTCGAAGCGAGGACGCTGGCGTGCGTGAGCAAACCCAGGCGCCGCGTCGGGTCGCGCTCGACGCGCTGAAAGGCGTCTCCGCTGACGCCGGGCAAGCCGTAAAAGGCCGCCAAAGGACCGTTCACGAACGTGTACGGCGCGTTGAACAACGTCGCAAAATCACCGGCGCCGCTCCACACCACGTCCTCGATGAAGCGCTCGGTCTCTTGGCGAAAGAGCGGCCCCAAGCTAGCGTTGAAGGTCGGAAAGGCTTCGGCGTTGCGCTCGAGACCGTCGAGCCCACCGATGCCGTACAGCGTGTCGGTGAAGTAGCGCAGCACTTCACGAGCGCGCGGGTCTTGCAGCATGAGCTCGGCCTGCGCCTTCACTTGCTCGGGTGTTTCGAGCTGGTTCTGCGCCGCGACGTCGAGCAGGCGCGCGTCGGGCATGGAGCCCCACAGCAGGTAGGACAAGCGCGTCGCCATCTCGCTCGAGGTCGGACGCCACACGGATTTCCCCGCCGCCGGCACGCCCTTTTCAGCGCGATACAAAAATTGCGGCGACTGCAGCGCCGTTTGAATCACGGCCTTGAGGCCGGCGGCGTGGGCCGCCCCTTCCTTGCCGGCGACGTACACGCCGTACAACGCGGCGCTTTCGGCGTCGTTGAGCGGGCGTCGAAACGCCTTTTTTCCAAAATCGGTCACGAAGGCGCGCGCGCACGCTTCCTCGCCTTGCGCCGCGACATCGCACGTCGTCAGCTTGGCCAGCGCGGCCGCGTCTTTCGTGGCCGTGGTCGCCAGGCCATCCGCGATGGTGCGGTAGGCGTCCACCAGCACGCGCGTGGTCGTGAGCGAGGCCGCGTCGTTACTGAAGCCGTTGCCCTTGAGCTCGGGCGGTAGCTGATCACCGGCGCGGCTGGTGTCGCCGAGCAGATCGCGGAGCGTGTTGTTGAGCTCGAAGCGCGTGAGCCGTCGAATCGGCGCTGCGCCCGGTGTCGCCGCCACGCAGGTGACTGCCGGCTGCGGGGCAGCTCCGCCGACGGCGCTGCTCATGCCGCCCGCGCTGGCCGTCCCAGCCGCGCCCGCGCTGCCGGTTGGGTTGGAGGAACCGACCTCGCCCACACAAGCCGTCGCCAGCAGCGCCACCGTCCCCAGCCGCGCTAACTGCCAGAAAGGCCTGGCGATCGCCCGTGCGGCTTGGATGCAGCCCGCACGCATTTGCAAATTACGCGCAGATAATCGAGTCACCAACTTTGCCTCGATGATGAGGGACCGGCCTGCAGACGCGCTGGCTCACAAATCGGCAGGCTTCGAAATTGCGACCGCTGGTCGGCGCCAGCGAGCAACGCCAGTACCGGCCCGACGCGCGGCCCGCTGCTACTTTGCGGATGCGATGAAGCTTCCGATTTGGCAGGTCGACGCGTTCAGTGCCCGTCGCTTCGGCGGCAACCCCGCGGCGGTGCCGCTCGAGGCGTGGTTGGCCGACGCGACGTTGCAGGCCATCCACATTTAGGGACCATGCTACGTTGGCTCACGCATGGCCGAGATTCGGCGCGCGGAGCAGCACAAGAAGCCAGGCGTTTATTACGCCGTCACCGACGACGGCCTCGAGCTGCCGGTCGTCGACATCACTCATCCGGCGTTCGAGGCCGCGCTGAGCGAAGAGCGACAGCAAGCGCTCACCAGTCACTTCTTGGACGAGCAACGCCGCTTCGCCCAGCTACCGAGCTGGGTGCGCCGCGTCATGCTGCGCTTTTTCATGCGCGGGTCTCGCATTGGTCGAGGCCTGCGGCGCGCCGACGGACATTTTTTGGACGGTATGACGACGTACCTGTTCAAGCTCGGGCCCAAAAACTTGGGCTCGTACGCGGTGCCGGTCGATCGCCGCATTCTGATGAGCTTGCCGGCGGTCTCGGTGCGCTTGCGCTTGACCGATATGGCGCGTCTTTTGGCGGATGGCTTGGCGCCACGACTGGCCCGCGACGCGAGTCGCCCGCTTCACTTCATCAACATCGCGGGCGGCCCCGCCATCGACAGCTTGAACACGCTGCTCGTCTTACGGCGCGAGCACGCCGACTCACTCGCCCAACGGCACATCCGCGTGCAGGTGTTGGACGGCGACCGTCATGGGCCCGCCTTCGGAGCGCGCGCGCTCCAAGCGCTGCAGGCTCCGGGCGCGCCGCTGGCCGGGCTCGATATCACCTTCGAACACCATCGTTACGATTGGCGCGACGTCGCGGCGCTCGCGCCCGTGCTCGACGCCGCTCGACGCGAAGGCGCGCAGCTCGCGGTCTCGTCCGAAGGCGGGCTGTTCGAGTACGGCTCGGACGACGACATTTTGGCCAACCTGCACGCGCTGCGGCGGGGTGATGTCGACGATGTGTTCGTCGTCGGCTCCGTTACCCGTGACGACGAGCTCATTCAGACGCTCAAGCTCACCAGCACCGCCGCGACCAAACCGCGCGGTTTGACCGTGTTTGCCGCGCTGGTCGCCCGCGCCGGCTGGCACATCACGCGCTCGGTCGCACGCCCGCTCAGCGATCAGGTTCTGCTCGAGCCAACGAAATAGCTTTACGGATCTCGGCAACTGATCGAGTCTTGCGCTGGGAATCGATATGCGTTGGTTGGTTGGGCCTCTATTCGTCACTTACTGCAGCTTCTCGGCATCAGCGTCCGCGCAAGCGCCCACGCCGGCTCCCGCCGGAGCGAACGGAACCGTCCCGGTCGCCGAGCAACCCGCGCCCGCACCCGCGCCGCCGGTCGCACCACCCGCGACTGACCCAACGTCGCCCGTGCCGCCCCCGCCACCAGCGGCAGCGCCCGCGGCCGCGCCGCCAGTCGCGGCACCACCCTCTACCGTGGGCGTCGGCTACGTCGAGCCAGCGCCACCTCCGCCCCGCGACCTCGACGTGCGACCGATCCGGTTGCGTCGACCGTTCTTCATCGGCGGCGAGCTGGGTTGGAACGGCATGTCGGGGTTGGGCGTCAACTTCAGCTACCACTTCATCCCGTACCTCGCGGTCGATACCGGCTTGGGCCTCTCGCTCACCGGCGGGCGTATCGGCGCGCGGCTGCGCGCCAACTTGCTGACCGGTGAATGGACTCCGTTCTTCGCGGCGGGCTTCTCGTACGCCGGCGGCACTTCCGGCCAAAATGCCGAGATCACGTCCAAGGGCGAAAAAGCCAAGCTGCGCGTGTACAAGTCGCCGTTCCTGCAGGTCGGGGCTGGCGTGAATTACACCGGCACCGAAGGCTTCGCCTTCACCGCCCTCGGCGGCTACTCACTGCTGTTGCGCGACCACAACACCTTCTTCGTCGAAGGCTCGCGCGCCGCGTACGATGACTTCAAACCCGTTTACGGCGGCGGCATCATGTTGTCGGTCGCGTTCGGCTACGCGTTCTGACGCGTCGCTTCGTCAACGAAAGGAAGCTCGCGGCCAAAAAGGTCGAGCCATGGGCGGCGGTCGCGAGCAAGCGCACAGCTCGGGCTCGAAGGTCATGAGCGGGGCTTCAACACCGAGCTCAACGCGCGCCACGATGCGCGCACGGTCGTAAAGCGTTCGTCGCGGTCGATGGCGAGCGCGGCCTTGACCCAGTCGTCGACGGCGGGCGGCAGGTCGGGACGGAGAGCGTGCAGGCTGGGGCGGGGCGCGCTCGAGCATTGACGCATGATTTGCAGCACGCCATCACCGACGAACGGCGGACGTCCGGCGAGCGCGCGAAACGCGACCGCGCTGAAGCCGTACACGTCGATGCGCTGATCGAGCGACTCCGTCGATTCTTTCCAGCACTCGGGCGCGATGTAGCTGGGCGAGCCGGCAATGTGCCCCGCGAGCGTGACGGTGCGCATGCGCAAAAACTTGGCAAAGCCGAAGTCGAGCAGGCGCACCGTGCCGTCGTTTTGCACGAAAATGTTACCGGGCTTGAGATCGCGATGAAGAATGCCGGCGGCGTGCGCGGTCTCGAGCGTGCTCACCACCGGCTCCAAGATCGGCGAGAGGTCGGCGAAGCCGAGCCGCTGCTCGCGCTCTTTGGCCGCGTCCAGGCACGCCTCCAGGTTGGCGCCGCGCAACAGCTCCATGATCAAGAACAGCGCGCCGTCTTCACCCCACACTTGATGGTAGACGCGCACGGCCGCGGTGCCGGCCAGCACCGTCAACGCGTGCACCTCGCGCAGCGTGCGCTCACGCCAGGCGGCGTCGGCCTTTTGGGGCGGCACCACCACCTTGATCGCTACTTCATCGCCCATGCGTAGATCGACGCCGCGATACACGGCGGCTTGCCCACCGCGGTCGAGCACCTCGACCAATCGGTAGCGTCCGCCCACGATCTCGTTGCTGCGATCGCGTAGCGGTGAATCCGACGGAAACTGACTGCTCATGAGCGACGACGCCCACGCGGGCGCTTGGTGCAGGCTAGCGCACGAAGGGCGAAATGGGGCATTGCCGCCGCCGCTCCTGAAACGTCGACACCTCGCGCCGTACATGTCGGTGCACCGGGCTTACCCGGACCAGGCTCCGTGGGCGGACAGCTGGGCCGACGCCGCGCGGCCTTCCACGCGCGGCACGGTTCGCGCTGAGGGCCCGCGAATGGCTAAGTCGGTCGAAGATAGTGGTCGAGGCGCCCGGATGGCGAGGCGCGACGAACGCGCATACTGCAGTAGGTAACTGAGGAGCAACGAAGCCAGGCGGGATGCATCGGCCGCGAGATCGATCGACTTAGCCATTCGCGGGCGCTAAGCTACCGCGATGCGAGCGGGTGTGTGGTTGGCGCTGCTGGGTCTCACGTTGCCCTTGGGCTCGTGCTCGGGCGGCTACCCGCTGCCGCCCACGCGCTGCGACGAATGGTGCGACGTCACCAAGGGTGCCGAGTGCGACGACTATTACGACCCCGCCAACTGCGTCGTTCAGTGTGAGCAGGTCGCGCTGAGCGCCGATTCGTGCAAGCTGCCGTTCGACGCCGCGCTCACCTGCTTTCGCAATAGCCCCAACGCGATTGAGCAGCGCTGTGCCTACGACGCCATACCCGACGATTGCGAAAACGAGGTGCAGTGGCTGAGGGTGTGTGCCGCCGGCAACTTGTTCGACGACCTCGGCGGCGGGTGAGCGACGGTTAGAAGGCACCTTCGAAGGCGATGCTCGGAACCGTAACCGGGCCAATCTCCTCGTACTTGCACGAAAATGCGTTGCAGCTGCCGGTCAGCTGCTCTTTGTTCAGAGTCGTATTCAAGACTTCGATGTTGAGGCCCCACCAGCGATCGGGGCGGCGGATGTACCAGCGCTTCTCGAGCTTGAAATCGAGCCGCCAAAACGCGGGCGTGCGCGGGGGGTGACGCGCGGCTTCGATGTACGCAACCTGGGCTGGGATGCCGGTGTAAAACAAGACGCGCCCGCCCAAGCGCCAGTTTTTGCCCAAGTCGTACGAGGCGGCCACGTTCAGCACGTGCGTGCGATCAGTGGTGGCGGGACCGCTGACGCGCCGAGCGAACCGCTGCGAGCGCGAGAGCGTGTACGAGACGAAGCCGCCGAGCTTGCGCGACAGGCTGCGCCGGATCATCAGCTCCAGACCGTAGGCGTGACCGTCGGTGCGAAAGTTTTTGAGCCCGTCGTCGCCGCCGTCGTCGCCGTTGCGGCCCCGCGCGGCGCGATTGGCAGTTTCCTGCAACTGCAGCAGACTGATGAGGTCCGTCATGTTGAAGAAGGCGCTTTGAAACAGCGCCAGCGAGCTCGAGAAGCCCGCCGGCAGCTCGTAGTTGGCGCCCGCGCTGTACTGCACCGCTTTCTGCAGCCCGCCTTGGAGCGACGGCTTGAAGCCCGGCACCGGCCCCACGAAGCTGGGGGCTTGGTGCACGAGCGCCAAGCCGTGCACCAGCTTCAGCTTCTTGCTCAGCGCGTATTCGGCGGTAATACGCGGATCGATGCCGAGGGCGGCGCGCTTACCGGAGACGAACAGGTCCGCGCGTAGGCCGGGCGTGATCTGAAGCCGCGGCGCGACGTCCCAAACCAGGTCCGCGTACACGCCGAACGAGAAGTCTTTGCGGGCGGAGTTGAAGCCGAGTCGGGCCGCGTCGTCCGCAGTGCCGTCGCCGGCATCGACGGGGGGCATGACCGTGGGGGGCATCATGCCAATCGGCGGCGTGCCGTCGGGCGGTAGCACCCCCGGATCGCCGCGCGTCGGCGTCGGCTCCAGATCCACGCCGGTGCTGTCGTCTTTGAACACTTGCTTCAGCGACTCGAACAGCATGTTGCTGCCCGCGCGCAGCCGCACCTTCGGGTCGAGCTGCCGCCAGTATTCGGAGCGCCAGCCGACCATGTAATCGTAGACGTTCACTTCGCCGTCGGCGAAGCCGGTTCGATCGCGACCGAGCATCAGCGCGTTGCGCCAATTGCCCTGGTCCAGCCGATGATCCCAGCGCAAATCGAGGCGGTGAAAATTGATGTCGACGACGCTCTGTTTGCGCTTTTCGGTGTGAAACATGCCTTGCATGTCCTCGACCTGGACCTCCTCTTTGACGCTCACGTAGTCGCTGGAGCCGAAGCCAAAGACTTCGACCGTGTCTTTGGGGGTCAAGTCGTAGCGAATGCGGCCCTGGTAGTCCCAGTAGCCGACCGACACGTCCGGCGCGATCAACGAGATGACCGCGCCCGTGTACGAGAAGCGACCGCCCACCATCGCCGAGCCGCGTCCGCCGGCGAACGGGGTCTCAATCATCGCCCCGCTGTCGATCTGCCGTATGTTCCACTCCGCGCGCAGTCGATTGCCGGGCGGCGCCATCTCGCCCGCCACGACCGCGCCCGCGAAGCGCCCATAACGCACCGGGTACGCGCCGGGATAAAGGTCGACGCGATCGATGAACGCGGGATGAAAGACGCTCGGCCCCGCCGCGAAGTGATACAGAAACGGAACCGGGATACCGTCGAAGAAGTAACCGACGTTGCCGGGGGGCGCGCCACGTACGTAAAAATACGGTAAACCGCTGACGATCGGCACGACCCCGGGCAATGCCTCGATGGCGCGAAACGCGTCGCCAAACGCGCCTGGCATGCGGCTGATCTCGGTGCGCGCGAGCTCATGGCGAATCGGCGCGCGCTCACCCACGACGACGATTTCGTACGGCGCGGGCTCGGTTTTCTTGGGCGGCGCCGGTTTGCCCGGCGACGCCGTTTCCGTGGCCGGGCGCGCGGGCTCGGGCTCCGGCTCGTCGCGCGGCGGCACGAAGCGCACGAGGTAGCGAATCTTGGCCGCGATCGGCTTACCGTCGCGGGTGGCAGGCTGAAACTTCCACAGCTTGGCCGAGGCTACGGCGCGCGACACGAACGGCTCGTCCCCTTCGAGCGCGATGGCTTGAGTCACGTCACCCGTGACGGATAGCGTGAGCTCGAGCGCGACGCTGGCTTCGCCTTTGCCGTCTGCCGGGTAGTCGAGCGGCGTCGTCAAAGGCGTCGGCATCACGATCACGGGTGGAGGTGATGTAGGTGCAGACGGTGGCGGCGCCGCGGATGGCGCAGGCGCGGGAGGAGGAGCGGCCGGCTTTTCCTCCTCAATCGATAGCGATTGCCCGAAGCTTGTCCCGGCCAAGCTCGACAGCAAGCCAAGCGTCCTCCAACCGAGCCTCCTACGCACCATCCAGTCACACGGTTACCACGAAGACGTCGCCGACACCTATCGCGGCCGTAGTTGCCCGCCGTTGCCGTTACCCGTATGTTCGATGCAATGTCCGCGGGCCTCTTCTCGTCACCCGGGCGGCGCTGGACGCGCGCGCTGGGGCTGCTGGCGGGGGCGCTCGCGCTCGGCTGGGCGGCGCGGGTTGACGCAAAGACGACGTATTTTCCGCATCAAGATGGGCGATTTCTGTACCGCTTTCAGCGCAACGGCGGGGCCGTCGTGGTGCCCGAGCGCGCCAACGCGAGCCCAACCGAAGCGCTGCCGCTGGTCGTCTTTCTGCACGGCACCAATCCCACGTCCGAGCTGCACATGTGGTTGGGCGGTACGGGCCGGGACCTGCGCCCATTGGTCAAGCGGCTCATCGACAGTGGTGAGGTGAGGCCGTTC
>Ga0164241_10002973_pt1 | contig 17670 bp, 17 predicted proteins | sample OricomyardsoilBY_FD_108780 | JGI IMG/M metagenome (GOLD analysis project Ga0164241, IMG submission 108780) | Backyard soil microbial communities from Emeryville, California, USA - Original compost - Back yard soil (BY) | ecosystem: Environmental > Terrestrial > Soil > Unclassified | place: USA...
AAAGTCAGGTGTCCCAGCTTGCGGCCGGGGCGGGGCGATTTGCCGTAATCATGCAGATGCAGCCCCGGCTCCTTCAGCAGCAGCCCGCGATCGGGCATTTCCCCGATCAGATTGAGCATGGCGCTGTGACCACGGGCCCGTGTGTCGCCCAGCGGCAGACCGCAGATCGCGCGCAAGTGGTTTTCGAACTGGCTGGTGTGCGCGCCTTCGATGGTCCAGTGGCCGGAGTTGTGCACGCGCGGCGCCATCTCATTGGCCAGCAGTCGTCCGCGCTGCACGAAGAACTCGATGGCCAGCACGCCGACATAGTCGAAATGTTCCATCACCTTCTTCAGGGTGCGCCGCGCGGCAAGCTCCAGCGCACCGGCTTTCCACGGGGCCCGCGTCAGACGCAGGATGCCGCCCTGGTGCAGATTGCGGTTCAGCGGATACATGGCGAATTCGCCCTTGAGGCCGCGCACGCCGATGGCGGAGACCTCATAGTCGAATGGCACCATGGCCTCATACAGCAGTGGCGCATTGCCCAGCGCCTGCCAGGCGGATTCGATGTCGGCGGCGCGACGGATGACCTGCTGACCCTTGCCGTCGTAGCCCAGCCGCCGCGTCTTGAGCACACCGGGCAAGCCGATTTCGGCTGCCGCGCGCATGAGATCGGCCAGGCTGTCCACCGCGCAATTGCGGTTGGTGGGCACGCGCAGCCGCGCGAACAACTGCTTTTCGAGCAGACGATCCTGCGCAGTGGCCAGCGCGATCTGGGGTGGCGCGATGCGCGTGCGCGCCGCCAGGCGTTGCAGTGCTTCGGCCGGCACATTCTCCCAGTCGAAGGTCACGACTTCGCAGCGCGCGGCCAGCTCATCCAGCCGCTTCGGATCGGTGAAGCCGCCGAACAGCGAGGGGGCCACCTGGTGCGCGGGCGTACCGGGTTCGCGATCGAGAAACAGGAAGTCGAGGCCCAGGGGATAGCCCGCCAGCGCCAGCATCCGGCCGAGCTGACCGGCGCCGAGCACCCCGACGGTCATGAGCCCTGGCGCGGATCCGGTCGGGCCAGCACCGCTTCGGTTTGCGATTGGCGGAAGCGCGTCAGGGCCGCGGCCACCGCCGGATTAACCAGGGCGACGATGGCTGCCGCGAACAGCGCCGCGTTGGCGGCACCGGCACTGCCAATGGCAAAGGTGGCCACCGGAACGCCGCGCGGCATCTGCACAATGGAGAGCAGGGAATCCATGCCATTGAGCGACCTGGAAGACACGGGCACACCCAGCACCGGTACGCGGGTCTTGGCGGCCGTCATGCCAGGCAGGTGGGCCGCGCCGCCCGCGCCGGCGATGATGGCCATCAGGCCTCGTCCTTCGGCGCCAGCGGCATAGTCGAACAACAGGTCTGGCGTGCGATGGGCCGAAACCACGCGCACTTCGTGGGCGATGCCCAGCTGTTCGAGCAGTTCAGCGGCCGGCTGCAGGGTCTCCCAGTCGGACGCCGACCCCATGATGATGCCGACCAATGGTGTCATTTGCGCAGTCTAGCACGCGCCTTCTGCGCGTCCGTCTGCGCGGTCAGCGCGGCTTCCAGTGCCGCAATATCCTCATCGCGCATCAGCTTGCCGATGTACTGGATCTGCCGCGCCAGCGCGCCATGGCTCTTGAGTCGGCGGGCCTCGGCAATGGCCTCCCTGAGCGTCTCGCTCAGCGGCAACTGCGCGCGCTCGGCCTCACGCATTTCCACCAGTTGCCGGCCCAGATCCTGCAGCGCATGGGCGGCGCGCTTGCGCGCGCTTTTGCTGGGCGGAAGCGGTGCATCGTCCTCGAATTCAGTCATACCGTACAATTATGGCTTATGTCCCAGGCCATTGATGCCTCCCGCATTCCCGAACTCGCCGACGTCGTGGCGATGGCCCTTGCGCAGGCCCGCGCCGCGGGCGCGACGCAGGCCGAGGCCGACTGCAGTCTGCAGCAGGGGCTCAACGTCACCGTGCGGCTGGGGGAAGTGGAAACCATCGAATACCAGCGCGATCGCGCGCTCGGGATCACGGTGTATTTCAATGGCGCCAAGGGGTCGGCCAGCAGCGCGGACCTGCGGCCGGCGGCGGTGCAGGAAATGGTGGCCAAGGCCTGCGCCATCGCCCGCCACACTTCGCGCGATGAATACGCCGGCCTGGCGGACCCTGCCGACATGGCGCGCGACATCCCCGATCTCGATCTGTATCACGCCTGGCAGCTCACTCCAGAAGAAGCCATCGAAATTGCCCGCACCTGCGAGGCCGAGGGCCAGGCCGTCGACCGGCGGATCACCAACTCCGAAGGCGCCTCGGTGTCCACGCATCGCGGCCTGCGTGTGTATGGCAACTCGCATGGATTTCTCGCGGGCTATCCGAGCAGCAGCCACAGCCTGAGCTGCGCGCTGATCGCGCAGGAGGGCGAGGACATGCAGCGCGACTACTGGTATTCGGCCGCGCGCGCGCCGCGCGAGCTCGACGACGTGGCGATGGTCGGCCGGCGCGCTGGCGAGCGGGCCGTGGCGCGCCTCGGTGCCCGGCAACTGTCCACGCGCAAGGCGTCCGTGGTGTTCGCGGCCGACATGGCGCGCGGATTTTTCGGACACCTGGTGTCCGCCGTGCGCGGTTCGAGCCAGTACCGCAAATCATCGTTCCTGCTGGATGCCGCGGGCGAGCAGATCCTGCCGGAGTTCGTGCAGATGCATGAGCGGCCGCATCTGCCGCGCGCGCTGGCCAGCAGTCCCTTCGACGCCGAAGGCGTCACCACGCGCGATCGCGAGCTGGTGAAGGGCGGCGTGCTGCAGGGCTATGTGCTGGGCAGCTATTCGGCGCGCAAGCTGGGCCTGCACACCACCGGTAATGCCGGCGGCATCCACAACCTGCTGGTGGACAGCAGCCAGGGGCTGCTCGAGCAGCCCGCCCTGCTGCGGCAGATGGATCGCGGCCTGTACGTCACCGAGCTGATGGGGCAGGGCGTGAACGGCGTGACCGGCGATTATTCACGCGGCGCTTCGGGCTTCTGGGTCGAGAACGGCGAGCTCGCCTATCCGGTGCACGAGGTCACCATCGCCGGCAATCTGCGCGAGATGTACCAGGGTGTGCGCGCGTTGGGCGCCGATGTGGATACGCACGGTGCCATCCGCACCGGCAGCGTGCTGATCGACGCCGTCACCATCGCCGGATCCTGAACCCTGCTACCCGTGCCAGCCAGGCCGGGCCTCGGTGCCCGGCGCGGCTTCCTCCTGTTCGGTAATCAACTCGGCCAGCGTGCGGTCCGCGCAGGCGGCATGCCAGGCCTGCTCGATGGCCTGCTGCAGGCGTCGCACACCGGGCGCGAACGGCCGGGCATAAGGTTCGTGTCCGGTACTGCGCGAACGGGCGCAGTCGATGATCTGCGTCAGGCGGATGCCACTGATCTCGCGCGCCGGAAACAGCCGGCAGTCATCGGACTGCACCAGCAGCCCGGCATGCTCGAGCTGTTCGGTCATCTCGGCGATGGTGGAGCCCGGCAGCGCCAGCGTGCGGGCGATCTGATCCACCGTACACGGCGGTTGACCGTGATGGTGATGCAGCGCCACGCGCGCCATGACTTCCAGTGCCAGGCGCTCGCGCTCGCGGTTCGACAGCTTGAGCGTGCTGTGCCCCAGCCGCAGGTTCTGTGGATTCTGCAGATAGAAGGCCAGTTGTGCCCCCGCCAGCAGGATCAGCCAGCCCAGGTAAGTCCATACGAACACGGCGACGACGGCGGCGAAGCCTGCGTAGACCAGCGTCAGTCGCGAGGTGTAGAGCACCATGGCCGTGAAGGCCTTGCCGATCGCGGCCCAGGAAATGCCGGCGGCCAGCCCGCCGCCCAGCGCCGGCCAGATGCGCACACGGGTGTTGGGCATGAGGATGTAGATGGCGGTGAACAGTCCCGTGACCAGTGCATAAGGAGCCAGCCCGATCGCCGCTTTCACCAGCGGCGCGGCGGCATGCCCATGGCCGGTGACACTGTCGAACGCCAGTTTGGAAAAACCGATCACGGCCGCGACGACGATGGGGCCCACGATCAGCAGTGCGGCGAACTCGATTATGCGGCGTTGAATGCTGCGGGCCCGCTGCACCCGCCAGACGAAGTTGAGGCTGTCCTCGATTTTCTTGACCGTGCCGACCAGCGTCCACAGCAGCAGCGCGAAGCCCACCACGCCCACCAGGCCGCCGCTGACCTTCTCGGCGAACTGCATCAGCCGGTGCGTGATTGCCGTACCGGCATTGCCAACCGGGGCAAAGAAATCCAGCAGAAAAGGTTCCAGTTCGCGGTGCGCGCCAATGGCCTTCAGCAGCGCGAAGCTCAGCGCGATCAGCGGAATCAGCGCCAGCAGTGTGGTGTAGACCAGGCCCGTGGCGCGCAAGGTGAGCTCGCCCCCGAGCAGGTCGCGCACGATGGCATAGGGATAGCGCAGCACGCGCAGCGCACGCGCGCCCAGCCCATCGCCGTGCGTGTGCGAGCCGAACAGCGCCCGGTCCAGCAGCAGCCAGAATTTCTGCCACAGCGACAAGCCGTTCGCCACTGCGTTATCCCGTCGGTGGACCGGTAAGACGTCGCAGCGCTTGGGCGTACTGGGCCGCCGTGTTGGCGATGATCTGCGCCGGCAGTCGCGGGCCGGGGGGGCGCTTGTTCCAGTCGAGCGTTTCCAGGTAATCGCGCACGATCTGCTTGTCGAAACTGGGTGGACTGATGCCCACCTCGTACTGGTCGGCAGGCCAGAAGCGCGAGGAGTCGGGCGTCAGCACCTCGTCGATCAGCACCAGCTGGCCATCCGGCGCCAGACCGAATTCGAATTTGGTATCGGCGATGATGATGCCGCGTTGCGCGGCATGCGCGGCGGCGAAGTGGTACAGCGCCAGCGCCGTATCGCGCACCAGCACTGCCAGTTCCGTGCCGATGCGCCGCGCGGCTTCGTCGAAGGAAATATTCTCGTCGTGATCGCCCACGGCAGCCTTGGTGGCCGGCGTGAAAATCGCCGCCGGCAAACGCTGCGCCTGTCGCAGGCCCGGTGGCAAGGCAATGCCGCAGACGCTGCCTGTAGCCTGGTAATCCTTCCACCCGGAACCGATCAGATAGCCGCGGACTACCGCCTCGATGGGCAGTGCCTTGAGCCGTCGGGCCACCACACTGCGGCCTTCGACCTCGGCGCGCTCGGCAGGATCAGGCAGGACTTCGGCCAGCGGACGCGTCAGCAGATGATTGGGCACGATGTGCCGCGTGCGCTCGAACCAGAAATTGGAAATGCTGTTGAGTATCCGGCCCTTGCCGGGAATGGGATCGGGCAGGATCACATCGAAGGCCGACAGCCGGTCGGTGGCCACGATCAGCAGGCTGGCCTCGTCGATGGCGTAGACATCGCGCACCTTGCCGCGATGCACGCGCACAAGGCTCTTCAGGTGGGATTCGTGCAGGCTGGACGGCGGCGTGTTCAAGCTTGCTACCATAAACCATATGCAGTGGACGGGAAAACTCATCGGCGGTGCACTGGGTGCCTTGTTCGGTCCGGTGGGTGTGGCGGTAGGCGCCGCGCTCGGGCATCACTACGATGTCAGCACCGACCAGCGCGCCGCGCTCGCGCCCGCGGAACAATTCTTCCGCAGCACCTTCCTGGTGATGGGTCATGTGGCCAAGGCCGATGGTCGCGTGACCGAACGCGAGATCGCCGCGGCGCGTTCGGTCATGCAGGGCCTGCTGCTCAGTGGCGAGCAGGTGCGCATGGCAATCGCGCTGTTCAATGCCGGCAAGCAGCCCGGGTTCGATCTGGATCCGGAGCTGGCGCGGCTGCGCGCTTCCTGCGGCATGCAGCCGGAAATCCTGCGTGTGTTCCTGGAAATCCAGCTGCGATTCGCGCTGGCCGGCAGCGACATGGCCGCCGCCACCCGCACCCGCGTGACACGGGTGGCGCAGGGCGTGGGCGTTGAGCCGCAACTGCTGGCGCGCATGGAGGCGGCGTTCCGTGGCGGCGACGCACGCGCCGCCGCCGCCAACGCCGCGGCCGCGCTCGACGCGCGCATCGCGGGGGCCTACCGCACGCTCGAAGTGGATCCGGACATCGATGATGCCGACCTGGTCAAAGCCTATCGCCGGCTGATGAGCCGCCACCATCCCGACAAGCTCAAGGCCAATGGATTGCCGGATTCCATGCTCGAACACGCCAAGCAGCGTACCCAGGCCATTCGCGAGGCCTACGAGCTGCTGCGCGAGCGCCGTGGCACGTCGTGATCGGCCGAACGATCGGCTACCATTCATCTCCATGATCGAAGTCGACGACCTGGGCGCGTTGGTTGTCATCCGCGGCGCCTGGCCGTTCCCGCGCATACAGTTGTGAGCATCATGAATACACCCTGGATCGCGCCGTCCATCCTGTCCGCCGACTTCGCCCGCCTGGGCGAGGAAGTGGACGCGGTGCTGGCCGCGGGCGCCGACATCATCCATTTCGACGTGATGGACAATCACTACGTGCCCAACCTCACCATCGGGCCGCTGGTGTGCGAGGCGCTGCGCAAGCACGGTGTGAAGGCGCCCATCGACGTGCACCTGATGGTGAAGCCCGTCGATCGCATCATTCCGGATTTCGCCAGGGCCGGTGCATCCATCATCAGCTTCCATCCCGAAGCCAGCGAGCACGTCGATCGCACCATCGGGTTGATCCATGAGCAGGGCTGCCAGGCCGGGCTGGTATTCAATCCCGCTACCCCGCTGGACTATCTCGATCACACGCTCGACAAGCTCGACCTGGTATTGATCATGTCGGTGAATCCGGGGTTCGGTGGTCAGCAGTTCATTCCCGGCGCGTTGCCCAAACTCGCTGAAGTGCGCAGGCGTATCGATGCCATGGGCCGCGCGGTGCGCCTGGAGATCGATGGTGGCGTGAAGGTGGACAACATCGGCGCCGTCGCCAGGGCCGGAGCGGATACCTTCGTGGCCGGCTCGGCCATCTTCGGCCACAAGGATTACGCGGCCACCATCAAGGCCATGCGCGGCGCGATCAGGGGCTAGCGCGGTCGGGCGCAGCCGGATTGCCGGCTGCCGCGAGGTTCAATCCTCGTCGTCCTCATCCAAATCGTCATCATCGTCTTCGTCATCGAAGCGTGAGGCCGGCGCTTTGGCCGCAGCCTTGCCGCCAGCGGCCGGCGTGGCCGGTACGACGACCGGACGGGTCTTCATCTTCGGCCGCGCGTTGAAAACGACGATGGTCTTGCCCGTGGCGCGCAGCAGCCCCTGTTCTTCCAGCACCTTGAGCACGCGGCCCGCCATTTCGCGCGAGCAACCCACCAGGCGTGACAGCTCCTGGCGCGACACCTTGATCTGCATGCCTTCGGGATGCGTCATGGCATCCGGTTCATCGCACAGACCCTGGATGGCATGCGCCACGCGGCCCGTGACATCGACGAAGGCCAGATCCCCCAGCTTGCGGTTGGTGCGATCCAGGCGTGTTGCCAGCTGAGTGGCCAGTTCGAACACCAGGCCCGGCGATTCCGCGGCGATCTGCCGGAAGCGCGGATAAGTCATTTCGGCCAGCTCGCACTGATTGCGGGTGCGTACCCAGGCGCTGCGCGTGGGCTGGTCATGGAACAGACCCATCTCGCCGAAGAATTGTCCCTTGTTGAGGTAGGCCAGCACCATCTCGTTGCCTTCCTCATCCTCGATCATCACCTCTACCGAGCCGCTGATGATGTAGTACAGGACATCGGGCAGATCGCCGGCATGGATGATGACGGTCTTGGAAGAGACCGTGCGGATGCGGCAATAACTCAGGAATCGATTGATTGCCGGAATGTCACTCAACGGCTTGATGCTGTCTTCCATTGTTATTCTCGCCCGTGGTTCCCTGTGGCGGGCGCTATGCCCGCCTTATCCCGTCTTTGTATTACATAACGCGCAGTGCAGGCAACCATGCTCCCCGTGACGCAGGTCGCATATCCCTGTGCTAAATCCAGCGCGCCGTGGTGGTCATGATCCGGGCCGTGGTGCGCATCAGGCTTTGTACAGGCTTTGGCAGGCTCTCACCACCCGCGGCCCGCGCGCTGTCGCCATGCGCACGCTCGTCGGCACGCATCTGCTCGATGATGGCCCGGCTGCGCGCGTCGCCCGGCGGAATCTGCTCGAGATGACCATCGAGATGGCGTTCCACCTGCCGCTCCGTCTCGGCCACGAAGCCCAGGCTGCGCCGGTCGCCGGCAACACCGGCCAGTGCGCCGATGGCGAACGAGCCGGCATACCACAGCGGATCGAGCAGACTGGGTCGGTCATTCAGCTCCTTCAGCCGTTGTTCGCACCAGGCCAGATGATCGCTTTCCTCACGGGCGGCCTGTTCCAGCAGCGCTCGCGTGGCGGGGTTGCGCGCGGTCAGCGCCTGGCCGTGATACAGCCCCTGGGCGGCAATTTCCCCCGCATGATTGACGCGCATGAGACTGGCGGTGCTGCGCCGTTCGGCATCCTCCGGCACCGTTCCGGGCGGCCCCGGCGTCGGGCGGCTGGCCTGCGCTGGAGCCAGCAGGGCCCGCAGGGCGCGGTCGGCCGAGACAAGTAATTGATCCATAAAGGACCTGGAGGGCTCCATAGAGCTACTATATATACCCTTGGGCGGCTCAGGCAGGGTGGCCGCACCAGCCTTTGCAATGCCCCCGGGGCTTGATTACACTTTGCGGCCTTTTTTACGGCGCCTCCCTTAAGTGGCAAAGCGCCCATTGAACCGCCTGGAAGCCCAGAAATGAGCACAATTTTCGTCAAACCCGCAGAAGTGCGAGCCGATTGGTTCGTGGTGAATGCCGATGGCAAGACCCTCGGCCGTCTGGCCACGCAGCTGGCGCATCGCCTCAAGGGCAAGCACAAGGCGGACTACTCGCCCCATGTCGACATGGGCGACAACCTGATCGTGCTCAACGCCGAGAAGATCCGTGTCACCGGCGCCAAACTGACCGACAAGTTCTATCACCAGCACACCGGCTACATGGGCAACCTCAAGTCCATTTCGCTGGGCAAGCTGTTGCAGGAACACCCGGAACGCGCGCTGGAATTCGCGGTGAAGGGCATGCTGCCGAAGAACACGCTGGGCCGGAAGATGTTCCGCAAGCTGCATGTGTTCGCCGGCAAGGAACATCCGCACACGGCACAGCAGCCCAAAGCGCTGGAACTGTAAGCAACAAAACGCCAGGAATCGAAATACACATGGCAGCGACTGAATACGGCACCGGGCGACGCAAGACTGCGACCGCGCGCGTGTACATGAAGGCCGGCACCGGCAAGATCACCGTCAACGACCGGCCGCTCGATGAATTCTTCGGCCGCGAAACCGGTCGCATGATCGTGCGCCAGCCACTGCAACTCGCGCAGGTCGAAGGCCGCTTCGACTTCACCGTGAAGGTGGACGGCGGCGGCATCACCGGCCAGGCCGGCGCCATCCGCCACGGCATCACGCGCGCGCTGATGGAATACGACGAGACGCTGCGTCCGACACTGCGCAAGGCCGGCTTCGTCACCCGCGACGCCCGCGAGGTCGAGCGCAAGAAGGTCGGTCGCCGCAAGGCCCGCCGCGGTCCGCAGTACTCTAAGCGATAGGCGAAATCGGCCTTCGGCCATTTCGCGGATCTCTTCGCTTACTGCGGCCAGAAGCAAGTTCCGGCCGCCTGCCTTGAGAGCTAGCGCGCTGGTACGCGCAGAAGTTTGAAATGGTGGGAGATCGTCCAGCGGTAGGACTACGGACTCTGACTCCGTCAACCTAGGTTCGAATCCTAGTCTCCCAGCCAACAAATACAGCCACTTAGCCGCAATGCTAGGTGGCGTTTTTGCTTCTATAGACCACGGTACGAGCAAAGTACGAGCCGGGTTGTAGTTCTAGCGGGTCGTCAGCTCCGCTTAAGCAGGTCCGGTGAGCTTGAGCCAAGCGCTTCCGCGTATTCGCAGAATTCCAGAATGTTTAGTTGGCGCTCACCGGACTCGATCTTTCCGACAAACGAGTGGGCGCGTTGCAACACTTTGGTGAGGTCACGCTGTGTGAGGCCGCATCCTGACGAGCTGCCACTAGGACGGCTATCAGCGCCCGATGTCGGGTCGTCCTCAGCTGCTTAGTCATCCAGCCCCGTCCCAAAAATGGGAGCGGATCACACTACTGGCGGTTCCCATTGCTCCCATCGAAGGGGCAAGATTGACGTCATGGATGCGTTAGTGACTCTTGGGCCAGCGGAGCGGCTCAAGCGGATGGGTTTCGTCGGGTAGGCGACTGGGCGATGGCGTCTGGTAGACCGAAGTACACGCTCACGCAACATGCCGACGCGCAGAACGTCCTTTACGCATTCGTTTCCGTTGGCGCAGTCGTCTATATCGGAAAGACAGTTCAGCGCCTTAAGACCCGTATGTACGGGTATGAGAATCCTGTTGCCACCCAATCCACGAATCTCAAGGGCAACAAGTTCCTCCTCGAATTTTTAAGCAAGGGGTTACCCGTGGAAATCCATGCGCTGCCTGATAGCGGCCTTCTGTATTACGGGGGATTTCATGTGAACTTGGCTGCCGGTTTGGAGGACAGTCTAGTGGCTGCTCTCAAGCCGACCTGGAACAAGAATGGCATATGAAAACCACGTCTGAGATTCGAGCGCGTCTAGAAGCGTTGGTCGGCTCTACACTGACGACTTTGCAGCGGCACAGGAAGTTTGATGTGGTCGATGTATCGCGTCAGTGCGTGGTTGTGAGGCCGCATGCCGGCAAAGGAGAGCGGCAAATCAAGCGAGAGAGAATCGAGGAGATGGCTGCGTTTCGGGTTTCGCAGGATCGGATATTGCAGACCATCCGCGAGCACTATCCACACAAGAGCGAATTCAACAGCTCTTACATGGCTGCGATAGTCGCGGAAATTACGCAGTAGGCATGCGGTCCTGCAGGTTCGCCCGCGTCGACCGCGGTGACATGAGTCCTGCCGGCTACTGGAAGGGATCCGAAAATTTCGCGTCGCTGAGAAAAGGCTGATCCGTGAGTGTCCTCAGGAATGCCTCGAGGGCGTTCTTGTCAGCTTCAGTAAGATCCAGCCGCCTTGGCGTGCCATCCACATTGCGAAGTATGGCATCTAGGTCACCACTAGGCTGCACACCGCTGTTGTAGTGTTCGATAACTTCCCTCAGGGTCGCGAAGCGTCCGTCGTGCATGTATGGCGCAGAAACCGCAATATTGCGCAGCGAAGGGGTACGAAAAACGCCTCGGGAACCATTGCGCTGGAAAGCGGGGACTAGTGTGCCGGGATCGCTGGACACGACATCAAGTCCGTTGTTTGCTTGCCAGACATTGGCATGCGCCTGAGGTTCATGGCAGAGGCTGCAGCGGAGATTGAAGATGTCCATCCCGCTCAGCTCCTGGGCATTGAAGACGTTCCCGGGAACGGCTGGCACGTCGTTCATCGGATTGAGGGCCTGATCGGCCTTTGCACGGTACGAAATGAGCGCTTGGACAAACTGGCCAAGCGCCTGGCCCACACGGTCGATGGTGATCCCGGAGGATCCGAAGGCGTCGGCAAACAGTTGCGGGTAAAAAGACGTTCCGGCGAGTTTTGCCACCAGAAAGTCCGGACTCATTCCGAGTTCGTCATGCGCCTGGAGCGGATGAAGCACCACGTCCTGAAGCGAGTTCTTCGCATGCGTTCCCTCGGCACGCATATCCCAGAACCAGGCGCTCTGAATGTTGTACCGGGCATTTGCCAGAGCCATCGAATTGCGCTTCATCGGGATGCCGGTAATGCCCACATCGAACCGTTGAGGTGATGCAAACCCATGGCTCTGGTCATGGCAGGACGCGCATGAAATCGTGTTCGTCAAGGACAATCGCCTGTCGTAGAAGAGCACGCGGCCCAGCGTAGCCCCTGCGTCGGTGGTCGGATTGTCCACAGGCTGGGTATCCCACAGAGGAAGGACCGATTCACTCGACGTGCGGAAGACATAGGGCAGTGCGAGTTCCTCATCCTGGTAGAGATATCGCGTGGCGTGCAGATGAGGCTCTGTACTTGCCGACGCCGGCTTCGCGATAAGAAAGGATTGACTGGCCGACCCGCCATAGCCATCGCGAGCCGTCACTGTTACATCAACGGCTCCCACTGTCGGAAAGGTACCGACGATTCGAGCACCCGAAATCATCAATCCCTGCTGGTCGCCGCGCAGGGAAACTTCATAAGTCATTGCGTCGCCGTCCGGATCGACGAACGTAGTGCCGGCCTGGGTAGGGTCGTAGTCGACACTCCCCGTCGCACCTACTAGCTGCGGCGCGTTCGGATGTGCCAGCACTGGAGCCGAATTTGCTGCGATCCAAACCTTGACGGGATAGGACACCCATGTGGTGCCCGGCTTGCTGTCCGTGACATCAACCTGCAGATCGCAATAGCCGTCGTTAACGGGCACGCCGGACAACTGCGTACCGGAGAGCGTTAGACCATCTGCGAGCTGAAGCACTGTGCCCGTGCAGAATAGAACGCGCACTGTGTAAGCCAGGGGATCGAGATCCGCATCCTTAACTGTGGTGCCACCCATGCTGAGATCGAAAGAAAAGGCGTGACCGACCAGTTCGTGCTGCTCGGGAGGTAACTGCTGGATGACGGGTGGGTGGTTGACCGCGGGTGTCGGCGTCGATGGCGGGGGTATCGTGGCCGGCGGAGAGGTGCCGGGAGGGGTGGGGGCAGACGGGGTGCCACCAGAAGAAGCGTCTTCGCCTCCGCCGCAGCCAGCGGCAAGCAACAGCAAAGCGATCAGGCATGATCCGTTGCGTTTCACAATCCACTCCCCCGACCACTGCCATCGTGACGACTCACCGCCAACTTGACAAGTCATCCTTCGGCGCTGATTCGCACAATCCACTCTTGACATGACCTGCCGGCCGTCCACAACTGCGCGCGTGCGCCCCGGCTGCCGCTCAGCAAGTTCCCCCAGTCATTTCCGGAATGACTGATCAGCCGTTTCGCGCCGCCTTCGCCCAGGAGTCGCGCAGGGTAACGGCGCGATTGAACACGGGTGCGCCGGGTCTGGAATCCACCGCGTCGGCGACGAAATAGCCGTGCCGTTCGAACTGGAAGTGTTCACCGGCCCGCGCCTGCCGCAGCGCCGGCTCCAGTTGCGCCTGGATGATGCGCTTGGCATCAGGGTTGATATCGAGCAGGAAGTCGCGGTCGCCGGCACCCGGGTTCGGCACTTTGAAGAGCCGATCGTACAGCCGCACTTCGCAGGTTTGCGCGGCCTCGACGGCCACCCAGTGCACGTTGCCCTTGACCTTGTACTGATCCGCGCCGGCTGAACCGGAATGCGAGTCGGGGAAATACCAGCAACGCACGGCACTCACCCGCCCATCCGCATCCTGTTCAAAGCCGGTGCACTCGACTACATAGCCGTAGCGAAGCCTCACGCGGTTTCCGGGGTAGAGCCGGAAGTAGCCCTTGCTGGGCGTCACCATGAAGTCGTCGCGCTCGATCCACAGCTCCTTCGCGAACAGCAGCTGACGCGTGCCGAGTTCTGGCTGCTGCGGATGGTTGGGCGCGGCGCACTGCTCGGTCTGCCCGTCCGGATAGTTCTCGATGATCAGCTTCACCGGATCCAGCACGGCAATGCGCCGTGGCGCGACCTCATTCAGGTGGTTGCGCACGCAGTCCTCGAGCACACCCATGTCGATCAGGGATTCCGACTTCGAAACGCCCATTCTCTCCACGAATGAGCGCACTGCCTGGGGAGTAAATCCGCGACGGCGGGCTCCGGCCAAGGTGGGCAGGCGCGGATCGTCCCAGCCATCGACATGGCCTTCCTCCACCAGTTGCATCAGCTTGCGCTTGGACAGCACCGTGTAGGTGAGATTGAGGCGGGCGAACTCGTACTGCTGCGGCAGCGGCGCCGCAAGAAGTCCAACCTCCGCGAGCCGTTGCAGCAGCCAGTCGTAGAAGGCCCGCTGGTCTTCGAACTCCAGCGTGCACAGGGAGTGCGTGACGTTCTCGAGCGCGTCCTCGATGGGATGCGCAAAGGTGTACATCGGATAGATGCACCAGGCGTCGCCGGTGTTGTGATGCTGGGCATGCCGGATGCGGTAGATGGGAGGGTCGCGCAGGTTGATGTTCGGCGAGGCCATGTCGATTTTGGCTCTGAGCACATGCGCGCCATCGGGAAATTCGCCGGCCTTCATGCGGGCGAACAGGTCGAGATTCTCGGCCACGCTGCGTGACCGAAACGGACTGTCGCGGCCCGGTTCGGTGAGCGTGCCACGGTTCAGGCGCATCTCCTCGGGGCTCTGGCTGTCTACATAGGCGGATCCAAGCTCGATCAGCGCCACGGCGCATTGGTGCATCGCTGCGAAGTAGTTCGAGGCGAAATACAGGTGCGGGCCCCAGTCGAAGCCCAGCCAGCGAACCGCGTCGATGATCGCGTCGACGTACTGCTGCTCTTCCCGCGTCGGATTGGTGTCATCGAATCGCAGATGACAAGCGCCCCCGAATTCCAGGGCCAGGCCGAAATTCAGGCAGATCGACTTGGCGTGACCCAGGTGCAGGTAGCCATTCGGTTCCGGCGGGAAGCGCGTGCGGATGCGCGCCGTATCGACCGGTCCGGCCGCCTGCTGGGCTGCGGTTCCCGGCTGGCCAGACCATCGACGTGCCGCGTACTTGTCGGCGGCCAGGTCGGCTTCGATGATGTGGCGGATGAAGTTGCCTGCCGGTGGAGCAGGCGATGGATCTTTGGCTGCCATGAGGTGCGTACTTTACAGGTCTCACCAGCCAGAAGGAGAAAGGGCGCCGCGAGGCACCCTTTCTGAAGCGGACCCGTTGCGTTGCCCGGCTCAGGCCCCCATTGCCTTGCCCGGTGAGGGCAGCAAATCCCGCGCATCGGCCCGCCGCACGGCAGACAGCACCGCGAGGATCGAGGCAGTAATGATGTTGGCATGCACGCCGACGCCGAATAGCGTCACGCGCGAGGGCGTGGTGATCTCCACGAAGGCGGCGGCCCGGGCCTCGCTGCCCTTGCCGATCGACTTCTCTTCGTAAGAAAGCACGTCGAAGGGCAGCGCCAGTGCATGCACCAAGGCATCGATGGGGCCGTTGCCGCGGCCGGTGAGCTGCATGGGCTGGCCCTTGCGAACGATGTTCAGCGTCAGCAGTTCGCCGTCGCTGCCATCGGTGGCGGTGACCAGATGGTGCCCGCGGTACTGGAACTCGCCGCCTTCCCGCGACAGGTATTCCTTCTCGAACAGCTGCCAGATGGCGGCAGCCGTGACTTCCTTGCCGCTGGAATCGCTGACCGCCTGTACCAGCGGCGAGAATTCGATCTGCAGCCGGCGCGGCAGCGAGACGTTGTATTCCTGTTCCAGCAGGTAGGCCACGCCGCCCTTGCCGGACTGGCTGTTCACCCGGATCACGGACTCGTAGCTGCGGCCCACATCGCGCGGATCGATGGGCAGGTAGGGGATTTCCCAGACGTCGCTTTCCTTGCGCTCGGCGAAGCCCTTGCGGATGGCATCCTGGTGCGAGCCCGAGAAGGCCGTGAACACCAGATCCCCCACATAGGGATGGCGCGGGTGGATGGGCAGCTGATTGCAATATTCCACGCAACGCGCGGCTTCGTTGATGTTGGAGAAATCCAGGCCCGGATCGACACCCTGGGTGTAGAGATTCAGCGCCAGCGTGACGATGTCCACGTTGCCGGTGCGCTCGCCATTGCCGAACAGCGTGCCTTCCACCCGATCGGCGCCCGCCATCAGGCCCAGCTCGGCGGCGGCCACGCCGGTGCCGCGGTCATTGTGCGGATGCAGGCTGATCAACGCGCAGTCGCGGTTCTTCAGGTGCCGGCAGAACCATTCGATCTGGTCGGCATAGATGTTGGGCGTGGAAACCTCGACCGTGGACGGCAGGTTCAGGATCAGCGGGTTCTCGCGCGTGGGCTGGAACACGTCCATCACCGCCTGGCAGATTTCCAGGCCGAAGTCCTGCTCGGTGAACGAGAAGGTTTCGGGGGAGTATTCGAACGACCAGCGGGTGTCGGGCTGGGCGGCGGCCAGTTCGACGATGAGCCTGGCGGCATCCGTCGCCAGTTTCACGGTGGCGGGCTTGTCCTGCCGGAATACCACGCGGCGGAACAGCGGCGCCGTGGCGTTGTAATAGTGCAGGATGGCCCGGGGCGCGCCGCGCAACGATTCGAAGGTGCGGCGGATCAGGTCGGGCCGCGCCTGGGTCAGCACCTGGATGGTCACGTCATCCGGAATCAGCTGGCTCTCGATCAGCTCGCGGATGAAATCGAAGTCGGTCTGCGAGGCCGACGGAAAACCCACTTCGATCTGCTTGAAGCCGGTGGCCACCAGCAGGTCGAACATGCGTCGCTTGCGCGGGCTGTCCATGGGTTCGATCAGCGCCTGGTTGCCATCGCGCAGGTCCACGCTGCACCACAGCGGGGGGCGTGTCAGCTTGACGTCGGGCCAGCGGCGATCGGCCAGTGACGCGATGCCATAGGGGCGGTATTTTCTGAATGGGTCTTTCAACATGGTCGTCTCCCGCTTCGATCCGGTCCGCGGGCGTAATAGGCCTGCGACGGGCCGGTCAACTCAGTACGGATGGGGGAAATGATGCGCCCAAAGGCGCCAAGTAGTCGATTAGTGCGCCGGGCGGCGCAGGTGCAGGCGCGCAGCCAGCAGCTCGCCGCCGGGGATGGCAGGGACGATCAATTGCTGCTGATGACGCATGGTAATGAGCCTAGCAGGGCGGGCTTGGGGCCCGCAACCCGGCGGCAGCGCGCTGTGTCGCGCCTCAGCCGGTGCGTTGTATACGGCGGATACCGGCGGCCGTTCCCAGCAGCAGCACATCGGCTGGCCGGTGCGCGAACAGTCCTACAGTGACCACCCCCGCGATCTGATTGATCGATGATTCCAGCGACACGGCGTCGTCAATGGCCAGGCCGTGCACGTCGAGGATGTGGTTGCCGTTGTCGGTGATGACGCCGGCGCGATGGACCGGGCGGCCGCCGAGCGCCGTCAGTGCGCGCGCGACCAGATTGCGCGCCATCGGAATGACCTCGACGGGCAGCGGAAACTTGCCCAGGCGAGCCACCAGCTTGGTGTCATCGGCGATGCAGATGAAGCTGCGGGCCGCGGCGGCCACGATCTTCTCGCGGGTCAACGCCGCGCCGCCCCCCTTGATGAGCTGCAGTCGTTCGTTGGCCTCATCCGCGCCATCGATGTACAGGCCCAGGGCATCGACATCATTCAGGTCCATCACCGGCATGCCCAGTGCCTTGAGCCGCTGGGTCGATGCTTCGGAACTGGACACGGCACCTCGCAGGCGTGCCGCCCACGGACCGAGCTGATCCAGCAGCGCGTTGACGGTGGAGCCCGTGCCCACGCCCAGGATCATGTCGTCTTCCAGATATTCCAGCGCCGCCGCAGCCACGCGGCGCTTCATTTCTTGTTGTTGTTCGCTCATGGCGGTTTTCCTGCTGCCGAAAATGACTGTGCCCGCTTTCGCGGGCACAGTGTAAGTAGCTTTTCTGGTGAGACGGCGAGCAGGATTTTCATCCTCACTCGCCGTTCACCGTCGAGTTACTTCTTCTTAGCGGCCTTTTTCTTGGCCTTCTTCTTGGCTTTCGCCATGAGAGTTCTCCAGTTACAGGTTAGTCCGGGGACCGAGTATATACACGCGTTGCAAAAATACAAGCAA
>Ga0164241_10002975_pt1 | contig 17658 bp, 9 predicted proteins | sample OricomyardsoilBY_FD_108780 | JGI IMG/M metagenome (GOLD analysis project Ga0164241, IMG submission 108780) | Backyard soil microbial communities from Emeryville, California, USA - Original compost - Back yard soil (BY) | ecosystem: Environmental > Terrestrial > Soil > Unclassified | place: USA...
CATGTATTTAACGGTGGTGCATAAGCAAAGCTGCCTAACCCAACACCATTTATATATAGACCAATTTGTGTTGCGCTTTCCTGACGGAACAAAGTAGTTTGGCCCGACCATTGTCCATTTTCAAAATAGGTATTATATGTAGTAAATGACGTAGGCCTTACCCACATCTCGTAAGTAAAATCGCCTGGTGTTTGCAGGTCAGTACTATTTGGTATTTCAACGTACTGGTTGCTGCCGTTTATACTTAACGAACGAGGGGCATCGCCCTCAAAACCTATTGTATATTGTCCGTTAGTTAATGACGAAGCATTTAACGTAAACTGTATTTGCGAACCCGAAACGGTACCTGTAGCTACATTAGTAAAATTACCTGTGCTGCCGGCACGGTATATTAAACGATAAGTTCCAGAAGTTGGCGATGAAGTACCTTGTATAGCATTCAAATCAAATGCCAATGCAATGTTTCCGCCATTACTACCAACATCGGTTTTCTCGAAATACCATACCCTGTTTAAACGCTTGCTGCTGCTATTTGGTGCAGCACTGCATGGCGTTAAATCACTGGTTTCCCAACCACCTGTTGATGAGTTATGGCCACAAAGAAAGTAGTCACCATTATCCTGAAGGTAAGCACTGTTAGTTACATATAATCCACCGCTATAGCCTTTAGTATGCCAGCCATCACTTTCGCGGCCTATACCTGTTAGTTCAAAATCACACTCCCCGCCACCTGCAGCATCGCCTGTAGCATACAGGTCATTTGCGCTCATTGCTGTATTATACTTCGAGCTTAAATAGTTTTCAAGTATTCTTTTACGCGCAGTATTTAGTGGCATGTCGTAGGTAATTACATCACCTACGTCGGCATTTGAGTATTCGCCACCTACGCTGCCACCTACACACATACTACCCGGAGATGCAAGACCACAACTGTTAGCCCATGTTTGGCTACCATTCATATTAAAACGTGTCCACACACGGTTACCATCTAAACTAAATACCTGGGGTGTATTGCTGGTAATGCTGCCGCAGCAGCCAGCACAGCTACCAGGTGTATTTCCTGCTATCCAACCTTCGGTATAGCAAGCTTCAGTACGGTTTTCCCAATTACCCATTAACCAGTTATGTGTAGCCGAAGTAATAACACGGTGGTTATTGCCGTTATATTTAGTAACACCTAAAGCCGTATATGGGTTAGGTGTATTAATAGCGTAATAACCGTTCAGGTAATTACCTGTATAAATTACATCATCAGCACCATCAAAATGTACTACACGTTGATTATTCATTGCCGATTGCACCTGCAATAATGGTTGCTGTCCTCCTGCACCCTGTGTTGCATTATTACCATAGCCCGATAAGTCGGTCCAGGTTCCAATAGCAGTACCAACACCCTGGTTAATAGCTGTCGGATCTAACCAAAGGTTAAGGAACGATTTACCGTTGGTGCTACCTACACCTGCCGGGCCTGTACCATACATTTCGTTAACCCTTGCCACAACAGCTGTACGCCCCGAAACACAGCCGGTGCTTGTATTGTAAGCTTCAACGTAGTATGTAGTGTTCGATGATATACTAACGCCAACATATTGCGATGTTGAGAAAGCAGAACCACCGCTTGGAACTGTATACCACCTAACCTGATCGGCATTAGCAGGTATTTCGGCACTTAGGTAAACTGTTTGCGCACCCCCATCTTCGGGTACACTTAATACGTCGGCCCGCATACTCATGTGGTTATTTATACTTTGCGGATATATACGCACGTAACGGGCATGGTATTGGCCAATCCAGTTAGTAACAACTGTATTGGCATCGGTATTAGCACTAAATGTACCGGGTACCGTATACCATGTACTTCCATCTAAACTCAATAATACCGTATAGCTGGTAACACGTTGGTCGCAACAATCGCCCCGGCCTTGGGTAGCTATACCGTTTACGGGTTTCACGCTGCCTAAGTCTGTTTGCCACCATTCGGTACCAAAACTGGTTGGGTTGGCCGAAGCCCAACATTGTACACTACCATAACCGGGGTTAAACAAACGCCCTTTGTAGGCTTCGTGGTTACCACAGCAATTGGTACTGGCAGTAATGTTAGCATCGGGTAATAAAGCTGTACCGCCAAAAGTTGGTACAGGGCCTAAAGTAACGTTACCTACTGCTTGTGGTGCTGCCGGTATAGGGGCCACATACGTACTAACAGGTGCCGATGCCGCCAAACAACCATTGTTTGTTGCCAAAGCGCGTACATATAAGGTATGCCCTGCATTACTGGCCCCCCATGCATAAGGGTTAGTAGTACCCCAGTCTGTCCAGCCTCCGCCTGTACCGTCCCATTGGTATTGAAAATTATAAAATGAACCGCCCGATATGCCGCTTGCCGAGTAATTAACATTACCGGTACCATCGCATATTGACGAAGCGGATGCAGCAGCAGTACCCGCATTAGCATCGGAGTTGCGGTAGGTCATAATAGCCGAACATGCATTCCACACACATGTGGTGGTACTGGCACTAACTCTTAATGATGTGGTAGTACCCGAATACCAACCCGTTTGGTTTGATGAAAAACCTGTTGCATTACCATTTAAAGGGGTGGCACAAAAACCATTGGTTGTTGCACCGTTTGCCCACGAAAAATTATAATAAGTATTAGCTGCTATAGTAACATCATTATAAGCCCCCGGCCCTACCGGAATACTACCGTTATTACAGCCCGAGGCTGCTGTAATTGCAGCACTTTCGGCCCCTGCATTGGTACAACCTGTTGCGCATGATAAAACTTGTATTTCTCTGAAATTAGGGTTAGTGCCTTGGATATTGTTAAACCTAAGACGTGTGGTAGTTACCGATGTAAATGAAATAAGATCATCAATTACACTGCTTGAATAATTGAAAAAAGTAACATAGCTGCTACCATTCCAATACTGTATTTGGCAGGTGCTCATTGGCCTGTCATCTTTTACAAATCGTATTTTGTCGAAAGTTTGGTTGCTGCCCCATATATAATCTATGTAGCTACCAGTATTAACCCAACCATAGCTGGATGTGCCATAAGCAGGAATAACATTGTCGTTATAATTGGATGCGCCGTAAGGCGTAGAGCCACCGGTAGTGTGCGATGATGTGGCAGTTAAAGCCACATTTGTTTGCGCCAAACTATCCATTGCTAATAGCATACTTACTATTACAACTACCAATATGGTTAAACGTGGGTAAAGTTTCTTCATCTCTATTATGTATTAAAAAAGGGCAAATGCCCGTTGTTCTTAATTTTTGCTTTCAGAATAAGTTAATCGCCAAGCCCCGTGTTGTCAATAACTTATTACAACGCGGTACTGATTAACAATTATTATGCCCTAACGCATAACAATAGCAGCCAAGCACTACAATTACATGATAGTCAATCAATAAAATATAAAAATATAAAAGCCTTCCCGATTCAGATGTTAAGCTGTGTCCTTAACAATCTCATAAATTCCTACAATTATATACTAAAATAGACAAAAAACTTTCCGTTTTGCCGTATTTATTTTCCAATCTAATAGTTACCAAGTATAGTAATTACCTTAATATTAAAGTAATACGCAGAATACAGTAAAAGGTTGGTTTTTAACCTAAAGAAAATGCATTTCAATACTTCTTAAGGCCGTATATTAATAAAAAAGCCCCGAGTTTTTACTCGGGGCTTGTATACTTTAGTAAAGCATTGTTGGTTTATTAACCTATCAGTTCAACTCCACTTTCCTGTTTCTTTTCAGTACGCTCCAACTCTTCTTTGTTGGTTACAATCATTTTCTTGAAGTGGCGCATACCTGTACCTGCTGGTATACGGTGTCCTACAATTACGTTCTCTTTCAAACCTTCTAAGAAATCTTTCTTCGCAGCAATTGATGCGGTACTTAACACCTTAGTAGTTTCTTGGAACGATGCAGCCGAAATCCACGAATAAGTAGATAACGATGCACGGGTAATACCCTGTAATTGCGGGCTGGCAGTAGCGGGTATAGCATCGCGGAATTCAACCAGTTTTTTGTCGCCACGTTTAAGTATCGAGTTTTCCTCGCGTACCTGACGTAATGTTACAATCTGTCCGGCTTTTAAGTTTTCCGAATCACCTGCTTCTTCAACTACTTTCTTATCGTACATTTCGTCGTTGTCGCGTAGTAAGTCAAATTTGTTTACCGATTCACCTTCCAAGAACATAGTGTCGCCCGGATCGTCAATAATCATTTTGCTCATCATTTGGCGAACAATTACCTCAATGTGTTTATCGTTTATTTTAATACCCTGTAAACGGTATACTTCCTGTATTTCATTTACCAAGTATTCCTGTACGGCAAACGGCCCTTTAATACGCAATATATCGGTAGGCGTAGTAGCACCATCGCTTAGTGTTGTACCTGCGCGCACAAAATCCTGTTCTTGTACAAGTATGTGCTTACTAAGTGGCACTAAGTATTTAGTAATTTCACCTTCGCGGCTCTCTACTATAATTTCGCGGTTACCACGCTTAACACCACCAAAACGTACTACACCATCAATTTCGGCAACGGTAGCAGGGTTGCTTGGGTTACGGGCTTCAAACAATTCGGTTACACGTGGTAAACCTCCCGTTATATCCTTCACCTTTCCCATTACACGTGGTATTTTGGCAATAATTTGGCCGTGTACCACATCTTCTCCGTTATCAATATTAATGTGCGCGCCTACAGGTAAGTTGTAAACTTTACCCTCTTTACCGCGTTCAATAACAATTGATGGTATTTTGGTTTTGTCTTTGCTTTCAATAATTACCTTTTCGCGGTGGCCTGTTTGCTCATCCATTTCATCGCGGTAAGTAATGTTTTCAATTAAGTGTTCAAACTTAGCAGTACCGTTTACTTCACTAATAATTACGTTGTTGTACGGATCCCACTTACATATAACATCGCCTTTCTTAATAGCCTTGCCGTCTTTCACAAATATTTGCGAACCGTAAGGCATGTGGTGCGATATTAGTATCTTATCAGGGTTATCATCCTTAACAATACGTAACTCACCGGTACGGCCAATTACTATGTTTATCTTCTCACCATTTTCATCGGTAGCAGCAGTAGTACGCACACCGTCGAACACTACAACGCCATCAAACCTTGCAAGAATTTGCGATTCGTTGCCACCCAAGGTAGCAATACCGCCCACGTGGAAGGTACGTAAAGTAAGCTGTGTTCCAGGTTCACCAATTGATTGAGCAGCTATAATACCTACTGCATCGCCGGCTTCAGCCATACGGTTGGTAGCCAAGTTGCGGCCATAGCATTTTACACAGCAGCCCTTAATGCTTTCGCAGGTAAGTACCGAGCGTATTTCAATTGAATCGATACCTGATTCTTGTATTTTACCAGCAATTTTTTCGTTTATTGCCTGTCCCGATTCAGCTAAAAGTTCATCAGTTTCAGGATGGTAAACATCAAGTAATGAGGTACGGCCCAATATACGGTCGTACAACGGTTCTACTATATCTTCATTATCTTTTAATGCTGATACGGTAATACCGCGTAATGTACCGCAGTCTTCTTCATTAATAACTACATCCTGTGCTACGTCAACTAACCTACGTGTAAGGTAACCAGCATCCGCCGTTTTTAAGGCCGTATCCGATAGACCCTTACGGGCACCGTGCGTAGAGATGAAGTATTCTAATACCGAAAGGCCTTCTTTAAAGTTCGCCAATACCGGGTTCTCAATTACCTCGGAACCTGTTGAACCTGCTTTACGAGGCTTGGCCATTAGACCACGCATACCCGAAAGCTGCTTAATTTGCTGCTTGCTACCACGGGCTCCCGAGTCAAGCATCATGAATATTGAGTTAAAACCTTGGCGCTCTTCCGAAATTTGTTTCATCAGGTCATTAGTTAACCTGCTATCGGTACGGGTCCAAATATCTACTACCTGGTTAAACCTTTCCTTATCGGTAATAAAGCCCATTTGGTAGCTTTCGTAAACGTTGTCAACCTCGGTTTGCGCTTTCGATACCAGTAGTTCTTTACTACTTGGTGTAATAACATCGCGCAGGTTAAAGCTCAATCCACCACGGAACGAGTAGAAGAAACCAAGTTTCTTAATATCATCCAAGAATTTGGCAGTAGTTGGAATATCAGTTTCAGCCAATATTGCACCAATAACGTCCTTCAACTGTTTTTTACCCAACATCTTATTTACATAGCTGGTCTTATCGGGCACAACTTGGTTAAATATGATACGGCCTATGGTGGTTTCAATTACCTTGTAAATAGGTTGTCCGTTTTCGGTTTTTACCCTTACACGGCACTTAACTACAGTGTGTAACTCAGCCTTACCTTCGTTAAAGGCAATCATGGCCTCTTCAGGTCCGTAAAAAGTTAAACCTTCACCTTTAACGGTTTCGGTTGCAGTGTTCCTCTTTTCTTTGGTCATATAATAAAGACCAAGAACCATATCCTGCGATGGCAGGGTAATAGGGGTACCGTTTTGCGGGTTAAGGATATTATGGCTTGAAAGCATTAATAATTGTGCTTCCAAAATTGATGCATTGCTAAGTGGTACGTGTACCGCCATCTGGTCACCGTCAAAATCCGCGTTAAACGATGTACAAACTAACGGGTGTAATTGTATCGCCTTACCTTCAATAAGTTTAGGTAAAAAGGCTTGTATCGATAACCTGTGTAGTGTTGGGGCACGGTTAAGCATAATAGGGTGTCCTTTCAATACGTTTTCAAGAATATCCCAAATAATAGGCTCTTTCTTGTCAACCAATTTCTTGGCACTCTTTACCGTTTTTACAATACCTCTTTCAATAAGTTTGCGGATAATAAACGGCTTAAATAACTCAGCCGCCATATCTTTAGGCAAACCGCACTCATGCAGTTTCAATTCAGGTCCTACTACAATTACCGAACGGCCGCTGTAGTCAACACGCTTACCTAATAAGTTTTGGCGGAAACGGCCTTGTTTACCTTTCAGTACATCCGAAAGCGATTTTAAAGCACGTCCACCTTCAGCCTTAACGGCATTCGATTTACGGCTATTATCGAATAACGAGTCAACAGCTTCCTGTAACATACGTTTTTCGTTACGCAAAATCACCTCGGGGGCTTTAATTTCAACCAACCTTTTTAAACGGTTGTTACGTATAATAACCCTACGGTATAAGTCATTCAAATCGCTCGATGCAAAACGTCCGCCATCCAGTGGCACTAAGGGGCGCAACTCAGGCGGTATAACCGGTAAGTATTGAATAACCATCCACTCGGGCTTGTTTTCAACCTCTTTGTTACCTGCACGGAAAGCCTCAACCACACTTAAACGTTTTAAAGCTTCGCTTTTACGCTGGCGCGAAGTTTCGTTAGCTGCAGCGTGGCGTAGTTGGTAGCTAAGCTCATCTAAATTCAAGCGGCTTAACAGGTCCTTAACAGCTTCGGCACCCATACGGGCTATAAATTTGTTAGGGTCGGTATCTTCCAACATGTAGTTGTTCTTCAATGCCTCATCATCAAATGCCGATAGGTATTCCTCTTCGGTCAATAGGTCTAAGTAGGCAAGGTTGCGGGTTTCTTCACCCTTTTCGGTCATCAGGGTTACACCTTCAGCCGCTTTACCGGGTTGTACTACTACATACCTTTCGTAATAAATAATGCTTTCAAGCTTTTTGCTGCTTATACCCAACAGGTAACCTATTTTGTTAGGTAAGCTTTTAAAGTACCAAATATGTACTACAGGTACAGTAAGCTTAATGTGGCCGGTACGTTCGCGGCGTACTTTCTTCTCTGTTACTTCAACACCGCAACGGTCGCACACAATACCTTTGTAACGTATACGCTTGTATTTACCGCAGTAGCACTCGTAATCTTTTGTAGGGCCGAAAACACGCTCGCAAAACAAACCTTCCATTTCCGGCTTGTAAGTACGGTAGTTAATTGTTTCAGGCTTTTTTATTTCGCCGTTGCTCCTGCTTAGGATCGCATCCGGCGATGCCAGCATAATCGTGATTTTCGAAAAATCAGACTTTTGCTTTGGGTCTCTCTTAGTAAATGCCATTGGCTATTGTTTTATACTATTTTCTTCAATTTGTTTCTTCCGCCTATTTAAAAAGTCTCCCCCATCGGGGGAGATTTAGAGGGGGTCTTTTAGTCAAACTTAAGGTCAAGTGCTAAGCCCCTTAACTCGTGCATCAATACGTTGAACGATTCAGGTATGCCCGGCTCAGGTATATTATCGCCCTTAACTATGGCTTCGTAAGCCTTAGCACGGCCAATAATATCATCCGACTTAACCGTCAATAACTCTTGTAGTATGTTAGCTGCACCGTATGCTTCCAATGCCCAAACCTCCATTTCACCAAAACGCTGACCACCAAACTGAGCTTTACCGCCCAATGGTTGTTGTGTAATAAGTGAGTAAGGCCCGATAGAACGCGCGTGCATTTTATCGTCAACCATGTGTATCAGTTTAATCATGTAAATGATACCTACGGTTGTTGGCTGGTGGAACCTGTCGCCCGTTTCGCCATCGTATAAGTAAGTTGAACCTAAAGCAGGTATACCTGCTTTTTCAAGGTATTCACCAATTTCTTCAAGGCTTGCACCGTCGAAGATAGGGGTAGCAAACTTAACGCCTAACCTTTGGCCGGCCCAACCTAATACGGTTTCGTATATTTGGCCTAAGTTCATACGGCTTGGTACACCCAGCGGGTTCAATACTATATCCACCGGCGTTCCGTCTTCCATAAATGGCATGTCTTCCTGACGAACGATACGTGCAACAATACCTTTGTTACCGTGGCGGCCCGCCATTTTATCACCCACTTTCAACTTACGTTTCTTAGCTATGTAAACCTTAGCAAGCTTCAATACACCACTTGGTAGTTCATCACCAATGCTAATATTAAATTTCTCGCGTTTGTATTTACCGGTTTCTTCGTTAGCACGTATGTTGTAGTTGTGCAATATCATTTTAACTAACCCATTCGTGTCTTCGTCTTTAGTCCAACCGTTACCATCTACAATCGAGTAGTCAAGGTCGAATAAAGTTTTAGCTGTAAACTTGGTGCCTTTGCTTAACAAATCTTCTTTGTAAACTGTTTGTACACCTGCGCTTACCTTACCGCTTAAAACGCTCATTAGTTTTTCAACCATTATGGTTTTAACATCGGCAATACGTTTCTCATAGTCCTTATCTAATTTCTCAAGTGCTGTCTTTTCTTTAGCCTTGCTGGTTTTATCCTTTTTGGCACGTGCAAAAAGCTTTTTGGTTATAACTGTTCCTTCAACCGATGGTGGTACTTTCAATGAAGCATCCTTCACATCGCCTGCTTTATCGCCAAATATGGCGCGTAACAGTTTTTCTTCAGGTGTTGGGTCGGTTTCGCCTTTAGGTGTAATTTTACCAATCAATATGTCGCCTTCGCGTACCCTTGCACCTACACGTATAATACCGTTATCGTCAAGGTCTTTAGTAGCCTCTTCGCTTACGTTAGGTATATCGGGGGTTAACTCCTCCTCTCCTAACTTGGTATCGCGTACTTCAATTTCAAACTCTTCAATGTGGATAGATGTAAATACATCATCGCGTACAACGCGCTCGCTTATTACAATCGCATCCTCAAAGTTGTAACCTTTCCAAGGCATGAAAGCCACTTTCAGGTTACTACCCAAAGCTAATTCGCCATCTTCGGTAGCAAAGCCTTCGCAAAGTGCCATACCTTTACTTACACGCTGGCCTTTTTTAACCAACGGTTTAAGGTTTATACAAGTACTTTGGTTGGTTTTCAAGAATTTAGATAGGTTATATGTAACCTTATCATCTTTAAATGATACTAATTTCTCTTCTTCGGTCCTGTCGTACTTAATTATAATCTGGTTAGCATCTACATACTCAACCACACCTTCGCGTTCAGCGTTTACTAAGTTACGGCTATCCTGTGCTACTTTCTTTTCTAAACCTGTACCTACAATTGGGCTTTGCGGGCGCAATAGCGGCACCGCCTGGCGTTGCATGTTCGAACCCATCAAGGCACGGTTAGCATCATCATGCTCAAGGAACGGAATCAGCGAGGCCGAAACACCCACAATTTGGTTAGGGGCTACGTCCATGTATTGTACTTCGTTAGGTTCAAGAATAGGGAAATCGCCTTGGAACCTCGATTTAATTTTATCGGTTTTAAAGTTGCCCTTTTCATCCATTTCTATGTTGCTTTGGGCAATTTTTACCAAGTCCTCTTCTTCAGCAGTCAAGAACTGTACTTTACCTTTCAGGTTTACTTTACCACCATCAACCTTACGGTACGGGGTTTCAATAAAGCCCATTTTGTTAACCTTTGCGTGTACGCATAGGGTCGAAATCAAACCGATGTTCGGTCCTTCCGGAGTTTCGATCGTACATAAACGGCCGTAGTGGCTATAGTGTACGTCACGAACCTCGAAACCTGCACGCTCGCGGCTAAGACCCCCAGGTCCTAAGGCCGATACACGGCGCTTGTTCGTAATTTCGGCAAGCGGATTGGTTTGATCTAAGAATTGTGATAATTGCGAAGTACCGAAGAATGAGTTAATAACCGACGATAAAGTACGGGCATTAATCAAATCAACGGGGGTAAACACTTCATTATCGCGTACGTTCATACGTTCGCGGATGGTACGCGCCATACGGGCTAAACCTACACCAAACTGGGTGTAAAGTTGCTCGCCAACGGTACGCACACGTCGGTTACTTAAGTGGTCAATATCATCAATATCGGCACGTTGGTTACTTAAGTTTACCAAGTACTTAACAATGGCTATAATATCGGTTTTGGTTAGTACACGGGTATCCATGTCTATATCCAATTCCAGTTTTTTATTGATTTTATAACGGCCTACTTCGCCTAAGTCGTAACGCTTATCGCTAAAAAATAGCTTTTCAATAATGCCACGGGCAGTTTCTTCATCAGGTGGCTCGCTACCACGTAGTTGCTTATATATATGGCTTAGGGCCTCTATTTCACTGTTTGAAGTATATTTGTGTAAAGTATTGAAAATGATTGAGTAATCGGCAGTTTGCTTCTCCTTATGTACAAATATGGTTTTAGCGCCCGACTCAACTATATGGCCAACATTTTCTTCATCTACTATAGTATCGCGCTCTAATAATACTTCGTTACGCTCAATCGATACAACCTCGCCTGTGTCCTCATCCACAAAGTCTTCCATCCAGGTACGTAATACCCTTGCGGCTAACTTACGGCCGATAGCCTTCTCGGCATCTTTCTTGGTTTTAAGGGCAATTTCATCGGCTAAGTCGAATAAAGTAAGTATGTCCTTATCCGAATCGTAACCTACGGCACGTAATAACATAGTAACCGGGAATTTCTTCTTACGGTCAATATATGCATACATTACATTGTTTATATCGGTGGCAAACTCCATCCACGCTCCTTTAAAAGGAATTACACGTGCAGAGTAAATTTTAGTACCGTTGGGATGGAAACTTTGGCCAAAGAATACGCCCGGGCTACGGTGCAGTTGCGATACAATTACACGTTCAGCACCGTTTATAATAAAGGTACCTTTGGGGGTCATGTAGGGTATGTTTCCCAAAAACACATCCTGAACAATCGTTTTAAAGTCGATGTGCTCAGGGTCGTTACATGATAGTTTCAGTTTTGCTTTTAACGGCACGCAGTATGTCAAACCACGTTCAACGCACTCCTCCATGCTGTAACGCGGAGGGTCAACAAAGTAATCGATAAACTCCAACACGAAAATGTTGCGAGTATCAGATATAGGGTAGTTTTCCATGAAAACCTGATAAAGGCCTTCATTTTGACGGTTTTCGGGAGTGGTTTCAAGCTGGATAAACTCCTTAAAGGTTTGCAACTGAATATCTAATAGATCCGGTTGTTCGTCAGGAAGTTTAATTTTTCCGAAATTTACTCTTTCGGGTGTTTTTCTCAGGATTTCTGCCATATAACGTTATTAATTGCGGCGTTAATTAATGTACCAAGCACTATAAAATACGATAAAACGAGCTCTACTTCCCTGTATAGAAAGAATAAAACTCATTTAAAATCAACATTTTATCAAGATATTTTGGAACCGGTTTTGCAAAACGGATTGCAAAGATAGATAATTGGTCTGTTATTACAAATATTTAGCCAACTTTTTGCTTTTAGTGTTTATCGGCTCATTTTTCTTTAAAAAAGGTGGCTGCTACGCTTACAAAAAAATAAATCTCACATTAAACCTAACCGAGGTTAATTACCTCTCCTCCCCCAAAGCCTCATCTTACTGCCCAATCCAAAACATGTGGCGACATTTCCTATTCAGGTCAGATGCCTAAACTAACTATTCAAATTGGAATTATACAACCCCTCCCCAGCAAGTCAATACATCACTATGTTGGCCAAAACATTTAAATACCGCCATATCCTCTATACTTAAACGTATGCCTTACTGCAAACCTTACATCAACCCATTTCGCCAAATTGTCAGCCATTTATTTTGCTTGGGTTACTGCCACAATTAAAGCTTGTGCGATTGAACCTTAATATTGATAGCGAATTTTTCGCAAATAATTAAGACCCCTTAAAATATCGGAACAGCCATATTCTATACTAAATCGAGAAAGTTAGCCAGCTCAACATTTAAGACTTACATGTATTATTTAGCCAGGTCTACAAAATCTATACTCGTAATATCCATAAGTAGCAGCTAATAGCAGCGAGAAAAACGACAAATAAATAATTTATCAAATCAATTAAATAAATAATTTAGATTAATTGCTGGAATACTAATTTAATTAGCAAAACATTGCTTTAATAATTATAAACCATTGAAAATAAATGTATAAAGTATAATTACTGAAAGCATTAGTTATGGGCAAATATTATCTCTAAGTAGCTAAAAAAGCTTATTAGCAGCCCTATTATGGCAGGCACGCCTTGCACAAAAAATATCTTACCCGAGGCAGTAACCGCCCCGTAAATACCGGCAACTAAGACACAGCCTAAAAAGAAAAAAGCCACATAATGGCTCCATAGCACGGTAGGTATTAACAGCGACCATATAAGCCCGGCAGCCAAAAAACCGTTGTACAAACCTTGGTTGGCGGCAAGGGCTTTGGTGGGTTCAAACAGGTGTTTGGGGAAGTTGCCGAACACTTTTGGGCCACGGGTGGTCCAGGCAAACATCTCAAGCCATAGTATATAAAGGTGCTCAATGGCCACCAAGGCCACTGCAATTTTGGCTACTATATCCATTACTTATAATTTAGGGTTTTGCGTTTGGTTAAGTTAAAATACAAAGCTTTGGTAAAGCCGAAAGGATAATATATCCACCACATGATAGTATTGTGGGTAAGTACTCAAAAGGGTATTTAAGAGCCTATAAGGCTGGCTATTGATATGGCTGGGCTACCCCCTCCTGCCCTGCCGTTTGTTTAAGTACTGCCCAAATATAGGCAGGGCTATACGACAAAAAACCCTCTCCGTTATCGGAGAGGGTTTCTGTATTTTGGGTTGATGTAGGGGTAAATTACTTTACTTCTACTTCAGCACCTGCTTCTTCTAACTTTTTCTTTAAGTCTTCAGCAGTTGCTTTGTCAACTTTTTCTTTTACTGGTTTCGGAGCACCATCAACTAAGTCTTTAGCTTCTTTTAAGCCAAGGCCTGTAAGATCTTTAACAATCTTAACTACGTTTAATTTTTGTGCACCTGCGCTTTTCAATATTACATCGAATTCAGTTTGCTCAACGGCAGCAGCGCCACCGGCAGCAGGACCTGCAGCAACCGCAACAGCAGCAGCAGCTGGTTCAATACCGTACTCGTCTTTTAATATTGTAGCTAATTCCTGAACGTCTTTTACAGTTAGGTTTACTAATTGGTCAGCTAATGCTTTTAAATCTGCCATTTTTATAAATTTTAAATTGTTATACCATTAATGTGTTCCGGCAGTTAATATGCTGTTGGGGTAACAAGCTCCAAATTCATATTAACTAACCAAAGAACGTCCCGTTTTTGATAAAGTTGGAAGCAATTTCGCCAACGGGACGGCAAAAGTAGTGATTCCCCCATTTTTTGCAACTATTTTATCAAAAAAAATTGATACGGGGTCATTATCCATTTTTCAATGCTTAGTTCTTCCGTTTTAAATTCAGCATCACCTATCAATCAGTTTGGACTTATTGCGTATTTATTCAAAAAACTCAAAGCGGAATACTAAAACCTCAAATTTTAGAAGGACAAAAGCCCATAAACAAGGGAAACAACTTCTCGCCTCAACCTTCAACCTATCTACAATTCAAACAAGCCCTCAATACTTAAGTAGCGTTCGCCCGTATCGTAGTTAAAGCCCAATATGGTTTTGCCTTCGGGTATTTCGGGTAGCTTTTTGGCAATGGCGGCTAAAGTAGCTCCGCTACTAATACCCCCAAAAAGCCCCTCTTCCTTAGCCGACCTAATGGCATGTTCATAGGCTTCATCTTTAGTTACTTGTATAGTTCCGTCTAATACGCTGGTATCTAAGTTATTAGGTATAAAGCCTGCGCCAATGCCTTGTATGGGGTGCGGGCCGGGTGCACCGCCGCTTATTACTGCCGATACCGCAGGTTCAACCGCAAACACTTTCAGGTTCGGGAACTTCTCCTTCAGCACCTTACCTACTGCCGATATATGGCCGCCTGTACCTACCCCGGTAATCAGGTAATCTATCCCTTCAGGAAAATCGTTCAGTATTTCCTGAGCGGTAGTGCGTACATGTACCTCCACGTTGGCGCGATTATCAAACTGTTGGGGTATCCACGAGTTGGGGATGGCGGCATTCAGTTCGCCTGCCTTTTCAATAGCCCCCTTCATCCCCTTTTCGCGGGGGGTTAATTCAAAGGTAGCGCCGTAGGCTTTCATTAAGCGGCGGCGTTCAAGACTCATACTTTCGGGCATAACCAATATTAGCTTATACCCTTTTACGGCTGCCACCATGGCCAAACCTATACCCGTGTTACCCGATGTAGGTTCAATAATAGTACTGCCCGCCTTAAGCAACCCCTTGTTTTCAGCGTCCTCCACCATAGCCAAAGCTATGCGGTCCTTAATGCTACCGCCGGGGTTAGCTTTTTCCAGCTTAATCCAAATGTTGTGTTTACTGCCCAATAAGTTGTTAATGCGCAGGTGCGGCGTATTGCCAATGGTTTCGAGTATGTTGTTTGCTTTCATATATAGGTATGTGGTTAATGGTAAGTAGCTTATTTATTATGGTTTTTAAAATTAAATGATGCTAAAATACAAACGAGTGTTAGTTAAGGCTGCTATTATTCGATCATAAGTTAATCATAATGATCATAAAGAATCAGCGTTCTATCCACTCACCATTATATCACATAATCAATTACTTCTTTCATTTCGCTTTTATCGCGTATGCGAACATCCGTTTGGGTATACACTATCGAGAATGGCAACACACTTTCGGTTAGCCACACGTTACCTCCTATTACACTATCGTGACCCACAACGGTATCGCCGCCCAGTATGCAGCTACCGGCATATATAATCACATTGTCCTCAATTGTAGGATGGCGCTTTTGGCCCTGCGCCTCTTTACGCACCGCCAAGGCACCTAAGGTTACCCCTTGGTAAAGCCTTACCTTATTACCTATAATAGTAGTCTGCCCAATTACTATGCCCGTGCCGTGGTCAATAAAAAACGGAACGCCGATACTAGCCCCCGGGTGGATATCTATACCCGTATGGGTGTGCGCGTTTTCGGTTATAAGACGGGGCAGTATAGGTACCTTTAACTCATATAGTATATGTGCCAAGCGGTAAACCGATATGGCATAAAAGCCCGGATAGGCTACTACCACCTCCTCAATGCACTCGGCGGCGGGGTCGCTTTGCTGAAAAAACTGCGCATCGGCAAGCAGGTGGTTAAACACTTCATCGGCTTGGTAAAAAAACTGATCCGCCACTTCACCGGGGCTAAGGCTTAGTTTATCTTCAATAGGTTTAAGCAGTTGCTTAAGTGCCCCTTGCAGGCGCTCCTTTTCAGCCGCACGGTGTTGGGCTAAGTTGGCGGGTTGTTCGGTAGGGAACAAATAACCCATCATACCCTCAACAAAGGCATCGGTTTTTTGCCTGCTCGGCAACTTGCTAAAATCAATATTTACATTATTCATTATGCGGTATTTATAAAAAAAATACGCCCCGAGGGTTTACCCGGGGCGCATCAATTATATGGTTATAGTTTACTTTCTACAATACAATATCATTACCCCCTGCAAATGCAGCAGCACAACAACAGCAACAACAAGTATGGGTAATGGCTTTCATAAAAGCTAAATTAATCATTTTATATGAATGACGATGTGGGAGCTGAAAAATTTTGTGGTTGGAGGAAATAAGTGCTGAGCATAGCGGCAGATATTAAAACCTACCTCCAAATATTAAACATCAGCTTAAATTTTTTATGCTGGTATAGCGTGCGCCAGTCAACAAACAACAAGGCAAAAATAAGCAGCAAGCCAAGCAATAAACCCACTATCGATTTCCAGTTTATCATTCCGTGCAATAGTTGCTGGGTGTTTTCGGCTGCGTACTTGCCCATTAGCACGGCAGCGGTATCGCTTATAAACTTGCCTACAAAAAAAGCAGGTATAATATAGTAGGGTTTCATTTTAGCCATGCCACCGGCTATAAAAAGCGGAGTGGTTGGCAGGGGCAACAGCGAATAGACCAGTATGGTCATATGGCCTTTCCACCCTTTTGTTTTTAGCTTATTGCCTAAAAACTGAACGTCCTCGTTTTTCGAGGGCTTAAAAATTTTAGCACTTATTTTGGGTATGTACAATGTAAGGATGTACCGGCCAACTATAGACCCACCTACCCCTAATACAATTACCACCCAAATATTGAGTTTAAAAACCGTTTGCAGCAAAATCATTACAACAAAGGCGGGCGGTAACGGAAACGGCACAATATCAACCGCTAAAGCGCAAACAAAAACCAAAACATACTGCCACCACATAGCTTCCACTTATATTATTCTGGCACCTATATCCCGAAGCCAAAGGGGATTTGCTAAAGGTATTGAAAATATATGAAGGCTGGGGGGAAAGATTTACTTGTTGTTGGTTAGCGACCAACACCGGCGCAAAATTTGTTTTTGTAAAATAAGGGGCTTATAAAACGCATTATTTATTGATAATTAATTATTTGTGATTGAAAATAGGGTCAATAATGATGGCAGAAAATGTCAGTATTATGGCAGTATGTGTCAGTTTTGGCGTCAAAAATGTCAGGTTTCGCGGTAGTGGTATCAGGTAGTTGGCAGAATACAATAGCACGCTGATTAATTATGATTTTTATGATTGAATTATGATGAATACAAAATGCAAAGCCACAAAGGCGCTAAAGCACAAAGGAAATACAAGAAGTAAAGTACAAAGCCACAGATTCACTGATTAAATGCAAAAATAGTTTTACCGCAAAGAGGCAAAGAACCTGCCTGCGGCAGGCAGGCGCAAAGGGAATACAAAAATATATCACAACAGATTAATTATGATTTTTATGATTGAATTATGATGAATACAAAATGCAAAGCCACAAAGGCGCTAAAGCACAAAGGAAATACAAGAAGTAAAGTACAAAGCCACAGATTCACTGATTAA
>Ga0164241_10002976_pt1 | contig 17657 bp, 17 predicted proteins | sample OricomyardsoilBY_FD_108780 | JGI IMG/M metagenome (GOLD analysis project Ga0164241, IMG submission 108780) | Backyard soil microbial communities from Emeryville, California, USA - Original compost - Back yard soil (BY) | ecosystem: Environmental > Terrestrial > Soil > Unclassified | place: USA...
GGTCGCCGAGCGCGGCTTCGACCCTGCTTCCGGCGGCGATCTGAGCGACCTCGCGGGGGAACTCGTCCCGATCGTCGCCGCCTGGCGCTCCCAATTCCAGGAACTGGTCGTCCCCGCCGACCGCATCGAGAAGGCCAAACAGCTGGAAATCGCCCTGCTCGGCGCCGCCGTGAAGATCGGCAGCCTCGCCAGGGTCGCCCCCAAGGGCGTCAAACGCGAGACGGTGGCCAGCGCCAGGGAAGCCGACGCGGCCAGCGCCGGAGTCGAAGAAGCCATCTCCTCCCTCGGCCTGTCGCGGTGTGCCGCGACTACGATCGGGCTTACGCCGAGTTCAAGCTGATCGGCGCCAGCGATGTTGCGTGGTCCGGCGCAATGTGATCCAATGCGAGTAAGTTCTTACTGATACGACTGCTGAGCCACTCGAGGGGAGCGAAATGAGTAAGCGTTACGCGATTTTGGGACTGAGCCTGGTATTCGCCTTGGCATTGGCGGTTCCGGCGCTTGGAGGCCCGTCCAATCCGATCGCGAGCGTTTCCGCGACCGTCAAACAGACTGCGAACAAGGCTCTGAAAAAGGCCAAAACGGCGCAGCAGACCGCCAACTCCGCGAGCAGCGCCGCCGGCACCGCCCAGAGCGACGCTGACAAAGCTCTGACCGAAGCCAAAAAAGCACTGACTACCGGCACCGGCGCTCAGGCCACTGCCACCGCCGCCAAAGCCGCCGCTGACGCGGCTCAGGGCTCCGCCAACTCCGCCAAAGCCGCTGCCGATGCTGCTGCTGCCGCTGCTGCGGCCGCGGAAGCAAACGCCAACACGAGGATTAAATCCTCCGTCCAAACGGCCAAAGCATCCGCCAGCAACACCGACCTGGCCAAGACCGCAAGCGCCACCTGCGATGCAGGCCAGCCGGTGCTGGGCGGCGGTTTCTCGGTCGGTGGAGCGTCTGTAAACAAAATCGCGGTGAACTCCTCGCAGGCACTGTTCTACGGCGGTGGCTGGTTCGCCGCCGGCGAAACGATCGCCGGACAGGGCGCCCCGACCTGGTCGATCACCGCCTACGCCATGTGCGGCACCAAGTAGCGACCTGGGCTTTCAGCTGAGAGACGAGGGGCCTCCATCGGAGGCCCCTCGTGCGTCCGGGGGGGCACGCGGTCCCCGGGGGCGGGCGTGGCCGATCGTCGCGGCGATCGTCCTGCTCGCGATCGTCCTGCGCGTCGCCGTCGTCGTGGCCGACGACGGCTACAGACCCGGCAACGACGCGTTCGAGTACGACTATTACGCCCGTTCGATCGCGGTGGGCAACGGATACCCGCCGTCGGGCTACCTCCGCCAGGGCGGCCCGACCGCCGTTCGAGGCCCCGGCTACCCGTACCTGCTCGGCGGTGTCTACGCGCTGAGTGGCAACGACCTCGCCGCCGGGAGGCTGCTTGGCATCGCTCTCGGAGCCCTTTCCGTAGTGCTCGTCTACCTGATCGCAAAGCGGATATGGGGACGCCGGATCGGGCTGATCGCCGCCGCACTTGCCGCTGTCTTTCCTCCCCTGGTCCTGCTCAGCCGCGACTTGGTCTCCGAGACCCTGTTCATCCCCCTTGAGCTAACTGCATTGCTGTGCGTGCTCAACTTCCGCCGCTCCGGCGGCGAACTCCGCTGGGCCCTGGCCGCCGGTGCGCTCTGTGGGATCGCCGCCCTCACCCGCAATGCGGGGTTCGCGCTGATGCTTCCCGTGGTGCTCGGCGTCTGGACCTCGAGGCCGCGGCTGCGCGCCGCTTCCGCGCTGGCGCCCCTGCTGGCGATCAGCTGCGCGGTGGTGGTGGTCACGCCCTGGATCGTCCGTGACGCAGCCGAATTCGGGCAGTTCGTCCCGGTCACGACGAGCGCCGGCATCGCCAGCGCAGGGACCTATAACGAAGCCTCCCGTCGAGACTCGGAGACCCATGGCGCCTGGCGCACCCCCCAGATCGTGCCCGAGTTCGCGCCCTTGTTCGAAACCCCCGGGCTCGACGAGGCGGAGGTCGACGAGAGGCTGCGCCGGGCGGCACGAGATTTCGCCTGGGAGCATCCAGGCTATGTCGTCGAGACCTCGGCCTGGAACCTGCTGCGCCTCTTCGAGGTAGTCGGGGGGTCGGTCGTCGATGCCCAAGGCGAGATCGTCGATGATCGGGGGATCGGCAGCGCCGTCTCGACCGCCGAGCGCGTTGGGATCGCGATCGCCATTATTCTCGCCTTGGTCGGCGTGATCGCGATGGTGCGTTCCAAACCCGAAGATGACGATCAGCCCTCCAGAATTCCCCACGGCCCGTTGTTCTTATGGCTCGTTCCCATCCTGATGCTCCTCATCGCCGCTCCAATCGCCGGCCTCCCCCGCTATCGACTTCCCGCCGATCCGTTTCTGCTGATGCTGGCGGCGATCGGCGTAGCTTGGCTATGGGATCGCCAGCGTCCCCTGGGCCAGTGGGGAAGCGCGTGATCTTCTCCCGTCCGGCGATCGCCGCCGCCGCCGTGCTCGCGACCCTGCTCGTCTCCGCCTGTGGCAGCGACGGCGATAACGCCGAAAGGGGCGAAGCGCAGATCCCTGCCGGGGTGGTCGCCCGCGCCAACGCGAACTGCCGCGAGTTCCGCCAAGAAACGACCCGAGTCGGCAGGGCCGTGCCGGGAAACCTCCCCCCCGCCACCCTGGCACTGACGACCGAGCTCCTCGTCAAGCCCAGCATCCCGGTGCTGGAACGCGCCGCGGACCGGCAGCAGGCGCTGAAGCCTGCTGCCGACAATCGCAACTTCGATCTCTACGCGGATCTCTTCGACCCGATCGTCGTCTTGGCCCAGAAGAGGCTTGCCGCCGGGGAGACCGGCGATTTCATGGCGTCGAAAGGGTTCGACGCGATGCTGACCGACTTCGGCCTCGAACAGAGGCGTGTCGCGCAACTCGCCGGCTTGCGTGAGTGCGGCATCGACTTCGAGCACGTGCTGGTCTCGACGCTGACCGAATAGGAATGCCGCCGACCGCCGAAAGCGCTCGGGGCGCGGAGATCCCCGACGTCGTCGCGCCACCGCCGCATCACCCTCGCTTTCCCCTCACCGTAGGCATGCGCGGCGTCCCCGCGATCGCGATCATCGTCGGTCACGCCTGGTTCTTCACCGGCGGCTTCGGAGGCTTCACCGAAAGCATCCCCAACCGCGCCATGGTGCGGTTGGATGGGTTGGTCGCCCTCTTCTTCCTGCTCTCCGCCTTCCTCCTCTACCGACCGATGATCGCTCACCGAACCGGTGGACCGGCGTCACCGCGGGTCGTCGACTACGCCCGGCGACGCTTCATTCGTCTCTACCCCGCGTACTGGGTCGCCCTGCTCGGATTCACGATCTTCGTCGGACTCCAGGGGGTCTTCAGCCAGAACTGGTGGGCCTTCTTCAGCCTCACCGACTTTCTGCACCTCCCCCTCCACGACGTCTGCTCGGCCGACGAAGAGTTCCTCTGCGGGCTACCGCAGTCCTGGACGCTTGGAGTCGACATGACCTTCTACGTACTCCTGCCCTTCTACGCGGCCCTGACCGGCTGGATCGCGCGTGGGCGCGATGCACGGAGCTGGGTCCAAATCGAGCTGGCCCTGGTGGCGCTGCTCGGCCTGGCCTCGCTCGTGCTGGGCGGACCGCCATTCGAACTCAGAAGCGAGGACTGGTTCAGGTTCAGCGCTCTCGGTCACTTCTACTGGTTCGCCCTCGGCCTGGGGCTTGCCGTGATCTCGACGGTCGACTGGCAGTCCGGCCTGCCTCGAATCGTGCGGGCGGCCGCGGCGCGGCCACTCCTCTGCTGGACCGCCGCCGCGGCAATCTATGTATTCACGATCTTCGCCTTCTATCCAGCACCCTTCATCATCGCCCCCTTCCGCGACGGGCTGGAGTACACGGCGCTCAATCTGATCCAGGGGGTGGGAGCGCTGCTGCTGTTCATCCCAGGGGTCTTCGCCAATCCCAATCGCGGCCTGCCGAACCGAATCCTCGGCCACCCGGTGCTGATGTGGATCGGCTTGATCTCCTACGGCCTCCTGCTCTGGAACGTGACCATCGCGGTTCTGCTCGGCAACCCCGGCGCCGGCGAGGGCTACTGGACGGTCTTGATCCTCGGCGCCCTGGCCACGATCCCGCTCGCCGCGCTCAGCTACTACGTGGTCGAGCGGCCGCTGATGCGATTCAAGTACAGGCGGCCGCGATGAGCGGCGGGCGGGCGGCCCGCGACGCGATGCGGCGGACGATGTTCCTCTCCCAGGACGGGGTGGTGCTGTCGGCGACCCTGCGCGGTCTGGACCGAGTGGGAATCCTGGAGCCGTCGCTGGAGTCCGAGCGGTCGCTGGCCGACCTCTGCCCCGGCCTGACCGAGGCCGGCTTCGGCGCCCTGCGCGTCGCCCTGCACGGCTTCGCCAGCGGCGGCTGGCTGGTCGAACCGCCCGGCCTCGACCCGGCGAGCGCGGTCCTGCGTTGGACCGATTCGGGCCGCCAAGCGATGACTTACCGCGAGCGCTACGTCGCCCTCGGCGAGCTCCTCGCCGGCTTCGACAGCAACGAAGAGGACGCCTGGACCCGCCCCTGGGGCCCGATCCAGGTCGAGCGCTTCGGGGCACAGGTCGCCGATCGACCGCCGGTCGGCGAGCTTCCCGGCGGACCCGACGGTCTGATCGGCGCCCATCTCGACGGCGGTCTGATCGTGCCGGCGATGCTGCGGCTGCACGAGACCGACGCCCTCGGGGAGCAGGGGCCGGAGCTCGGCGCCGACGATCCCGACCGCGCGATCGCCCAGCTGCTGGCCGCGCTTGGCTGGATCGACGGCCGCGGCGGATGGACCGCGAGCGGGCGCCACGCCCGCGCCTTCGGCCTCAACTTCGGCGGCGTCGCCACCTACCTGCCGCTGTTGGCGAGGCTGCCCGAGATCTACCGCGGCGAGCTCACAGTCGTGCCCGATCCGACCTCCGGCGAGCCGGAGTGGCACGTCCACCGGGCCCTCAACGTGAGGATCAGCGCCGCCGCCCACCGGCGCTACTTCGCCGACAGCGAGCCGCTCTTCCTCGAGATATTCGACCGCGAGCCGCTCGAAGCCCAGCCCCGCTACATCGCCGACATGGGCTGCGGCGAGGGCAGCTGGCTCGTCCACCTGCACCACCTGATCGAGCAGCGGACGCGGCGTGGAAAGGAGCTCGGCGCCCATCCCCTGACACTGGTCGGGATCGATCCCGACGCCGGCGCGCTCGAGCAGGCGCGACGCAACCTCGACGCCGCCGGCGCGCCCTCGCTGCTGCTCGCCGGCGACGTCACCGACCCCGACCGCCTGGCGATCGATCTCGCCGCTCAGGGGCTGGCGATCGAGGACGGGCTGCACATCCGCTCCTTCATCGACCATGAGCGTGCCTACCTCGGTCCCGACCCGGCGATCGCGGTCCCGGACTTCTCCAGCGGCGTCTACATCGACAGCGCCGGAGCGGCGCTGTCGGGCGCAGCGGTGGAGCGCGACCTGGTCGCCCATCTGCGCCGCTGGGCGCGGCACGTCCCCAAGCACGGGCTCGTCGTGCTCGAGGCCCACAGCATCGCCCCGCAGATCGTCGCCCGTAACCTCGGCTCCCTGCACGGAATCGCTTTCGACGCCCACCAGGCCTACTCCAAGCAGTATCCGGTCGACCACCCGGCCTTCCTCGAGTGCTGCCGCGAGGCCGGGCTGGCGCCGGTCGGGTACCGCGAACTCCGCTATCCCTCCCGCCGGCCCTTCGTCGCGGTCAGCCTCAGCCGGCTTCTCGCCGCCGACGAGGCGTCGCCGCTGCCCGGCCTGGCGCCGGGCGCGCCGCGTCACGACGGCTGGCAGCCCGACCCCGGCGTCGACCTTGAGGATGGCCGAGCGCTGCACGACATCCTCTTCCGCGAGGGCGACATCCGCTACCCGGCAACTTGGTGCTCGGCGCCAACCGGGTTCGTCGTCGGGGCGACGCTGGAGACGATCGAGGGACGGCTGCGGGAGATCGGCGCCGGCGAGGCGATCCGCGTCCTCGACTACGGCGCCGGCACCGGGACGGCGACGATCGAGCTGCTCAAGGCCTGCCGCGAGCGCGGCTTCGAGCAGCGGCTCGCGCAACAGGGGGCGACCCTCGAGGTCCACCTGGTCGACCTGCCCTCGAGCTGGTTCGCCCAGGGCCACGAGCTGCTGCGGGATTGCACCTGGACCCGCTTCCACTCCCTGCGCGCCCCGGGGGGCGGCTTCAGGGAGCTGAGCGAGGTCCTCGACGGCCTCAGCTTCGACGCCGCAATGGCCAACATGGTCTTCCACCTGATCCCGCCGCGGGCGTTGACGCGCTCATTGGGGCAGCTGGCGGACGTGCTGGCACCGGGGGGCCGGCTGCTGTGGAGCGCCCCGGACCTCGGGCCGGCCGGGCCCGGCGCGGTGCTCCTGCACGACCCCAACCGGGCCCTGCGCGAACGCTGGCTCGAGCTCCATGGCGAGAGTCTCGGGGCGGAGGAGCGACAGGCTGCTCAGGAGCGCGCCGACCGCCGCATTCGCCCGCGGCCGCTGGCGGCCGACGTCACCGCCGCACTGGGCGAGCGCTTCTCCGGCGAGATCGAGACGGCCGCCTACGAGATGCTCGCCGAGGACGTCGTCCGCGGCCTGCTGGTGCCCTCCAACCAGGCCGAGTTCCTGCCCGAGATCGGCGACCGCGAGGAGCGCGAACGGACGATCCGCGAGCTGATGCTCGCGGAGGTCCTGCCAGAGATGCAGGAAGGCCCGGCGGGCACCTCCCTCGGCCTCAACCTGCACTGGACCCTGGGCGCTTTCACGCGCCGCGACTAAGGCTCAAGCTCGGTACTTGCGCGAGGGCGCGATCCGGGCCCGGTGTCCCAGCAGCCGCACTCCCGCCCAGAGCGTCTTGACACCGTAGACGAAGCCGGCGCGGAAGCCGACCGAGGAGGCGCCGTCGAAGTAGCGCCCGCGGGCCGGCACCTCCTCGATCCGCATCCCGAAGGCCACCGCCTGCATCAATACCTCGGAGTCGAAGCTGAAGTCGTTGGCGTTGCGCAGGAACGGCACCGTCAGCAGGAACCGGCGCGAGTAGGCTCGGTAGCCGGTGTGGGCCTCGCTGAGATCGGTCCCCATGATCCGGTTCTCGATCGCGGTCAGGCAGCGGTTGACCAGGTACTTCCAGCGCGGCATCCCGTTGGCGAGCGCCATCCCCGGCTCCGCGAAGCGCGATCCGAGAACCAGGTCGGCCTCGCCGGCGAGGATCGGCGCGCACAGCGCCGGGATCAGCTGCGGCTCGTACTGGCCGTCGGGGTGCAGCATCACGACGACGTCGGCATCGCGCTGCAGGGCCTCCAGATAACAGGTCTTCTGGTTCGCCCCATAGCCGGCGTTGTGGGGGTGCCAGACGAGCCGGACCGGCAGCCGCCGCGCCAGCTCGCGGGTCTCGTCGGTGGAGTGATCGTCGACCAGGATCACCTCGTCGACGAAGTCGCGGGGGATCGCCGCAACAGTGCGCTCGAGCGTCTTCGCCGCGTTCATCGCCGGCAGCACCGCGATCACCTTGCCCCGCGGCGGGTATCCGCCCTGGAAGACCATCAGGCGGCCCTGGCCTCGACGTAGACGCTGCCGCCGCGGCGCGCCAGCACCTCGGCGGCAGCCGCGAGCAGAGCCAGGGGCAAGAGCAGGACGGCGGCCAGCAGGGTGGCGGCCCGGCGCCCAACCGACAGCGGCGCGAAGCGCGCCGCCGGCCGCCGCACCGCGTCGTAGAGGTTCGGCCGCCCGGGCAGGGCACCGACCAAGCCATAGAGCCAGCCAAACACGACCTGGCCGCCGCGCATGTAGCTGACCCGCTCGATCCGCAGGCCGAGACTCTGCAGCCGTACCCGCAGAGCGCCACTGGTCAGGTGGACGAGGTGCCGGGGCGGGTCGAGCGCGAACCAGCGGTCGCCGAAGACGCGGGCTTGGAGGCTGTCGGAGTTGGGGACGGCGACGATCAGGACGCCCCCGGGAGCCAGACGAGCGGTGGCGTGCTCCAGCGCCGCCGCCGGCTCGGGCAGGTGCTCGAGCGAGTGCCAGAAGACGATTGCCGCCCACTCGCCTTCGACCTGGCTGAGGTCGCGGTCGGCGAGGTCGGGGCGGGCCGGCGCGCGCTCCAGCCCGACCGTCTCGCGGCCGAGGCGACGCAGCGCGTCGAGCAGGGTGCCGTCGCCGGCGCCGACGTCGAGCACCCGACCCGCCGGCGCGATCCGGTCCAGGCGCCGCGCCAGCGAGGACCGGCTCCGCCGCAAGAGAGCATCGCCGGGGCCGCCGAAACGGCCGGAACTGGGTCGGTAGGCGCCGGCGTAGGCGCGATCGAGATCGGCGCCGGAGGGCCAGGGGTCGGCCGCCGCGACACCGCAGGCTCGGCAACGCACGCGGCCCCCCAGGCGGTCGCCGTCAGCCAGCGGCGCTCCGCACCAGGGACAGCCGGCTCCTGGCTCGCGGTCCGCCATCGCCGCCGCCTCCAGCGCGCTCAGCCGCCCCGCCGCTCGGCCTCGTCCGCCGCCTCGGCCAGGCGCTCGACCAGGCGGGCGAAGGCCTGGAAGCCGTCGCCGACCTCGCCGTAGCCGCCGGCGGCGTAGCGGGCGTAGACGCCCTCGAGGATGATCGCCAGCTTCCAGTAGCCGAGGGCGACGAAGAAATCGAGCTCGGAGAGGTCGCGGCCGGAGCGCTCGGCGTAGCGGGCAGCGAGCTCTTCCCGGCTCGGGAAGCCGGGGGCGAGGTTGGCCGGCTGCCCGAGCGCGACCTCGGCCTGCTCGGCGTCGGGCCAGTAGGCCATCAGCAGGCCGACGTCGGCGAGCGGGTCGCCGAGCGTGCAGAGCTCCCAGTCGACCACGGCGGCGACCTCGCCGTCGGCGGTGAGGATCATGTTGTCGAGGCGATAGTCGCCATGGACGATCGTCGCCGGCCCCTGCTTGGGGATGCGGGCGGAGAGGCGTTCGTGCAGGGAGTCGATCGCCGACAGCTCGCGCGTCTTCGACTTCTCCCACTGCCCCTGCCAGCGGTGCAGCTGGCGGGCGACGTAGTCCTCCTTGCGGCCGAGATCGCCGAGCCCGACGGCGTCGGGCTCGACCGCGTGAATCGCCGCCAGGGTGTCGGCGACGCGCTCGCCGATCGCTCGCCGGTCGGCCTCGTCGGGAAAGGCCTCGGCCTCCTCGAGCCCACGCAGGACGGGCCCCTCGACGAACTCCATCGCGTAGAAGGGGGCGCCGCTGATGCTCTCGTCCTCGCAGAGCCCGACCACCGGCGGCACCGGGACGGGGGTTGACCCGAGCGCGGCGACGACCTTGTGCTCGCGGCTCATGTCGTGGGCGGAGCCGAGCCGCTTGCCGAGTGGTGGGCGCCGCAGCGCCCAGCGGTGGCCGCCGGCGTCGCTGACTCGGAAGGTCAGGTTCGAGTGGCCCCCGGCGATCCGCTCGAAGGCGAGCGGCGGGCTGGCGCTGGGGACGTTGAGGGCGAACCAGGCTTCGACCCCGTCGCGATCGATGCCCTCCGGCGCCACCGTGGAGCCGTCGTCGCTGCCTGTAGCCTCGTCGCCCATCGCCGCGCAAGCATATTCCCGCCGAGGCCGCCGCTTGAGCCCCTCGCTCGCCAATAGGCTGAGGATCGGCTTCGCGATCGGCTTTGCCGTGCTCACCGCGATGGCGGTGATCGGGGTCGGTCGCTTCATCGAGCAACGTCAGGACTTCGAGGACGCGATCGCCCGCTCTTACCAGGTGGAGATGGCCGCCCGCGTCCGTCTCGCCAGCGGCGACGCCGACCGCGCCGCCGCTCGGGCCACGGTCGCCGTCCAGGCCGAGCGCCGCGAGGAGCTGCGCGACCAGATCGCCGCCGACACCCGTGACACCACCCTGCTCGTCGCCGCCGGGCTGATCGCCGGGCTGACCGGCGCCCTGCTCCTGTTCAGTGGCCTGATCGCCTCGATGCGGCGGCCGCTGGAGGAGTTGGTCGACGCAGCTGGGCGACTGGCGGGCGGCGACCGCAGCGCCCGGGTCGAGGTCGGCGGCCTCTCGGAGACGGCCACGCTCGGCGCCGCCTTCAACGAGATGGCCGACCAACTCGAGCGGGAGGCGAGCCAGCGTGACCAGCTCGACCGACTCAAAGACGAGTTCGTGCTGACCGCCTCGCACGAGCTGCGCAGCCCCCTGACCTCGGTCCAGGGATTCGCCGAGCTGCTGATGCTGGAGCGCGACTCGCTGACCCCGAAGCAAGTGGAGACGGTCGAGATCATCCTCGACAACTGCCGCCACCTGGTCCGCCTGCTCAACGACCTGCTCGACCTCGCCCGCAGCGACGCCGGTCGCCTCGCCGTCACCCCGAAGCCGACTGCGGTGGCCCCCCTGATCGACGACGCGGTGCGGACGATGCGGGCGCAGACCGAGAGCGCGGGCCAGACCCTGACCGAGGCCGTCGAGCCGGATCTGCCCCCGATCGAGGTCGAGGCGGACCGCATGCGCCAAATACTCGTGAATTTGATTACCAATGCGCATGAGTACTCGCCCGCGGGCGCGTCTATCGAAGTCTCCGCCCGGGTAAAAGGTGCTGGAGTGGAGATCGCCGTGACCGACAACGGACCGGGAATACCGGAGAGCCAGCTGGACCAGATCTTCGAGCGCTTCGTCCGCGGCGACGCGGGCCTGACCCAGCGCGTCGGCGGCACCGGCCTCGGCCTGGCGATCTCGAAGTCGCTGGTCGAGCTGCACGGCGGCACGATCGCGGTCGAGTCGACCCCCGGCGTCGGCTCTCGCTTCAGCTTCGTCGTGCCGGTGCCCGGCCGATGACCCGGGTCCTCGTCGCCGACGACTCGGAGACGATCCTGCTGCTGATGCGGACGCGGCTGGAGCTGGCCGGCTACGAGGTCGAGACCGCCGCCGACGGCCAGGAGGTGACCGAGCGCCTGCGCGCCGGTGAGCTCGAGGGGCTGCCCGACCTGCTCCTGCTCGACGCGATGATGCCGCGCAAGTCCGGCATCGACGCCCTGCGTGAGCTGCGCGCCGCCGGCGTCGACACCCCAGCCTTGATCGTCAGCGCCCACCAGGACGCAACCGACGCCGACGCCCCCAGCGACCTCGAGGTCAGCGGCTTCGTCAACAAGCCGATCGACTTCGACCGCCTGCTCGACGAGATCGCCGCGCTGACCTCCTAGCGGGGGTCAGCTCTTGGCGATCTCGAGCCGGATCTCCTTGCCCTTGAGCTTGGTGCCGTCGAGGAACTCGACGGCCCGCTCGGCCTGATCCGGGGAGACCTCGACGAAGGAGAAGCGGTGGAGCACGCGGACGTCGAGGATCGCCTCCTCGGGCAGCACCGCGCCCTCGCGCAGCGCCCAGCGCAGGTCCTCCTCCTCGATCCCGCTGCGCTCGCCGCGGTTGACGAAGAGCTTGACGCTGTCGCGCTTCTCCTCGGAGTCCTCGGCCGCGGGCTCGGAGTCCGCGGCGGCGTCGGGATTGGCGGCCTTCTCGCTCTTGCGGGCGACCGCCTTCTCGACCTGCTCGTGGCGCTCGGCGCGCTCGCGACGGCGCGGCCGCGGCGCGTGCTCGAGCCGCTCCTCCGGGGTTTCCCACTCGCCGATCGTCGTCTTCACATCGCGTTCGATGCGATCGATCTCGTCGCGCTGGGCCGGGGTGACGAAGGTGATCGCGCGGCCGGTCCGCCCGACCCGGCCGGTGCGGCCGATGCGGTGGACGTAGGTCTCCGAGGAGTTCGGGACGTCGAAGTTGATGACGTGGGTGACGTGCTCGATGTCGAGCCCGCGAGCAGCGATGTCGGTGGCGACCAGCAGCTTCACGCGGTGGTCCTTGAAGGCGATCATCACCCCGTCGCGGACCCCCTGGGAGAGGTCGCCGTGCAGCGCCTTCACGTCCAGGCCCTTGTCCTTCAGCGTCTTCTCCAGCTTCGAGGCGCCGATCTTGGTGCGGGTGAAGATGATCGCCTGCTCGGGTTCTTCGGTCTTCAGCAGCTCGACCAGGCGCGCCGACTTGTCGTTAGCCGGGACCTCGATGTAGGCCTGGGCGATGGCGTCGACGGTGAGCGTCTTCGGCGTGATCCGGATCGTCTCCGGGTCGTACATGTAGCCCTCGGCGAGCTTCTGGATCGGCGGCGGCATCGTCGCCGAGAAGAGCGCCGTCTGACGCCCGCTCGGGCACATCCGCAGGATTTTCTCGACGTCTTCGATGAAGCCGAGGTCGAGCATCTCGTCGGCCTCGTCGAGGACGACGAAGCGGGCCGCGGTAAGGACCAGCGAGCGGCGGGACATCAGGTCCTTCATGCGGCCGACGGTGGCGACGACGACGTGGGCACCGGAGCGCAGCTGCGACTGCTGGGTGCGGATCGGGGCGCCGCCGAAGACGGCGACGATCTCGATCTCGAGATGCTCGGCGTAGGTGCGCAGCGCCTGGGTCACCTGGATGCAGAGCTCGCGGGTCGGGGTGAGGACGATTGCCTGCACCTCGTTGTTCTCGGGATCGAGGTACTGCAGCAGCGGCAGCCCGAAGGCGGCGGTCTTGCCGGTGCCGGTCTGGGCCTGGCCAATCACGTCGCCGCCGCCGAGCAGGGCCGGGATCGCCTGCTCCTGGATCGGCGTCGGGTCCTGAAAGCCGAGCTCGTCGATCGCCTGCTGGATCGGGGGCGAGAGGCCGAGGTCTTTGAATGCGGTCACTTCGACGGGTCCAGGAGGAGCTTGCCGCTGGTGCGGCGGGCGATCATGTCTTCGTGGGCGCGGGCGGCCTCCGAGAGTGGGTAGACGCCGCCGACGGTCGCCTTCAGCTCACCGGCGGCAACGGCACCGAGCAGCTCGCCGATCATCGGCATCGCCAGATCGGGACGGGCCAGCAGGTGGGCCAGCCAGAAGCCGATCACGGTCTTGGAGCCGCGCAGCAGGGCGGCGGTGGAGACGTCGCGCTGTTCGCGCGAGGCGATGCCGAAGACGACCATCCGCCCCAGCGGCGCCAGCACGCCCATCTCGGCGTCGAAGGCAGAGCCGCCGCTCATGTGCAGGACCGCGTCGACGCGCTCGCCACCGTTGGCCTCGCGGATCGCGGTGGCGAGGTCCTCGGCGCGGGAGTCGACGCAGGCGTCCGCCCCGAGCCCACGGACGAGCTCGCGCTTCTCCTCGCTGGAGGCGAGGCCGATCACCTTGGCCCCAGCCGCCTTGGCGACCTGGACGGCAAAGGTGCCGGTGCCGCCGGCCGCAGCCTCGATCACGATCGTCTCGCCCGGCTCGATCCGGGCGCAGCGCTTGACCAGCGCCTCCGCGGTCAGGCCCTGCAGCAGCATCGCCGCGGCCTGGTCGTCGTCGACCCCGTCGGGAATCGGGATCAGCAGGGACTCCGGGACGACGACCTTCTCGGCGTAGCCGCCGCTGCCGGTGAGGGCGACGACGCGGCGCCCGTCGGCGGTGCGACCGGCGACCTCGGTGCCGGGGACCAGCGGCAGGGTCTGCTCGGCGAGGTAGTCGTTGCGGGTGGCGTGGGTGTCGGCGAAGTTGATGCCGGCGCGGGCGATCTCGACGACGACCTCGCCCTCGCCGGGCGTCGGCTCGTCGAGATCGACGAGCTCGAGCAGCTCCGGTCCGCCGAACTCCTGAATCTGGATCGCCTTCATCGGCCGGGGAGTCTCGCAGGGCAGGCGTTAGGCTGCCGTCCGCGTGTCGCTCACCGTCGTCGGATCAATCGCCTTTGATGCGGTCAAGACCCCTTTCGGGGAGCGCAAGCGCATGCTCGGCGGCGCCGCCGTCCACTTCTCCCTCGCCGCCAGCTTCTTTACCGAGGTGCGGCCGGTGGGCCCGGTCGGCGAGGACTTCGGCGCCGAGCAGTTCGCGGTGCTGGAGGAGCGCGGGGTGCTGACCGACGACATCGAGCGGGTCGCCGGCGGCAAGTCCTTCTTCTGGCGCGGCCGCTACGAGTTCGACCTCAACGTCGCCCACACCGAGGACACCCAGCTCGGCGTCTTCGCCGAGTTCGAGCCGAAGCTCTCGGACCTCTCCAAGGGCGCCGACACCCTCTTCCTCGCCAACATCCAGCCCGACCTGCAGCGCCAGGTGCGCTCCCAGTGCGCGGCGCCCCGCTTCAGCGGCCTCGACTCGATGAACCTCTGGATCGAGACCGCGAAGGACTCGCTGCTGGCGGCGATCGCCGAGGTCGAGTGCCTGGTCGTCAACGATGCCGAGATCCGCATGCTGACCGGCGAGTCGAACCTCGCCCGCGCCGCCCGTGCGGTGATGGAGCTGGGCCCGCGGGCGGTCGTTGCCAAGCAGGGCGAGTACGGCGCCGCCCTGTTCACCGAGAGCGGCTTCTTCGCCCTGCCCGGCTTCCCGCTCGAGGACGTACGCGACCCGACCGGCGCCGGCGACAGCTTCGCCGGCGGCTTCTTCGGCTACCTCGACGGCCAGGACGGCGAGCTCGACGAGGCCCACCTGCGGCGGGCGATGGGCTACGGCACCGTGCTCGCCTCCTTCAACGTCGAGGAGTTCGGCACCGAGCGGGTCTCCCGCCTCAGCCGCGAGGAGATCGACGAGCGCTTCGAGGCGCTGCGGGCGATGACCCAGTTCGAGGGTCTCCCAGCTTCTTGACAGGCTCTTCACGGCCGGCGGCGGCGAACTGAAAGAATGAGCGCCGCCATGGGCTCCGAGTCACTCACCGTCACCGACAACCGCACCGGCAAGACCTACGAGCTGCCGATCGAGGACGGCACTGTCCGCGGCCTCGACCTGCGCCAGATCAAAGTCGACGAGGGCGAATTCGGGCTGATGTCGTATGACCCGGCCTTCACCAACACCGCCTCCTGCCGCTCCTCGGTCACCTACATCGACGGCGACGCCGGCATCCTCGAACACCGCGGCTACTCGATCGAGCAGCTCTGCGAGCGTTCCACCTTCCTCGAGACCGCCTACCTGCTGATCTTCGGCGCGCTGCCGACCGGGCCCCAGCTCGACCGCTGGGTCTTCGACATCACCCACCACACCTTCGTCCACGAGGACCTGAAGCAGTTCTTCGAGGGCTTCCGCTACGACGCCCACCCGATGGGGATGCTGCTGGCCGGCGTCGGCGCCCTCTCGACTTTCTACCCCGACGCGAAGCACATCGACGACGAAGAAGAGCGCTACATGGCGGCGGTGCGGCTGATCGCCAAGGTGCCGACCCTGGCGGCCTTCTCCTACCGGCACAACATGGGGCTGCCCTACGTCTACCCGGACAACGACCTCAACTTCGCCGAGAACTTCCTCTCGATGGTGTTCAAGAAGACCGAGGACAAGCACGTGCCGAAGCCGGTGCTCTCGAAAGTCCTCGACGTCCTCTTCATCCTCCACGCCGACCACGAACAGAACTGCTCGACCAACGCCGTGCGCGGCGTCGGCTCCTCCGGGGTCGACCCCTACTCGGCGGTGGCGGCGGGAGTGGCCGCCCTCTACGGGCCACTGCACGGCGGCGCCAACGAGGCGGTGCTGAAGATGCTGCGGCGAATCGGGTCGACCGACAACATCCCCGACTTCCTCGCGCGGGTCAAAGAGCGCGAGGAGAAGCTGATGGGCTTCGGCCACCGCGTCTACAAGAACTACGACCCGCGGGCGCGGATCATCCAGACCCACCTCGACGAGGTCTTCGAGGCGACCGAGTACAACCCGCTGGTCGAGATCGCCCGCGAGCTGGAGAAGCAGGCGCTCGCCGACGAGTACTTCACCTCGCGCAAGCTCTACCCCAACGTCGACTTCTACTCGGGGATCATCTACGAGGCGCTGGGGATCCCGGAGAACATGTTCACGGTCCTCTTCACCATCCCCCGCACCGCCGGCTGGATGGCGCAGTGGATGGAGATGCAGGAAGACCCGGAGACGAAAATCGCCCGCCCCCGTCAGATCTACACCGGCGAGCGCGAGCGCGAGTACGTGGCGCTCGACGACCGCGACGGCCCCGAGAAAATCTCCGGCCCCCCGGCCCGGCGCCCCAAACGTCCGCAGCGCGGCGCCTGAGCCTTCCCCCTGGATCGCCTACGCTCAGCGGCGTGGCTCGTGCGCGTTGGAAGCTGACCGTTCGCAGCGGCTCCGAAGTGGAGCACGCCCAGTTCGACGATCTCGGCGAGGCCGTGGCGAGCATGCGGGAGCGGGCGCTGGCGATCCGGGCCCGAGGGCCAGTCAAGACCGCCTCGATGCTGCGGGACTTCGGGCCCGAGGCGCAGGTCCAGGCGCGGCTGCAGTTAAAGGGGCGAGGGCTGCTGCGCAAGCCGATCGCCGGAGTCGACGTGCGCGGCGACGGGGCCTTCATGCCCTACCGCGGCGGCGTCGCCCGCGAGGAGCTCGACCCGAGCGACCGCGATACGCCGTTCGACCTCGTGCGGGAGACTCTGGAAGCAGACGGCCGATGAGCGATTCCAGCACCGAGATCCCCAAGGGCAGCTACGCCGCCGGCGAGCGGGTGAAGATCCCCGCAGGCGCCGAACCTCCCCTCACCGTCTTCATCAACGGGATCGAGCAGAGCGAGGGTGACGACTACGAAGTCGAGGCCGGCGAGATCGTCTTCGGCCGCCCGATCGTCAAGGAGAAGATGGGCACCAGTCGCTGGCTGGCGATGTATCTCGGCCTCTGGGGGACCTACCGCAAGAACGAGACGATCGACCTGCAGTTCAGCCGCAACGGCAAGATCGAGCTGCTTTCGGACCTCGCGGTCGTTCCCTACCCCGAGGCCCCATGAACATCGGCTTCCTCCTGCTCGCCGACCACAGCGAGGCGGTCAACGGCAAGCTCTACCTCAACGGCGGCGGCTGGAACGTGCTGCGCCTGCCGGAGCTGCCGCACGAGTGGTCCTTCCACATCGGCCTCGGCATCGACGTCGCCTGGCACGAGACCAACGACCCCCACGAGCTCGTGGTCACGATTCAGGACCCCGACGGGGTCGAGCTCGGCGACGGCCTCACCGCCAGCTTCGAGACCGGCCGCCCGCCCGGCATGCCCGCCGGCCAGGAGCAGCGCCTGGTGATGTCGATCGCCGCCACCGCCAGCTTCGAGACCTCCGGCCCCCACGCCGCCGTCGTCATGGTCGACGGCGAGGAGCTCGGCCGCGCCCGCTTCTACCTGATGGAAGCGGAGCCCGAAGAGGGCCTGGTCTAGTCGAAGACGTAGAGCAGCAGGAAGGCGATGATCGCGAAGGCAGCGCCGGCCGCCTGGATGCCGCGGTCGCCGGCGACGATCGCGGCCATCGAGCGATCGTCGTTGCGGTCGTAGATCAGGTACAGGTAGCGGAAGATCCCGTAGACCACGGGCGGGATCGTCAACATCATCCGGCTGCCGATCTGGGGCGAGTTGACGGTGTAGATCGCGTAGCTGATCACGGTGCCGGTGGTGACCAGGGAGACCATCTGGTCGAGGAAGGGAAGCGAGTAGTGCTCGAGCACGGGCCGGGTCGAGGTCCCCTCGTGCAGCTCGGAGACGGCCTCCTGGCGGCGCTTGGTGAAGCCGAGGAAGGCGGCGAGCATGCCGGTGCAGAGGATCAGCCACTCCGAGGCATGGGCGTCGATCGCGCTGGCGCCGGCGGCGACGCGGAGGATGAACAGCCCCGCCAGCGTCATCACGTCGATGATCACGATCTGCTTGAGGCCGAGGCTGTAGGCCATCTGGGCGACGCCGTAGCCGATCACCATCA
>Ga0164241_10002977_pt1 | contig 17654 bp, 15 predicted proteins | sample OricomyardsoilBY_FD_108780 | JGI IMG/M metagenome (GOLD analysis project Ga0164241, IMG submission 108780) | Backyard soil microbial communities from Emeryville, California, USA - Original compost - Back yard soil (BY) | ecosystem: Environmental > Terrestrial > Soil > Unclassified | place: USA...
CCTTGCTCGACGCTACGGCAGTGCGCATCAAACTTCGCCTCGAACCCGTCGGTGAGAGCCTTAAGGTTGGTGATCCCGCTCTGGCCTCGCTGAGGCCGTTCCGGGAGCAGCCCCACCATCGCGATACCGGTCGAGCTGGGACGGAAATGGACCCTGTCGCCGTGCGCGTCGAGGAGCGGTTGCAGCTCGGCCCGGATCCGATGTGCCCACTCGATCGTCCGGTGTAGGTGCTCCCGTTGGTGCTCGCGTACTTCCACTCTTCAATCGTCGGTCAGAAGCGGCCGGCGCTCAAGCGCACCCCTGACATTTCGTGTCCGCCCTCGGCGTGCGAGCGGTTGAGGTCCAGCGTAACTTCGCCTGAAAATGACGAGCAAAGAACTTCTGGCTCAACACGACGTGCTCGTGGAGAGCGACAATGAGTGGCAGCAGCAGGCTCGTTTCCTTCAAGCCCTGTGGCGCGAAAGCCATGACCTTCCCGTTGGGCTGCACCGAGGTAGTCCGCTCGGGTCGAGGCTCGCGATGCCGTACGCGAAGGATACCCTCGCCACCTTCATGACGGAGAGCGTACGAGACGTAGTCCGGGCCGAGGTCCTTGATGTCAGCAAGAGCGCGGGCAAGATGTACGAAGAGCCTCGTGTCTACGACAACCTGCTGACTTCGCAGGCGCTATGCTTCAACTTGTTCGGCGAGCTTCAGCGGGACCTCGGGCTCGCCTCACGTGCGGTGGGCGGGGTGCTCGGCGAGCCGACCCTGGAGGTCACCGCGATCGACTTCGAGTACTCGCCGGGCCGTTCCGATTCGCGGTTCACGGCGGACAAGACAGCGTTCGACGTGTTTGTGGTCTACACGTCCGGTGCCGCTCGTGGGTTCCTCGGCATCGAGGTCAAGTATGCCGAGGACTTGAGTGAGGCCCCCGCCCGTCATCGAGCCCGCTACGAAGAGCTGGCCGATGCCATGGGTTGCTTCGTTCCCGAGCGCCTTCCCCAGCTGCGGCGGCAGCCACTCGAACAATTCTGGCGCAACCACCTCCTCGCCGGCAGCCTCATCCATGACCATGCCTCTGGCTTCAGGGAAGGGTCGTTCGTCGTGCTCCATCCTGAGAGGAATACGGTCGTGCAGCGAGCTGCCGAGCTTTACAGGGGCTGCCTGCGGGACCAAGCGACTTTCAAAACGTGGACACTGGAATCGGTGCTCGACGCCATCGTTGGTGCTGGCGGCGGGCCGTGGGTCCAGCCGCTCCGTCAACGTTACTTGGGCTAGGTCCGCTGAGCCGAACCCGCTTTCCCTGCCCGACATCGCAAGCTTCCCGTCTCTTGGAAGAGGCGACTGACCTGGAGTGCGACGGTGCCGGGGGTACGGCAGGTCCTGCACAGCGCGGTTGACCCCCCACTCCGAAGTGGTGTCGTATGGGCCAATGGCTCGGGTGGCGGTGTCGCCAGAACTATCGTCTTGGATAGCGCGTCGCATCGCAGCCTTCCCCGGCGAGCATGAAGCCCATCGGTGGCTAGCCGATCGCGTTCGCGACATGGGTGCCCTCTCTCTGGGGCTCGACATGGACGGCTCGTACGCGATTCGAGCCAGTGGCGAGCTTGTTGAGTTCGATTGGGACGGACCAAGCGGTTCCAAGTCCCTTGATGACCCGCGCGTTGTGAATCTCGCGCTCTTCCAGGGGAGTCTAAAGTTCCCCGAATTGGCCGTGCTTGTCCCGACTCGGCCAGCGACGGCTACGACCTGCGAGCACTGCGGAGGGGAAGGGAAGCTTGCGCTGACGAAGGAGCCTGGTCTTGAGAACATCGTCTGCTACTGCGGCGGGCTCGGCTGGCTGCCGTAGAGCGGTCGTTGACGCCTGGCCTGCGTCGTTCGAAACCGTCCCTGTGGACTACGAAACCTTCCTTCAACTCTGGGTCGAAGCCTTGCGAGCGTCGCACCTCCCGACCGTCGGCCGCTACGGCACCGAAACGCTCGACACGCGAAACCTTGACCGCTCGTACCGGGTCTACGTAGAGCCGCTTGGTGGCCAGGACGCGCCTCCGTTCCACGTCACGGCCGAGCTGTCGTGGGACTGGCACGCCACGAACACCGTGCGCGGTTCGAGGACCGACAGTGACCTGCTGTCGGAGATGCTCGGGCGCGACCAAGTCGAGGATCTCGTGACCGAGAAGCCATCCCTCCGCGTGGACATCAAGCTTCGTGCCTCGGCTCCGTTCGACAAGCCGCTACCGATGCCGGCGAACGCTGCGTGGGCCAAGTGGGTCGAGGAGACGATGGCGCGGCTCGACCGCATCGAGCCCCTGCTGCCCGACGAGATCGTGCGCGAGAACCGCATGGGGATGACCGAGGTGCTGGGGTGGCAGGGATCGCCCACGGCGAAGGTCGTGTGCGGACCTGGGGGTGAGCTGCGGCTCGAAGGGGTCGAGGTCGCGGCTATGCAGATCATCGAGCTGCCCCGACTCATCGACAACCCCGATGAACACGACGAGGGGCCTGAAGTCGAGCTGGAGGAGCTATTCGGCCGCGTGCGGGCTTCGCTGATGGCGTGGATGCAGGCACTCGACCATTTGAGGCCACGCTAGTTCCTGACAGCCTCCCACCGCGTCTGGTGTGCTCAGGGGAAGCGCACTAGCCTGCCCACCGAGATGGCCGAGATCCCCACGTTTGACGACTACATGAAGCCCATGGTGGCCGCCTTGCGGCGACTGGGCGGGTCGGCAACGAACAACGAACTCTATGAGGCGGTCGTTGACGAGATGAAGCTGTCGGAAGAGCAGCTCTCCTTGATCCACGACCCAGAACGCGGCAACCAGACCGAAGCCGCCTACCGTATGGCGTGGGCCAGGACCTGGCTTAAGAAGGCCGGATTCCTGACGAACAGTGCCCGGGGCGTATGGACGCTGACTCAAGCCGGTCGCGAGCACGAGATCGACCCAGAGCGCGTGGTGGCGAGCGTTCGGGCGGCGTACGTCGCCGATCGGCTCGCCTCGGACGCCCCTCCCGAGTTGCCGGGTTCGGCCTCGGCCCCCGAAGTGATCCCCGACGCTGATGAGCCGGACGCTCCAGCGGACTGGCGGAGCCGGCTCATCCACAAGTTGCAACGCATTTCACCGGATGCATTCGAACGGCTATGTCAGCGGATTCTGCGCGAGAGCGGCTTCATTGAGGTGCGCGTCACAGGGCGCTCCGGCGATGGCGGCATCGACGGCATCGGTATCCTTCGCTTGCAGCGCGTCGTGAACTTCCAGGTTCTTTTCCAGTGCAAGCGCTACCAAGGCTCCGTTAGCCCAAAGGAGATCCGAGACTTCCGCGGCGCCATGGTCGGCCGCTCCGACAAGGGCCTCTTTCTCACCACCGGATCATTCTCACGGGCCGCCCAGGAAGAAGCGACGCGCGACGGTGCGCCGCCCATCGACCTGATCGACGGCGAGCGTCTGGCCGATCTGCTGAAAGACCTCAGCCTCGGAGTTCAGACGTCCATGATCGAAAAGGTTGACGTCGATGAAGCGTGGTTTGACGGCGTGTGAACCACGCTTTCCGCCTGACTAGGTCTACGCAACGGAGCGTGAGTCACTTGGTTTCGCGGGGCTTGCACGCCCACGAGTAGCCCATCGAACAGGCCTTGCGGACCAGCTCATCGCCTCGGGCCTGATCGACGGGCGTACCCTTGCCATCCTGAAACATGTAGCCAGCGGCCACGCAGCCTTCCGCCCTACGTTGATCACACTGAGCCAGAGCGAGGCCCAGGGCCCGTTGGTACGCCGCCGCCGATTTTTCCGGGTGTGCAGGGTGACCTGACTCGCCCTCGTTCAGTTTGCCAACGTTGCGGCAGGCCACGACGACGTCGGCCGCGCATGCCTTCTCGTAGAGCGCCGACGCTTTCGCAATGTCTTGGGCGGTACCCCAACCCTTCTCATATTGGAGCCCGAGATTGCCGCATGCTTCGGCCTTGCCGAGGTCACAGCCACGCTTGTAGGCGCTCACCGCCTTCTCATCGTCCCGCTGTCCCTCGGGGAGCTGGTGGAATCCCTGGCCAGCCAGGAAGCACGCCTGGGCATCGCCAGCGTCACAGGCGGGAAGGCACGCTTGAGGCTCTCGCAGTGAGCACTTGGAGGCAGCCACCGGGGCTGCCGGTTGCGGGGGAGCTGTGACCGGCTCAGCCGTATTGTTCGCCGAAGACGGCAGCGCGGCGGCTAGAGGCATCTCGGATGGTTTGGCGGCCCCGCACGCCGAAAGTGAAACGAGCCCAAAGACCGCCACCAGCTGCAACTTCATGGGGAGACCATAGTCGATGTCGTACCCAACCCGCGAAGCTAGAGGTGAGCGCAGACGCCGCTTTCTCGGAGGCACCACTCGCACGACCCAAGCTACCCTTGGGCGCCCAGGCGCGTCGCCTTCTCTCCGACCTTCCAGACACCAACCTCGATGGGCATGACCCACAGTACCTCGGACGGCGCACAGAGCAGCTCCCAAAACTTTGGGCGGCAACAGCCGTTCCGTTAGTGCACCACGCCCAACACTCGCTCCGCACACCCGCCGCAGATGGCCCCCTGCATGAATTCGGGCTCGCGGGGCTGCTGGCAACGTGGGCACCACCGGTACTGCGAAACGCGCTTACCCCAAGCCATGGTGATCAGCTGGGCGATGCGTGGCGGTGGAGTTCGAAGCGGTGCCTTGGCAAAGGGCTTCCCCTTCTGGACGGCGCGATGACTGTCGGCCCAGTCCCAACCCGCTTCCATGATGACGATCTTGTCGGCGGTGACGCGCACGATCACGACAGCCGGTTCCCCGCCGAGAAGGTCCCCGGCGTCGTTCGACGTGACCGGCTGCGGCAACATGGTCTTGAGCAAGGCGGTCCATTCGCCGGGCCTCCGTGCCGGCAGCTTCGCTCGCGGCTTCTTGGCGTCACCGAAACACTGGCCGCAGTCGGGGCACTCCCACGCGGGGTATCGGCTGGTCTTGGCGCCGGCTGCCAGAACGGCGTCGCGCAGATCAGCACGGTAGCGGCCCTGCTCCTCCGGCGAGGGCACCACGAATGGGCGGGCGTTCTTCGATGAGCAGTCGGGGCAAGGCGGTGGCTTCGGGAGCATGGTAGTTTTTGCAACGGCTAGGGCTCGTCGTCGGCAACGACGCCAAACCGGGTATCGCAGTCGGGGCAATCCCAGATGGGGTCGTTGCCCACGAGCAGGCCACCGAGGACGACCTCGCCGCGCTCAGCTTGGCGACCAAGGTCGGGTGATGGCTCGCCGTAGACGATACGGCGGACTCGGGCCGACGAGCAGCGGGGCAGGGCGGCGGGTTGTCCAGCACCCTGCAACCTTGCCAGGGGGACACGAAGCCAAAGAAACCTCCGCGCTGACAGGAAACGTCCACCCTGGAGACGATGCCCGGTCATCGAACTGGGATTTCCCGGCGAAAATGCGCGTCCTCAGGGCCTTTGCGGGAAGGTCTTCTCGTGTTGCCGCCGCCCAAGCCCCCAACGTACCATCCCGGATCCGGTGGATAAGAAGGCCCTATCAGAGCGGGACATCTGCACGAAGTACATCACGCCCGCCATCGCCAAGGGCGGCTGGGACGTACAGGTCCAGGTGCGGGAGAACGTTCACCTAACGAAGGGGCGGGTCATCGTCCGCGGGCGGCTCGTCTCGCGGGGGACGGCCAAGTTCGCCGACTACGTCCTCTACGCCAAACCGAACGCCAACATCCCGCTCGCCATCGTGGAGGCGAAGGACAACAACCACGGTGTTGGGGACGGGATGCAGCAGGGGCTCGGCTATGCCGACATGCTGGACGTGCCGTTCGTGTTCTCGTCGAACGGCGATGGCTTCCTGCTCCACGACCGGACCGGTCATGGGTCAACGGTGGAGCGGCACCTTTCGTTGGACGAGTTTCCATCGCCGGACGAGCTGTGGCGACGCTACTGCGCTTGGAAGACGCTGACGCCTGCCACAGAGGCGATCGTCACCCAGGGCTACTACTCCGACGCTGGAGGCAAGGCGCCGCGCTACTACCAGGTCAACGCCGTCAACCGCGTCATCGAGGCCGCCGCGAAAGGGCAGAACCGCATCCTGCTCGTCATGGCGACCGGCACGGGCAAGACCTATACGGCTTTCCAGATCATCTGGCGACTTTGGAAAGCCGGGGTGAAGAAGCGGATCCTGTTCTTGGCGGACCGCAACATCCTGGTCGATCAGACCAAGACGAACGATTTCAAGCCCTTCGCCGGGGCCATGACCAAAATCACGAACCGGAAGGTGGACAAGTCGTTCGAGATCTACCTCGCCCTCTACCAGGCCATCTCGGGCTCGGACGAAGAGAGCGACCTGTTTCGCCAGTTCTCGCCCGACTTCTTCGACCTCATCATCGTGGACGAATGCCATCGCGGGAGCGCCAGCGAGAACTCGGCGTGGCGCTCTGTGCTCGACTACTTCTCGGCAGCCACGCAGGTCGGGCTCACCGCTACGCCGAAGGAGACGGCTGACGTTTCCACGACGCACTACTTCGGCGAGCCGGTCTACACCTACTCGCTGAAGCAAGGGATCGAAGACGGCTTCCTGGCGCCCTACAAGGTCGTCAGGATCGACCTCGACAAGGACCTAGCCGGGTGGCGGCCCGAGAAGGGCAGGCGAGACAAGCACGGCGAGGAGATCGAGGACCGCGTCTACAACCAGCGCGACTTCGATCGCACGATGGTGCTGGAGAAGCGTACAGAGCTGGTCGCCAAGACGGTGAGCCAGTTCCTTGCTGAGACGAACCGGTACGACAAAACGATCGTGTTCTGCGAGGACATTGATCACGCGGAGCGGATGCGTGAGGCGTTGGTGAACGCCAACCCCGACCTAACGGCGACGAACCGCAAGTACGTGATGCGGATCACGGGCGACAATCCCGAGGGTAAGGCCGAGCTAGACAACTTCATCCACCCAGAGGAGCGCTACCCCGTCATCGTCACGACATCGAAGCTGATGACCACGGGTGTGGATTGCAAGACCTGCAAGGTCATCGTCCTCGACCAGACCATCCGCTCGATGACGGAGTTCAAGCAAATCATCGGGCGAGGCACACGCATCGAGGAAGACTTCGGCAAACTCTTCTTCACGATCCTCGACTTCCGGAAAGCCACTGAGCTGTTCGCCGATCCCGACTTCGATGGCGACCCCGTTCAGGTTTACAAACCCGAGGGCGACGATTCGATCGCCCCGCCCGACGACGTTGCCGTTGATGGTGACGACGGCGCGGACCACACGGTCGCTCCGGGCGGCGTTGACGGGGCAGGGGCTGAGGGTGGGGGCCTAGACGGTGGGCCAGGTGGCAGTGGCTTCGACGGCGATGGCCTCGGCCCAGGCGACGGGGCGGGGACGGGCAAGCGGGTCAAGTATGTGGTCGGCGACGTGCCCGTCACCGTGATCGCGACGCGCGTCCAGTACTACGGCAAGGACGGCAAGCTCATCACCGAGTCGCTGCGGGACTACTCCAAGAACGCCATCCTGGAGCGGTACGCCAGCCTCGATGCCTTCCTCAAGACGTGGAAGGCCAGTGACCGCAAGCAGGCCATCCTCAAGGAGCTGGAGGAGCAGGGCGTGTTCTTCGAAGAGCTGGCCAAGGACGTCGGGCGAGACCTCTCGGCGTTCGACCTCGTATGCCATGTCGCGTTCGACCAGCCGCCGCTGACCCGAAAGGAGCGCGCCCAAAACGTCCGGAAGCGCAACTACTTCACCCGGTATGGGGACGCCGCTCGGGCCGTGCTGGAGGCCCTGCTCGACAAGTTCGCGAATGAAGCGGTGGACGACATCGAAAATATCGGCGTCCTCAAGGTTCAACCGCTCACGACGCTTGGCACCCCGACCGAACTCGTCCAAAGGTTCGGCAGCAAAGACGACTACCTCAGGGCCGTCCGCGACCTTGAGGACGAGCTTTTCAGCGCTTCCTAGTTTTCAGCAGAACATCATGGCAATCGGCACGACCATCAAGACCATCCAAGACATCATGCGCAAGGACGCGGGGGTGGATGGCGACGCCCAGCGCATCAGCCAGCTCGTCTGGATGATCTTCCTCAAGGTCTTCGACGACCACGAGTCGCAGAAGGAGCTGCTCGAAGACGGCTACAAGTCGCCCATCCCAGCGCGCCTGCGATGGCGATCCTGGGCGAAGGACTCTGAGGGCATCACTGGCGATGAACTGCTCGACTTCGTCAACAATGACCTGTTCAAGACGCTGAAAGAGCTGCCCAGTACGGGAAAGAACGCGGCGATCTCGGGCGTAGTTCGGGGCGTCTTCGAGGACGCATTCAACTACATGAAGTCCGGCACCTTGGTGCGTCAGGTCATCAACAAGCTGAACGAGGTCGATTTCAACAAGAAGGCGGATCGCCACGAATTCGGGGACATCTACGAAAAGCTGCTCTCTGACCTCCAGAACGCCGGCAACGCGGGCGAATTCTACACGCCTCGTGCGGTGACCCAGTTCATCGTCGATCAAGTGGACCCCAGGCTGGGTGAGACCATCCTCGACCCAGCCTGCGGCACCGGGGGCTTTCTGACCTGCGCGATCGAGCACGTGCGCAAGAAGTACGTGAAAGACGCCGATGACGAGGAGAAGCTCCAGGCGAGCATCCGGGGCGTCGAGAAGAAGCCGCTCCCGCACCTCCTCTGCGTGACCAATATGATGTTCCACGGCATCGAGGTGCCCTCGAACATCCGTCACGACAATACGCTCGCCAGGCCATTGCGGGACTACGGGCCTAAAGACCGCGTTGACGTGATCGTCACCAATCCGCCCTTCGGTGGGATGGAGGAAGACGGGATCGAAAACAACTTCCCGGCCACGTTCCGGACTCGGGAGACGGCAGACCTCTTCTTGGTCCTGCTGATGAGCCTGCTGAAGCCGGACGGTCGAGCCGCGCTCGTGCTCCCCGACGGCACCCTTTTCGGCGAGGGGATCAAGACTCGTATCAAGGAGAAGCTGCTCGAAGAGTGCAACCTGCATACGATCGTGCGGCTCCCCAAGGGGGTCTTCGCCCCGTACACGAGCATCAAGACCAACCTGCTGTTCTTCACCAAGGGCGAGCCAACCAAGAACGTCTGGTTCTACGAGCACCCATACCCCGAGGGGGCGAAAAGCTACTCGAAGACGAAGCCGATGCGGATCGAGGAGTTCGCGCCCGAGAAGAAGTGGTGGGGCAAGCGCAAGGAGAGCGACCAGGCTTGGAAGGTGTCGATCGCTGACATCAAGGCCCGCGGCTATAACCTCGACATCAAGAATCCGAGGGCAGTCGATGACGGGCCTGGTGACGCTGACGAGCTGCTGAAGCAGTACCAGGAAGCTGCTGCTGAAGCGTCCAAGATCCGGGAAGAGCTTCGGGACGAGCTGCGGTCAGCGCTCGAAGGGGCGCGGGCGTGAGCGTTCAAGTCTCCCTGTTCCCCGATAGCGCATTGTCGAAGCGGTCAAGTTCACTATCCCTCGATGATGACGTTCGTGCAGGGAGCCTCGACTCAGATAAGTTGGTTTCGAACTTCGAGTGTTTGACGGAAGCTGCGGGAGGCGTTGGTCGCCTTCGTGGCTTGGTTCTCGATCTCGCTGTCCGCGGGCGCCTGGTTCCTCAACTACCGGTCGAGGGATCCGCGAAAGGGTTGGATGATCGCGTCGAGGTGGGACGCTTCCCCCTGCCCCGCGGCTGGGGTTGGACTAGCATTGGCGAGACTTTCGAAGTTGTCGGTGGGATCCAGAAGACGCCACTTCGGAGCCCCAAAGCCAACCACTACCCCTACCTGCGGGTCGAGAACGTGCAACGAGGGAGGCTCGATCTAGCTCGCATGGAGCGATTCGAGCTGCAACCGGGAGAGCTTGAGAAGAAGCGGCTCGTTGCTGGGGACCTCCTTGTCGTCGAAGGCAACGGCAGCGAAACAGAGATAGGCCGCTGCGCTCTATGGGACGGTTCCGTCGAAGACTGCGTTCACCAGAATCACATCATCAGATGTCGGCCGCTAGGATCCATCTGGTCTCAGTTCATATTGCTCTTCCTCAACTCGCCGAGCGGGATGAACGAGATGAAGCAACTCGCGATCACCACCAGCGGGCTCTACTCGCTGAGCGTGGGCAAGATCCGTGGAATCGATGTGCCGCTCCCACCCCTAGCCGAGCAGAAGCGCATCGTTGCCCGAGTCGATCAGCTGATGGCGCTCATCGACGACCTTGAGGCCAAGCAGAGCAGGAAGCGCGAGGTCAGCGCTCGCTTCACCAAGGCATCGCTGGAGGCGCTAACGACCGCCGAGGGACCGGAGGAGTTCGACACCGCGTGGAGGCGGGTGGTGGACAATTTCCCGACCGTCCTGGACGCGTCCACTAAGGTGGGTGAGCTGCGTCAAGCCATTCTGGTGCTAGCGGCTCGGGGACTGCTTGTCCGTCAAGAACCAAGCGACACCTCGGCAGAAGCGCTCGTCGCGCAATGCCCCACTCGACAAAGCGAGGCGGAGGCTGAAGGGCGCTTCAAGCGAGTCGAACGACTCCCACCACCGCGCGACGAGGAACGCGGCGATTTTCCGCCTGGGTGGGCGTGCGAACGGCTGGGCAATCTGTGCCGTTTCATCGACTATCGAGGGAAGACGCCAACGAAGCTGTCGGCCGGCACGCGTCTGATCACGGCGAAGAACGTGAGGATGGGATTCGTGAATCTCGAACCGCAAGAATTCATCGCCCCCAAAGATTACCCCGGGTGGATGACTCGCGGCCTGCCGACGCCTGGCGACCTTCTTTTCACAACCGAGGCGCCTCTCGGAAATGTGGCGCTATTTGACTTCAACGAACCGGTGGCACTAGCCCAACGAATCATCGCCCTGCACCCCTTTTGTGACATCGACAGCCGCTTCCTGATGTTCGTGCTGATGAGCCCATGGTTCCAAAGGCTGCTTGCTGACAAAGCCACCGGCATGACGGCAACGGGCATAAAGGCGTCGAAGCTGAAGGAGTTAGTCGTTCCGGTTGCGCCACTCGCCGAGCAGAAGCGCATCGTCGCCAAGGTCGAGCAACTGATGAAGCTCTGCGACGATCTCGAAGCCAAGCTGCGTCGAGCCGAGGACCGTGCCGCGAAGCTTGTCGAGGCCGTCGTTCAGGAGATGGTGGCGTAGACATGGCGGGAGGGGGCGTTGATTAAGCTAACTGTCAGCGGCTCGTTCCCCGATCTTGATCGACACTGGATCGAGGTTGAGTGCCCACATTGTCGATTGGAGACGTCTGCGTTGCTCCGAGATGTGCGGATCGGGGGGGTGATCATTTGCCGAGGGTGCAAGGCCAACATACGCCTCGTCGATCACTTGGGAGGCTACCAGCGGGCACGGCAGCGATTTGCGCAAGCCTTCGAACAAATGTTCTCCGCGTTTAGGAAATGAAATGGATTCCGCCCTTGTACAGCGTACGCGATATCAACTTCAAACCCGCGTCAGGTGGGCCAAGACCTGCCCACCGCCCCTATTCCCGAATGCATGCAGACTGCTTCTGAGCTGGATCGATAGCAGCCCGATCTTACGAGGCTTGGTGCTGCGTGTTCGCGAAGCCACGGAGCACTTTGCGGAGCGACTTGCGAGCGACCTGGCAAAGGATGGAACCCCGGCAATCAAGGAGGTGGAGGGACCTTACGAGACGGCAACTCGCGACGACGTGGCGGCCCTCGCCATCGCTGTCCTTCACCACGTTCAAGGAATGCAATTCGACAGGGAGAACACCAGGCGTGCCTATCTTGTCGCCTACGTCCTGAGCGGCTTCGAGGATAAGCAGACACTCGGCAATCTGGCGGACGCCATCCGGGACGTAGCGGTCCAGTCGCTCTACGAGTATCTCGATGAGCAGATTGATGGCCGTAACGCGGTGCTCGGACTACTCGTCAAATATAAGAGCCGAAGCGAGCTGTATCGTCGCCACCGACTTCGAGAGGCTGCCGTCAACGGGCTGGAAGGGCGAACGGGTGAGAGAGCCCTCGCGTTCGACCTCTATGAGTACCTTCACGACCAAGGAGTGGATTTCTCGATCGAGTCGGTGTCGGCGTCCGGCGAACCGGACCTCGTGGCTTCCGAGAGCAGCGGTCGGCAGCTAGTCGCTGACGCAAAGTACGTCAACGACAGTTCGGACCCCCGGAAGGTCATAGCCCAAGGCTTCCGTCAGGTCCTTGACTACTGCCGGGATCACAATGAACCGGTTGGCTACCTCGTCGTTTTCGTGAACCGGGATCTGGTGCTGGATCTCAAGGGCGATCGTGACGATGGGTTTCCCTGTTTCAGGACCGGCGGCTATACAGTCTACTACGTCATCATCGACATTCACGAGCACGCCAGCACCGCGAGCAAGCGACCGAAGCCGCGAGTCTTGGAAATCTCAACGGAAGAGGTGATCTTGGACGTGAAGGCGAGCGGGGAGGCAACGACGGATCCCGTGCCAGTAGTAGAAGGGCCGTCCGACTTGGCAGGTGGCTCGTGAACGACCTTGCACTCATGCTCGAACGGCGCGTGGCGTTTGTTCAACGGCAGCCGGGCGAGCGGCTTCTGCTCGCCTTACCTCGCTTGGTGACCTTCGTGGATTCTGAACCTCGGCTGCGAGGTATTGCTGATGACATCCGGGCTGAGTACGACGACGGGCTTTCACGTCATCGAACCGCGGACCGTGAGTTGGCGGATGCGCTTCTCGACCTTTGGAATGGCCACAGCAGCTGGTTCTTGGCGGCCTGGGACGCGGAGGTGGCGGGAACGAACGAGGAGCCTGTTTGGGCAAAGGCGTATGGAGGCCCCCCAAGTACGTTGGCTGAGCGCCTGTCGCGTGCCGGCGATTACGAACTTCCCCGATTCAAAGAACCGGTGGATCCAGGCATCGTAGGGGCTGCTCTGAGTGCCCTGGAACACTGGCTTAAGTGCATCGAGGGCAGTAGTCTGCCAGAGAAGTCTCAACGACGAGCCTTCGTCACGGCGCTGGGGGAAATCCAAGATCGTCACGCACGGGTCTCGCGCGATTTCCTTGTTCTAACGCGGTCGCATCCCGGGGCCGCGCTGAAGCGGCTTTCTGAGTTTGCAACGAGCCTGGCTTTGCCTCTGACTGAAAGCGATGGCGGCGACGACGACGACCTCGCCGGCTTTGGCAGGTACCTCAGCACGCTTGATCGCCGTCGCGTGGGGAACACCGCGCTGGGGTTGGGTCAGTTTGGGCACGAGAAGGGCGACTTGAAGGCCTATGCTGAGCAGATCCTGCGCGACATCGAGGCGGTTTCCGAAGAAATTCAGCATCGCCTCGGGCTCCACTTGTCTCATCGCGCTCTTGTTCGTCGCTTCAAAACAAGGACCGAGCGCTTTGAGGCGGAGCAGCTGCGGTGCCTTGTTGAGGCTCACCCGAACCGGAAGCCTGAGGACATACTAACCCTTGCGGCGGCGAGGTACCTCTTCGATCGCGGATTGAATCCGCTGTTCAATGCCTCGATCGTCACGCTGCGCCCGGATCTCTTCGATGCCTCGGAGCCATTCTCGCTCTACATTGAGGCCAAGCAATACCTCAAGGCTCCGCGAGCTGAACTTCTCAAAGGGGTCTGGCAGTTGTGGGATACCTGGAGTGAGCTGGATGGTTCGCACCAAGTCCGCGAGGCCTTCCTTCTTGTATTCCGTAGAGGCGGCCCTCTGGTTGTATTTGATGGCTCGCCACCGCGACTACTGGGCCGAACCCTCCATCCACTTGTCGTTGATATTGCTCCTATCGAAGAAAAGGGATCGCGGGCGCAGGCCGCACCCATTCACATCTCGAATGACGAACTGCTTCCTACAGGAGGAGGAACATGAAGCCTCAAGGGCAAGCGAACGTGGCCTGAGAGGAGCCGAATGAACCTCCAAGGAACGGTCAATCCGATCGCGTCCAGTAACGTAGTACTAGCATGACTGCCAGCGACGACCGCCCAGCCCCTGAGGGTACACACCTGAACGGTGCCTCCCATGGTGAGCCCACCAAGCCCATCACCATCATGCTACCCGACGACCTGCTGAAGAAGCTCAAGGTCGTCGCCATCGTCCGCGAGACTAGTGTGAGCGAGCTGGTGGCAGAGGCGGCAGCGGGGGTCGTGAAGAGGGAGCTGAAGAAGGCGCTGATCAAGATCGCGGGCGAGTAGGATTGGGCCCCGCGCTTTGGCCCGCTCATGACCGCAAAGAGGCACGAGGTCTTCTAGCCTGAACCGACGACGCCCCAGATCGCCTCGAACTCCTCGAGCGACGCTGTGGGAAGGCCGTTCCAGGACTCGCGCACTCCAAAAGCGTCGTCCTCCAACAAGCAGAAGATCAACATGGCCTCCGGCTGCGTCAGCAGTGGATTCGTGCTCGTCGCGTACTTCTTGAAGATCCCTGCCAATCTGTCTGCGTTGTCGTCGCAGAACTTGCCTAGTCTTCCTACGACGTCGTTGGCTGCCTGACCACCGAGCAGCTGCCTGATAACCGCAACAGATAGTTCGGCGTTGTATGGGCGCTGTGCGAGCCGCAGGAACCGCGGCTCGAGTTCCTTTAGCGTTAGTGCCTCCGCTGAAACCATTAGATCCTCCAGTACTCCAGCAACTCGTTCAACTTCCGAATCAAAGACCTCCGTAAGCGCACGCATCCGAAATAGGGCTCTTTCCGCCGCGTATGGCATCGGGAGCAGGGCCTTGTACGCGAGGTCATGCGTCACGCTCGCCCACAGCGCTTCACCAGGTGTATGCAACTGGACTTCGCAGCGCATCCCCGATGAGAGGTCCAGGGTGGCTTCGAAGTGGATGCCCCCGTAGGCGAACTCGCCCGGCTCCAATTTCGTGCGCTTGTCCTCTTCTGCGACGACGACGACGGCGCCGCGAATGCAAGCAACCGCCGCGTCGCGGTCGGTCGGTAAGGCCAGCACGACCCGAACGCCAGCGCGGTCGCCGACCTCGTCGTACTCCTTACCCTTGACGATGAGCTTCTTTAGGAGGCTGGCCGGATCCTTCGCGCGATGTTCAATGCGGCAAGCGACGCCCTGCGCTGCGAGCAGCGGGCGCAGTTTCTCAGCGATCGCCTCAGCGAGCCGCTCATAGACCGGCCGGTCACTGGTGTAGCGCTTCTCGATCTCGGCTAGGTCCATCGATTACTCAAATCGTTCGATCTCGTCCGAGATCGTCACCTGGGTCGCCCCGTCCTCATCTCTACCTACTTCTACGTGCTTTTCGATGCTTTCGGGAGTGCCAATCAATGTCATATCGTGCTCGAAAGACATCCGGGTGCGCTTCAGTTTTGGTGCTATGAGTTTGTTGTCCTTTGCGATCGTTGACGACTGTAGGCCGACTTTTTGCAGCGACTCGATGAAGGGCTGCCGGTGCTTCTTGAGAAGCACGCGCTCTGCGAACACTTGCGGCTTGACCTCCTTCTCTTGCGAGTTGAGTTCGGCAAGGAGGCCGATCTGGTATTCGGTTTGCCGCTCTGGATCGTCTAGTCCGTTGATGAACGACTGCGCCGCCAAATAGAATTTCTGGGTGGCGATGTCCGGTCGCTCTTTGAGCGCACAACCCAAGTATGTCTCCAGAAAGAATCGAGCAACTTGGTGGGTGCCGTACGCACTCGTCTGCGAATCACAGACGCAGCCGTTGACGGTCCGACCGCTTTTTCCAGCTAGGAATAGCGCCATCTTGAAGATCCGCGTTGTGTCGGTCAGCATCAGATTCGGAACGTGACCGATCGAAAGACGTACCTTCCCATCAACCGTGTCCTCCTTGATGTCCACGCCCTGGGTCTTCTCGAGCTTGGTCAGCAAGATGCCTCGTGCCCCGCCATAGGTGACGGATCCCAACGTAAGTAGGCCCGGCGATACGTTGCGTCCTTGAATCTTGAATAGGTGCTTCGCCGCCTCTTGGGAGAGCTTGACTAGGTCCGGTGATTTGCCGTGGACCAAGTCCGTTACGATGCGCGGCATTGGCGATTCGCTTGCTGCCGCAAACATGACGTCGCTCCCATCCTTCGTGAGAGACCGCGACGCCCGAGTCTCGAAAAACGACTTGACCGCGGCGTCGTGGGGGCTCGGGAGATCACTCAACCGCGGGGTAGTCTTCCCGTCGGCTGTTGCGATGGGCAGCTCGTGAACAATCAGATCCCCAATGCTGAGCTGGTCGCCAGTGACTTTCATTTTCCCTAGCCTGCCAAGCTAGCAATGTTTGTCCCAGTCCCCCAATATTTGAGGAGCGTAGTACTTTCATGAACCGCTCCGCCCGCGTTGGTTCTGGCAGCGCTCTGCCTTCCGCCACCGCAAGCTCCGTGCCGATCGTCGATCGGGCTGAAAGCGGAGTCGGGGGAGCGGTTCACGCATCGGGCCTCGAAGGCGTACTCTCCCCGATTGTGCCGAGCGTCCCCCACCTCTCCAAATCCCGCTACCTCATCGGTCTTCAGTGCGCCAAGCGGCTCTGGTGGACCGTCAAGGAGCCCGACGCGCCGGAGCTAGCGGTCGGGACCAACACCGTCGCGCTCGACCGTGGTCGTCAGCTTGGTGAGCTGGCCCGAGCGCACGTGCCAGGTGGCGTCCTGATCGACATGCCTCCTTGGGAGATCGACTCCCGCGTCGCCGCCACTGCCAGGGCCCTCAGTGATGGGGCATCGGTCATCTACGAGGCAAGCTTTCGAGCCGGTGGGGGCTTTGCATCGGTGGACATCCTCGAACGCAAGGGTCGGGGGTTCGTGCTCACCGAGGCGAAGTCAACCCTGGGCGTGAAAGCCGAGCATCTGCCAGACGTCGCACTGCAATGGCACGTCCTGAGCGCCGCTGGCCTCGACGTTAAGCAAGTTGAGGTCATGCATCTCAACCGGGAGTGCCGGCACCCTGACCTGTCGAACCTGTTCGTCCGTGAGCGCGTCACGGCCGACGTCCTGCCACTGCTCACGGAGGTGCCTGCCAAGCTGGCGGAACTGCACCAAGCTCTCGCCGGGCCGTTGCCCGAGGTCGAGGCAGGCCCGCACTGTGATGACCCGTATCCGTGCCCATTTCGCCGCCGGTGTTGGCCCGAGCAGCTGGACCATCACGTCAGTACCATCTACCGAATCCGTGCCAAGAAGGTAGCCAAGCTGGTGGGAGAGGGGGTCGAGACCATCCACGACCTGCCAGACGACTACAAGGCGACGCCAACGGTTAGGCGGCAGCTCCAAAGCGTGCGCGCGGGCCGAGTGGTCGTTGATCGCGATCTCGGCAAGGCGCTCGCCAAGATCAAGGAACCGATCGGGTTCCTCGACTTCGAGACCGTCACACCGGCGGTCCCCGCGTGGCGTGGCTGCGGGCCCTACAGCCAGGTCCCCGTGCAATTGAGCTGCCACGTGCTGGAAGGAGGAGCCCTTCAACATCACGAGTGGCTTGCAGATGGTCCGGGCGATCCCAGGGAGCCGTTCGCCGAGGCTCTCATCGCCGCCTGCGAAAGGGCGGAAACCATCGTCGCCTACAACGCGAGCTTCGAGGTGCAGCGGATCGACGCTCTCATCGAGCGCCTTCCCGAGCTAGCTCAGACCCTAAAGAAGATCCGGAAGCGCATCATCGACCTGCTCCCAATCGTGCGCGATCACGTCTACCACCCCGCCTTCAACGGCAGCTTCAGCCTCAAGTCTGTGCTGCCGGCCCTCGTCCCTGGACTTGGCTACCAAGACCTTGATGTGAAGGACGGCGGGACCGCC
>Ga0164241_10002978_pt1 | contig 17653 bp, 14 predicted proteins | sample OricomyardsoilBY_FD_108780 | JGI IMG/M metagenome (GOLD analysis project Ga0164241, IMG submission 108780) | Backyard soil microbial communities from Emeryville, California, USA - Original compost - Back yard soil (BY) | ecosystem: Environmental > Terrestrial > Soil > Unclassified | place: USA...
ACCGCCCGTTCGGCGGTGAACGGGATCAAGGTGGGAATGGTCCGGAGGATCACCGCGAGCCGGAGCCGGCCGAACGTCTGCGCCGGGTCGAACAGCGCCAGCGAAGCGACCCGCTCGGGATCGCGGACCGCCAGATTGCAGCCTGTCCAGCCGCCGACCGAAACCCCGGCCAGGTGGAACCGGTCAGGTCCTAGTTGCGCCAGTACCTCGGACAGCCACGCGGCCTGATCCTCGGAGTTCCGCAGCGGCGCCGTCTGCACACTCCGGCCGACCTCACCGAGCATGTCGAGCGCATAGACGGTACGACGCTCGGCCAGCTCGGCGATGTTCGGCCGCAGCATCACCGTCGTCCCGCCCCTGCCATGCAGGAGCAGCAGTGGTGTGCCGGCAGCATCACCGAACCGGTAGGTGCGGACCTGACCGAACGACGTCGGCACATCGCGGACGTCGGCCGGTTCCGGCAGGGCCCGCATGCCCTCGTCGTACGCCACGTCGAACACGGCGCGGCCTTCGTCGGAGACGAACCGGCCGAGCTTCTGCTGTGCCATCCGAGAATCCTTCCTGCCGCTCATTCAGCGGGGAGCCAGCCGGAGTGCGCCGTCGAGGCGGACCACTTCGCCGTTCAACATCGGGTTGGTGACGATGTGCGCCACCAGTGCGGCGTACTCGCCGGGCAGACCGAGCCGTTGCGGGTGCGGCGGCTGGGCCGCGAGCGCCGCCCGTGCCTCCGCACTCAGGACCTGCATCATCGGGGTCTCGAACAGCCCGGGCGCGATCGTCATCACCCTGATCTGGCGACTCGCGAACTCGCGGGCCAACGGCAGAGTCATGCCGGCCACCCCGCTCTTCGACGCCGAGTACGACACCTGCCCGATCTGGCCGTCGAACGCGGCGACCGACGCGGTGCTCACGATCACGCCGCGCTCACCGTCGACCGGGTCCAGTGCCGAGATGCGCTCGGCGGCGAGCCGGATCACGTTGAACGAGCCGATCAGGTTGATCGTCACGATTCGGGTGAAGTGCTCGAGCGGGAGCACGCCGTGGCGGCCGAGCGTGCGGCCGGGGTCAGCGACGCCCGCGCAGTTCACCACAACTCGCAAAGGGCCCAGCTCGGCCGCCGCGTCGAGCGCTGCCGACACCTGGTCCTCGTCGGTGACATCCGCCGGGACGAACCGCACCCGGTCCCCCAGCTCCTTGGCCAGACTCGCACCGTCGGAGCCTGGCAGGTCGAGCACCACCACGCTCGCGCCATCAGCGTGCAGCCTCCGGACGGTGCCCTGCCCGAGACCCGAAGCGCCACCCGTCACCAGTGCCACCGCGCCATCGATCCGCATCAGTTCCCCTTCAGATTCGTTCGACGATCAACGCGTTGGCGAGACCGCCGCGTTCGCACATGGTCTGCAGGCCGTAGCGGCCGCCGGTGCGCTCCAAGTGGTTCACCAGCGTGCCGAGCAGCCGGGTGCCGGACGAACCGAGCGGATGCCCGAGCGCGATCGCACCGCCACACGGGTTCACTCGTTCCAGGTCGGCCCCGAGCTCCTGCGACCAGGCCAGCGGCACGGAGGCGAAGGCCTCGTTCACCTCGAACGCGTCGATGTCGTCCAGCCGCAGCCCGGCCCGGTCCAGCACCTTCCTGGTGGCCGGGATCGGACCCGTTGCCATCAGCAACGGATCGTCACCGGCGACAGCGAAGCCGGTGAACACGGCGCGCGGCCGCAGCCCGAGCTCCGCGGCGATGTGTTCGCTCATCAGCAAGACGGCCGATGCGCCGTCGGTCAGCGGTGACGAATTCCCGGGAGTGATCACCCAGTCGACCTCGGGAAAGCGCTCGGCCAGCACGCTGTCGTAGAAGGCGGGCTTCAGTCCGGCCAGTGCCTCCGGCGTCGTCCCCGGCCGTACCGTCTCGTCGTACTGGTGGATCCGGTCGCCGATCGGGACGGGCACGATCTCGGCGTCGAACCAACCGGCCGCCGCGGCGGCCGCCGCGCGCTGATGCGACTGCAGCGCGAACTCGTCGCAGGCATCGCGGTCGATCTTCCACCGCGCCGCGACGAGTTCACCGGCAACGCCCTGACTGACCAGACCGTCGGTGTACCTCGCCCTGACACCGGCACCGAAGACATCCGCGCCCTGGAACGGCGCGTCGAGCGATACCCGGCTCATCGACTCGACACCACAGGCGATCACGATGTCGTAGGCACCGGCCACCACACCCTGCGCCGCGAAATGCACCGCCTGCTGGCTCGAACCGCACTGGCGGTCCACGGTCGTGGCAGGCACCGTCTCGGGGAAGCCGGCTGCCAGCACCGCGTGACGGGTGACGTTCATCGTCTGCTCACCGACCTGGGAGACGCAGCCACCGATCACGTCGCCCACGCGGGCAGGGTCCAGCCCGTTGCGCTCGACCAGCGCGGCCAGTACGCCGGACAGCAGGTCAGCCGGATGGACATCGGCCAACGCACCGCCCGCCCTGCCCTTGCCCGACGGCGTCCGCACCGCATCGACGAGGACCGCCCGAGTCATCGCACCCCGCCTCGAACTCCGGCCCGTAGGGCGGCCGGGCCCTCGGGGTCGATCAGGATCCCGTACCGCTGCAGGTTGTTGGCATGGCCCAGGGCGTGCAACGAATACGCACTGTGCACCGCCTCGGTCTGCCCCTGGGCGTCCAGGGCCTGGTTCACGCTCATCTTCGCGAGCTTGAGCGCGAACGCCGGTCGGGTCGCGATCCGGGCGGCCAGGTCGAGCGTGAAGGACTCGAGCTCGGCCTCGTCGACGACGTGGTTCACCATGCCGAGCGAGTGCGCTTCGGACGCGCTGATCAGATCACCGGTGAACAGCATCTCCTTCGCCTTCCGGGCACCGACCTCCCACGGGTGCACGAAGAACTCGTGCCCGTTCACGCCGAGGGCGACGACCGGGTCGCAGAAGCTCGCGGTGCCGGCGGCGATGATGATGTCGCACGGCCACAGCAGCATCAGGCCGCCCGCGATCGTGCGGCCCTGGACCTGGGCGACGGTGGGCTTGGGGAAGTTCCGCCAGCGCAGGCTGAGCCCGAGGTAGGCGTCGCACTCGAACGCGACGGTGCCCTCGATCCCCGGCAGGCCGGATTGCGTGTCCTGGTGCACGATCGGCGCGCCCGGGTACACCTCGGCGCCGTCGCCGGTCAGGTCGCCGCTCAGGTCGTGACCGGAGGAGAAGTCGGGGCCATCGGCCGCGAGCACCACCACCTTCACGTCCGGATCGACGCCGGCCAGGGTGAAGGCGCGGTCGATCTCGTACAGCATCGCGGTGTCTTGCGCATTGCGCTTCTCGGGCCGCGCCAAGGTGATCCGGGCGACGTGATCGCGCGGCCGGTCGTAACGGATCCGGGTGAACTGCTCCGACACCTCGTACTCCTCTGGTGGATGCTGATGAATGGTCACGCCGCGCCCCCGATGGTCAACGACACAACGGTTGCGGGCTCTTTACTGACAGGAATCCGAACCGACCCGTCCACCAGCTCGGCATCTCCGGAGCCGAGCACCCGGGCCGATCTGGCCAGCGCCGCCACGTCCGGTGCCAGCCTGAGCTGCTCCGGCGGTTCGCCCAGCACGATGACGTTCAGCTGGTCGCCCGATGCCGTGTAGCGCACCGGCGTACCACTGAGGTTGTCGGCCTCGCGCTGCCACGGCCGCGTACCGTAGATCGCCTCGCCGTTGACGGCGAGCCAGTCACCCAGGCCGGTGAGGCGCGAGCGCTGAATGTCGGGGATGGTCCCGTCACCGCGTGGTCCCACGTTGAGCAGCAGGTTGCCGCCTCGCGCGACGATGTCGACGAACGACTGCACCAGCTCGGCGACGCTGATCAGGTCGGCATCCGTCTCGGCACTGTTGTAGCCGAACGAACTCCCGAGGCCGCGGGTCGACTCCCAGGCGCCGGTCTCCGGTCGCTCGCCGATGCCGTACTCGACGGTCCGGAAACCGTAGTGCGCGACACCGAGCCGGTCGTTGACGACCCCGTCGGGCACGGAGTCGTAGTACTGCTGCAGCAGCGGGCCGAGGTCCTCACGCCCGACCTTGGGCCAGCCCATGTCGGGCCAGAACACGTCCGGCCGGAACCGGTCGATCAGCTCGACGACCTGACCGCGGACGTAGTCGGCATGCACCTCGTCCTGGGCCGTCCGCTCCGGGTCACCCAGGGCGACGTCCTGGACGCTCCGCACCGGCGACAACGGGCGCGTGTGCCAGTCGATCAAGCTCGAGTAGTACAGCCCGAACCGCATCCCCGCGTCGCGGACCGAGGTCTCCAGTTCGGCGATCAGGTCACGCCGCGGGCCGCGGCGAAAGGCCGTGAAGCCGGTGGTGGAGGTGTCCCAGAGCGCGAACCCGTCAGCGTGCTTGGAGGTCGGTACGACGTATCGCGCGCCGGCGTGACGGAACAACCGGGCCCACTCGGCGGGGTCGAAGTGCTCTGCGCGGAACTCGTCGGCCAGGTCTTCGTACCCCACGCCGGGGCCGTATTGGGCGTCGTGGTGCCGGCGGGTCGGGCTGTCGGGCAACCGCAGGGAGTTCGCGTACCACTCGGCGTACGGCAGGTGCGCGAAGTCGCCGAGTGCGTCCTCGAACAGCTTCCCGGTCGGCGCCCAGCCGGGCACCGAGTAGATGCCCCAATGCACGAAGATCCCGAGCTTGGCGTCGAGATACCAGTCCGGGGTCCGGTTCTCCGGGTAGTCGTTCATGCATCGCCCTCCGCGCCGCAGGAAGTTCGCCACGGCCGACAGTACGCGGAATTGACCGATCAGTCTATTCAATCGAGATGCATAACACATTGACCAATGAATTCGACGGCTGAGACCGTATGTACTGATCGGTCTATTGCTGAGAGGGAAGCATTGTGGAGATCAGTCTCGGGCTCAGCTACGTGGGCGATTTCGAGGCGCAGGCGCGCCAGGTGGCCGAGTTGGAGAGCGCCGGTCTCGACGCTGTCTGGGTCGGCGAGGCCTACGGGTTCGACGCCCCGAGCTACCTCGGCTACCTGGCAGCGAGGACCAGCACGGTCCGGCTCGGCGCCGGAGTGCTGCCGATCTACAGCCGGACACCGGCGCTCCTGGCGATGACCGCGGCCGGTCTCGACAGCCTGTCCGGCGGCAGGTTCCAGCTCGGCCTCGGTGCGTCCGGCCCGCAGGTCGTCGAGGGCTGGCACGGCGTTCCGTACGACGCCCCACTGGCGCGCACCCGCGAGATCGTGGACATCTGCCGCACGGTCTGGGCCCGCGACAAGCCGGTCGTCCACAGCGGGCCGCGGTATCCGCTGCCGCTGCCGCCGGATCGGGGCACCGGCCTCGGCAAGGCGATGAAGATCATCCCCCGCCTGGTCCGTGATCGGATCCCGGTCTGGCTCGCCGCGCTGGGCGAGCGGAACGTACAGCTCGCGGCGACCGTTGCCGACGGCTGGCTGCCGGCCTTCCTGATCCCGGAGAAGGTCCAGGACACCTGGGGCGCGGCGCTTGCAGCCGGCCTCGAAGCTCGCGACCCGGCACTGGGACCGCTGCAGATCACGGCCGGTGTCACCCTGGCGATCGGCGAAGGCCCCGAGGTCGTCGCCGCGCGCGAGCTGCCCCGGCCGGCCCTGGCCCTCTACATCGGCGGGATGGGTGCTCGCGGCCACAACTTCTACGCGGACCTGGTCGGCCGGTTCGGCTGGGAGTCCGAGGCCCGCGAGATCCAGGACCTGTACCTGGCCGGCCGCAAGGACCAGGCGGCCGCTGCCGTCCCCGAGGGGCTGCTCGAGCTGACCTCGTTGTGCGGCCCGCCCGGGTACGTCGCGGACCGGATCGCGGCCTATCGCGAAGCCGGTGTCACCCAGTTGCAGGTGGCTCCGGTCCCGGTCGGCGAGCAGCGCACGATCGATCTGATCGAGCAGGTCAAGACGTTGTCCGACAACTGAGGAGAATCCCCATGAGCATCCGCACGTTCGTGATCGGCGTCGGGATGACCCCGTTCGTGAAGCCGGGCAGCCGCGGCTGGCAGTACCCGGACATGGCGCGGGCCGCAGGCGAGGCCGCACTCGCCGACGCCGGCATCGAGTACGAGCGCGTGCAACAGGCGTACGCCGGCAGTGCGCTGGGCGGATCGGGGCATCGCGCGCTGTACGAGCTCGGTACGACCGGCGTACCGATCATGACCGTGGTCAATGCGTGCGCCAGCGGGTCGAGTGCGCTCTTCCTTGCCGGCGTGGCGATCCGCGGCGGTGCGGCGGACTGCACACTGGCGCTCGGCTTCGAGAAGATGGAACGCGGCTCACTCAGCACCGGGGACGGCGCCGTGAACCCGCTGCAACGCCAGCTGGATCTGGCGGTCGCGGCCCGCGGCTGGGACGACTCGTTCGCACCCATGCCGCAGCTGTTCGGCAACGCCGGCCGTGAGCACATGGACAAGTACGGTTCGAAGCCCGAGCACTTCGCCTGGATCGGCTGGAAGAACCACAAGCACTCCGTGCACAACCCCAACTCGCAGTTCCGCGACGAGTACACCGAGGCCGAGATCCTGGCGGCGCCGCTGGTCTACGACCCGCTGACCCGGCTGCAGTGCTCGCCCACCTCCGACGGTGCCGCCTGCGCGATCCTCGCGAGCGAGCGGTTCGTGGACGACAACGACCTGTGGGACCGCGCGATCGAGATCATCGGTCACGCCGTCGCGAGCGACCCGGAGGCCACCTTCGAGGGCACCGCATCCGCGATCCGCGCCGTCGGCTCCGAGGCCACGCGGGTCGCCGCGCGGCGCGCGCTGGACCAGGCGGCGACCGGGATCGACGAGGTGGACGTGATCGAGCTGCACGACTGCTTCAGCACGAACGAGCTGATCAGCTACGAGGCGCTGGGGCTGGCGGAGGAAGGCCGTGGACACGAACTGGTCGACGCCGCGGCCACGACGTACGGCGGTCGCTGGGTCGTCAACCCGTCTGGCGGCCTGATCTCGAAGGGCCACCCGATCGGTGCCACGGGTGTGGCCCAGTGCGCAGAGCTCACGTGGCAACTGCGGGGCACCGCCGGACCGCGCCAGGTGCCGGGCGCGCGGATCGCGTTGCAGCACAATGTCGGCCTCGCCAACGCGGCCGTGGTGGCCGTCTACCGGGCGATCAGCTGACGGTCCGCAGTCCGTCCAGCAGCAGGTCCACCAACTCGTCGGCGATCTCGTCCGGACCCATCGGTCCGGCGGGGTCGTACCACAGATAGATCGAGTTGAAGAGGCCGAGAACACCCTTCACGGTCAGGCGCCGGCGGGCCGCCAGACTGCCCTGCGCGGCGCCCTCGTCGAGGATTCGCACCCAGGCCTGCTCGAACCGGTCGGCGGCCGCCACCACCCGGTCGCGGTTCTGCCCGGTCAGCCACTGCCATTCCCGGTAGAAGATCCGGGTGGCGTGCTCGTGCTCGGCGATGTCGCGGACGATCGCCCGCGCCAGCAACCTCGCCTTCTCGGCCGGCTCCACGGCCAGGCCGAGCACCTCGTCGGCGTAGCCGTTGAGTTTCTCGATCCGGCGGATCGTGATATCGAAAAGCAGCGCCTCTTTGTTTCCTATGTGGTAATAGATGGCGCCGCGGCCGAGCCGCACGGAACGCTCGATGTCGCTCATTCCGGTGCCGTGGAAGCCCTTTTCCGAGAACAACTTCTCGGCCGCCCTGACAATGCGCGCCCGGGTGGCGTGGTCTTCGTTCGAATGCACTGGCACGCCGGCCAGAATACGTCAGTTCCTGAGTTGGCGGCGCAGCTCGGCCTTTGCCACCTTCTGCAGGGTCGACCGCGGCAGGTCGTCGACCACGTACACCTCGCGCGGCACCTTGAACGAGGCCAGCCGGGCCGAGCAGGCCTCGGTGATCTCCGCGGTCAGCGCGGACTCGTCACGACGCGAGACCACGAACACCACCGGCACCTCGTCCAGCATGTCGTGCGGCGCCCCGACTACCGCGGCCTCGACCACGCCGTCCACCCCGAGCACGACCTGCTCGATCTCGGACGCGGCGACGTTCTCGCCGCCGACCTTGAGCATGTCCTTGACGCGTTCCAGGAACGTGACGAACCCATCAGCGTGCCGCACGACCCGGTCCCCGGTGGAGAACCATCCGGTCTCGGTGAACGCATCCTCGGTCGCGGCCGGATCGTCCAGATACTCGGCGAACAGCGACACACCCCGATCGCCCTTGATCAGCAACTCGCCCGGCTCGTCGTCGCGCACCGAGCGTCCGTCCGGGCGAACGATGTCGAGCTCGTACTCCGGTGCCGGCCGCCCGATCGACATCGGCCGGTTCGGGTGGTGGACGTAGCCGACGACGCCCTGGGTGATCGTCTCGGTCATCCCCCACCAGCCCAGCGAACGAACGCCGTACTGCGCGTCCCACGGCGGGTCACAGGTCCCGGCGGCCCAGAGCCGGTAGGTGTGATCGGGAATCTCGTAGTCCGCGAGCGCGCGGATCGCGAACGCGATCGTCGAATTCCAGGTGCAGCCGTGCTTGACCGACACCGGCCAGTACCGCCGGGCCGAGAACCGCGGCTGCAGTACGACTCCGGCCCCCACCCACATCGAGGGCAGGAACGAGTAGGCGAGCGCGTTCGCGTGGAACAGCGGCAGGAAGATCAGGTGTACGTCGTCACGCCGCAGGTCCTGGTGAGTGGCGGTGACCCGCGCTCCCCACAACGCGTTGGCATGAGTCCACACGACTCCCTTGGGCCGGGCAGTGGTGCCGGAGGTGAACTGGACCAGAACAGCCAGGCCCGGCTCGGGTTCGCGGTCCGCGGCCGACGGCTCGCCGTACAGCGAGTCGAAGGACGACGTCTTGTCGGGCCGGGCTGCCGGGGTCGTTCCGGCGTCGGTCTCCGTGACCGCGACCCACCGGGCTTCCGGGACCGAGGCGCTGACCAGTTCGGCGTACGCGGGCTGGGTGATCGCCGCGGTGACCTGAGACGTCTCGGCGAAGTACCGCAGCTCCGGACCGGCTGCGCGCGTGTTGGTGGTGACGGCGATCGCTCCCAGGCCGGCCAGGGCGAACCAGGACAGGACGAACTCCGGACAGTTGTCCAGGTGGATCAGCACCCGGCTGCCGCGCCCGATCCCGCGCGACCGCAGTCCCGCCGCGAGGCGCCGTACGTCGCGGACGAACTCGCGGTACGACCAGGTCCGGCCGAGCCCCTCGAACGGTTCCCAGGCCAGGAACCGCCGGTCGCCGTACGCGCTCTCGCAGGTGCGGAGCAACCAGTCGATGTCCTGGCCGACGAACGGATGCGAGGGCGGTAGCTCGAACGACTTCACCGCGGGACCGGACATTCGGCCCACCACCTTTCGTTGCCGGGCTCGGCGCTCCACATCGGCGGCGCCAGCCGAGGCAGCGGGTCGAAGACACCTCGCGCCTCGTTCACGGGATGGGAAGGTGCCTCGTCCAAGGACAGCACCGGGGTCAGGCACACGTCGCTGCTCTCGAGCAGGTCGCACCACTGCGACCGGGTCCTGGTCCGGAACACCTCGGCCAGCAGCTTGGTCGCCCGCGGCCAACTGTCGCGATCGAGCTGAGCCGGCAGGTCCGCGGGTTCGAGTCCGAGGCTGCGGACCAGCAGCTCGTAGCGATGTGGCTCGATCGCGGTGACGGCGACGTACTCACCGTCGGATGTCTCATACACGTTGAAGAACGGCGCCCCACCGTCCAGATGGTTACGTCCCGGGACGCCCCAGTCGCCGGCCGCGTGCATCGCGTAGACCGAGCGCATCAGCGCGGCCGCCGTCTCGGACTGAGCAGCGTCGATCACCACCCCGGCACCGGTACGGCGGGCGTGGTGCACCGAACTCACCAGCGCCAGCGCAGCGTGCAGGCCACCGGCCATCTCACCGATCAGGTTCAGCGGGACGATCGGGGCGGATCCATCCCGGGCCAAGGCCCGAAGCGCACCACTGATCGCGACGAAGTTGGTGTCGTGCCCGGCGACGGCGACATGCTCGCCTTGCTGTCCCCAGCCTGTCGCCCGGCAGTAGACCAGCCGCGGGTTCCGGGCCAGGCACTCCCCCGGTCCCAGTCCGAGGCGCTCGGCCACACCGGGCCGGAAGCCCTCGATGACCGCATCCGCGCGCTCGACCAGCCACAGGACGGTCTCCTTGCCGGCGTCGGACTTCAGGTCGACCGGTATCGTCTCGCGGTCCGCCCCGAAGTCCACCGAGGTGAGCCCGCTCATCGCGGCGTCGACCGAGTTGGGCGCGTCCGCGCGGCCGATCCGGACCAGTTGGGCGCCGAAGGCAACCACAAAGGACGCGCACGTCGCGGCCGACCCGGCCACGCTCAACTCGACCACCCGCAGGTCTGCGAGCGGTTTGAGCTGGCTGCTCATCCGAGTCGCTCCACGATCGTCGCGTTCGACTGCCCGCCGCCCTCGCACATCACCTGCAACCCGAACCGCCCGCCGGTGCGGTCCAGTTCGGCCAGGAGGGTCGTCATCAGCCGGGCGCCGCTCGCCCCGAGCGGATGTCCCAGCGCGATCGCGCCACCGTTCACGTTCACTCGCGCCAGATCCGCGCCGGTGTCACGCTGCCAGGCCAGTACGACGGGCGCGAACGCCTCGTTCATCTCGATCAGGTCGATGTCGTCCAGCGACAGCCCGGATCGCGCGAGTGCGTGCTGGGTCGCGGGAATCGGCGCGGTCAGCATGAAGATCGGGTCCGCACCGACGACCGACAGCTGATGCACCCTGGCCCGCGGTGTCAGGCCGTGGACGTGCAAGGCCTCCTCGGACACCACCAGCATCGCTGCGGCCCCGTCGGACACCTGGGACGACGTCGCCGCGGTGACCCGCCCGTCCGGGAGCAGCGTCGGCAGCGCGGCCATCTTCTCCAGCGACGTGTCTCGTCGCGGCCCCTCGTCAGCCGTCAGGCCGAAGCAGGGGCTCACCTCACCGGCGAAACGGCCTTCGTCGATCGCGACCACGGCCCGGCGATGACTCTCCAGCGCGTACGACTCCAGCTCGGCCCGGTCGAGATCCCACTTCGCCGCGATCAGTTCGGCCGACCGGAACTGGCTGACCGGATCGTCGCCGTACCGGGATCGCCAGCCCGCCGAGCCGACGTACGGATCTGGGTCGTCGTACCCGGGCAGGCGGTCGGAGTGGAAGGACGACTGGATCGGCACCTGGCTCATGGTCTGTACTCCGCCGACCACCACGACGTCCTGGGTGTCGCTCATCACCGCCTGCGCAGCGAAGTGCAGCGCCTGCTGCGACGATCCGCACTGCCGGTCGAGCGTCACGCCGGGCACGGACTCAGGCAGGCCCGCCGCCAGCCAGGCAGTCCGGGCGATGTCACCGGCCTGCGGACCAATCGTGTCCACGCAGCCGAAGATCACGTCGTCGACCGCGGCCGGGTCGATGCCGGTCCGCTCGACCAAGGCGCGCAGTACGTGCGCGCCGAGGTCGGCGGGATGCACCGAGGCCAGCGCGCCGCGGCGCCGCCCGATCGGGGTCCGCAGGGCGTCGACGGTATAGGCCTCAGGCATCGGAGTCCTTTCGGGTAGGGGTGGCGCCGAGGCGTTCGATGGCGGCGTCGCGGATCGCGCCGCGCCGGACTTTGCCGGCGTCGCTGCGCAACGGTTCGTCGACGAACTCCACGGAGCGCGGCACCTTGTAGCGCACCAGGCGCTCGGCCAGGTACGACAGCAGCTCGGACTCGGTCAGCTTCTCCGCGGTCTGGACGACGGCATGCACCCGCTGCCCGAGATCGACGTCGGGCAGGCCGACCACGGCGCAGGTCAGGACGGCCGGGTGCTCGGTGATGGCCGCCTCGACCTCGGCCGGATAGATGTTCGCGCCGCCGGACAGGATCAGGTCGGTCCGGCGATCGCTGAGATACAGGAAACCTTCCTCGTCCAGCCGGCCCAGATCGCCGACGGACTCCCAGTCGCCGTGCCGGCGCGCCTCGGCGCCCTTGTAGTGGTACATCGGTGCCGCCGAGCGCATGAACACCTCACCGATCTCACCGGCCGGAACCGGCGCGCCCGCCGGATCGAGGATCGCGATCTCGCCCGACAACGGTCGACCGACCGAACCGCGGTGCGTCAGCCACTCGGTCCCGGTGATCACGGTGTAGGCGATGGACTCGGTGCTGCCGTACATCTCGATCACGGCCTCGGGCCCGATCAGTTCGATCCAGGCCTGCTTCAGCCAGTCCGGGCACGGCGCGGCCATGTGCCAGACGATCCGCAGCGACGAAACGTCGAACCGGTCCGGCTCGGCCTCGATCGCCCGGAGCATCCGCAGCATCATCGTCGGCACCAGGTTGACCCAGGTGATCCGATGCTCCGCGATCGCCTCCAGCGCGGCCACGGCGTCGAACGACGGCAGTACGACCAGTTCCTGGCCCAGGAACAGCCCGAGACTCGAGAATGTCAGCGGCGAGTTGTGGTACAGCGGACCCGCGACCAGTTGCCGGTCGTCGGCGCGCATGTGGAACAGCTTCCCGGTGTCGGCCGGAAGCACGCTGGGCTGACCGGCGACGATCAGTTTCGGCCGGCCGGTACTGCCCCCGGACGCCGGCGCCTTCCAGGCCGGCGAGACCCGGTCCGGAAGCGGGGCCTCGCTGTGTGCGGGCAGGTACCCCGCCGGCAGGCTGGGCCAGACGGTCGTGTCCAGTCCGACGACCAACCGGGGATCCGCGAGTTTCAGGATCTCGTCCCGTTCCCCGGCGGGCATCCGCGCCGACAGCGGCTGCGGGATCGCGCCGACCTTCCACGCCGCGATCAGGGCGACGTAGAACTCGATCGAGTTCGGCAGCACGATCGAGACGAAGTCACCGACCTGGACGCCGCGCTCGAGATACGCCCGGGCCAGCCGGTTCGCCCGCCGTTCCACCTCGGCGCGGCTGACCCGCTCAGCTCCGCACACGATCGCCGGCTGGTCCGGTCCGGACTCGGCCAGGCCGGACAGGATCCGGGCGAACGACGGTGGCTGATCGGTTGGCACCTGTACTGCTCCTCGTATCGTCGTCGACAGTTGAGGCGGCACTGCCACTCTGCCGCCGCCCAAGGCCGGGCGGCCAGCAGGGTCCTCCCTCGGATTAGCGGCCATCCGCTGCGACCTCCCCGAGGTAGCTCTCCTCCAGTAGGTCCCGGCGTGACAGCAACTCCTCGCCCCGGCCAGCCATCACCAGCTCGCCGTGCCGCAGCACGTAGCCACGGTCGGCGATGGCCAGGGACATCTCCACGTGCTGCTCCACCAGCAGGACCCCGATCCCTCGCTCGGTCGCGATCCGGCGGATCACCGGCAGCAACCGCTGCACGATCACCGGTGCCAGTCCGAGACTCATCTCGTCGAGCAGCAGCACCGCCGGATCGGCGATCAGCGCCTTCGCCATGCCGAGCATCTGCTGCTCGCCGCCGGACAACAGCCCGCAGCGCCGCTTCATCAGCGGCCTGAGCGCCGGGAACAGCTCGACCACGTCGTCGACGGTCGTCGTACTGCGGCGGTGCCGGCCGAGCCGCAGATTCTCCGCGACTGTGAGCTGATAGAACAACCCGCGCGCCTCCGGGACCAGGGCCATCCCACGCCGCGCGAGCCGGTGCGGGCGCCGCTGCGGAACCGGCCCGCCCAGCACCTCCAGCTCGCCACCCAGCGCGGGAAGTACGCCGGCCAGCGTCAGCAAGGTGGTCGTCTTGCCGGCCCCGTTCGGTCCCAGCAGCGCGACAACCTCGCCGGCGTCGACATGCAGCGTGAGCCCGCGGACGACCGGTACGCCGGGATACCCGGCGACCAGATCCCGTACGCCGATCACCCTCGTCACGTAGCCACCTCCGCGCCGGTGCCGAGGTAGGCCGCGACCACGGCCGGGTCGGTCCGCACCGTGGCCGGTTCGCCCTGCGCGATCACCTTGCCGAACTCCAGTACGTACACGTAGTCGCACACCTCCAGCACGAGTCCCATGTCGTGGTCGACCAGCAGCACGCTGATGCCGTCGGCAACAACATCGCGGAGCCGGTCGCCGAGCTCCTTGCTCTCGTCCACGTCGAGACCGGCCGCGGGCTCGTCGAGCAGCAGGACCTTCGGCCGCGCGGCCAGCGCCCGGGCCACGCCGAGCAACTTGCGCTGCCCGAGCGACAGTTCGCCGGTACGGCGCGCAGCCAGGTCTCGCAGGCCGACCAGATCGAGCGCGGCCCAGATCTGCGCGTCGTCGTCCTGGCGCATCGGCCGGACCAGGTCCGCCAGCAGCCGGCGCGCGCTGAACCGACGGCCGGCGACCAGTGCGTTCTCGTACACCGAGAGGTCCCGGAACAGTTCGATGGACTGCCAGGTCCGCGCCAGCCCGAGCCGGGCCCGCCGGTGGGCTGCCAGCGAACCGAGCGGCGTACCGTCGAGCTCGATCTCCCCGGTACATCCGGTGAAGCCACTGACCGCGTCGATGAACGAGGTCTTGCCGGCGCCGTTCGGTCCGATCAGGCCGACGATCTGGCCCTGGCCGACCCGAACGCAGACCTGGTCGTTGGCGACCACTCCGCCGTACCGCACAGTGAGGTCCCGCGTGCTCAGCACCGGTGCCGTCATCGCGCCACCTCCGGTGACGGCGTCCGGCGGGCCCTGATCTTCGCGGCCAGCCTGGCGTTGCCCTCGCGGACCTGACCGGCGATGCCCTGCGGGTTGAGGATGACAGTGATCATCAGCCCGATCCCGGACAGCAGCAGCCACCAGTCGCCGCGGAAGTGGAACACCCGGTCGAAGAACACGTTCGCCAGCCCCAGCGGTGCCGACAGGCCGGCGATCATCGCACCCGAGACGCTGGTGATGCCGCTGAGGTAAGCCACCGCCAGCAACGCCAGCCCGGAGATGACCGCGAACGAGGCGGTCGACAGCTGACCCCGGCTGTACCCGATCAGGCAGCCACCCATCCCCGCGATGAACGACGAGAGCGCGAACGCGACCAGCTTCGTGGCCGCCAGGTCGATGCCGACGGCGGCCGCCGCCCGTTCGTTCGAGCGCACGGCCAGGAAGACCCGGCCGGTGTGGCCGCGCAACAGGTTGCCGACCGCAACGGTCAGGACGACGAGCAGGACCAGGACCATGACGGCGAACGGCAGCCGGACCAGCTCGGTACCGCGGCGGATCGACAGATCGAGACCGAACAGCGACGGATCGCTGATCGGGTTCCCGGTCGGTGGCGACAACGAGGGATTGCTGAACACGAACTCCTCGATCGCGACCGCCCCGGCCAGCGTCACCACCGCGAGCTGGGCGCCGCGGATCCGCAGCGCCGGAATGCCGACCAGCACACCGAGCACGGCTGCGGCCAGACTGGCCAGCAGGATCGCCAGGGGGAACGGCACTCCCGCTCCGGACGTCAGCCGCGACAACGTGAACCCGGCGGCCCCGGCGAACGCCAGTTGCGCCAGCGAGATCTGGCCGACGAATCCGGTCAGGACGACGTACGACAAGCCGAGGATCGCCATGATCATCGACGTGACGACGGCGAACCGGAAACTTCCCTGGGTCGTCACGATCGCGATCAGCCCGAGCACGGACGCCACTGCGACCACGACCGGCCGGTTGGCGGGCCGGTGGACCTCCGGCAGCCGATCGGCCTCCTCGTCACCGCGCGACGGCAGACTCCGGCCGGCCAGGAACAACGAGGCGACGATGACCAGGAACGGTACGACGTCGGCCAGCCCCGGTCCGGCCCACTCGGGCCACCAGGGCTTGATCCGCAGCAGCGACAGCTCGGACTGGATCCCGGCCAGCGCGAACCCGGCCACGCAGACCACGCCCACCGAGCGCAGCCGCCCGACCAGCGCGACCGCGAGCGCGGGCACGATGTAGAAGATGTAGTTGGACGAGGTGAGGCCGGTGGCCGACGAGGCCAGGATCACCATCAACCCGCTGAAGGCCGACGAGAGCAGCCAGGCCGAGCCGGCCAGCAGGTCCGGCGAAAAACCGGACAACGACGCGTGGACGTCGTTCTCGGCGGCCGCTCTGGTCGCCAGACCGAGCCTGCTGAACCGAAAATAGGCCCACAGCAGGACGGTCAGCACGACAGCCGTGCCGGCCATGTACAGACGGCCGCTCGCGACCGCGACTCCGTTCACGACCAGCAGGTCGTTCGGCAGTACCGCATCCACAGCGCGGGAGTCCTCGCCGAACCGCAGCAGGGTCGCGACCTGAAGCGTCAGCATCAACCCGACCGAGGCAACGACCTTGGCCAGGGCCGGCGCCGACCGCAACTGACGAAACACCAGCACGTGGGCCAGCAGGCCGGTCAGCGCAGCCACCCCGACCCCGAGCACCAGGGACGTCCACAGCGCCGACCCGACGTGGACCCGCCCGACCGGCAGCACCAGGTCACCGCTCTTGCGCAGTTCGGCGAAGGTGAACGCTCCCCAGGCGGCGATCGCGCCCTGGGCCACGTTGATCACCCCGGTCGCCTTGTAGACGACCACGACGCCCTGGGCCAGTGCGACGTACGCCGCACCGGTCCCCAGGCCGACGATGAGGAACAACAGGAAGGAGCTCATTACTGCGGGGCCAGCCCGGACATCCCGACGAAGCCGTCGGAGGCGACGCCGATCTTGCCCCCGGCCTTGACCTCGTAGAAGATCACCGAGTTGCTGCAGGCGGTGGTTCCCTTCCAGGCCGAACCATCGCAACTGATCAACGGGCCCGCGAACGCGTCCACGGACTTCGCCGCCTTCAGCGACCCGAGTACGCCGGGTCCGGTCAAGTCGCCCTTGGCAGCGGTGAGGATCCGGGCGATCGTCATGGTGTCACCGAAGCCACCGCCGGCGGTGGTCAGCAGATCTGCATGCCCGGCGGCGGTCATCGCCTGCACGTAGGTCTCCAGCTCGGCCTTCTTACTGGCCGGTGCCTCGTCCATCACGTCGTGCCGCCAGCCGTCGCTGAAGATGTGTACGCCGACCGCCTGCCCGGGCACCGCTTCGATGAACTTCGAGCAACCGCCGACGTACACGTCGCCGGCGTAGCCACTCGTCCGCAGCGAGGTCACCAGGGCCGTGCAGGAGGCGTCGACCAGTCCCAGACCGGCGATCACGTCCGGCTTCTTCGCCATCGCCGTCGCCGCGAGCACGCTCCAGTCCGGGTTCGCCGGCGAGTACTGGACGATGTCGTAGTGGATCCCCAGCTTGTCCGCGACCGGCTTCAACAACCCGTCGGCCCAGGCCTTGGCGCCCGGCCCGTCGCTGAAGAAGAATGTGATCGACTTCTTGCCCCGGTCCTTGTAGAACTTCAGCGGCGCGGCGAACAACGACTCGATCGCGGCACCGAGGAACACCGCGTTCGGATCGACCTGTTGCTGCTGGCCGATCGCGGTGTGCCCGACCAGTGGGATCTTCGCGCTCTTCAGGATCGGCAGCATCGCGTCGCCGCCGGCCTCCGCGCCGACCTGGACGAACGCGACTTTGGCCTCCACCAGCCGGTTGGCGCAGTCGATCGCCGACTCCGGCGTTCCCTGCGTCTTGCAGACCTCGTACTTGATCGGGTGGCCGTTGATGCCACCCAGCTGCCGGTTGACGTAGTCGGCCGCGACCTCCGAGCCGACTCGCCAGCCCGGGATGCCACCCGCGGTCTCGGTGTTGACCAGACCGACCTTGATCGGCTCACCGGTCGCGACCTTCGCGTCGGGCAGCGGCTTGGCGGCGGCACCCGCCGCGCCG
>Ga0164241_10002979_pt1 | contig 17652 bp, 11 predicted proteins | sample OricomyardsoilBY_FD_108780 | JGI IMG/M metagenome (GOLD analysis project Ga0164241, IMG submission 108780) | Backyard soil microbial communities from Emeryville, California, USA - Original compost - Back yard soil (BY) | ecosystem: Environmental > Terrestrial > Soil > Unclassified | place: USA...
CGCCTCGAAGAACGCGCGCACCGACGGGCGCATGGCGTTGTCGACGATGGGGATGCCGCCGATGGTCGCCGCGCTCGACTGGACCGGCATGGCGATCTGCGGCTTGCCGAAGTTCGGCGCGAGCGCCGTCAGCGGGTCCCAGCCGCCCTGGTTCACGACGAACAGGAAGCGCTTGCGCAGCGGGTTGTCGGCGGCCGCCAGCGCGCGCCCGAAGCCGCGCCCGAGGTCGGGCAGGAGCGCGGCCGCGCCGAGCGTGAGCGCGCCCTTGCCCATCAGCCCGAGGAACTGTCTGCGGTTCACGTGCTTCATCGCGGCACCTCAGTAGAGGACCAGTGACGGGTCGCGCAAGAGCGCCGTGAGCAGCCCACGCCACGCACCACGCGGGCCGTCGATGGTCGCGAGCCGATCCCACAGCGCGAGGCTCGCCTTCACCTCGAGCGCGTCGTCGGCGACCGTCGTGCCGAAGAAGCGTCGGTGCAGCGCGACCAGCTGCGCGCGCATGGCCGCATCGTCGAACGCCGGCCCAGCAGGCGCCGCGTCGAGGTCGAGCGCGAAGAGCGTGCGCTCATCCGGTGCGACGAACGGGTGCTCGACGGCATACGAGGCGGCGGCCTCGGCGGTGCGCTCCCACACGAGCGCCATGGTGGTCGTCGGCAGCGTCGCCGGCTCGGCGCCCGCGCGCCCATCGCCGCCGCCGGCGAGCGTACGCAGGCCCGTCAGGTCGGTGGCGAGCATGTCGGCGCCGCCCACGGTCATACGATAGCCGGTCCATGCCTCGAGCATGTCGCCCCACTGATCGGGCGTGACCAGCTTCTCGGCGGTCTTGGGGTCGCCGCTGTCGGCCAGGCGATAGCGCGGATCGGCGACGATCGATCGGATGAGCGCGCGCAGCGTGAGACCGCCGTGCAGGAACGCCTCGCGGTGGGTCGTGAGCGCGTCGACCTCACGCGGATCGGCGTAGTCGACGGGGCGCCGCATGATGAGCTCGAAGGTCGTCTCGACCGCGCACGACACGAAGCGCGGGTCGCCGGCGAGCTGCACCGCGAGGTCGCGCAGCGAGTAGCCCGGATGCCCGTAGAAGCCCGGCGCGAGCTCGGTCATGTCGCGCCACTGGCGCTCGCGCTCGGGGTGGTACACGAGCAGCTCGCTGGCGGTCTTGTCGGTGTATTGGAAGCCGGCGAGGTAGCTCGCCAGTGGGTCCATACCCGAGTGGCAGCCGATGCATCCCTGGTTCTCGCGCACCGCCGCGCGGATGCCCTCTTCGTCGGTGAGATCGATGTCGCGCGGGAAGTCGATCGGGCGATCGAGGAAGTCGGCGCACAAGAAGATGCGCGCGATGGCGTTGGCCCGACCGCGGCCGTAGTTCACGCCGTCCGAGAGGTAGCGCCACCACAGCCCGTTGGTGGCGAGCAGGCCCGCGGCCGGTCGTCCGTCGGTGTAGTGAGCGGGCGCCCAAGCTCGCGCGTCGCTCGGCGCGGGCCCGTCGAAGGCGAGCGGGAAGACCTTGGCGAGCAGGCGGTTGGCCATCGTCCAGTCGGCCGTGACGATGTCGGTCCACGGGCGATCCTCGGCCGCGACCTTGGCGATCACCTGCAGCGTCTCCTCGCCGATGGCCGCGAACAGCGCGGGCTGCTCGGCCTGGTCGAGCCCCAGCTCGCTGGCCATCACCGGGAAGTCCTCGACGCGTGTGCGCAGCACCATGGCAAATAGGTCGCGCACCCGATCGGGGAAACGCGCGTCGGCGAGAAACTCATTTGTCAATTGCGCGAGCTGCGCCTCCGCGTCGGGCCCCTCGACGCGCGCCATCTCATCGGGTGTGGGTCGCACGCCGCGCAGATCGAGCGACAGGCGCACGAGCGTCTGGCGCGCATCGAGCAGCGGCTGAGTCTGCGGATCGGGGTTGTGCTCGAACACGTCGCCGTAGTCACTCGTGGTCGAGGTGGTCGGCGCCGCGGGCTCGCGCGCCCCGTCGTCACAGGCCACCAGCAGCACGACGAGCGCGATGAGCCTCACCATGGCCGCGTCTGCCAGGCCACGTAGGGAGCCGGCGAGATGCACGTCGCCGTGACGGCGGCACCCCGGAAGAACGTGTCGCCGCAGCCGTCGCACAGGGCGGCCGGCGTCGAGTCCGGATCGTCGTCGGTCGGGCCGTCGAAGACGATGTCGTACCAGCTGCCGTCGGGCCCGCGCACCGACGCGCTGCCACCGAACTCGTTACCGCAGGCCGACCCGGCGAGCAGCGTGCGCACGGTGAGGTCATCGAGCGACACGGCCGTCACGCCGCCGGGGAAGTCGCTGAGCCCGCCGATGCCGCCCGTGAACATCAGGTTCTTGCCGCCGGTCGGGGGGTAGAGCCAGCCCGACACGCTCATGGCGGGTCGACGGGTGCCGTCGAGCCAGCTCGACGTCGGGGCGCGTGGGCCGCCCGCCGCGAAGGTGCCGTCCATGGCGCGCGAGAACCCGTCGAGCTGCGGGCCGCCGCCGCTGTACTCGGTGACCGAGCCGGCGCCCTCGAGCCAGGTGCCGTCCGCGGCCTCGAGGCGGCCGGCGAGGTAATAGGTGTAGCCGTCGATAGTGCCAAAATCGACCGGCTGTCCCTGGTAATATTGCGCATATCCGTAGCCCGAGAACATGCGCCCGTCCGAGGTCGTGCACTCGCCCTGCCAGTAGAACGCCTTGGCGGTGCCGTAGTCGTAGGTGAGGAAGAACGGGCAGCCGCTGGGGTCACCGCTGCCGTCCTCGGGCGGTGGAAAGATGAGGTCGTGCAGGTCCTTCACCTCGCGCGGCTGGAGCTGCATGCTCGCGTCGAGCGCGGCCTCGAGCGCGGCCTGCAGCGTCTCGGGCGACAGCGACGGCGCCACCTCGTCAGCGTCGTCTTCGAAGATCCACGGCGTCGGCGTGTCCGGGCGCGTGGCGGTGTCACCCGCGCTCGTGTCGTCGTCCGAGACGTGCGTGTCATCGCCGCATGCGCTCAGCATCGCGCCGGCGATCAGCATTGGAACGAGCCCCCTCATCACAGCCTCCCCGTACGTCGCGCGCGAGTGTAAGCTAGCGCGGTCGCCCGCTGCAAAGGGCGGCGTGGTTGCCCTGGACTCCGGAGAGCCTCTTATGTGCGGTCGCTACGGCCTGCGCGTGAACTTCCAGACGCTCGCGAAGCTCTTGCGGGCCGAGCCGGTCGCCGACGTGGAGTGGGGCCCCGACTACAACATCGCGCCGACGGACCAGGCCCCGGTCCTCTTGCCCGCCCCCGACACGCGCGCGCTGCCCGAGCTCGCGCTGTTCCGCTGGGGCCTGGTGCCGTTCTGGGCGAAGGGCCCGCGCGAGGGCGCCAAGATGATCAACGCGCGCAGCGATGGCGTCGCGACCAAGCCGGCGTTTCGTGAGGCGCTCGCGGCGCGTCGGCTGCTGGTGCCCGCCAGCGGCTGGTACGAGTGGACGCCGGCGGGCCCCGACACGGCCGACCGCAAGCCCGACCCGCACTGGATCCACGCGCTCCCCGAGGCCCCCGAGCAGCTCAGCATGTTCGCGGGGCTGTGGGCCAAGTGGAAGGATCCAGCGAGCGGCGACACGCTGCGCACGTTCAGCATCATCACGACCGACGCGGCCGACACGACGCGGGTCATCCACGACCGCATGCCGGTCGTGCTCGACGCGGCGGCGCAGGCGCGCTGGCTCGATCCGCGGACGAGCACCGCCGACGCCCAGGCGCTGCTCGTTCCTTATGAAGGCACGCTCGCGCATCGGCGCGTGCGCAAGGAGGTCAACAGCGTGCGCTCCGACGGGCCGCAGCTCATCGAGCCGCTCGAGCCGCCAGCCCAGACACGGCTCGCTCTGTGATTGCGGCTCACGATACGCGGCGCTAGTGTCCGCGCCCGATGGCCGACCCGAAAGACAAGCCCCCTGTCGATCCCGCGCGTATCCCGAAGCCGCTGCGCTCCGCGCTGCGCGCCGAGCGTGAGGCGACCATCGCGCGCCTGCAGGACGCGGTCGCGGCCGACGACCTCGACCTCGACGAGCTCGAGGAGCGCCTCGACCTGGCCCTGCAGGCCCGCAACTCGGACGAGCTGCACGTGCTGGTGCAGGACCTGCCGGCCTACCAGCCGTCGGCGATCACCATGCGGGTGGTCGACCACGCGCAGCTCCCGGCGCTCGTCACGCAGGCACAGCCCTCGAACCTGCCGGCACTTCGCCCCGATCTCGCGCCCGCGCTCATCGAGCCCGACACGCTCGCGCTCACCGCCATCTTCTCGGGCCACGACCTCACGGGCCGCCGCGTCATGCCGCGCACCACCAAGATCCGCGCCATCTTCGGCGGCGTGAACATGGATCTGCGCGAGGCCACGTTCCAGCCCGGCGTCACCACCATCCACGTCAAGGCGACGTTCGGCGGCGTCGCGGTCCTGGTGCCGCCGCATGTGCGCGTCGAGTGCCTCGGCACCGGCATCTTCGGCGGCTTCTCGGCCGACAACCGCGGCGCCGACGACACGCCCGACAGCGACGACATGCCGCTCTTGCGCATCGTCGGCCGCGCCATCTTCGGCGGCGTATCGGCCGAGCGGCGGCGCCTCAGGAAGGCGCTCGCGAAGTCATGAGCGACACCCTCGCGCCCCGGGAGCTCGCGCGCCGAGACGCCGCGCGTGGCGCCATCCAGCTCATGCGCCTGCTGATGCTCATCGCGCTCGTCGAGTGCGGCGCGGTGGTGATCGATCTCGCCACAGCCCCCGTCCCGCCGCTGCTGGCGCAGCTTGGCAACAGCGTGCGGGTGCTGCTCGCGCTGGCAACGTTCCTCGGCGCGCGCCGCCTACAGGGCTGGGCTGGTCTGCTCGGCTTCGGCATGTGGATGGCCACCGCGCGAGGCCTGGCGCTGGTCTCGCTGGGCTTCGGTGTCGTGCGCGTGCTCGGCCTGCAGGCCCCGGCCGGCGTGCCCGACCAGGTCTGGCCCGCGCTCATCGCGACGCTCGCGAACATCGGGCTCGTCGGCGCGCTCGCGCTGGCGCTCTACACCGTCTCGCGCTTCGCGCTGCTCGCCGAGCTGGTCGGCGCCGGCCGCTCGCTCGCGCTCGCGAGTGTGCCGCTCGTCAGCGCGCTGGTAGCCGGCCTCGGCGTGGTCGACGCGGCGCTCCTGCCCGTCTGGTGGCTCGGCGCGGCGCTGGCGCTGGCGACGCCCTGGGTGCTGGCGCTCGCCGGCGTCCTGGAGTGGGCGCGCGCGCTGCTACCGACGGTCTTCATCGGCACGACCTTGGTGCTCTTGACGCTCTTCGGGGTGGCGCCCCCGATCATCGCGGGCCTGGCGGCGATCGCCGCGCTCGTGACCGCCGCGACGTTCCCACGCGGGCCGCTCGCGGCGCTCCACATGCTGCTCGGCGAGGAGGCCACGGCCGCGCCGTCGCGCACGTTCATCCGGCGCCTGCTCGACGGCCCGCCCGACGCGCTCGGCGCGGACGGCTCGCGGCTCGGCTCGCAGGCGGAGGCCTCGAGCGCCGAGGAGTCGCTGGCCCTCGCCTATCGCGAGCTCGGCATCGAGGCGCCGGCCGCCAAGGGCACGGCCCCGCTGGAGCCGATCGGCGCCATCGCCAAGCTGGAGCCCATCCATCGGGCCCCGCGCCCAGCGCTGGCGCTCGTGCGGACTGAGCGTGTCCCACCGCCCATGGTGCTCGACGCGACCGAGCGGGATATGTGGCAAAGTGTTAGCCGGGGCGTGCGCGCGCTGTTTCTCGGCTTCATCGCGCGCTCGACCACGCTCATCGTGGCCTTCCTGCTGTCGCATGGGCCCGCGGGGCGGGAGCCGCTGGCCGCCACGGTGGCCCTGCTGGTGCTCGGCACGGGTGGTGTGCTCTGCACGATGGGCCTCTGGCGTATGGCCGCGATGCCGCGCCGCGCGCGCGCCCGCTCGTCGGCGCGGGTGGCGCTGGTGTTCGCGCTGGCGATGATCGGCGTCGACCTGGCGCTGGCCGTGGCGGTCGGCGCCGCGCCCGAGCACGTGCCGCTGCTCGCGGCGATCGGGGCGGCCACCTGGCTGGTCATGATCGGCGCCGCCATCGCGAGCCTGTCCCAGCTCTTCCACGACCTCGACCCGTCGCTGGTGAAGACTCGCGCGACCGCGCCGGCGCTGCTCTTGGGCACCTACGTGACGTTCGCGGCCATCGCGACGCTGGCGGCCACGAGCGCCGACAGCGAGCTGAACTGGCTGGCCATCCCGAGCGGCATCGCCACGGGCCTCATCGGGCTGGCGTTCTTCGTGTCGATGCTGTGGCTGCTCAATGACACCCGCGAGGCGCTGCGCGACTGGCAGACGCGCCTCGATCGTGCCATTTCACCCACTCAAACGGACGCGTGACGATCATTTCGCTCTGAAAGATGCAGAACAGCACATGGGCTGTTGCATTTTCGGCGCTCATGCCGGCGTATAGCGCAACGTACTCTCACGGCTGGGCGTCGCATGCTTTCGTTGCGCCGGACTTCAATACAACGCCTCGATCTCGCCCGATCGAACGGCCGGGCCATGGTCGATCGGCTGATCGCGCTGCGCCGCGAGCACCCTGACCTGGCGGACCTGCGGCCCTCCGACCCGCGCGTCATCACCATGCTCGGCGAGCTGCGGGACCTCGGCTCCAGCCTGGACGATCTCGGAGCACAGCTGGCGGCGAGCGCGTCTGATCTCGGCGTCGAGGTCAGCGAGCTGGCCGAGCTGGCCGAGCTCGGCGCGCTCGGTGAGCTCGGCGCGGTGGTCGACGCGGGCCTCGCTGGGCTCGCGGGCGTCACCGCGGAGGCACCGCCGGGCGCGAGCGCGGCCGCGGGTGCGCTGATGAAGCTCGGCAACGCGCTCGGGCTGGCGCGCTCGACCGACGACGAGCTCGACTACCTGTTCGCGGATCTCTCCGCGCGCAGGAACGCCGAGCACGAGCTGGTGGTGGCCGAGGCGACGCGCGAGCTGCGTGACGAGATCCTCGCCGAGATCGGCGCGGCGATGAACGCGACCGAGGTGCAGATCGAGCTCGACGCCGATCTGCAGGGGCTACTCGGCCGGTCGCAGCCAGGCGTGGTGCAGCTCGGACCGCGCTTCGATCCGTTCACGCGCGAAGGCAAGGCGCTGCTCACGCACGAGCTGGTGCACGAGCTGCAGCGACGCGTGCCGGGCGTCGGCGACGTGATGGCGGCCGAGGAAGAGGCCGAGACGATCATGCACGACGTCATGCGTGGCGGGCCGGCGTACGCGCCGGGCGTGCCGCTGCCGGGCGACGTCGACGCGGGCTGCGGACCTCAGGCGATGGCCGAGAAGGAGGAAGAGAAGTGCGAGGGCCCCAAGTGCGAGAAGTGCAAGGGCGCGGGCTGCAAGCCCGAGCCAGTCAAGTGCGTCGGGTCTGACTGCCCGCCGCCACCACCACCTTCGAGCTGCGTGGGTCCCAACTGCCCGCCACCACCACCACCGGGAAAGGTCATACCCGAGCCCGACAAACCCAAGCCGGTGACGGTCCCGACCTTCACCATCCCGGTCGAGAAGAACGACTGCGCCGAGCCCTGCCCCGACCCGATCGCCGAGAACAAGCTGCCGCCGATGCCGAAGGCACCGCCGCCCGCGCCCAAGGGTGAAGGCGAGGCGCGCACGCTGACGATCGCCGGCCACACCATCAACTTCCGCCTGCCGTCGACCGCCAGCGCGGGCCGCGTGACGGTCCACTTCCGCGCCAGCGACACGCCGTTCGCGAACGTGCTCACGCTCAAGACCGCGGCGCTCACGCTCGGCGACGACCTCAAGATCAAGAGTGGCCAGCTCTTCTGCGGCGTGAAGCTCGGCAAGTTCCTGAAGGTCCCGAACGCGATGCTGCACATCGGCCAGCACGGCGCGGTGGCGGCCGAGATCCGCAACGCGTCGATCCAGGTCGGACCGGCCGCCGGCAAGATCGATCTGTCGATCGGCGCCGACGGCATCCAGGGCAACGGCACCTTCCAGTTCAGCGCCTTCAAGGTCGGCAAGGGCATCACCTTCAAGAGCGGCTCGGCCCAGGTCGCGCTCGACAAGGGTGGCTCGGTGAGCGCGCACGGCGCGTTCGAGGTCGACTTCGGCGAGCACGTCACCGCCAAGCTCGACCTGTGCTTCGTCGACGGCGAGCTGCGCGGCGCGCTCACCGCCGAGGTGCACGACATCGAGATCCCCGTCGGCCCGGGCGTGTGCATCACGCGCATCCAGGCCGGCGGCTGCCTGTCGAAGACGGGCATGAGCCTGCACGGCGAGTTCGAGCTGCGCGGCGAAGACTGGCTGCAGGGCACCTACAAGGGCGACTACAAGAAGGCCTTTGGCCAGAAGGCCGACTGGTCGCTCGAGGGCGACCTAGAGACCATCCGCACCTTCGAGCCGGTCAAGGGCGTGCTCATCGAGCAGGCGAAGCTCCACGGCAAGCTCGCCAACGGCAAGCTCGAGCCGCTCGAGGGCGAGCTGCACGTGCGCACCGAGAACGTCATGGGCACGCTCACGGGCAGCTACGACTTCGCCAAGAAGCAGCTCGACGGCAAGGGCGAGGTCGACGTCGTCGGCGCCATCGACGCGGGCCCGTTCCAGATCGAGGAGGGCCAGCTCGTGGCCACCATCGCGGACGGCAAGCTGACCGAGATCACGGGCCACATGAAGGTCGCGCTGACCATGGACGGCAAGCCGACCTTCGAGGTCGACTGCGAGCAAGCCGCCTACATCATCGCCACAAAAGAGCTGCACGCGGTCGGCTCGCTCAACGTCGTGCGCGACGTGACGCTCGGCACCGAAGCCGCGCTGCACGCCAAGATCCCGGCCTGCCAGGCCGGCATGTTCGCCGTCGAGAACGGCACGCTCATGACCGCGGGCGCCAAGCTCCAGGTCACCGTCGCGCACGGCGCGAACCCCGTCGGCCACGGCGCCGTCGGCTTCTCGTACGCGCCCGACAGCGGCATGGCGGGCGAGCTCGAGTTCTCCCTCGACGGCCGCTCGGGCCTGCCGAGCTTCGAGAGCGGCCCGCTGTTCCTGTTGCCGGGCGGCTACTTCAAGGCCGTCGTCGCCAAGTCGGCGCTCGCCGACGTGCACGCCGACAGCGTCCAGTGGGAGCTCGTCAACCCGACCGGCGCGGGCAAGGTCATGGGCCAGGTCTCGGGCGCCTACGACTTCGGCACCGGCCAGGCCAGCCTCGAAGGCATGGCCTTCGTGCAAGAGCCATGGGTGCAGGCGCTGCCGTTCGGCACCCTCACCTTCCAGAGCGGCGACGGCTCGGTGAAGGTCACCAACGCCGGCGTCGAGCGCCTCGAGGCGAAGGACTTCGCGCTGCAGCTCATGGCCGAGACCGCGGCCGGTAGCTTCGTGCTCGACGGCCACGCGAGCGGCGCGCTGAACCCCGAGACGGGCGCCTTCGACGGCACGTTCTCGGCCAAGCTCAGCGACGGCCAGCTCGCGCTGCCGGCGATCGGCCCGCTGCAGCTATTTGTGAACGGCGGTTCGGAAATGAGCGGCACGCTCGCCGCGGGCTCGCTGGTCGGCCCGCTCACGGGCGCGCTGCAGGTCGATCTGAAGAAGGACGGCGCGGACTTCCTGACGGGCGGCATCAGCGACGCGACGTTCGATCTCGCGGCCGGCAAGGTCTCGGGCGAGGCCGCCGTCGGGCTCGCCGCCGAGAAGGACCTGGCCGAGCTGGGCGTGCCGCTGCCCGCGGCGGTCGGTGGCCGGCTCTTACCCGGCACCGGCATCAGCGCGACCATCGTCGGCAACGAGCCTCAGAGGCTCGGCGGCACCGTGCTGGCGATGTTCTCGCTCGGCGGCGAGGACGTGATGCAGGGCGACCTGACGCTCGACTGGGATCTCGGCAGCGGGGCCATCACGGGCGACATCTACGGCAACCTGCTCGGCGACATCCCGCTGACGGCGTCGCGCGGCGACGACCCGAAAGCCTGGGGCGTCGCGCTCGCGGGCGGCTCGCAGATGCTGGTCAAGCTCGGCCCGAGCGGCCCGGAGCTGGCCGAGGTCGACGTGACCGCCAACCTGCTGCAGGGCGCCGCGGTGGTCGCCAAGGCCGAGGTCAGTGGCCACTGGCTCTTCGGCGAGGCGGAGTCGCTCGACGGCCAGGCGTCCGTCACCCTCGTGCAGGACTTGCCGCTGGCGCGCCCGGGCCGCTTCGAGAGCCTGATCGGCGCCGAGACGACCGCCGAGCTGACCATCGCCGCGTCCGAGCCCGAGAGCGGCACGGTCCACTTCGTGCTCGGCCTCGACGAGGCGGGCGCGCGTAAGGCCGACCTCACGCTCGACGCGCAGCTCGGCGACACGGTGAGCGGCCAAGCCGAGCTGAGCGTGCACGAGAACATCGCGCTCGGCCTCGGCCAGCTCCACGGCACACAGTTCGGCGTCGACATCTCGACCGAGACGCACGCGCTCATCGAGGTCGTCGACAGCCAGCCGACGACCACCGTCGGCGACCTGGTGCTCGAGGTGACCGGCAACGGCACGCCGTTCGCGAAGGGCACGTTCCACGTCGACGCGGACCTGTCCGCCGAACAGAGCCCGGTCAACGCCGACGGCGAGGTCACCGTCACGCAGCGCTTCCCGATCGGCGACACGACCGACTTCACGCTGTCGCTCGCCGAGGGCACGACGGGACGCGCGAACATCGTCGCCAGCGCGCTGGCCGACCTCGACGGCAGCCTCGGCCTGGTGCTCGAGCACCACGCGCAAGGCGAGGTCGGCAAGATGACGATCAGCGGCCAGTACCACGGCGGCGAGAAGCCCATCCTGAACGGCTCGGCGCGGGTCGACATCGAGCACGGCTTCACCATCATCGATGATGACGCGTACGGCTTCGGCTTCGCGCCGTCGTCGTTCCAGGCCATCGTCAGCAACGGCGACATCAGCATGGTGACGGGCAGCTTCGGCCTCTGGGGCGAGCAGCGCGGCGACGATCAGTCGGCCCCGCTCGGCTCGATCGAGGTCGCCATGAGCGGCACGTTCGCGCGCGCGCCGGGCGCTCGCAGCGGCTCGGTGACAGGCTCGGGCGAGCTGCAGGTGCACGGCGACTTCAAGGTCGCGCAGGCCGGCAACTTCGAGCTGGTGGTGAGCGAGGGCACCGCCGCCAGCGTGACGATCGTGAACAACAAGCCCGTGAAGGTCGACGGCGCGCTGGTCGCGCGAATCGATCAGCTAGACCAGGCCGACAAGCAGTTCCTCGCGCTCGAGGGCGAGGTCCACTACCTCCCGAAGGACGGCGGCAAGCTCGACGCGACGGGCGCGGTGCGTATGCTCGGCCGCCGCTTCATCACCAACGTCGGTGCCTTCCAGCTCTACCTGGCGCCCGGCCCGGCGCCGACCGGCGCCGCGATCGTCATGAAGGAGAACGACATCAAGTCGCTCGCTGGCGCCATCGGCGTCGAGATCGACGACGCGCAGGGCCCGCTGCTCAACGTGACGGTGATGGGCGCCTGGGACGCCAAGACGGCCGTCCAGGGCATGGCGTCGGTGAAGCTCGCGAAGGGCCGGAAGCTCGCGTTCCCCGGCCCCAGCGGCCCACGCATCGAGATCGCCAAGGCCGAGGGCATGGCGACGATGAGCAACAGCCAGCTAGACAGCTTCACCGGCGCGACCACGGTCGACGTCTTCGACAACGCCGGCAAGCTCTTCGTGGTCGACGGCTCGGGCACGTTCAACGCCCGTGAGGGCAAGCTCGAGCGGGCGCACGGCGGGGTCACGCTGGCGCGTCCGATAAACATCGCGCTCGGCGGCCACGACGACGCGGTCGTCATCGACTCGATGGCGGCCGAGGCGACCATCGAGAACGGCGAGCTGAACGAAGCGAGCGGCCAGCTCGGACTGAAGCTCCCTCACCTCGGCGACGGCGGTATGTCGCTGTCGATCGAGGGCGGCTGGGAGCGCGGCAAGAACGGCCAGAAGGACAAGTTCTGGGGCCGCGGCACACTCGAGTTCAAGGCGATCGAGGACACGGCCAAGGGTCGTAAGCTCGGTGGCTCGGTCGGCGTCGACATCGGCAAGGACGGCAAGTGGACCGTGAACGGCCGGCTCGACTGGCAGCTCACGCCGGACATCGGTGGCGACGCGACCCTCGAGATGGACGAGAACCTGGATCCCGTGATCGGCGTCTCGGCGCACGTGGCTCCGTTCACGCTCGTCGAGGGCCGCACGCTCTTCGAGCGAAACCTCCAAGTCATCCCGCCCATCGAGATCGGTGGGCTGGTCTTCGCGACCATCGGCTGCACGGCCGGCTTCGGCATGCGCATGGAGCCGCTGACGGCGCGTGTGAACGAGCTCTCCGCGAGGGGCTGGCGCCCGTTCGGCAACGGCAAGCAGACCGTGCCCGACTTCACTGCTTCGATGTCGGTCGGCGGCGGGCTCGACTTCTGGATCAAGGTCGCGCCCTACGTGACGGTTGGCGTCGGGATCCCCAGCCTGCTCAACATGCAGCTCGGCGTCGAGGCCGGCCTGCAGCTCGACGTGCCAGTGCACTTCGACGCGACAGCGATCCTGCGTGGCGGCGCGAGCGGCTTCAGCGGTGAGCTGGATCTGGGCGTCGACATCAAGCCCGAGCTGTCGCTCAAGCTGGTGCCGTTCATGACCGGTGAGGTGCTGTTCTTCGACCTCGGTCGGGCGAAGCTCGCCGAGCTCGACCTCGACCTGGGCAGCCCCTTCGAGCTCGCCTGGGGAGGCAAGTACACGTTCGGCGACACTGAAGGGCGCGCGCCTAGCAGCAGCCCAACGCCGCCCGGTGCGTCGGAGCCCAAGCAAGAGCGCAAGCGCGCCATGTTCCCGCAGGCCTTCCCGGAGCGCGCCGCCGCACCTCCCTCCGCTGCGCCCGGAAGGCCGAAGATCGGTGGCAACGACAAACAGGAGCAGAGCAATGCGGCCGGCATGGGCGGCGGTGACGGCGAGCTTGGCAAGATCCTCGCCGCGGCAGAGGCCATAGGCGGTCTCGGCAGCGCGCTGGCGGCCTACGAAGACGCGGAAACCCCCAACATCATGAGGGAGGACTTCGCGTTCAAGTACGAGCTCAAGAAGATCGCGTGGCGCAACGTCGCGCTGCAAGGCCGCAAGCTCTACGACGTCGCCGTCGAGATGATGCCGGGCCTCGTCTACGACATCCCGCTCTGGGTGAAGCTCATCATCGACAACCCGTACAATCCGCCTGGGCCGATGGAAGCATGGGCCGCCGAAGACGACGTGGCTCGCGGCAAGGTGATGAACATCCCCGAGATGATGAAGCTGCCACCTGCGGGCCTCGTGCAGCTCGGCAAGGCCATGCTGCGCGGCTCCTGCGGTGACGAGGACGAGGTCAGCATCTACGTCATGCTGAAGCACGCTCAGAGCCGCGGCTGTCTCAGGGAAGTGGTCGATGGTCTGGGTGGCTGGGACGTGCTCGACCACAACTACGACGGCAAGGAGCGCGCGCTGCTCGGCGAGATCGCGCAGGCCTACCTCGCGGCGCAGGAAGACTGAGCGGTGAGCGCGACCGAGCTGTACGTCATCATCGAGGCCGCCGAGCGCTGGGCAGCCGAGGTGTTCGCCGAGACCGGCCGGCGCATCGTGCGGGCCGGCCTGCCGCGTATCGTCGGCCCACGCGCAGCGGTCGCCATGCACGCCGACGACGCGCTCGAGCTGCTGCTCGTCCACGACGGCGCGTGGTCCGTCCACGGCGAGAGCGACGGACCTGCGACCACCTTCGCGTTCCTGTCCGGCTGGTATTCGTTGGGATCCCAATCGTTGGGATCCCAATCGTTGGGATCCCAATCGTTCACGCTGCCGCCCGACCCCGACGCCGAGCGCTGGGTCGTCTCGCAGCCGACCGACCTCGTCCTGAGCGCGCTGATCGCGCCCCACCTGCGCCGCGGCGAGGCGACCCGCTCGTACACCCTGCCCCAGCACGAGCGCGTCGCGGTGGGCTTCGACGAGCTGTGGCTCATCCTCGACCGCACGCGTCGGGGCTACACGCTGCGCGCCTCGGCGAAGCGCCTGACGCCCGACGTCTTCCTGCACGGCCTCACGACCCCCGAGCCGCTCGACGCCTTCGAGCGCGCGCTGTCCCCGAAGCCCGAGCGCGAGCCCGTCGACATCGCGACCATCCGCACCGACGGCCCGAGCCCGCTCGCGCTGCTCGGCCACATCCAGGCCGCGGTCGCCAAGACCGCCGTCCCCGGCGTCGCCCCCGCCGAGCTCGCCGCGGCCGTCGTGAGCGGCGTCGCCGACGCCATCGCCGGCCGCCCCGTGACCGCCACCAAGCCCATCGACTGGTCGATCATCGCCCGCGCCCTCGGCCTCGGCCCACCCCCCGCGGCGCACGGAGCCCCGAGCGCGCGGCCGCCAGACAAGCCGGAGTGATGTGGGCACGCTCACTGTCGGCCAGCACGCTGCTGCTCGCCGCATGCACGCACGGCGCACTGGAGAGTCGAGTCGCGCGCTACTGCCGCGAGCTCGAGAACGTCACTCCGGGAGAGGCAGCACGCTTGCCAGCCGGTGAGTCCTGGACAGACTACTATGACAAGCTCGTCTTCTGCGTCGACGTGCGCGCAGTGGACGAGCGCGAGCGCGACGCGCGGCAGGACGAAGCCCACGTCTTGCTCGATCGACTCATGTCCAGCTCGTCCGAGCAGCGCCAGGAGCACGTAGCGCGGCTCCAGCAGCTCGTGCGCGAGATCAATGGGTGGCCGCTTCAGTGAGCCACGCGCCCCGCTCACTCGGGCGGATAGTCGGGCGTGCACGGCAGCTCGGGGTGGGCCGGGTCACACGCGAGGTGGTCGGGCTTCACGCCGACCGGCGGCGATGTGTCCGGCTTGGTCTGCGCGGTGGTGCTGGGCCCGCAGGCCAGCACGAACATACTCATCAAGACAACGACCCGAGTCATCATGGACCTCGTCGGCTGGAGACGTGGCGTGGACGAGCCACGCGCGCACGGTTGTGTAAAAGGCCATCGCGAGCGGTCCCGGCCCGACGCGCGCCGAGCGGGTGCGTCGAGCAGCGTTCGTTGGTAGGCTGGCGCCAGCTCGCTCGGAGGCACCATGCGTCACGCCCGTCACTATCTCGTGTCCCTCTTCGCCCTGCTCGTGTCGGCCGGCTCGGCCCAGGCCGTGCCGTGGGTCTTCAAGTACGACCAGTTCGACAGCGACCTCACGCAGGCCGCGAACCAGGTGAACGGCGGCCAGTTCTACACGCAGCCGGGCTTCGTCGCGGGTGAGGCGTTCGGGCAGATCTACAAGCCCACGCCCGAGATGTTCCCGCTCACCGTGACCGGCTTCGACATCATCATGGCGGCCCCGCCGGGCGCGACGCAGCAGCTCTACGCGAACGCGACCATCGAGGTCTACAACTCGAGCTCGACCAGCGCCGACCCGGGCACGACCCCGATCTTCACGGTCTCGACCGGCGACCTCTTCAACTCCTCGACGCAGCAGATCGGCGTGCCGCTGAGCGGCAACTACGGCATCTCGGTCGACTTTGGCCAGGGCGACCCCGAGGACCGCCCGCCGCTCATCACCAGCGGCAACATCTGGCTCGTCATCCGCTTCAGCGACGCCGCGCGCGACATGTCGTCGGAGTGGGGCACGTTCGACTGCGCGAGCTTCGACATCGGTGGCCAGACGATCGGCTGCGGCTGCCAGAACGTCGGCACGGTCCACGACAACGACATCACTGGCAAGGCGAACGTGCTCAACATCGTGACGCCGCTCGGCGAGTGCTCCGGCAACAAGAGCTGGGTCTTCATGGAGAGCCTCTCGAGCGGCTCCGGCTTCCACATCGACGGCGACGTCATCCTGCGCCTGAAGGCCGACGTCGCGTCCGGTCCGTGTGTGGCCGACTGCACTGACAAGGAGTGCGGCGACGACGGCTGCGGCGGCGACTGCGGCGACTGCGGCGACCTCACCTGCTACCACAACGAGTGCGTGAGCTGCGCGCCCAGCTGCGCCTCGAAGCAGTGCGGCGACAACGGCTGCGGCGGCTCGTGCGGCACCTGCAACAGCGGCTCGACGTGCGGCGGTGACTTCTTCTGCCACCTCGACTGCACGCCGTCGTGCACCAACAAGGAGTGCGGCAACGACGGCTGCGGCGGCTCGTGCGGCACCTGCACGAACAACGAGAGCTGCAATGCCAGCGGTCAGTGCGTGGCCGGCTGCGTGTCGGACTGCGCCGACAAGGAGTGCGGCGACAATGGCTGCGGCGGCTCGTGCGGCTCGTGCGGCGGCGGCGAGACCTGCCAGGCTGGCACCTGCGCGTCCAACACCTGCGAGCCCGACTGCGGCGACCACGAGTGCGGCAGCGATGGCTGCGGTGGCTCGTGCGGCACCTGCCCGAGCGGCGAACACTGTGACGCCGGCGCGTGTACGCCCGACGCGACGCAGCCCGCCGCGTTCGAGGTCACCGACGTGTCGCCCGACAGCGCGTTCGCGAACGAAGCGACGCCCATCTCGATCACTGGCCGCGGCTTCGAGCAGGGCGCGATGGTCAAGGTCGGCGCGACCGACTGCAGCGACGTGAGCGTGACCGGCAGCGGCCTCATCTCCGCCACCGTGCCGGGCCTGCCGGTCGGCACCTACTCGGTCATCGTCATCAACCCGGGCGGCGACATCGCCACGCTGCCGGCCGCGTTCGCGGTGCATCCGGTCGATCTCGTCGACACCAAGGGCAAGTCCGACGGGGGCTGCGGCGGCGCACCGCTCGGGCTCGGCGTCGGGCTCTGCGGGTTGCTCGTGCTGGCGACGCGGCGGCGGTTTTCTCGGTAGCCAAGGCCTGCCCGGGCTGTTATGCGCGGGCCGCCATGACTCGTACCTCGCTCGAACAGCTCGCCAAGGCGCCGCGATGGCCGAACGAGCAGACCCTGGCCCTCGGCGGCCAGGTCCGCGGCAACGCGCTGCGCAACTGGGGCGTGCACGTGCGTCGTCGCTTCGGCGCGAGCGCGCCCGACCGCGTGCGTGAGCTCGTCGGGCTCGGCACCGACGTGATGCCGGACGAGCCGACGAAGAAGCACTGGCTCCCGATCCACGCGCAGATCCGCATGGTGCAGGTCATCGTCGACGAGTACCTCGACGGCGACGCGATGCGCTTCGACAACGTCTTCGAGGACACCACCGGCGGCGCCGAGAAGGTGCTCGTGATGGCCGGTCGTATGGCCGGCCCGGGCATGGTCCTGCGCATGGCCGGCAACTACCACCAGAGCGTCTGCGACGTCGGCAAGTGCACGCCGATCGTCAACGGCGGCAGCGCCACGCTCGACTTCCAGGGCGCCGCGGTCTTCAACAACCCGACCTGGCGCTTCGCGCAGGCGCTCGCCATGAAGGCCATGTTCGCGACGCTGAAGAAGCCGCTCGACGCCATCGAGGGCGAGGGTGGTCAAGACGCTTTCAAGATCCACATGCGCTGGCGCTGACATGACCCGCGCGCGCGCCGGGAGCCCCCGTTGCCCGCACGCGCCCGCGTGCCGTCCCCCGCGCCTCCACGTCCACCTCCGCGCCGCGCGTGTGTGCGGATGGGTGGACGTGGATGTGGACGCGCACGGTTCGAGCGGTCCGCGCGCGGGGAGCGGATGGCGGATGCGCGCGTGCCACCTCCCGCGTTCCGCGCGCGCGCTCCGCGTCCCGCGTGCCCCGCGCCTCCACGTCCACGTCCACGCCGCGCGTGTGTGCGGATGGGTGGACGTGGACGTGGACGCG
>Ga0164241_10002980_pt1 | contig 17649 bp, 14 predicted proteins | sample OricomyardsoilBY_FD_108780 | JGI IMG/M metagenome (GOLD analysis project Ga0164241, IMG submission 108780) | Backyard soil microbial communities from Emeryville, California, USA - Original compost - Back yard soil (BY) | ecosystem: Environmental > Terrestrial > Soil > Unclassified | place: USA...
GACTCCGACTCCGACTCCGACGACTGAGACTTCCCCGCGAGCGGACGGTCCGACGCGTCCCGTCGCTACGACGGGACGCCGGGCGTGTGCTGGAGAGCGGAGCGAATGGTCGCGGACAGGGCGGCCAGCGACAGCGGCTTCATCGCGATGTCGTGGATGCCCAGCTTGCGCATCGCGTCCAGCGTCCAATTGGCGTTGAAGCCGGTGGCGAGAATCACCGGCATGCCGGGTCGCGCCATCAGTACCTGGGCCGCGACGTCGACGCCGGTCAGCCCGGGCATGGTCAAATCGGTGATGACCAAGTCGAACGCGGTCGGATCGGCGCGGAACTGCTGCATCGCGGCGGCGGCGCTGGTCTTGGCGGTGACGACGTAGCTCAGCGTGCCCAGCAGCTTCTGCGCGGCGTTGCACAGCGTCGGCTCGTCGTCGATGAATAGGATGCGCTCGCCGTTGCCGCGCAGCACGCGTTGTTCGACTTCGACGTCCTCGGGTGTGGTGTCGCTGAACGCCGGTAGCAGCACGTGGAAGCTGGTGCCGACGTTCGGCTCGCTCGCCACGTGAATGATGCCTTCGTGCTCGGTCACGATGCCGTGAACGACGGCCAGCCCGAGACCGGTGCCGTCGCCCGGCGTCTTCGTCGTGAAGAACGGCTCGAAGATGCGCTCCAAGGTCGTGGCGTCCATGCCGCAGCCGTCGTCTTTCACCGCCAGCTCGACGTATTTGCCGGGGCGAAGATTGGGAATACGACCGCCCTCCGCAAGTGCCGACACCTCGTAGTTGGCGAGGTGAATCGTGATCGCGCCGACCCGGCCTTGCATGGCGTGCGCGGCGTTCGTGGCCAGGTTGACCAGAACTTGGTGCAGCTGCGTCGGATCCGCGTGCACGCGCTCGGTGCTCGGGTCGACGGTCAAGCGTAGCGCGATGGTCGAGGGTAGCGTCGAGCGCAGCAGGCGATGCGTTTCGTCGATCACCGGCTGAAGCCGAACCGGACGACGTTCGGGGGCATGCCGACGGCTGAACGTGAGGATCTGCCTCACGAGCTCCTTGGCGCGTTGCCCTGCGCGCAGCACCTCGGCCAGACTTTCCAGGGCGTCGGGCACGCCGGCTGCCTCCAGCTTGGCCATCTCGGTGTAGCCGAGCATGGCACCCAAGATGTTGTTGAAGTCATGGGCGATGCCGCCCGCCAGCGTGCCGTTGGCCTCCAGCTTCTGGGCTTGCCGCAGCTGGTCCTCCAGCTGCGCCTTGGCGGTCTCCATCCGGCGTTGCTCGGTGATGTCGAGCAGGCCCATGACCGCGCACAACCGCCCGTCTAGATCGACCAGATCGGCACTGGCGAGGCCGATGCGTGACTCGCCGCGGGCGTTGGTGAACGGTAGCTCGATGTCGCGAACGCCGGCCCTCGTCCGGCGAAGCTTGGTGTGCTCGCGCTGCTCGGCCGTGATCAGCCCCAGCTCCACGACCGTGTGGCCGAGCAGCTGCTCGCGGCTGTAACCCGAGGTGCGCACGTAGGCGTCGTTGACCTCGAGCAGCTCGCCCGTCGTAAAATCGGAAATGGACAGCGCGTGGGGGCTGACGCGAAAGGCCTTCTCGAAGCCGCGATTGACGTCCAGAACGTGGGCGGCCCCACCTGCGCTGCTCCCCGTGCCGGGCTGCTCGCCGGCGTCCCGACCCAACCGCTGTTCGGCCATCGTCGTGAGTAGAGCCGCCTGCGGTTCTGGAGGCAACAGCGTCCCGCTCGCCGCCAACGCGGTTTCGGAAAATCCCGTCTTCGGGATCCGAGCCTTCCTGGAAGGCGGACGCCGCGGCCGCGGCGCGGAGGCCTCAACGCCGTAAATTTGGCCAAAAATGCCGCTCGCCCAGGCTGGCGCGCCGGTTGCAACCACCCCCGGGCCGACGCGCTGCGCCGGCGCCGCTGGCGATGCCCCACGACCCCACACCCCACCACCTATCGACGAGCCCAGCCGCCGGTGACGTGCGCGTGCAAGACTTGCTGCCCGAGCCGCTAAGCGAAGAGCTCTTCCGCGCCGTCATCGGTGCCGGCGCGGACGTGGCCCGGCTCGCGCCCGAGCTCTCGCGCTATCGCGCGTTGGCTTACAGCTACTCGTTGCCGCCCGGGTTGGTGGGCGCCTACGTGCCGGTCATGGGCGCGGCGACGGGCTTTCACGTCGGCGTCTTGGCCGACGTCTGTAGTTGCGAGCTGCTGACGGGCGCGTTGAACCGGGCGCACGAGCCGAGCGAGCCGGGGGTCCGGGCCGCGCTCTCGGAGCTGGCTCTGGAGCTTGCCCTCGGCGTGTTGCGGCGCGTCGACCCCGCGTTGCGGTTGGCGATCGGTAGGCCTCTGTTCGTCGACGGGCTCGCCCGGCGCACGCGCCGCGCCCGCCTGCGCGCGGCCGAGGTAGCGTTCGGCGGCATCGACGCCACGTTGGCCCTGGTCAGCCTCGAAGCGCTGCGTGACACCGATTGGCCCGGACGCAACGAATCCAAGCAAAAGTAGGCACCCGCGACCCGCTCATGCGCTGCGCTCGGCTTTGATGCCGTACTTCTTCAGCTTCACGTACAGGGCGCTGCGCGACAACTGCAGTATCTCGGCGGCCTTTTCCACACTGCCCTGCGCGCCGCGCAGCACGCTGGCAATGTGTCGGCGCTCGACTTCTTCGAGCGACAGCCCTTGCGACTTCTCTTCCGGATCCAGCGAGCGATCGAAGCGCAAGGCTTTGCGATCGAGTGAATCGGTCTTGCAAAAGAGCAGCGCGCGCTCGAGCACGTTGCGCAGCTCGCGCACGTTACCGGGCCAGTGGTAGTCACGCAGCATGTCGAGCGCGTCAGCGCTGAGCGTCGGGGCTACGCGCCCGGTCTTGCGCGAAAGCTGCAACAGCAGCACTTCGGCCAAGGCGCGAAGATCTTGATCGCGATCGCGCAGGGGCGGCAAATCCAAGACGAGCGTGTTGATGCGAAACAAGAGGTCGCTGCGGAACTTGTTCTGCTCGACCATGGCGCCCAAGTTTTTGTGCGTAGCCGCGATCAGGCGCACGTCTGCGGAGCGGCTGGACGGATCGCCCAGGCGGCGGAAGGTCCCTTCTTCGAGCACTTTGAGCAGCTTTGGCTGCACCCCCAGCTCCAGATCGCCGATCTCGTCCAAGAACAGCGTGCCGCGGTGTGCGACCTCCAACAAGCCCGGCTTGTTGGTCACGGCGCCGGTGAACGCCCCGCGGCGATGCCCGAACAGCTCCGATTGGACCAGCTCTAACGACAGGCCGGCGCAGTTCAGATCGACGAACGGCTCGTCTTTGCGTGGCCCATTGGCATGCAGCCAGCGCGCCATCACGCCCTTGCCGGTGCCGGTCTCGCCCAGTAGCAGCACGGGCGCGTCCGAGTCGAGCACGGCTTCGGTCAGCTCGCGTAGCTCTCGCATCTGGCGGCTCGTACCCAAGAACGGATTGGCGGCGTCTTGGGCGGTGGCGGCCGCCAAGGCGCGTTGGCGTTTGTCGCGTTGCGCCTCCAGCGTGCGCTGCACCAACACTCCCAACGACTCCAGGTCGACCGGTTTGGTGAGAAAGTGCTCGGCCCCCGCCTTGATGGCGCGCACGGCCAGATCAATCGTGCCGACGCCGGTCAGGACGATCACCGCTTCGCCCGAGTCCTGCTCTTGACGCGTGCCCAGCAGGTCGAACGCATTGCCGTCAGGCAAGTTGTAGTCGACGATTATCAGATCCGGCGTCGCTTGGGCTTGCAGGGCGCGACCCTCCGCGAGCGTGGAGGCGCCTTGCACCTCGTGCCCCAACCGGTTCAGGTAGCGCGCCAGCAGGCTGCGCATTTGGGCGTCGTCCTCGACGACCAACACCGTGCTCATGCCGGGAAAAGCCTACACGATGCCTCCGAAAGGTGCCGAGTTTTCGCGAGCTCTCGGCAGCCGTAGGCTATGCTGGCGGGTCGCGGCCGGGCGCCGCGTTTTTGGGCGAGATCATGGAAAGGCCGACCTTTCAGGTGAGCGACGTGGCTTTGTGGCGACGTCTGCTCTTGGTGGCGTTGACCGGCGCGGTGCCGCTTTTCATCGTCGCGCTTACTTTGATCAAGACCGCCTACACCGAGCTCATCGAGTTTGGTGAGCAAGAGCAGCGGGGCAATGAGCTGCAACTGCCGCTCGAGCGATTGCTGGATTTGTTGCCGCGCTACCAAGCCGCGGCCCACGCCGCGCTGATCCACGGCGGCGCGCCGTCGGTCCAGTCCCAAGACCTCGCGCGCCAGATCGATCGGGCCTTCGCCATTCTGGGTGACGGCTATCGCGGAAACCTGGGCCGAGCCCTGAAGCTGGACGACGAGCTGAGCGAACGGGGCCCGGACGTTGCGCACTACTACACGGTCACGCTCCAACAGTGGGCAAGCCTGCGTCAAGCGCCGTTGGCGCGCTCCGCCAGCGGCCAAGCCGTGACTCAGCTCGTGGCGGCGGTGCGCAGCATGATCCGTCGCCTCGGCGACCACTCGAATCTGATCTTGGACGATGATCTGGATAGCTACTACCTGACCGACATCACCCTCAGCGCGCTGCCCGAGATGCAAGAGCGACTCGGCAACGTCAGCCTGCAAAACAGCGAGTGGCTTCGCACCGGGCTAGGGGAATCGAAGCGCGTCGAGCTCGCGGTGACGGCTGCTATTTTGGAGCGATACCTCGCTCGCGTTACCCGCGCGGCGCACACCTCGCTCGCCGAAGATGCTCGCTTCTACGGCGTCAGCCCGTCATTGCACGCAAACCTGCCGCCGGCCGTAGAAGCCTTCAGCGCCGCGGTCGAGCCAGTGCTGCGGCTGCTGCAGCGCGCGGGGGCGGGCGACGCCGTCGACCCCGCCGAGCTGGAGCGGCTGGCCTGGCAGGCGCACGGCGAGAGCTTTCGGCTGTGGCAGGCAACGTCGACCGAGCTGGATGGCTTGCTGCAGCGGCGGCTCGACGCCATCGGCAAAAAGCGCAGCCTGCGCTTCGCGATCATCTTCGCCACGCTGGCGCTGGCGGCGCTGGCCATGGCGCTGGTGATCCGCTCGTTGTTGGCCGCTCGCTACGCCGAGCTGCGACGAAACCAGGAAGAGCTGAGCTCGAAAGAGGCTCAGCTCCGCGCGTTGGGCGACAACCTGCCGAACGGCATGACGTATCAGTTCGTGAGCGACGCCAACGGTGAGATGAGCTTCGCGTACGTGAGCGCGGGTGTAGAGCGCCTCCACGGATTACCGGCATCGGCGGTGTTGGCAAATGCCGCGTCACTGCTCGACCAATTCGTGCCTGAAGACGTGCCGCCGATGCGAACGGCCATGCTCGAATCGATGGCAGACGGGACGCCAATCAACGTCACCTGTCGGGTGAAGCGCACGGACGGCACGCTGCGCTGGATGCAATTTTCGTCGGCGCCGCGCCGGCAGTTGGACGGGCAGTGGGTATGGGACGGCATCGAGACCGATGTCACCGAACGCCACGAGGCCGAAAACGCGCTCAAGCAAACGGCCGCGCGCTTTACCCACATCTTCAAACATAGCCCAATTCCGATTTCGCTCAATCGCCGCGCCGACGGCAAGTTCATCGACGCCAACGAGAGCTTCTTGAACGTCAGCGGCTTTGGTCTCGCGGACGTGGTCGAGCACACTCCCATGGACCTCGGTATCTATCCGGATCCGGCCAAGCGGGAAGAGGTCTTGCAGCTGCTACACGCGCACGGGCACGTGCACGGGTACGAGGTGCCGTTTCGCACCAAGTCCGGAGGGCTGCGACAGATGATGCTGTGGATCGAACCGATCCAGCTGAGCGCCGAGGAATGTTTGCTGGTGCTCGCGATAGACGTCACCAGGCAACGCGAAGCCGAGGGCCAACAGCGTCAGCTGGAGGAGCAACTGCGCCAAGCGCAGAAGCTGGAGGCGCTCGGCACGTTGGCAGGCGGCATCGCCCACGACTTCAACAACATCTTGTCCGGTATCGTGTCGCTGTCGGAGGTCTCGATGCTCGACAACCCGGGCAATCAAGGCCTGCAAGACAACCTGGGCGAGGTGTTGAAAGCCGGCCATCGCGCCGCCAACTTGATCCGACAAATTCTGTCGTTCAGCCGCCAAGACGCCCAAGAGCGCCTGAGTCAACAGCTGGGACCCGTCGTCGACGAAGCGCTCACGCTCCTGCGCGCAACGCTGCCGACCAGCATCGAGATTGTGCGCCAAGTCGAAGACGGTTTACCGAACGTGATGGCGAATTCGACGCAGATTCACCAAGTCATCATGAACTTGGGCACCAACGCCGCGCATGCCATGAAAGCCCGTAAGGGTCAGCTTCGGGTTCGGCTGGAGCAAACCCAAATTGCCGACGCCGCTGCCAGTCAGCACGCCGAGCTGGCCATCGGTGAGTACGTTCGGCTCAGCGTCGAAGATACCGGCACGGGCATGGACCACGCGACGCTGCGTCGCGTTTTTGAGCCATTTTTCACCACCAAGCCTGCCGGTGAAGGCACCGGGCTCGGGCTTTCGGTCGTGCACGGCATCGTCAAAGAACACGGCGGCGCGATCACGGTTCACAGTGAGGTGGGCGTTGGCACCACGCTCGCCATCTACCTGCCGGCACTACCGAGCAGCATCCCCCCGCACGCGGTGCTCGCGCAACCGCTGGCCCAGGGTGCGGGTCAAAAGGTGCTGTTCGTCGACGACGAAGCGTCGCTGCGCGGCGTGGCCGTCAAGATGCTGAGTCGACTGGGCTACGAGCCGGTGGTGTTCGAAACCTCCGAGCAGGTCCTGGCCGCCTTCAAGGCCGAGCCGACCGGCTATGACGCGCTGATTTCCGATTTAGCCATGCCCGGTCTCTCCGGGCTCGAGCTGGCCACGCAAATCTTGCGAATTCGCCCGGGGTTTCCGATCGTTTTGGCCTCGGGCTTCGGCGGCAAGCTGACGCGCGCAGAGGCGCGCAAGCTCGGCATTCGCGATCTGATAAGCAAGCCACTCGACTTCCGGACCCTCGCCGACGCCCTCGAGCAAGCGCTTGCTCCTGATGACAGCAGCCCGGCGTCGGAGCATTAGCTAGGTGCGGGGCGTGCGTTCGCGGTAGCGCAGGGTGAGTGGGATCAGGGTCGGCGGCTCGGCGGCGGTGCGTGCGTCGGTGATGAGGGAGTGCTGGGGCGCGAGCGCGCACGCGGGATCGGTGGCGGCGGCATGGCCGGTCAGGTGGAAGGCTTGGCCGCATGCCGTCGCGCGTTCGTCATTCGGCGCAGGCTTTCTGGGTGTCGCTCGTCGCCGTGTTGGGCGTCGCCGCCTTGCGTCGCGGCGGGCTGACGTTCAGGAAGCATCGTTTACAATTTGCGAGCTGAGGGGTGGGGCTTTTGGCGTCTGCTTTTACGCCATTTTCACAGCCAAGCTGGCAACTTTGCCACGTTTGCAGTGCGTTGCGATTGTTACACATCACAAACGCGCTGGCCTCGGCGCCGATCGCCTTCTAACAATGAGGGGATGTTGCGGCCGTCAGGACGTCTCGCCCTCGCCGCGTTCGTGTTGCTCTTGCAAGCTTGCGGTAGCCCGGACGCACTTACCCCATTGGACAATGGGGCTGCCGGTTCGGCCGTCGCGGGCGCGACCAGTGGAGCGACGGCGGGACAAGGCGGCGCGGCCGGCGCTAATGGCGGGGCGAGCCCGGGCGGGGCGGGGCAGCTGACGGCTGCGGGCAGCAGCGCGGGCGGCGCCGTGGCTTGCTCCAGCTACACGGACGCCACCGGCTACACGCTGCCGGTGCACATCAAGAACTCGTCGAGCGTCACGCTGTACGTCGGTCCGCAGGACTCGACTTGCCAAGCTCAACGCCTATTTCAAGTCGAGGATGGAGCGCGCCACGTTTTGCCGAGCCTCGACGGCTGCCACACTTCTTGCCAGGCGTTGATGCAGACCGGCCCCGTATCGTGCCCGCTTGCGTGCGCGACTCCGTCGACGGTTACGCTCGGACCAGGTCAAACCATCGACGTGCCGTGGGACGGTCGCTTCGGGGTGCCGCAAACGCTGCCGCTGCAATGCATGCCAGCCGCGTTTGCCGGCTCCGCCGGCTGCGTTCAGGCGCAACAAATCGAGGCGGCTCCGTTCACGTTCATCGCCCAAGCCGGCACGCAGCGAACGTGCCTCGACCCTTCGGGCACTTGCGCGTGCACCGCGAACGCCAACGGCACCTGTACCAGCGCCTCGACGGTCATCACCGGCACCATCATTACGACCGAATATTTCGTCAAGCTCGAGCCGGGCGAAAAGAGCCCGAGCGGCGAGCCGCAGTACATCGTTCTCGAGTTCAAAGACGTCGCGAACTAGGCGCGCGCGTCGACGGTCATTTCGAGCCGGGCTTGCAGCTGGGGCCGATGGCGAAGCCGTCGGCGGGGGCTTGTTTTAGCCGCTGCTCGGTCGCGGGGCTGTAGCGGCCGTCTTCGGCAATCTTGTCGGTTCGGTGGTTCCTGTTCCACAGCTTTTGAAAGGCGAGCACATCGGTCGCGACGCGGCCCGCGGAGCTGCTGCTTTTGTAGTCGAAGTGGACGCGATCGGAGGCGCCCAGCCACTTGAAGTCTTGGGCTTCCAGCGCCGGTCGCCAGGTGGCGGCCTCGGCGATGTCGAGCGCGACGCCGACCTCGTGATTGCTTCGACCCGGTGGCGTGGCCAGCGGCACGCCACAGCGTTTGGTCGCCGACCAGCGCCAAACCAGGTATTGCTGCGCAACAGTGCGGAGCGCGCTGTTGATGGTCATCTTTTGCTTGGGACGCGCGTCGATAGCCTTCAGCAGGTGATCACGGGCCTCGAGCTCGAGGTACGGAAACACCTGAGAAGCGATGACGAGGTTGGGGCGGCTGGGCAGCGGCACGAAGGCGTTGGGCTTGATACAGCGGGCTTGCGCGATGATCTGCCGGCTCAAGCCGTCGACGCTGGCCGTCGTGCAGCTGTCGACAGCCGCGTGCTGCACGGTGTCGAAGTGCTTGGGGGCCGCGGGCTTGGACGGGCGCGGCTCACCGTCATCGCTTTCGTAGTCCATGACGACGCCGGGATCGTTGCCGGCTTCGCTGACGCCCGCGCTCGCGGTGCTCAGAGGGGCCGGTGCGGCCGGCGGCCGCGGGTCGAGCGCGACCGCGCTGGCGCTGGCGGCCGCGAAGGCGCCTCGCTTCGCGTCGCTCTTGACCATCACGTAGAGGTCGAGGCCGATGATGCCGCACAGCGCGACGCAGCCCAGGCTCAGCGCCAGGCTGCGATTCGTCTGCAGCCAGGAGCCGGACGCGCGCCGCTCCACCTCGGGCTCGCGCTCGGGTGTGGGCTCCGGGCTGGCAGCGTCATCCGCCATGGCCGGCCCCGGTACCGCGATCTGCCCGCGCCGTCGAGCCAAAGACGCGCGCAGAGGCTTGGGACGAGCAATTGTTTCCAATACTTAGGCCAAGTCGAAGAAAACGACGTCGCCGCCGCATCCTTTCGGCGCGGCCAGTCGTCGTCGAGGCGAGGCAACTGATGAAAACGATCATGGTCCGATACACGACGAAGCCCGAGCATGCCGACGCGAACGTCACCCTGGTGCGCGCGGTTTTCGAGGAGCTACGCCAGCGCGCGCCGCAAGGCCTTCGTTACGCCAGCTACCGCCTGGCCGACGGCGTGAGCTTCGTCCACATCGCCACCCACGCCGAGCCGAACCCGCTCACCTCGCTACCTGCGTTCCAGGCCTTCCAAGCGCAAATTCGGGAGCGGATCGTGGAGCCGCCGCAGGTGACCGAGCTGTTCGCGGTCGGCGCCTTTGGTTTGAGCTGATAGGTTGGCCGCGTGACGCAGACCCCGCCCACGCTCGCCGACGCGCGCGAACAATTCTTGTCGCTGGTCAGCGACGTGAGGCCCGAGCTGCATCGCTACTGCGCGCGCTTGACCGGCTCGGTCATCGACGGCGAAGACATCGTGCAAGAGGCGTTGGCCAAGGCATTTTACGCTTTGAGCTTGCTGGTCGAGGTCCCGCCGCTTCGGCCTTGGTTGTTTCGTATTGCGCACAATGCGGCGCTTGATTTTTTGAAGAGCCACGCCCGCAAGTACGTGGAGCCGGTCGCCGACTTGGACGAGGTCGCGGCGTTCGATGACACGCCGGATCCGGCCGCCGTATGGGCGGCGTTGGCTTGCTTTTCGTCGTTGCCGGTAGCGCAACGCAGCGCGGTCATCTTGAAGGACGTGCTGGGGCATTCGCTCGAAGAAACGGCCGAAACCATGGGCAGCACCGTAATGGCCGTCAAAGCCGCGTTGGTGCGCGGGCGCGGGAAGCTGCGGCAAGTGACGCGCGATGGCGCCGAAGACGAGCCTGCGCGCGCGGGGCTGGAACGTTACGCCACGCTGTTCAACGCGCGTGACTGGGACGGGCTGCGCGCGCTGGTGAGCGACGATTGTCGGCTCGATCTGGTGTCCAAGTCGCAGCGCCGTGGCCGGGCGGTGGACGCGTACTTTGCTCGCTACGAGCGCCAAGGGGTCTCGCTGCGGGTGGCCCGGGTCGAGGGGCAGCTGGCTTTGGCCGCCTTCACCCCCGGCTCCGTCCAGGCCCGCTACTTCATGCTGCTCGAGCTCGACGCAGGCCGCGTACGAGCGATTCGTGATTTTCGCTACGTTCCGTACATCGCGCTCGAAGCCGAGCTCGAGCTTTTGGACTAGCGGGCGAGCCAGAGCACGAAAACCAGCGAAAACACAGCGCTGAACAGCGCGAGCAGCCAGCGGTGGGCCCGCGGTCGCAACAGCTCGGCCGCGGACGTGCGCAGCCAGAGCGCTTGCCCGGCAAGGCCCAGCACCAGCCAACTGCTCACCGCGGCCGGCAGGGCGAGTGGTTGCAGCAGCAGCGACTCGCTGATTCGACCGTGCATCAGCAGCGCCAGCGCACGACTCATGCCGCACGTGGGGCAGGGCCGATGAAACACCCGCAGCATGGGGCAGCCAACGCCGCCGCTCCACGACACGAGCAGCAGCGCCGCTGCCGCCAAGCCGAGCGCGACGCCCCGGACGCGAGCGTCAGGGCCGAAGCGGGCGACCTTGAGCATCTAGCGGTTTTCCGGTCAGGATCATGATGCCGTCGATCAGCGGCCACAGCACGACGATGAACGACGCGCCGCACGTGAAGAACGAACCGCCGCCGCCGATGACGAACACCGCCAACAGCTGAGCGATCGCGGTCGAGGTGTCGCCCATGTAGAAGCGACCGACGGCGAAGCCTCCGAAGCAGATTTGCAGGAGACCTGCGACGAGCTTGGATTTGTCGGAGTAGGGCCGCCCCGACACCGGCTCGATGCCGTACGGAGCGTCGGGGCTGGCGCCGGGTGCGCCGCCCCACGCGGCCAACGCCTGCGGCGGCGGCTGGAAACCGGGCGGGGGAGCGCCGTAGCCGTACTGACCAGGCGGGGGAGCGCCGTAGCCGTACTGGCCGGACGGGGGCGCACCGTATTGGCCGGGCGGAGGCGCACCGTATTGGCCGGGCGGGGGCGCACCGTACTGGCCGGGCGGGGGCGCACCGTACTGGCCGGGCGGGGGCGCACCGTACTGGCCGGGCGGGGGCGCACCGTACTGGCCAGGCGGGGGCGCACCGTACTGGCCGGGCGGGGGCGCACCGTACGGCCCAGGGGGCGGCGCACCGAAACTTTGCGGAGGCATGGCGGGCACCAGTTGCGTCCCGGGAGCGGCTCGGGAAATCAGCGCGATGCGGGTGCTGCCCACCTGCAGCGGCTGGTGCAGCTCCATCGTGAATGCGCCGCTGACGCGCTGGCCATTGGCGATGGTGCCGTTGCTCGAGCCCAAGTCTTCGATCGTGACTCGGTTCGGCTCGACGTTGATGCGCGCATGGCGCGCTGAGATGCCCGCGTCGTCGATGACGAGCGCGCCCGCGCTGCGACCGAGCTCGTGCTGGCCGAGACCCAAGGTTCTGTCCTCGGTTCGGCCATCGGCGTGCCAGATTCTGAATGAAGCCGCGCTCATTCCGTCACGACTAGCCCACAACCGCGGGCCGCGCGACGTTTCGTGCTCAGCCGTGGCGGCGGCGCCGCGAAAGCCCGAGCATCGCCGCCAAGACCAGCAGCGTGCTGCTGCCGAGCTTGCCGCCGCCAGGGACGCTGCAGTTGCAGGACTTCTGGTCGGTCGTGACGGGCGCGTTATTGCCGCCGGACGCCTTGCCACCCGCGCCCGGGCTGCCGCCAAAGCTCAACGTGCCGGCCGTGATGACGACGACCTCGCCTCCGGTCGCGCCCGTGCCGCCCGTAGCCATGGGGCCGTTAGGATCGGCGACGCACTCGCCCCCGGAGCACAGCTGCCCCTGGGGGCAGGTCGCGCCGTCGCAATCGTCGGCGCAGCTGCCTAGAGCGCAGTGCGTGCCGGCGGCGCAGGTTTGGTTCTCGCAGCCGGAGTCGAGGCACAGCTTGACGCTCGGCAGGGCCGGCGCCGCGTGACACACCTCGCCATCGGCGCAGGCGGAGCAGTCACAGCTGGTGCAGATGCCGTCGACGCACGCGAAGCCGTCGTCGCACTCGATGCCGACGCACGGATCCACGCAGCCGCCGTTGCGGCAGGCGCGGCCGTGCGGACAAACGATGCCGGTGCAGCTATCCACGCACTCGCCGGCGGCGCACACCTTGCCGGCGGGGCAGTCCACGTCTTTGCAAGTCGGATCGACGCACACGCCGTCTGCGTTACAGGTCGTGCTCTCGGGGCAGCGGAACTCGCCGGTGCCGCAACGGGGCACGCACACGCCGCGGTTGCAGACTTCGTCGGTTTTGCACAGAGCATCGCCGTTATCGACCGCGCCGTCGCAGTCGTCGTCCAGCGCGTTGCAGGTCTCGTCCGTCGCCGCCAGCGTCTGCACGCACGTGATCACGCTCTTTTTGCACTGCAACACGCCCGCCGCGCACACCCCCACGTCGCCGGTGTCGCAGGGTTGCCCGCCGCCGCCGCACTGCACGCCCGAAACCGAGAACAAAAAGTCGTCGAAGTCGTTGTCGATTGCGGTGTTGGGCGGCAAATCCTCCCAGCCGAAATAGAAGGTGTTCTTTTTGGCGACGCTTTCCCACGTCAGCACGTTGTAAAAGGTTTGGTTGGCGGTGCTGCCCACGTTGAGCGCGTGCTGCGTGAAGAACTGAAACTTGGCGTCGCCGGTCACGGCGTGTGTCGTGGGGTTGATCGCGATGGCGCCGTCGGTCGCGACCAAGAAGAAGCCGATCTGCCCGCCCTTGTAGCGGCCGGCGGCGGCCTCGACGCCCAAGTCGAGCACGACCGATTTGCCCGCCAGCTGCGCGCTGGTCTGAAAGCCGGTGGCGTAGAACATGCCGTACAGCTCGGCCTGGGTCGGCTTGATGAATTTGGTCGGGTCGGTCGGGTCTTGCTCGACGTTGTATCAATCGAACACGTCCGCGATCGCGCCGCCCTTCACGATCGGAGTGAAGGTAAGCTGGCACGTGGGTTGGAACGTCTCGGGCGCGACGAGCGCGTCGGCCTTGGCATCGATGAGCGCCGGGTCACCCTCTTGCTGATCGAGACAGACTTCGACGTTCTTGTCCGTGCAGGAGGCGACGCCCGCATCGATGATCGGCACCTGAATGCCGCCCGGAGTCGGTTGCAGGATGACGGCCGACGCGGCCGGAGACACCGAAAGAGTTGCGGTGAGGAAGCCCCAAAAAGCGCGCTTGAAACCCGACATGCGCGACTAGCTTGCGCCGGCGTCAGACGCAAGACCGTTGAAATCGTGGTCAAATATCTAGAGTTACCGCGATTTCGGCCATGGCCGCCTGACGCTGATCACGCTTGGTCGGCGGGGTTCCAACCCGTGACCAGGCCCTCTTCGAGAGCGTCGAGGCGTTGCATGGCCGCCGCATCCAGCTCGAAGTCGAACAGCGCGGCGTTCTCGGCGATGCGGGGGGCATGCACGGACTTGGGCAAAATGACGAAACCCTGTTGGATGCCCCAACGCAGCAGCACCTGCGCGGGCGAACGACCGAGCGACGTCGCGAGCTCGACCACCACCGGGTGGTCCAGCCGCTGTCCGCGCGTCAGCGGGCTGTAAGCCTCGAGGGTGATACCGAGCTCGCGACACGACGCTACCGTCTCGCTCCGTTGCAAGAACGGAGTCAGCTCGATTTGATTCACGGCCGGCAGCACCTTGGCCGCTTGGCTCAGCTCTTTCAGGTGAGGGGCCAGAAAGTTGCTCACGCCGATCGACCGCACGCGCTGGTCGGCCGAGAGCCGTTCGAGCGCTCGCCACGAATCGAGCCGCAGTCCGGCCACGGGCCAATGGATGAGGTACAGGTCCAAGTAGTCGAGCTTGAGTCGCTTCAAGCTGGCGTCGTACGCCTGCAGCGCTTTGTCGTAGCCGTGGTCGTTGTTCCACAGCTTGCTGGTGACGAAAATTCGTTCGCGCGGGATGCCCGACTCCGCGATAGCGGCGCCCACCTGCGCTTCGTTGCCATACACGGCGGCGGTGTCGATGTGCCGATACCCGGCCTCGAGGGCGGCCAGCACCGCGCCCTTGGTTCCGCCGCCGGCTTGCCAGACGCCTAGCCCCACCTGCGGGATACTCAGGCCGTTGTTCAACTGCACTAGCGTGGTCGTTACGTTCTTGGACATCGCTCGAGCTCCGCCGGAACCTTACTCCAAACTCGACCGCGGAAGCTGCGGGTAAGCTCGCGACGGTTGACTGATGGCATACTCGCGGCATGCCGCGCTCGCACGCTTACCCGCCCGACCTGGCGCGATACGTGGAAGCCAATTGGCCTCCAGGGGTCCCGCTCACGCTGCCGTCGGAGCTACTGGAGGAAGCGTTGGGGGTCGCGTTTCAGGCGTCGCTCACCTTCGAGGAAACGCGGCCGACGCGCTTTCGGTTGCTGCTGACGTCGCCCGCCGAGTTGCCGGAAGTCGGCGCGCCCAAGGAGGGCGTGTTGCGGCTGCAGCTCTCGGAGGCGCGACCGCTGAACGCTGACGAGCTGCGACGCTTGGCTCCCGCCGTGCCGTTCGAAACGGCGTTGATCGGCGCGCACGCCGAGCAAGGCAAGCTGCGGATTTGGGGCGTGGCGCACTCCGGGCCAGCGTGGCTTGCGCCTACGTGGGGTGGTCGCAGCGTGGTGCCCAACTGGACCTACGCTCCCATCATTCACGTGACCGCGCCCGGACACCTGGCGGTGCGCTGCGCCGGCAACCTGATTGGCGCGATCGAGCGCGGCTTGGTGGTCGATGCGACGCTCGACGTGTTCGACTCCGAATGGTTGCCCGCCATGTTCGAGCGCGAGCGCGAGGACGTGCGCGCGACGCACGCGGCGCTGCAGGCGCGCGGGCCGTCCCCGACCGCGGTCGAGCACTCGCTGGTGGGCAAGGTCGGCCAACAGATGCTGCGCCGCGCGATTCAGTTGGTGCGCGGCGCCCACCATGGCGGCTTGATTTTGGTCGTGGACACCGAAAGCGGGCGAGCTGTGACCAGCTTGCGCATGAAGTACCGGTTCGACCAAGACGAGCCCTCGCACCGCTACCGTACGTTGCTGCTGCAGATTTTGAACGCGGTGGCCGAGACGACGTCGAAGGCTTCGGTCGGCTGGGCCGACTTTGCCACCAACGAGAGCGCGCATTTTGCCGCCCTCGAGCAAGAAGTGTTCGAGCTGAGCCGGGTATTGGCCAACCTGACCGCGATCGACGGCGCGCTGGTGCTGGACAAGCGCTTCGGCATCTTGGCCTTCGGCGCTGAAGTGTCGGCGGAGCTACCGACCCCGGAGCGCGTCTACCGCGCGCTGGACGCGGAGGGCCGCGTTCGCCAGCCAGAGGCCGTCGAAAACGTGGGCACGCGGCACCGCGCCGCTTATCGCTTCGTCAACGATCACCCGCGCGGGCTCGCGGTGGTCGTCTCTCAAGATGGCGGGGTCAGCTTCGTGGCCAACCGCGACGCCCAAGTCGTGTTCTGGGAGCAATCGGTCAGCCCGTAACGGCAGGGACCCTCCAGCAAAGAAGCCCGCGACGGCTGGCCAAATTCCGAGCGCTGCCGATTCCCAGCCGTGCGTCCCGTCTGCGTAACGCACGTGGCCATCAGTCCGAGCAGCTGACTTCAATCTCTTCGACCGACCACCAGCTCAGCGAGCTGCCGGTTTGCTTGAGCAGCAGATGAACAGGACGAAAGTCGAGAAAGGCGTGCTCACTTTTCGACGTTCACCACCACTAACCCTCGCCTTGGCCTGGTCGGCGTGAAGCTCGAAGCGCGGTCGGGCCATTGTGGGTGTGAGAACCCAGCGCCGGCGTCGGCTCGGGCCGCGAGCTGCAGAAAGACGCGAAAAAAGCGCCGTCGTTCGATCGAATGTGGTCCGCCCTTAATGTGGTCCGCCCTTAAGGAGCACCCGGCCCGGTCGTTTGAAGCGTAGTGCCCGGGAGCACCGCACCGCCACGCCGCGAGCGCGTACTCGTCGTCGACGACGAGCCGCAGTTGTTGACTGCGTTCGGTGACGTGCTCGGCGAGCGGTTCGATGTCGTTACGACCAATAGCCCCGAGCGTGCGCTCGAGCTGGCTCAGAACGATACGGAGCTCGCCGTCATCGTCTCCGATCAATCCATGCCGGGCATGACCGGTGACGAGCTGTTTCGTCGCCTGAGACAGGTGTCCAACGCCAGCCGCGTCTTGATCACGGGCCACACGAACCTGACCGCCGTCGTGCGCGCCGTCAACGCCGGCAGCATCTGTGCATTCGTCACCAAGCCTTGGCAGACAGAGGATTTGACACTGAAGGTGCAGCTCGCCGCGGAGCAGTTTCGGCTCACGCGCGAGCTGCGCACCAGCGAAGAGCGCCTACGGCTGGCATTTCGCGCTTCGAACGCGGGCCTGTTCGACTGGAACCTGCTCACGGGCGAGGTCGTCTATTCGACCAAGGTCGCGGACGCGGACGCGGACGCGGGAATGCCCGACGCACGTGGCGATTTTTCCGAGCTGGAAAAGCGCATTCACGCCGACGATTTGCCCAAGCTGCGCGCCGCGATCGAGGGTCACTTGACCCATCGTCAGCCGTTCCCCGCGACAGAGGTGCGCGTGCTCGGCGATGACGGCAAGAGCTACCGCTGGTTCGATCTCAGTGGCCAGGGCGCTTGGGACGCCGCCGGTAGACCCCAGCGGCTCGTCGGCTCCGCGCTCGACATCGACGACCTGCGCCAAGCCCAACAACGGCTGATTCAGGCGCAAAAGCTGGAAGGTATCGGTCAGTTGGCGGCCGGCATCGCCCACGAGATCAACACCCCGAGCCAGTACATTACCGACAACGTCACCTTTCTGCAGCGCGCGTTCGTCAAGCTACGCGCGGTGGTCGATGCTCAAAAGGCGGTCGCCGACGCCACACGCCAAGGGCGCGACGCCGCCGCCCCGCTGGAAATTCTCGACTCCGTCCTCAAGTCGAGCAAGCTCGATTACTTGCTGGAGCAGGCGCCGCGGGCGCTGGCTCAGTCGTTGGAGGGACTCGCGCAGGTGAGCGCCATCGTCGGAGCGATGAAAGAGTTTTCGCATCCTAGCGGCGCCGAAAAGCAGCTCGCCAACTTGCACGACATCATCGAATCCTCGGCCACGGTCGCGAGGAACGAATGGAAGTACGTGGCCGAGGTCGCCTTCGACTTCGACCCTGCGTTGCCGCCCGTACCGGTGCTGCGCAATCAATTGTCGCAGGTGCTGCTGAA
>Ga0164241_10002981_pt1 | contig 17646 bp, 17 predicted proteins | sample OricomyardsoilBY_FD_108780 | JGI IMG/M metagenome (GOLD analysis project Ga0164241, IMG submission 108780) | Backyard soil microbial communities from Emeryville, California, USA - Original compost - Back yard soil (BY) | ecosystem: Environmental > Terrestrial > Soil > Unclassified | place: USA...
AGCTGCTGTGGGCCCACCAGGGCGGCGGCGGAGGACACATGGGGATCATCACGCGCTTCTGGTTCGCGCCGCTGCCGCCGGCGCCCGAGGACGCGTCGATCATGACCGTCACCTGGGCCGCCGGCGCGCTCGATCCCGACCGCTTCGCCGGCGTCGTCGCGGGCTACGGGCAGTTCTGCGGCGCGTACGGCGACCCCGGCGCCGGCTTCGAGGGACTCTTCGGGCTGCTGCACCTCAACCGCGCGCAGGGCGGCCCGCAGGTCGCGCTCACCGCCCAGAACGTGCTGGCCGACGACGGGCTCGCGGCGCTGCTCGCCGCGGTCACGCCGGCCACCGCGCCCGCGCCGGCCGTGGAGGTGCGGACGCTGCCGTGGCTCTACGCGACCCAGACGCTCAACGGATCCGGCCCGAACCGCCGCGGGAAGTACAAGTCGGCCTACATGGTCGAGACGTTCCCGGGCCGTCAGATCGAGGCGATGTGGGACGCGCTCAGCACCGAGGGCCCGCCCAACTCGCAGTCGCTGCTGCAGGTCGACACCTACGGCGGCGCGATCAACGCCGTCGGGGCCGGCGACACCGCGGTGGCGCAGCGCTCGTCGATCATGAAGCTCCAGTTCCAGACGTACTGGGACGACCCCGCCTACGACGACGTGAGCCTCGGCTGGATCCGCGAGTTCTACGACGACATGTACGGCCCCTACGGCCCGATCCCCGACACGACGATGGACGGCTGCTACGTCGGCTACCCGGACGTCGAGCTGCTCGACTGGCAGGACCTCTACTACAAGGGCAACTACCCGCGGCTGCAGCACGCGAAGGGCGTCTGGGACCCCCTGAACGTCTTCAACCACCAGCAGTCGATCGAGCTCCCAGGCCGCTAGATAAGTATCCTCTTTCCTCGTCCCCACGGAGGAGGAAAGCGATGAAGGTCCAGTTGTTCGCCATGCCGACGATCCCGGCGACGCCGGACGAGCGGGCGGCGCTGCGGCCCATCGGGCGCAACGTCGAGCGCTACCAGCGGATGCTCGACGAGCTCGAGGCCCTCGTGGTGTGCGCCGACCGTGCCGGCATCACCTCGTTCGGGACGACCGAGCACCACTTCCACACCGAGGGCGGCGAGGCGTGCCCGAACCCGCTGCTCATGTACAGCCGGTTCGCGGCGCGCACCGAGCGCATCATGTTCGTGCCGCTGTCGATCGTGCTGACGGCGTCGAACCCGATCCGCGTGGCCGAGGACGTCGCGCTGTTCGACAACCTCTTCCACGGCCGGATGGGCGTCGCGTTCGCCCGCGGCTACCAGCACCGCTGGATGTACGTGCTGATGCAGCGCGACGACGCGGTGGCGATGATGGGCGACCCCGACAAGGAGGTCATGAACCGCGCGATCTTCGAGGAGTACCTCGACGTCGTCCTCAAGGCCTGGACCGAGGACGCGTTCGCCCACGACGGCGAGCACTTCGCGATCCCGTACCCGCGCGAAGGCATCACCGGCTGGATGCCGACCGACTGGACCAACGCCTACGGCGCCGAGGGCGAGCTCGACGCGGACGGCAAGATCGTCAAGCTCGGCGTGATCCCGAAGCCATTTCAGGACCCTCATCCTCCGCTGTTCGTGCCGGTCGTCGCGTCGGGCGCGTCGCTGGACAACGCCGCGCGGAAGGGCATGGTCGCGTTCGTCGCCGACTCGCGCCCCGACGCCTTCGCGGAGAGCTGTCGCCGCTACCAGGAGGTCGCCAACGAGCACGGCCGCGACCTGGCGCTGGGCGAGGGCGTCGGCGGCGTGCGCCAGATCGTGATCGGCGACTCCTACGACGAGGCGTTCGAGCTCGCGGCGACGACCAACGGCTTCCACTACCACCACTACTTCGAGGTGATGGGGCACGCCGAGCAGATGCGGATCCCCGCGGACGACCCGAACCAGATGGTGCGGTTCGCCGACGAGTACGCGTGCACGCAGCGGATGGTCGACACCGAGTTCCTGCTGTGCGGGACCGCGGAGCAGGTCGTCGAGAAGCTCGAGGGTCAGGCGGCGTGCTTCGGCGACGGCAAGCTCGAGTGGCTCAACTGGCTGTTCTTCATGCAGGGCACCGCGTCGATCGAGGTGCAGCAGGACCAGGTGCAGCGGTTCGCCGAGAAGGTCTGGCCGGCGTTCAAGTAGGTGCTCCGCGCCGTCGCCGATCCGCGGCCCGTCCCCGCCGAGCTGCGCGCGGCGTGGCGCGCGCTCGGGCTGACGAGCGACGAGTCGCTGAGCCTGCTGCTGGAGCGGACGGCGGGGCGCTGGGGCGCGAGCGTCGCGGTCGTCGACCTGGTCGGCGGGCGTTCGCTGACGTGGCACGAGCTCGAGTCCGAGGTGCGGGCGTTCACCGCCTGGCTGCGGGCGCGCGGGGTGGCGCACGGCGACGTCGTGCTCGCGCAGGCGCCGAACGCGCTCGGGCTGCTCGTCGCGTGGTGGGCGGCGTGGCAGGCCGGCTGCGTGTTCGTCCCCGTCGTCGACATCTACCGCGCGCACGAGCTGCGCCGCGTCGTCGAGCTGGTGCGGCCCGACGTGGTGGTGACCGTCGCCGAGCACCGCGGGCACCGGCCGCCGGAGATGTTCGAGGAGCTGCTCGCGGAAGCCGACGTGAAGGCGCGCGTCGTCGTCGACGGCGAGGCGGCCGGCTGGACGTCGTGGGCGGACGCGCGCGCCGACGGCGCCGGCGCCGCGGGCGCCCCGGACGCGCTCGCGCCCGACGAGCCCGCGCTCGTGCTCTTCACCTCCGGCACGACCTCGGCGCCCAAGGGCGTCGTGCACACCTCGCGCACGCTGACCGCCGAGGCGCGCCAGTTCGCGACGAACTACGGTCTCGACTGGCGGGACGTGCTCTTCCTGCCGGTCCCGCTCGCGCACGTCACGGGGCTGATCGTCGGCCTGCTGGTGCCGGGGACCACCGGCTGCCGGCTCGTGCTCTCGCGGATGGCGGGGCTCGAGCGGGCCGCCGAGGAGGCGGTCGAGCACGAGGCCACGTTCACCGTCGGCCCGGTCGCCGAGATCGAGCACCTCGACGCGGTCCACCGCGCCCGCGGGATCGCGATCCCGAAGCTCGTCGCGTTCGCCACCGGCGGCGCGCAGTTCCCCGAGCGCGAGCTGCGGATCGGCGAGGCGCTCGGCATCGGCCCGGCGCGCTCCTACGGGATGACCGAGTGCCCGTCGGTCACCACGCCGAGCGGCGCCGACTCCGCGCACCTCCGGCTGCGGACCGACGGCCGGATGCCGGCGGGCGTCGAGTGCCAGGCGGTCGACCCCGAGACCCGCGCGCCGCTCCCGCTCGGCGCCGAAGGCGAGCTGCGCGTGCGCGGGCCGGAGCGGATGGTCGGCTACCTCGACCCCGACGAGACGCTCGCCGCGCTCGACCGCGAGGGCTGGTTCTCCACCGGCGACCTCGGCGTGGTCGACGGCGACGGGGCGATCACGATCACCGGGCGGATCAAGGACATCATCAACCGCGGCGGCGAGAAGTTCTCCGCCCGCGACATCGAGAACGTGCTGCTCGCGCACGCCGCCGTCGCCGAGATCGCGGTGATCGCCGCGCCCGACGAGCGCTACGGCGAGGTCCCCGCCGCGTTCCTGGTCGCGGCCGCCGGCGCCGAGCGCCCGGCCGCGCCCGTGCTCGCCGACTGGCTGGCGACCCGCGGCGTCGCCGCGCAGAAGACGCCGGTGCACTGGCACTGGCTCGACGCGCTGCCGAGCACCCCCTCTGGGAAGGTCAAGAAGTTCGAGCTGCGCCGCGTGCTCGACGCCGCGCGCGCGGAAGGAGGAGCGACATGAGGTTCTACCTGCACGGCTGCTACGTGAACCCGGACCACGTGCTGGAGGCCGCCCAGGCGGCCGAGGCCGCCGGCTACGACGGCCAGACGGTCTCCGACCACGTCGTCTACCCGCGGTTCCTCGGCGAGGAGTACCCGCAGGACTACGACATCTTCCCGCCCGACACGCCATGGCCCGACCCGTGGGTGACGATGGCGCACCTCGCCGCCGGCACCGAGAGGCTGCGGTTCCTGAACACGGTCTACATCGCGCCGATGCGCGAGCCGATCCAGGCCGCGCGGCTGATCTCGACGGCGGCGATCCTCTCGAACTACCGGATCGACATCGGCGTCGCGCAGGGATGGATGAAGTCGGAGTTCGAGGTGCTCGGCGCCCCGCACGACAAGCTCGCCTCGCGGCTCGAGGAGATCATCGAGGTCTACCGGACGCTGTGGTCTGGCGGCTGGGTCGAGCACCACGGCGAGTACTACGACTTCCCGCTCGTGCGGATGGATCCGGCGCCGAAGGGCCCGATGCCGCTGATGGGCGGCGGCGACGCGCCGCGGGCGCTGCGGCGGGCGGCGGGGCTCGACGGGTTCGTCGGCTCGCTCTACGGCGTCGACAAGGCGATCGAGGTCGTCGGCAAGCTGCAGGCGGCGCGCGAGGAGGCCGGCACCCGCGACCGCGAGGACTACGAGATCTTCTGCGGGTTCCTCGAGGAGGACCGCGGCGTGCCGACGCTCGACGACGTCGCGCGGCTCGAGGAAGCCGGCTACACCGCGATGTTCGTCGCGCCGTGGGAGACCTCGCACCCGCCGATCAACCGCGATCCTGGGCGCGACGAGCTGCTCCGCGCGATCGATCGCTTCGCCGCCGACGTGATCCACGCGCGATGAGCGTCGAGGTCGACGTCCTCGTCGTGGGCTCCGGCGCCGCGGGGCTGACCGCGGCGGTTGCGGCCGCCGCGGGCGGGCTGTCGGTGATGGTGGCCGAGAAGGCGCCGCTGATCGGCGGGACGTCGGCGTTCTCCGGTGGGATGGTGTGGATCCCGGTCAACCGGCACGCGGCCGAGCAGGGGATCTCCGACACGCGCGAGGAGGCGCTGGAGTACGTCCACGGGCTGACGCAGGGGCGCGAGCCCGACCCGGCCCTGGTCGACCTCTACGTCGACCGCGCGGCGGAGGCCGTCGACTGGCTCGAGGAGCACTCGCCGGTGCGGTTCCAGCTCTCGCAGGCGTGGTCGGACTACTACGCGGGCCGGCCGGGCGCGAAGGTGCGCGGACGCTCGCTCGAGCCGCTGCCGTTTCACGGGCGCGAGGAGCTGGGGGAGTGGTTCGAGCGCGTGCGCACGAGCCCGCACATGCCGTCGCTGATGCTCGACGAGCTGGTCGGCGCGGGCGCCGCGGCCGACCCGAAGAACGCCAACGCGGTCGCCGCCGGCGCCGCGGCCCTCGCGTCGCACCTGCCGACGCTGATGGCCGAGCGCGAGCGCGACGGGATCCGCACCGTCGGCGCGGCGCTGGTCTGCGCGCTGCTGCGCGGCGCGCTGGACCGCGGGGTCGATGTGCGGACCGAGGCGCCGGTGACGTCGCTCGTGGTGTCGGAGGACGGTCGGGTCGCGGGCGCGGAGGTCGCGGGCGTCGGCTCCGTGCGGGCGCGGCGCGGCGTGGTCCTCGCGGCCGGCGGGTTCGAGTGGAACGCCGAGCTCGTCCAGGCGTTCGTCGGCATCACCGACCTGAAGCCGATCTCGCCGCCGACCAACGTCGGCGACGGGCTCGTGATGGGCATCGAGGCCGGCGCCGCGCTGGCGAACATGACGTCGACGTGGGCGATCCCGGTCGTCGCCGACCACCCGTTCGAGTTCGAGGGCCACCCGATGGCGCTGCAGGACACGCCGCGGATGGAGGCCGGCGTGATCCTCGTCAACCGCGGCGGGCGGCGGTTCACCAACGAGGCGCTCTGCTACATGGACATGCCGCGCGCGCACCGCGTCTACGACCCGCTCACGCAGTCGTGGCCGAACGCGACGCCCGTGTGGGCGGTGTTCGACCAGAAGGTCCGCGACCGGATCGCGATCCGCGACCTGCAGCCGGGGGAGCCGACGCCGGACTGGGTCTTCTCCGGGGACACGCTCGCGGCGCTGGCCGCGGCGATCGACGTCCCCGCCGACGTCCTGGGGGAGGAGGTCGCGCGCTTCAACGCGGGCGCCGCCGAGCACGTCGATCCCGACTTCGGGCGCGGCACCGTGTGGTTCGAGGCGTGGACGAGCGGCGGGCCGAAGCCCGAGGCGGCGCTGGCGACGCTCGACGCCGGGCCGTTCTACGCGGTCCGGATCTACGAGGGCACGATCGGCACGAACGGGGGCCTGCGGACCGACGAGCACGGGCGCGTGCGGGCGCTGCGCGGCGGGCTCGTCGCCGGGCTCTACGCGGCCGGCAACACCGCCGCGTCGGCGTGCGGGCCGGTGTACCCGGGCGGCGGGATCACGCTCGGTGAGGCGATCACGTTCGGGTACCTCGCGGGCCGGCACCTGGTGGACGGGTGAGCCTCAGCCCCGCGGATCTGGAGGTCGGCGACTGGGGCGGCGAGGACCTCGGGCCGTGGCGCGCCGAGGTCGCCGCGTGGCTGGCCGCGAACGTGCCGGCGGGCTGGCGCGAGCGGATGACCGGTGCGACCGAGGAGGAGTACGTCGCGCTCCAGCGCGAGTGGTTCGCGACGCTGCGCGCGGGCGGCTACGCGGCGCCGCACTGGCCAGCCGAGTGGGGCGGGGGCGGGCTGTCGCTCGCGCGGCAGATCGTGCTCGCCGAGGAGCTGGCGCGGGCGCGGGCGCCGCACATCGGCCTGTTCCACATCGGCCTCTACCACGCCGCCGCGACCGTCCTGCACGCGGGGACCGACGCGCAACGCGCGAAGTACCTGCCGGGGATCCTCGACGGCGAGGTCTGGTGCCAGGGCTTCAGCGAGCCGGGCGCGGGCTCGGACCTCGCGTCGCTGCAGACGCGCGCGCGGCTCGACGGCGACACGTACGTCGTCAACGGGCAGAAGATCTGGACGACGAACGCGCAGCACGCGCGCTGGTGCCTGCTGCTCGCGCGGACGAACCCGGACGCGCCGAAGCACCGCGGCATCTCGTACTTCGTGCTCGACATGCGCGCGTCCGGCCTCGACGTGCGGCCGATCGCGACGTCGCTCGGCGAGCCGGAGTTCTGCGAGGTCTTCCTCGACGACGTGATGATCCACGAGAGCGACCGGATCGGCGCGGAGAACGAGGGCTGGGCGGTGATCCTGCGGACGCTGGCGGAGGAGCGTGGGCCGCACGTGCTCGAGAACGTCGAGCGGCTGCGCGTGGCGCGGGCGACGCTGTACGAGCAGGCGCGCGCCATGGATCCCGATGCCGCGATGCTGCGGGAGCTGGGCGCGCTGCACGCCGACACCGAGGTCCTGCGGCTGCTGTGCCACCGGATGCTCGCCGAGCTCGAGCGCGCGGGCGGCGTCGGACCGCAGTCGTCGGTCGTGAAGGTCGCCTACAGCGAGCTGCTCGCGCGCGTCGCCGACCTCGGCCTGCGCGTCCGCGGGCTCGACGCGCAGCTCGAGCGCCCGATGACGCTCGGCGTGCACTACGAGTCGACCGACTGGCTCGTCGACTACCTCAACTCGTGGGCGTGGACGATCTCCGGGGGGTCCAACGAGATCCAGCGCACGATCATCGCCGAGCGGATGCTGGGGCTTCCCCGTGGCTGATCCGGAGCTCCGCGCGACCCTCCGCGAGGAGAGCGCACGCTTCCTGACCACGGTCGCCGACCCCTCGTGGGCGCGCGTCGCCGCGCTCGGCTGGCCCGGGATCGAGATCCCGGAGGAGCACGGCGGGCTCGGGCTGAGCTTCGCCGAGACGTGCCTGCTGCTCGAGGAGCAGGGCCGCGTGCTGCACCGCGGCCCGTACTTCGCGACGGCGGTGCTCGGCGTGGGGGCGCTGCTCGGCGCGACCGAGGAGCAGCGCGCCGCCTGGCTCCCCCGGATCGCGAGCGGCGAAGCGATCGTGACCGCGGCGGTGGACGGGGGCGCGGGCGCGGCGCTCACGCTCGACGCGCGCGGCTCCGGCCCCGACTCGCGCGGCTCTGCCCCCGGCGCGCGCGGCTCCGCCGCCGACACGCCCGGCTCCGCCGCCGACACGCCCGGCCCCGCCCCCGCACGCCTCACCGGCGCGATCGCGTTCGTCCCCGACCTCGACGTGGCCGACGCCGTGGTCGTGGCGGCCGGCGACGCGCTGTTCCTCGTCTCCGCCTCCGACCTCGAGCCCGTCGCGCAGCCCACGCACGACCGGACGCGCTCGCTCTTCTCCGCGCATCTTCGCGGCGTCGCGGCCGATCCCATGCCCGGTTCTGCGCAGACTCTGCGCGATCGGGCGGCGATCGCGCTCGCCGCGGACTGCGTCGGCGGCGCGGCCGCCGCGCTCGACATGACGGTCGCCTACCTCCAGGACCGCCGCCAGTTCGGCAAGCCGATCGGCGCGTTCCAGGCGCTGCAGCACCGCGCCGCCGACATGCTCCTCGCGCTCGAGAACGCGCGCAGCGCCGCCGCCCACGCGGCGACCGACCCCACGCCCGCGGCCGCCTCGATCGCGAAGTCGGTCGCCGGTGAGGCGTTCGTGCACGTCGCGGCCGAGACCGTCAGCCTGCACGGCGGGATCGGGTTCACGTGGGAGCACGACGCGCACCGGTTCCTCAAGCGCGCGAAGCTCAACCAGGCCTGGATGGGCGACACCGGCGCACACCGCGAGCGGCTGGCGCGGCTCGCGCTGGGGATGGAGGCGTAGGCGATGGAGGACTTCCGCAGCGTCGGTGCGCGGCTGCGCACCTGGGGTCGCTGGGGCGACGACGACGAGCGCGGCACGCTCAACCACATCACGCCGGAGCGGCTCGCCGCGGCGGCGCGGCTCGTGAAGCGCGGCGTGACGTTCGACCTCGGGATCCCGCTCGGCGCCGACGGCCCGCAGGCCGGCCACGGGCGCGTGAACCCGATCCACCTGATGTCGGTCGTCGACGGCGTCGAGGTCGACCGTGCCGGCATCACCGGCGCGATGCACTACAACGACGACTACGTCGTGATGCCGCTGCAGGCCGCGACGCAGTGGGACGGCCTCGCGCACGTCTTCTACGACGACCTCCTCTACAACGGCTTCCCGAGCGACACCGTCTCGACGACGGGCGCACGGCACGACTCGATCGACAAGATCTCCGGCGGCGTCGCGGGCCGCGGCGTGCTGCTGGACATCCCGCGCCTGCGCGGCGTCGACTGGCTCGAGGCCGGCGACGAGATCGCGCCCGACGAGCTCGACGCCGCGGCCGCGGCGGCGGGCGTCGCGGTCGGCCCCGGCGACATCGTGCTGCTGCGCACCGGCTGGTGGGCGCGGCTGCGGGCCGAGCGCTCGCGCCGCGCGTTCTTCGCCGGCGAGCCGGGCCCGAGCCTCGCCTGCGCGGACTGGCTCGCCGAGCGCGAGGTCGCCGCGCTCGCCGCCGACAACCACGCGGTCGAGGCGCTCCCGAACGCCCACGCCGGCACGAACTACCCGCTGCACCTCGTGCTGATCCGGGACATGGGCATGACGCTCGGGGAGTTCTTCGACCTCGAGGAGCTGGCCGCCCACTGCGCCGCCGACGGCGTAGCCGAGTTCTTCTTCTGCGCCCCGCCGCTGAAGGTCACGGGCGCGGTCGGCTCGCCGATCAACCCGCTGGCGATCAAGTAGGCGCCGCGGTGCATCCGCGCCTCAGCCTCCACACGATCGGCTTCGGCGCCGACGTCACCGCCGCCGAGCTGACCGCGTTCGCCCGCGAGTCCGGGGCGCCGTCGATCGGCTGCCTCGCGTCCGGCGCGGTGCCGGAGGAGCCCGACGTGACGATCGCGCACCTGACGACCGCCGGCTGGTTCACGCTCGACCGGCCCGAGCGGTGGGACGAGGAGCGCGCGGCGCTCGTCGCGATCATCGACCACGCCGCCCGCGTGGGCGCCGAGCTCGTCTACGGCGTGACCGGCCCCGCGGGCTCCCTCACCTGGGAGGCGGCGATCGAGGCCCTCGGCGAGGCGGTCGCGCCCGTCCTCGAGCACTCGCGCGCGATCGGCGTGCCGCTGCTGGTCGAGACCACGAACGTCCTGCGCCAGGACATCAACGTGATCACCACGCTGCGCGACCTCGTCACCGTCGCCGAGCAGACCGGCCTGGCGATCTGCGCCGACCTCTTCTGGTGCTGGCGCGAGCCGGGCCTCGACGCGACGATCGCGCGCCTCGCGCCGCACACGAAGCTCGTCCAGGTCAGCGACTACGTCCCCGGGATCGTGTCGATGCCCGACCGCCGCGTCCCCGGCGACGGGATCGTCCCGTTCGAGCGTCTGCTCGCTCCGTTCCTCGAGCACGGCTACGCCGGTCGCTTCGACGTCGAGCTCGTCGGCCCGGCGATCACGGCCGAAGGCCCGGCGCGCGCGATCGTCCGCGGCGCCGAGCACATCGGCGGCATCCTCGACCGCCTGGGCGCCTGATCCCGCCACGGCTGCGATCCTGAGGAGCGGTGCCCGAGTCCTTCACCGACACCCCGCTGCTCACCGAGCGCTTCGACGCGGCGCTGCACTACGCGACGCGCCACCATGCGCGCCAGCTGCGCAAGGGCACGACCGTGCCGTACTCGGCGCACCTGCTCGCGGTCGCGTCGCTCGTGCTCGAGATGGAGGGCGACGAGGACGAGGCGATCGGCGCGCTCCTGCACGACGTGGTCGAGGACGGCGGCGGGAGCGCGGCGCTGGCCGAGATCGGGACGGCGTTCGGGCCGGCGGTCGCGGCGATCGTGCTCGCCAACAGCGACTCGGTCGACGAGAAGCGCGGCTGGTTCCAGCGCAAGCGCGCCTACCTCGACGGCTTCCCGTCCAAGACGCCCGCCGCGCTGCGCGTCTCGCTCGCCGACAAGGTCCACAACGCGCGCTCGATCCTGCTCGACTACCGGACCCACGGCGACGCCCTGTGGGCGCGCTTCGGCCAGGGTCAGGGCCTCGCGACGCGCGTGTACTACCGCGAGCTGGCGGTCGCGTTCGAGCGCGAGCGCGAGCGGATGGGCGCGGCGGCGGCGCCGTACGTCGAGGAGCTGCGGCGCGTCGTCGACGCGATCACGGCGATGGCCGAGGCGCTCCAGGGCCCCGACACCCGCACGCTCTTCGACGACTAGCTTGCGGGCCGCATGAACACCGAGATCCAGGGGATCCCCACGCGCTACGAGCGGGCCGGCAGCGGCCCGCCGGTGCTCGTGCTGCACGGCTGGGGCGCGAGCGTCGAGGCCGTCGGCGGGATCGTCAACGGCCTGAAGGGCGTCGCCGACGCGATCGCGGTCGACCTCCCGGGCTTCGGCCAGACCGGGATGCCGCCGGAGCCGTGGGGCGTGAGCGACTACGCGGGCTGGGTGCTCGCGTTCCTCGACTCGCTCGGCCTCGACGAGCCGATCGACGTCGTCGGCCACTCGCACGGCGGCCGGGTCGCGATCTGGATCGCCGCCCACCGGCCCGAGCGCATCGGCAAGCTCGTCCTCACCGACGCCGCCGGCATCCGCCACCGGCCGCCGAAGTGGTACCTCAAGGTCGGCCTCGCGAAGACCGCCAAGCACGCCGGCCGCCGGCTCGGCCCGCCCGGGCGCGCGCTGCAGCGGCAGATCGCCGGGCGCTCCGCGTCGACCGACTACGCGGCCGCCGGCGCGCTGCGCCCGACGATGGCGAAGGTCGTCAACGAGGACCTCACGCACCTGCTCCCGCGGATCCGGGCCTCGACGCTCCTGATCTGGGGCAGCGACGACGACGCGACCCCGCTCGCCGACGGCCACACGATGGAGAAGCTGATCCCGGACGCCGGCCTCGTCGTCTTCGAGGGCGCCGGGCACTTCGCCTACGCCGACCAGCCGCAGCGCTTCGGCACGGTCGTGCGGCACTTCCTCGTAGGCTCGTGAGCCGATGAGCCCAGGCGTCCTCATCGCGTTGGCCTGCGTCGCGGCGGTCGTCGCCGGCGAGTCCTACGCGTACCGGCAGAAGCGGCTGCTGCACCTGCTCCAGCTCGAGCACTACGAGAACGCGCGGCTGATGGTCTGGCTCGTGCGCCGGGGCGAGCTGCGGCCCGCTCCGTGGCCGCTCTACGGAGCGACGCTGGGCGTCCTGATCGTCGCCACGATCACCGATCTGCAGCCGATCGGCGTCGCCGGCTGCGCGCTGCTGATCGCCGCCTCCGTGCGCACGACCCGCGAGGAGAAGCGGCGGACCGCGATCAAGCCGCTGGTCTGGACCGACCGCGCCAAGCGCGTCCACCGGGTCGCGCTCGCGCTGCCCGCCGTGCCGCTGCTCGCGCTGCTCGTCGTCGCGATCGTCACCGGCGACGAGGTCGTCGGGCTCGCCGCCGCGTTGCTCGCGGTCGCCGCGCTGATCCTCGCTCCGTACCTGATGCTCGTCGCCAACCGCGCGATGCTCCCGGTCCAGAACCGGATCAACGACCGCTTCGTGCAGTCCGCGAAGCGCGCGCTCGCCGAGGCGGCGCCGCTGGTCGTCGGGATCACCGGCAGCTACGGCAAGACGACCACCAAGTTCTGCATCGGCGCCGTGCTCGACGAGGACCGGCCGACGCTCGTCACGCCCGAGAGCTACAACAGCTTCCTCGGCGTCGTGCGCACGATCAACGAGAAGCTCGAGCGGCGCCACGAGGCGTTCGTCGTCGAGATGGGGATGTACCGGCAGGGCGACATCGCCGAGCTGTGCGAGCTGGTCGCGCCCACGATCGGCGTGCTGACCTCGATCGGCCCGATGCACCTCGAGCGCCTCGGCACGATCGAGAACATCGCCGCCGCGAAGGCCGAGCTGATGGAGTCGCTGCCCGCGGACGGGACGTTCGTCACCAACGCCGACGACCCGCGCTGCCGCGAGATCGCCGCGCGGGCGCGCTCGCGCGTGCTGCTGTTCGGGATCGCGGACGCCTCCGCCGACGTCCGCGCCGAGGCGATCCGCACCGCCGACGGCCGGACCCACTTCGACCTCGTCGTCCCCGGTGGCCGCGCGCCGGTCAGCGTCGACATGCTCGGCGCCCACAACGTCGCGAACCTGCTCGCCGCCGCCGCCGTCGGCCACGCGGTCGGGATGGCGCCGGACGCGATCGCCCGCGGCCTCGCCACCGCCGAGGCGCCGCCGCACCGGCTGCAGACGATCCACAACCGCGCCGCCAACGTGCTCGTGATCGACGACTCGTACAACTCGAACCCCGCCGGCGCGCGCGCCGCGCTCGAGGTGCTGCGCGACCATCCGGCCGGCCGCCGGATCCTCGTCACGCCCGGGATGGTCGAGCTGGGGGACCTGGAGGTCGAGGCCAACCGCGAGCTCGGGCGGCTTGCCGCCGAGGCGTGCCAGATCGCGATCCTCGTCGGCGTCAAGCGGACCGAGCCGATCCGCGAGGGGCTCCTGGAGGCCGGCTTCCCGGAGTCGGCGATCACCGTCGTGCGCGACATCGCGGGCGCGACCGAGGTCCTCGCCGGGCTCACGCGCTCCGGCGACGTGGTGCTGTTCGAGAACGACCTGCCGGACCTGTACAGCGAGGACGACGCCCCGGCGTCTTCCGGCACTGCCGCCCGCTAGGTTGAGGCCGTGCCTCCTGCCAGCCTGAACGTCGGCGTCGTCTACGGCGGCCGCTCCGTCGAGCACGACGTGTCGATCATCACCGGGCTCCAGGCCTGCGAGGCGCTCCGCGGCCGCCACACCCCGGTGCCGATCTACATCGACCGCGACGGCCGCTGGTTCAGCGACGACTCGCTGCTCTCGCTCGACACCTACACGCGCCCGGACGCCGCGCCCACCGAGGTGCGGCTGGACTTCCCGACGCGCTCGCTCGTGCCGGTCGCGGCCGCCGCGCCGGCCAAGGGCGGGCTGCTCGGGCGCCGGGGCTCCGGCTCCGGCGACGCGCCGGCGCCGATCCCGCTCGACGTGGTCCTGCCCGCGACGCACGGCACGCAGGGCGAGGACGGCGCGCTCCAGGGCCTGCTCGAGCTCGCCGACATCGCCTACGCCGGCCCGCCGCTGGAGGCCGCGGTCGTGGCGATGAACAAGGCGCTGACCAAGCTCGCGCTGCAGGCCGCCGGGCTGCCGGTCGTCGAGCACCTCGCGCTGACGCGCACCGCCTGGAGCGCCGACCGCGCCGCGGTCATCGCGTCGATCGCGTTCCCGTTCCCCGTGTACGTGAAGCCGGCGTCGCTGGGCTCGAGCGTGGGCGTCAGCCGCTGCGCCGACCCCGGCGAGCTCGCCGACGCGCTCGAGCTGGCGTTCGAGCTCGACCGGCTCGTGCTCGTCGAGCCGGCGATCGAGGGCGGCAAGGAGGTCAACTGCGCCGTTCTTGGACGTCCGGGCGTCACGCCGCGCGCGTCTACCTGTGAGGAGCCGATCGCGTCCGCGGGGCTGCTGTCCTTCGAGGACAAGTACCTGCGCGACAGCGGCGGCAAGGGCGGCGACAAGTCCGGCTCGGGCGGCGGGGCGAAGGGCGGCGGCGAGGGCATGGCGTCGGCCTCGCGGATCATCCCGGCGCCGATCGGCGACGAGCTGACCGCGCGCGTCCAGGAGCTCGCGAAGGCGGCGTTCACCGCGATCGGCGGCGCCGGCGTCACGCGCGTGGACTTCCTGCTCGACGCCGACGGCGGCGTCTTCGTCAACGAGTGCAACACGATCCCCGGGTCGTTCGCGTTCTACCTGTGGGAGCACGCCGGGCTTCCGTTCGAGGACCTGATGGACGAGCTGGTCGCGCTCGCGCGCGCGGAGTTCGAGGAGAAGCGCCGCACGACCCGGGTCTTCGAGAGCAACCTCCTGGCGAAGGCCGGGGGAGGGAAGGCGTCGTGAGCGCCGCCGCGGAGCGCCGCACCGTCGCCGTCGCCAAGGGTGGCACCTCGCTCGAGCACGAGGTCAGCCGCCGCGGCGCGCGCCGGGTCGAGGCCGCGCTGATCGACGGGGGCTACACGGTCGTGCCGATCGAGATCGGCCCCACGTTCGTCGACCGCATCAAGGAGATCCAGCCCGCGTTCGTCTGCGTGATCGCGCACGGGCGCGGCGGCGAGGACGGCACGCTCCAGGAGCTCCTCGAGGTCATGCGCGTGCCGTTCACGGGCTCGGGGAGCATCGCGAGCGCGCTGTGCATGGACAAGGTCGCGCTGAAGCGCGAGCTCGTCCGCGAGGGCCTGCACACGCCGCGGTTCCACTCGTTCAGCCGCAAGAGCTTCCAGGAGTTCGGCGCCGCCGGCGTGCTCGCCGACATCCTCGAGGAGCTCGGCCTGCCGCTCGTCGTCAAGCCGGTGCGCGGCGGCTCGTCGCTCGGGATCAAGCTGGTCGAGAAGGCCGACGACCTGATCGCGGCCGTGCTCGCCGCGTTCGCCTACGACGACCGGATCCTGATCGAGGAGCACGTCGTCGGCTGCGAGGTCGGGGCGAGCGTCCTGATGCGCGACGGCGAGCCGGTGCTGCTCCCGCTCGTCGAGATCATGGGTCCGAGCGGCCTCTACGACTACGAGGCGCACTACGACATCGGCGTCGCCGAGCTGCGCGCGCCCGCGCACCTCGACGCGGAGGTCGCCGCCCGCGCCGGGGACGCTGCCGTCCGCGCGTTCACCCGCGCCGGCTGCCGCGATCTCGCGCGGGTGGACATCATCGTCGACGCCGAGGGCCTCCCGCAGATCCTCGAGATCAACACGATCCCGGGCTTCACGGAGACCGGCCCGACCCCGAACGCCGCCGACGCCGCCGGCCTGTCGTTCACCGAGCTGGTCGAGAGCATGTGCTCGCGTGCGGCCGGCGAGCGCGGGCGCGCCTGATCGTCCGTCCGGAGGCCGGAGGGGCGCACGAGATACCGTTTCTCGTGCCATGACCGACCTGCTCACCCGTTCCCGGACGCTGACGCCGCGCGCCCGGGAGATCGTCACGAACGCCCGGCGCCTCCTGGAGGAGGCCGGCTACGAGGCGCTGTCGATGCGCAACCTCGCCCAGCGGCTGGGGATCCAGGCGCCCGCGCTTTACAAGCACTTCACCGACAAGCGCGAGATCGAGATCATCATCATCGAGGAGGGTCTCTGGGAGAGCGGCGACCGCAACCTCGCCGCGATCGAGGACGCCGACGACCCGCTGGAGGCGATCATGAGCTCCCACCGCGGCTGGGCGCTGGAGCACCCGAACGTCTACCGGCTGAGCTACGGCGCGTGGCTCGACCGCGACCGCGTCGACCCGGAGGCGGAGCGCCACAGCGGCGAGGCGCTGCGCCGCGTGACCGGCAACCGTCCGGCGATCTCGCGCGCGATCTGGTCGTTCGTGCACGGGATGATCGACCTCCAGCTCCTCGACCGGTTCCCGGACGACTCCGACCTCGACGCGATCTGGCGGACCGGCGTCGCCGCGATGCGCACGCAGCTCGTCGCGCCCGCGGCCTGACCCGGGCATGGCCAAGCGCCGGGACTCCTCGCAGGTCGTCTGGTCGACGACCGACGGCGACCTCCGCAAGGCGCGCGACCCGCGGCGCGTCGTCCACGCGACCGACGGCGGCCCGGTGCGCGTGCGGCGCGAGGTTGCGGGCCGCCGCGGCAAGGCGGCCACGACGGTGTCGAACCTGGCGATGACGGACGAGCAGCTCCGCGAGCTCGCCGGGCGGCTGAAGAAGCGCTGCGGGGTGGGCGGGAGCGTCAAGGACGGGGTCATCGAGCTCCAGGGCGACCATCGCGACGTGGTCGTGGCGGTGCTCGAGGGCGAGGGCCATCGGGTGGTGCTGGCCGGCGGGTGAGGGGCCGCGGAGCGCGCGCCCCGGCGGTTCGGGGGGATGTGCGTGCGCCGCCCTTGACGCGCGGAGGCGCGTGACCCGAGAGTCGCGCTCGACCGCAACCCAAGGAGCAGGCGCATGTCGAGCATCTTCGTACGGGCGAAGCTGACGCCCAAGGCCGGGCGCGAGGCGGAGTTCGACGCGATCGTCGAGCAGTTCGTGAAGGCCGTCGCCGAAGGCGAGCCCGGCACCCGCGGCTTCGGCTGGTACCGCGACGCCGGCGGGGCCTACGTCGTGATCGAGCACTACGAGAGCGCGGACGCGGTCGTCGCCCACGTCGCGAACGTCGGCCACCTCTTCGCGCCCCTGGGCGAGCTCGTCGCGACCAGCGAGCCCCTCGAGGTCCACGGCGAGGCCAACGAGGAGATCCGCGAGCTCTGGGCGGCCTTCGACCCGGTCTTCCTGCCGACGGTCGCCGCGATCTAGGAGGCCCGTCGCCCACGCCCCGCGCGAGGCTCGTCGGGTCCCCGTGGCTATACTGGCCGCCGTCCTTGCGGCTGTGGCGGAATTGGTAGACGCGCAAGGTTGAGGGCCTTGTGGGGCGATTGCCCCGTGGAGGTTCGAGTCCTCTCAGCCGCATGACGAAAAGCCCTGCCTCGGCGGGGCTTTTCGCGTTGTGGGGCAGTGGTCCGGCCGGGATGGAGGAGGCCGGGCTCCGGGCCGGTGGTAACGGATTGGTATCGGGCCAGCCGCAGTGCGGCGCGGTCCGTGATAACGCCGGGAGCGCCACTGCCAGAGAGACGGGCATGGACACGATCTCGCAGGCGCGTGGGGTTCGGCGCGAAGTCGCGGATAAGAATCCGGGCGCTCGCGTCGGAAATAGAGGTATGGACGTTTTTTCTGAGGACGCACCCGACCGTGGCGCGACCGTCGCCGAGTTGCGTGCACCGCGGACCGTCGAGCCCGCGGACTACGACACCGCTCCGCTGGAGCTGCTGACCGCCGGCGAGGCTCGGCGGCTGCTGCGCGTCTCGGAGTCCTGGGTCTACCTGGCGGCGAAGGACGGCCGGATCCCCTC